>Ga0114931_10001097_pt1 | contig 34442 bp, 31 predicted proteins | sample 2SBtaG_FD_89579 | JGI IMG/M metagenome (GOLD analysis project Ga0114931, IMG submission 89579) | Deep subsurface microbial communities from Kolumbo volcano to uncover new lineages of life (NeLLi) - 2SBTROV14_V59a metaG | ecosystem: Environmental > Aquatic > Marine > Volcanic | place: Kolumbo...
CAAAGACGACATAATCAACACGCTTAAGGATACAAAGGCGCAGGATAAAGCCAAGGCATTGGCTGAGGTCATGCTGGAGAAAATTAAAAAGGGCGAGAAACCCGAGGAAGTGACTAAAGCTGAAAATAGTCAGTGGCAGTCCCATGAGAAGGTCAAGCGGGACGACGGTAAAATTAATTTTTCCATTCGCCGTAAGATTTTTCAATTACCCAAACCCGCTGAGGACAAGCCAGCCTTTGAAGTGATCAGTATGTTCAATGGTGATTACGCGGTTGCGGCGCTATATAAAGTCGAAGAAGGCAGTACGGAAGGTGTTGAAAAATCCATTCTTGATACCACTAAACGACAATTGGAGTTCGGATGGATGATGAGTGAGTGGCAGATGTTCGTCAACGGTATTCGTCAACAAGCTATTCTTGAATCGCATCCAGACCGATTATAAAAAATATGTTTAAACTTAAACTGCATTGGCAGATCATCATTGCCATTGTTCTGGCCATTGTCATTGGTCTTGTTGTCAATGCCGTGTACGGTCAAATTGTACTATCCGCCATCGATGTACTTGGCAAACTGTTTTTAAAAGCATTGAAGATGGTGGTGGTGCCGCTGATCGCATCGTCCATAATCGTGAGTATTGCCGGCATCGGCAGCTCCGGCGCGGTGGGTCGCCTGGGCGCTATGACTCTCACGTATTACATGTGTACAAGCCTGCTGGCGATTCTGATAGGACTGTTGTTTGTCAATATCATAACGCCGGGTATCATTGATGGTAAACCTGCCAATGAAGTGGTCGGAAAATTCAAGCAGGATATATCGGACATTCAGTCGAAGATTGAAGGCAAAGGCATGCAGGATATTTCCGAATTGCCGTTGAGGATGGTGCCGGAAAATGTATTTGCCGCCGCATCCGACAATGCCCAATTGCTTAGCATTATTGTCTTTTCACTGTTGTTCGGTTTTTTTATGACAAAAATCGAAGGTCCTTATGCCGACACCATGTACCGGTTTTGGCGGGGTGTCGAACAGACGATGCTAAAGATCACGGATTTTATTATCATGCTGGCTCCCATTGGGGTCTTCGCCCTGGTTTTCAGCGTGGTGGTGGCTACCGGGATGACCGCTTTTGTGGCTGTAATAAAGTTTGTTTTAACGGTGTTGTTGGCCTTGGGATTTCATATGTTTATCACCATGGCCCTGATTCTGTATTTCGTCGCTCGTGTCAATCCCAAAATTCAATACCAGGGTATGGCGCCGGCCTTGTTAATGGCTTTTTCCACCAGTTCATCATCGGCGACCTTGCCGGTGACGCTGGAATGCGTGGAACAAAACGTCGGCGTATCCGGTCGAACATCCAACTTTGTGCTTCCATTAGGTGCCACCGTCAATATGGACGGCACCGCATTGTATGAATGTGTGGCGGCATTGTTTATTGCCCAGGCCTACGGAATCGATATGAGCATGAGACAGCAATTTCTTATTGTGGTCATTGCTTTGCTGACATCGGTAGGCGTGGCCGGCGTACCGGCGGCCAGCCTGGTGGCTATTTCTATTATCCTGACCAGTATGGGTCTGCCGCTGGAAGGTATCGGCTTGATAATGATCGCTGACCGTATTTTGGATATGTGCCGCACTGCCGTGAATATATTCAGCGATTCCTGCGGAGCAACCACTATTGCAAAGCTCAGTGGCGAGGAGTTAAAGCCGCAACGGGGGCAAGAAAGCCTATAAGTCATAAAAGTTTGGCTGGTGGTGACCGTGCCGCAATGCGGGTGTCATCTACCGAGGTGGCCATCTAATGAGCGGGATGCTGCAGCGCTGGAAAAATGCAGTTGTGCATCTGGAATGCGCAACCGACAGTGAACATTTTATCGACTATATTGACCGGGTCGAAAAGTACCTGTCGGAATTGGATGCCCGTGATATGTCGCGCAATGAGCTCAGCCGTGTAACCGGTACAAAGTTTCGCGATTTGCGCTTTCACGGAACGGCGCTGTTTTTTCGCTATGACGCAACCCGATACCTGCTAACCGTGCGCCATGTCTTGTGGGACAAAGTGGCCGCGCAACGGGAGTGGCGGGCGATAACAAAAAATACGCGTTCGCAAGAACCCAATCCGCAACGAATATTTGACATCATATTCCGGGTACCGACCTTGGATGAGGTTTTGGACAGTGCGATCAAGCGTGACCGCCAGTTCCTGATGAATCTAAGTGCTGCGAAGAATCGTCCGTTTACATTTTCCAGTGTCGACGTAGATTTAGCCGTGGTGGCGTTGGATCCGCGGGATAGAAAATTCGCCGATGAATTAGAGTCGGTTGGATATCAAGCCATTACCATGGCGGACATGGCGGACGAACCCAGTGGGGAAGGGGCTGAAGTCTTTACGGTAGGGTTTCCCAGCGCCACGGCCCTATTAGGACAAATGGGATACCGCCAGGATATAAAGCAATGGGCCTCCAACTACTACTCCTTGCCAACAACGACGTTTGGGCGGGTATCCATGCTTCATCCCGCACTGGCCTATTTCTGGGTGGATATGAGTATTTATCCGGGTAATAGCGGCAGTCCAGTGGTCGAAAACGGTCAATTGGTGGGTATCGTTAGGGAGCAGGCAACCGTGCCAATCGAACAGGGTAGTGATAATAAGCTAATGAGTCGCATTCCTTTTGGCAAAATTATCAAGGCAAAATACCTTAAGGAACTCATCGACCAACATATCCGACGTGGCGGATAAGCGGAATCTCCTTGTTTTGGCATGCGCGAAAATGACAACCCATACAAACCGCGCCGCTGGCCCCGGCGCTTGCGGCGTTGATTATAATACCGGCATACCGACGATATGATACCCGCTGTCCACATAGAGGATTTCACCCGTGATACCGGAAGCAAGATCCGAGCATAAAAAGGCCGCCGTGTTGCCGACATATTCAATGCTTACATTGCGCCGCATGGGTGCGTTGTTTTCAACAAACTCCAGCATTTTTCGGAAATCGGAAATGCCTGCAGCCGCCAGGGTCTTTATCGGTCCTGCTGAAATCGCATTGACGCGAATGCCTTCAGGGCCCAGGCTTTGCGCCATATAACGGACATTGGCTTCCAGGCTGGCCTTCGCCAATCCCATGGTGTTGTAGTTGGGCATGGCCCGGTCGGCTCCGATATAGCTCAGAGTCAGCATGGCGCCATTGCGTCCCTGCATCATATTACGACCCGCTTTGGCTAACGCTGCAAAACTGTACGAACTGATATCGTGGGCCACCCGAAACCCATCCCGAGTCACGGTGTCCAAATAGGAGCCCTCCAGCTCGGTTCGCGGTGCGAAAGCGACGGAGTGAATCAATATGTCCACATGGTCCCAGAAGTCGTCCAGACGCTCAAATACCGCCTCAATTTCCTGGTCGTCGGATACTTCGCAGGGCAGGATAATGTCTGAATCGCACTCGGCGGCGAGTTTTTCCACGCGCTCGCGCAGACGGTCGTTTTGGTATGTGAATGCCAGTTCCGCACCCTCTCGATGCATGGCCTGGGCGATTCCCCAAGCTATGGATCGGGTACTGGCGAGCCCAACGATAAGCGCTCGTTTACCTTCTAAAAATCCCATATTGTCACCTTTCTCCACGATACCCGAGAAACCCCATAACTATAACAAAATCTTTACAGTGAAGTGATAACATCGTCAAGAGATTGTAGAAATCTCTTACTCAGTCGGCGCGGGTTTTATACCACAGACGGCATTCCTATGAAAGCATGACCGCATTTGAGCCGCCGCAGACGGTTTTGTCTGGTACTAACCTGTGTTATGTTGTATCCAATGACGAAGTCAGGGAATTCGGCCATAAAAACAAGCTTACCCCATATTTTTACCCGGGATCTTGGCGGGCGATCCCTTGTATTACTGTGTATTATTGTGTTTGCCATCATGCTCGGCGCCTGCGGTGACCGCCCATGGAACAATCCGTATCCCAAGGAGGACGATAAGAAAAACGTTATGTACTCCTCATTCCAGGAACGTCCTAAACACCTGGATCCCGCGCGCTCCTACTCGGAAGTTGAGTATCAATTTCTAGCGCAAATTTATGAGCCACCACTGCAATACCATTATTTGAAGCGGCCCTATGAATTGGTACCGCTGACGGCGTTGGCAGTACCAAAACCGGTTTACGTTAATGCCCAGAGTGAGCCGGTGGGCGAGAATAATGAAAACCTGGCCTACAGCCTGTATGAAATAAAAATACAACCGGGAATCCAATACCAGCCTCATCCGTCGCTGGCCAAGGATAAGCAGGGCAACTACCTTTATCATGCATTGAGCAGGAAACAATTATCCGGCATTTACACCGTCGATGATTTCGTGCAAACCGGCAGCCGTGAACTGATCGCCCAGGACTATGTATATCAAATTAAACGCTTGGCCAATCCCGCATTAAATTCCCCGATTTTGCCGGTCATGGCCGAGTATATCGTCGGTTTGCCGGACCTCGCGGACAGGCTGAAGATAAAATACGATCAGTTAACAAAGAAAGCCCGTGATCAAGGCTTGTCCAATGAGCAATTGTATCTGGATCTGCGCCAGTATTCATTAAGCGGGGTGGAAGCTGTCGATCGATATACCTACCGAATCAAAATCAAGGGCAAATATCCCCAGATAGTCTATTGGCTGGCCATGCCGTTTTTCGCGCCAATGCCCTGGGAGGCGGACAAGTTTTATTCGCAACCGGGAATGGCGGAAAAAAACCTTAACCTACATTGGTATCCCATCGGATCCGGTCCTTATATGCTTGCGGAAAATAATCCCAATCAACGCATGGTGCTGTTACGAAATCCAAATTTTCACGGTGAAGCATATCCCGGTGAAGGCGAACCCCAGGACCAGGCTGCCGGATTGTTGAAAGACGCAGGCAAACCCATGCCGTTTATCGACAAAATTGTTTTTAACCTGGAAAAGGAATCCATACCGTATTGGAATAAATTCCTGCAGGGTTACTATGATGCCTCGGGAATCAATTCGGAGAGTTTCGACCAAGTCGTGCAAGTCGGCGGTCAAGGTGAAATCAATTTAACTGATGACATGGTTGAAAAAGGCATCCAGTTGTCTACCTCAGTGGAAGCATCCACCTATTATATGGGATTTAATATGTTGGATGATGTGGTCGGCGGCTATTCCGAACGGGCCCGTAAGTTGCGTCAGGCCATCGCCATCGCAGTCGACTATGAAGAGTATATAACGATATTTTTGAACGGGCGGGGTATTGAAGCCCAAAGTCCGTTACCACCGGGTATATTTGGATACCGGGATGGTAAAGCCGGACTCAATCCCTATGTTTTCCAATGGGTGGATGGAAAAATTGTACGCAAGCCGATCAGCGAAGCGAAGCGGTTGCTTGCCGATGCCGGTTATGCGCAGGGGATCAATCAACATACGCAAAAGCCGCTGGTTTTATATATGGATACAACATCCACGGGTCCCGAAGGAAAAGCCCGTTTGGACTGGTTTCGAAAACAATTTCAGAAAATCGATATTCAATTGGTGTTTCGGGAGACCCAATACAATCGTTTTCAAACAAAAATGTTGAACGGCAGTGCGCAAATTTTTCAATGGGGATGGAATGCCGATTATCCGGATCCGGAAAATTTTCTGTTTCTGTTGTACGGCCCCAATGGCAAAGTTGAACATAGTGGTGAAAATGCGGCAAATTATGCCAGCCCGGCGTTTGATCGCTATTTTGTTGAAATGAAAAATATGAAAAACGGTCCGGAACGCATGGCCGTTATTAAAAAAATGGTGGATGTGGTACGACGGGATTCACCGTGGTTATGGGGATTTCATCCGAAAAGTTACGGCCTGCATCATGAGTGGATGACTAACTATAAGCCCCATGTGATTGCAAAAAATACGTTGAAATATAAATCATTGGATGTCGAATTGCGCGATAAAAAACGCCGGCAATGGAATCATCCTGTGACATGGCCCATTTGGATGATCGTGATCGTACTGTTGGCCGGCACGGTACCGGCTGTGTTGACCTTTTGGCGTCGTGAACATCAGATTCATATTAAACAGGTGGAATCGAGCGAATGATAGCCTATATTGTCCGGCGGATACTCTACACAATCCCGATTCTATTTGGGGTCAACTTTCTCGTGTTTGTTCTGTTTTTGCACGTCAATAAACCCGATGATATGGCCCGGATGCAATTGGGCAATAAGCGCGTGACGCTCGAGGCGATTGCTAACTGGAAAAAAACCAACGGTTATGACAAACCGTACTATTACAACAATCAAGCGTCAGGGTTGGGTGTCCTAACCGACACGCTTTTTTATGACAAGTCGGTCAAACTGTTTGTATTTGACTTCGGCCGATCCGACAACGGCCGTAATATCGGCCGTGATATTCGCGAACGCATGTGGCCCAGCCTGGCCATCACGATTCCGACTTTTTTTATTAGTTTGTTTATCACCGTTATGTTTGCAATGCTGATCGCTTTCTTTCGTGCGACGTATATAGATTGGTGGGGGGTGTTTTTGTGTGTCATCCTGATGTCCATCTCGGGTATGTTTTATATCATTGGCGGGCAGTATTTAGTGGGAAAGGTGCTGCACCTGGTGCCCATATCCGGGTATGATAAAGGTCTTTTGGCTGTTAAGTTTGTGGTTCTTCCCATCATTGTTGGTGTTGTTGGCGGTATCGGATCCAGTACACGATTGTACAGGGCGATATTCCTGGAAGAGTTGAGCAAAGACTATGTGCGAACAGCTCGTGCAAAAGGATTGTCCGAGACAACCGTATTGTTCAAGCATGTGTTAAAGAATGCCATGATTCCCATTCTCACCGGTGTGGTTGTGGTCTTGCCGTTGTTGTTTATTGGAAGTTTGATAACCGAATCCTTTTTCGGTATTCCGGGGTTGGGAAGTTATACTATTGATGCGATACAGCAACAGGACTTTGCCATTGTGCGTTCCATGGTTTTTCTGGGCGCGGTATTATATATCATTGGATTGCTGCTGACCGATATATCCTATACCCTGGTCGACCCTCGAATTCGGATGTCTTAAATCATGCTGAGCATTGACGTTTACGGCACCCATGTAAAATACGTATTGCTATGGACGGATTTTCTACTGTATCTGCTGACCGTAGCAGTTGTCGTCACTTTTGTTTTCGCGCGCGGCAAGGAACATTTGCGCAGCCCATGGCGGCAGGTGGCATGCAGCAAGCAGGCTATGGCATCACTGGTCGTGTTGAGCTTTTATATCGTTTTTGCGCTGATGGATTCCGTGCATTTTCGCGAACCGCTGGCCAATCAAAAACAAGATTCCCCCGTGCAGTATGCGGTGGAAGTAACCAGTGTGCTGGATCGGGTGTTGGATGAACTCGCCAATAAAGTTGAGAAAACGTATTCGGCGCCGTTTGCCACCCATGCCTACATCAAGGAAAACGTGGAAAGAAACGGCAGGCAGGTTCGCGACTATAAACGCCTGCTGTACGGCGGTAGTCATTTGAAAAATCCGGATCAGCGCTTGGCCGACATTGTGATAACCGCCATGGCCGGGTTGTCGGTGGGATTGGCGATTTGCCTGGTTTTGTATTTGGCGTGTATCACGTTGTTAAGTAACCATTACAGGCATACCTTACTTGATACGATGGCCAATACCTGGCACGACCGCTATCCGGTACCGTGGCGGGAGGTGTTTATAACGGCGGGAATACTGCTGATACTTTTTGTTATGGTTGTGGTATTGTCCACCAAATATCATGTTTTAGGTACCGACAAAGTCGGTAACGATGTGCTTTATAAGGCGCTTAAAAGTATTCGTACCGGTGTGCTGATTGGTACCCTCACGACCCTGGTGATGTTGCCCTTTGCCGTATTGTTGGGCGCGGCAGCCGGCTATTTTCGTGGTGTCGTCGATGACATTATCCAATACATTTATACAACCTTGAATTCCATCCCCAGTATTTTGTTGATTAGCCGCTGTGTTTTCTATCAGTGTGTATTTGGAAACGCATCAGGAATTATTTGATAATGCGACACGGGCAGACATGCGATTATTGTTTTTGTGCATCATATTGGGCATCACAAGTTGGACCGGTTTATGCCGGCTATTACGCGGTGAAAGTCTAAAACTGCGTGAGATTGATTATGTCGCGGCGGCGACGTCGTTCGGCGTCGGACATTTTACCGTGATCTGGCGCCATGTGGTACCTAACGTCATGCATATCGTTTTAATCTCCGTGGTGCTTGATTTCAGCGGATTGGTTATGGCCGAAGCGTTGTTATCGTATATCGGTGTGGGCGTGGATCCGACCATGGACAGCTGGGGCAACATGATTAACGGTGCACGGCTGGAAATGGCCAGGGAGCCCATGGTGTGGTGGTCCCTGTTGGCGGCTTTTATTTTTATGTTTATTTTGGTATTGGCGGCAAATTTATTTTCCGATATCGTGCGCGACGCTTTTGATCCGCGATTGCGCAAACAGTAGGAACAGGCATGGCATTGTTACGAGTCGACCACCTGAACACATATATTCAAACCCAGCGTGGCGCCGTGCGTGCGGTTGATGGTGTCAGTTTTTCTCTGCAGCGGGGGCAAACCTTTGCCGTGCTGGGTGAATCCGGTTGTGGAAAATCCATGACGGCGTTGTCCATAATGCGACTGTTACCCGAACACGTCGTTTGCGGGGGTACAGTGTATCTTGGTGAAGAGGATTTGCTCGGACTGTCGGAAGTGCAGATGCGCCAAGTCCGTGGCAATCGCATTGCCATGATTTTTCAGGAGCCCATGACATCTTTGAATCCGGTGCTGACCGTGGGACAGCAAATTGGCGAGTCCTTGCAGCGCCATAAAGGCCTGCGTGGTGGCCCCCGATTGCAGCGTACCATTGAACTGCTCAACGACGTAGGCATTCCTGACCCCGCGCAGCGGGTGGGGGAGTATCCGCACCAGCTTTCCGGTGGCATGAAACAACGGATCATGATCGCCATCGCATTGGCCGGCGACCCTGAAATTCTGATAGCCGATGAACCCACGACAGCTTTGGATGTTACTATTCAGGCGCAGATACTTGCCTTGTTATTAAAACTGCAACAGGAAAACGGCTTGGGTATTTTTCTGATCACCCACGATATGGGCGTGGTGGCGGAAATGGCCGACCGGGTGGCCGTCATGTATGCGGGGGAGATCGTTGAAGAAGCGGACCGGGATACGTTTTTCAGCAACGCCCGCCACCCCTACAGTCAAAAACTTTTCCATTCGTTGCCAACGCAAAAAAAACGCAACCAGACTTTGGATGTCATTCCCGGGCAAGTGCCGTCTCTGGCTCAAGCCTTTACGGCTTGCCGTTTTGCCAATCGGTGCGGCGCGGCGTGGCAGCTTTGCCATGAACAAGTTCCGCGCTGGGTTGACCTGGAGGGTGGGCAGGGTGCGCGCTGCCATCTGTTGGATGAAACCGTTGCGGCAGGGCACACTTCCACCGTCACGCATCCCACCAGCGAGCAAGATCACGCCGAGCATGATACCGGTAATATATTGTTGCAGGTCAACGGGCTTAAAGTCCATTTTCCAATTCATAGAGGAATTTTTAAACGGGTAAAAGGTTACGTGTATGCCGTTGATGACGTATCGTTTCAATTGAAAACCTCCCATACCTTGGCTTTGGTCGGTGAGTCAGGATGCGGTAAGACCACGGTGGGTAAAAGTATTTTGCAGTTGATCGCGCCGACTGCCGGTACGGTAATGTTCAGTGGCACGGATTTGGGGAAATTGCGAGGTAAGGCGCTGCGTTTGGCGCGCAGAGACTTTCAGATAATATTTCAGGATCCGTTTTCGTCAATGAATCCGCGTATGATGGTAGGTGATATTATCGAAGAAGGAATGAAGGCACAGTATATTGGCGACAGCAAGAAAAAACGCCGGGAAACGATGGCCCATTTACTGGATCAGGTAGGGCTAAACGCCGACGCCATGGTTCGCTATCCCCATGAGTTTTCAGGTGGCCAACGCCAGCGAATTTGCATAGCCAGGGCATTGGCTGTTCGCCCGAAAATGATTGTCTGCGACGAACCCACGAGCGCTCTGGATGTTTCGGTTCAGGCACAAATATTAAATTTACTATCGGATCTGCAACGACGTTTTCAGTTGTCATTTATATTTATTACCCACAATATCTCGGTGGTGTCGTATTTGGCCCATGACGTGGCGGTCATGTATTTGGGGCGTATCGTTGAACAGGGTAGCGTGGAAGAAGTACTTAATCATCCAAAGCATCCATATACCAAAGCTCTATTGGAAGCCGTGCCGACGGTAGACAGCGCCGCGAAGCAGGTGAATATCAGCGTTGAAGGTGACATACCTTCCCCCATCAATCCGCCGCGGGGTTGCCATTTCCATCCACGCTGTCCTTATGTAACGGCTCAGTGCCGGGAAAGCTATCCCGATTCCCATAGTCACAGCGAAACCCATCGCAGCCGTTGTCATCTACATGGTTAGATTACCTTGAGCGAAGACGCCGGCAATCGGCACATCTATAGACGTGTCGGCATTATCAGTTTTTTTACCCTTTTATCACGCATTCTCGGCGCGGTACGTGATCTTGTTCTGATCCATGTCTTTGGCGCCGGCATCGCTCATGATGCCTATGTAGTCGCGCAGACCATACCCAATGCGTTGCGTCGTTTGACCGCCGAAGGTTCCATGACGCTGGCATTTGTGCCTATCTATTCCGAGCTTAGAGAAAAACTTGGCCAGCAACAGGCTCGGTTGTTTGCCCGCAGGGCGCTGGGTTTGGTGTTGTCCGCAACCGTTGCCCTGAGTGTTGTCGGGATATTCGCCAGTGATTATGTCGTGTATGCTTTTGCGTCCGGATACGGTGATAACAGTGAAAAGTATCATCTTACCGTGATATTGACCCGAATTATGTTTCCCTATCTGATCTTGGTTTCGGTGTTTGCCTGGGCTATGGGCGTACTCAACGCCGAAGGCCGGTTTGCGTCACCGGCTGCCGCACCTATACTACTCAACGTCGGACTAATTATCGGCGCTCTGGCGTTAACGTATTTTTTTGATCCTCCCATTGTTGCCGTTGCCGTCGGTATGTTGATTGGTGGGGTGCTGCAGGTAATTTTGCAATGGCCATCGTTGCGTGCCATTTCCCAGTCTATCGTGCCGCTGGGATTTTTTCGTGATAAAGGCATACGTCAACTGTTGCGGTTGTTGACGCCTTCGCTCTTTGGTGTGGCCGTCTATGAAGTCAATATTATCGTGTTACGAACCATCGCCAGTACTTACCCGGATGGTCAAATGACCTATTACTATATCTCAAGCCGGTTGACGGAATTGGTGATTGGTTTGTTTGCGTTTGCATTTGCTGCGGCCAGTTTCCCCGAGATGAGTAAGCAATCGGCTAAGGCGCAGTGGCAAAAAATGTTTGAGACGTTGCGTTTTGCCATTTCCGGAGCGATGTTTGTTATCGTGCCGGCCGCCTTGGGGCTGTTTGTGGTAGCCGAGCCCATTGTAAAAATGTTATACCTTCACGGTGAATTCGACGTGGCCGACGCCGATACAACAGTCAACGTGCTGCGTGCATTTGCGATTAGTATTCCCGCCATGACCATGACCCGGTTGCTATTACCGGCCTACTATTCGCTCAAGGATGCCAGGACACCGGTGGCGATTTTTTTTCTTACGGTGCTGGTGACCGCGGCGGCCGGTTTCAGTTTCGGACATTACTACCAGGTGGTGGGTTTAGGTATCGGGTTATCCTGCGGTATGTGGTGTCAGGCGTTATTACTGTATATTTTACTTAAACGCAAAGGCCAGCTTCGCAGTCGCGTTTTGGCATACGGCGAGTTGGCTAAGTACACGCTGGTGGCCGCCGTTGCGGTCAGCGCGGCTTACACGGTGTCACGGCTGGGCCAGTGGAATCTCGGTGCCGCCGCGCGTGTAAACTGGCTGGCATTTACAGGGCTGTTGTCCTTGGCCGTGCTGCTCTATTTTACAATTTTGTATATCATTCATGATGTCCACGCCAGGCGCCTGTCCAGGATGCTGTTGTCGCGCAGGCGCCCATAGACTGTTAATTGGGTAACGTCCATCAGGGGTTGCTGGCGTATCCGGCGCAGACGAATTCAAGCCAAAACAACGCAGACAGCGTACAAAGGTTCCCTCGAACGGTGCATGCTGGACCCGGCCGTGACGTGTGAGTGCACCGCTGGTGGCGGTTTATACGGGTAAGTGATGCACGGCGCGAATCTAATGATTTGTTTTTTTTGAAAATAATACCATCCTTGCCGGCTTGAAAGGCTTATGAATTGTTAGTCGAACTGAGACTTTGGCACTAAAGGTTTCCCGTCGGTTCCCTGATAACGTTATAAATCCCTACTATATTGCAGCAAATGCCGGGCTGCCGTTTTCACCGCTTGGTATGGTGGTCTAAAATCAATTGCTGGCAAACACAGCCAACCCGAAGGTGACAAAGCAGTGTCGAGTATGTTGGAACTAGAAACCGGTCAGCATGAACAGATTGCGGTGCAAAAGACGGGTCGTCAGCCGCTGCCGCTGTATATTCAACTTACGCTATTGATTGTCGTGGTACTGGCAGGCACCATGGCCTTGTTTGTCTATCAGACGGTAAGCCAGGAGGCGGAAACGCTTTCTTATATTTATCGCACGCAAACACAAGCCCTGGCAAAAAAAATCGCGGTATTCAGCCGGGACTCTTTTACCGGTGGCGATTTTTCGGAATTGGACTCCATGATGAAAAATACCCAGATTCCGTGGAACCTGGATATGACTATCATGGACGCCGGTGGAAAAATACTAAAAAAAGTCATCATCGGCCGGCGGGATTTTGTTGCACCTAACTACGAAAACAAGTTTTTTCAACCTCCGAAGGAATTTACGCCTGTTTTTGAACAACGCTATGGCTGGTTTCACATTTGGGAACCGGTGCTTGGCGAAACAGTGCCTCTGGGTTGGATTCGCTTGAGTTACAGCTTGAAAATCACAAAAAATATCGAAAAAAGAGTTTGGAAGAGCGCCTTGGAGAACGGCCTGCCGATAATCATCGGCAGTGTAAGCCTGTTGCTGATTTTCTTGTGGCGACCCATCCGCGCGATTCGCGGTGCCACGGATTTTGCGCTTCGACTGGATGAACTGCGCGGCGAGACCATCAGCATTGATCGAAGTTTTTTGGAAGTCTATCAATTGGGGAATGCCCTGAATCAGGCTTCGTTACGGCTTACTTCCCAGGACAAGTCCTTGTCGCAAAGCAAGGAACGGCTGCAGGCGGTGGTTAGCGAGTTGGAGAGTCAGAAATACGCATTGGATCAACACGCCATTGTCAGCGTCGTGGACATCAATGGGAATATTCATTACGTCAATGACAAATTCTGTGAAGTCAGTGGCTTCAGCCGTGACGAATTGGTCGGGCAAAGCCAACTTATTCAGTATCCACAAGACTATCCGACGGAATTTTTTGAACAGCTTTGGCAAACCATCGCGCAGGGAAAATTGTGGCATGGTGAAATAAAACAACGCAAAAATGACGGCGGTTCTTTTTGGGCGGATACCACTATCGTGCCTTTTTTAGACAAGCGTGGTGTTCCTTATAAATACTATATGATTCGTACGGATGTCAGCGATCGAAAAGATGTTGAAGAGCAATTGACGGAAAAGAACAAGGTTCTGGAATTGTTGCGTGACGGCCTGGAAGAGGAAGTTAACCAACGCACAAAAGATTTAAAGAAAGCCAATGCTGAATTGGAAAAACTTAATCAGGTGAAATCAGAATTTATATCGATCGTATCCCATGAGCTGCGAACGCCGCTGACCTCCATTAAATCCTTTGCCGAGATTCTTTACGATGATGCCGGTGACATGGCATTGGAAACGCAACAAAAATATTTGTCGATTATCGACAAAGAGAGTGACCGGCTTGGGCGACTTATTTCCGATGTGTTGGATTTGCAGAAAATTGATGCCGGGAAAAATGTTTGGAAGGATATTGCCGTTGACCTTAATAACATTGTTGGCGATTGTGCGGAAACCTTTGCGGCTAAATGCAAGGAACGTCAATTAAACCTTAATCTGAATCTTCTCGACAGTGATGCCTGGGTGCTCGCCGACCCCGATAAGCTAACCCAAGTTGTCACCAATCTTCTTTCCAATGCCATCAAATTTACCGATCAAGGCGACATAGAAATCAAAATGTGTATGGCGTTGAATGAAATTCAAACGGCGTATTTTAAGCTGAGCGTGCATGATTCCGGTATTGGTATCAGCGAGCAGGAGCAGGAAAAGATATTTGAAAGGTTTCATCAGGTTGACGGCTCGCAGACACGTGAACGGGGTGGCTCCGGGCTCGGGTTAAGTATTTGCAAGGAAATAGTTGAGCACTATGGGGGCACGATCAGTGTTCAATCGGTGTTGGGCGAAGGCAGTACATTTATCGTGTGTCTGGATGCCTGCGAGCAAAAGAAGAAGCTGGGGGAAATATTGATTGAAAACGGTATGCTGACGGAGAAACAACTGGACGAGGCTCTTAAGCAGCAGCAATAAGGGACGGGATATGGTTGGAAAAGTTTTAATCTGCGATGATGAGCCGAATATTGTTGAATCGTTGTCCTATATCGTCAAAAAACTTGGCCTGGCATTTGTTGTTGCCGGTAACGGCGTACAGGCCATTGAATTGGCGCGTCGTGAAAATCCTGATTTGATATTTCTTGACGTAGGGATGCCCGACATGGACGGCTACCAGGCGTGCAAGGAGCTTAAAAGCGATCCAAGCACCAACACTGCCTACGTCATTATGCTGACCGCCCACGGTCAGCGTAGCGATGAGTTCTCGGCAAAGCAAGCAGGTGCGGATGAGTTTATGACCAAACCGTTCAGCCCACGCCGCTTAAGCCAGCGCTTAGAACAGATCATGGCGAGATAGCATATGCATGATAAACTCAGTTTTCTAGTTGTCGAAGATGAAGAAAATATAGCGATAGCCATCAAGGCTATATTGTCGAAAAATTTCGACAGTGACGTGGATATTGTCTACAACGGCGAAGACGCCATTTATTCGATGGCGGCTAAACAGTATGACCTGGTAATTTCGGATTGGAATATGCCGAAGAAAACCGGTGGAGAATTTCTATCGCACGTGCGCGAGGATGAGCGCACCCGGCATGTGCCGTTCATTATGCTGACGGCACGCTCGGATCGCAGCAGCGTGCTGCATGCCATAGAGTCAGGCGTTTCAGACTATTTGCATAAACCCTTCGATAAGAAAACTCTTATTGAGAAAGTTCATAAGCTTATTGACCATGACAATGATGATGAAGCGGGCACTATTGACAATCGGGAAGAAATACAGCGCATCATAGGCTGTGTGCATACGCAGCTCGATAGCGGTACCGTCGCGTACCCTGCCGTACCGGAAATGTACAGCCGATTACACGCTTTGTCGGAAAGTTTTGACATTGGTATTGACGACATTGCCGCCACGTTGCGGGCGGACGATGCCATATGTATAAATCTTATTCATCTGTCCAATACCATTTATTATCGAGGCTTCAGGGAAAATTCCAGCCTGGAACAGGCCATTGTTCGAATTGGAAATGACAATGTAAAAAGTTATGTTCTCATGTTTAACGGCCACGATTTATTTTCCCTGCGCGTCCCTCAGTTTCATCAATGTGCCAGAGCGTTGTGGTATAAGTCCCTGGCCACGGCGCGCTGTGCACAGACGCTGGCAAAACGGGGCCAAATAAACCGGGTCGACCGCTTGTTCGACGTGGGGTTTTTACACGACATTGGCGCGATTTGGCTGCTGCGAATCCTGGAGCAGTTTGACGGATTTCGAGCCGTATATAATAAGCAAATTTTATTGGGGGTCATTGACGCCCTCAGCGTACCGCTATCCGTCAGGTTGTTGTCAAGCTGGCACATGCCCGCTTGGATTATCAATTGCGCACAACAGTCCCTTGAAAAAGGCTCGTCAAGGGAAGTGAAACTGGTCAAGTTGGCCGGCAAGCTGGTGCACAAGCTGGGCTATGGCATAAAGCCCTGGCGTGAATCGATTGCCTATCTACAGGAAGGCGCCGAGCTTGGCCTTGATTTGCAGCCCTATTTATTGGAGTCATTGCTTAAAGATGTTGAGCAATTTGTTAATGTAGTTAATGAACAAATACTATAATCGGTGGGTAATCATTCGTTGGTTAGCGGCATCGGAACCAACCCTGGCAAGACTATTGCTGCTTCCCATTTTGGTTCATTACTTATACACTAATAACCCGGTTAAGTTATTGATGGCCATGGGCTTTTGGAATGACGTCGGAAAATTTAAACGCGCAAATGCAGCAAGCTCTACGGCAATGGTTCGAATCTGTCCCCGGTGAAATGTTACTGGATGCCGAGCAGGAGCAGCTGCGTCGCGTATTGCCAAAAATGTTTGGTTACTATGCCTTGCAGCTGGGGTCACACTGGCCAGTTGATGCATTGATGACCAGCATGATTACTTGTAAATGCGTAATCGGACTTAAAAATTATAATGAAAAATGTATTATTATCAAGGGATTGGTTGATGATTTGCCGGTAAAGTCTGACAGCGTGGACTTGTTGATTCTTCCCCACGTGTTGGAATTCGCGCATGATCCTCACCAAATTCTGCGCGAGGCGGATCGTGTATTAATTCCCGAGGGACATATCATTATCTTTGGTTTCAATCCCTTGAGTCTATGGGGGGCATGGCGTATGCTAGGTCGCCTTCGGCAAAAACTACCTTGGACAGGTCAGTTCATCAGTCTGACCCGGATAAAAGACTGGCTGGCACTGCTGGGATTTGAAATTCGCGAAAAAACCGTATTTTTTCAAAGACCACCGATTAAACGTGAAGGAGCGATTAGAAAACTGCAATGTTTGGAGCAGTATGGCCAATATTGGTTACCGACTTTGGGTGCCGTTTATATGGTCGTGGCGGAAAAGAAAGAGATTCGGCTAACTCCGATTAAACCTCGTTGGCGAAGCCGGCGACCGCTGGTAAGCCGTCCTCCGGTTGTTGAAGGGTTGGAACGTGTCACGCGTTGAGATCTTTACCGATGGTGCTTGTCGCGGCAATCCCGGTCCAGGAGGCTGGGGGGCGTTGTTACGTTTTGAAGATAAAGAAAAAGAATTGCATGGCGCAATTGCACAGACAACCAACAATCGCATGGAACTGACCGCCGCCATCATGGCGTTGGAGCACTTGAAGTTCGCTTGCACCGTGGAGTTAACAACCGATTCCCAGTATGTCAAACAAGGTATTACCCAGTGGATAGTCAACTGGAAAAAGCGTGGTTGGAAAACCGCCGACAAAAAACCTGTTAAGAACCAAGATCTGTGGCAACGTCTTGACCAAGCCCTGGTACGTCATCAGGTAAGCTGGCGTTGGGTGCGAGGCCATCAAGGTCACGTGGAAAACGAGCGCGCGGACCGACTTGCAAACCGGGCCATTGATGAAATGTTGGGGCGATAAGCATGACTCGGCAAGTTGTTCTCGATACTGAAACCACCGGTTTGGAACCCCAAAACGGCCATCGCATTATCGAAATAGGTTGCGTTGAGGTGGTTAATCGCAAGGTAACCAGCCGGCGATTCCATGTCTATGTAAATCCGGAACGGGAGATCGATGAAGGCGCGGTGGAAGTTCACGGTATAAATTTAGAGGATTTGGCGGATAAACCTAAATTCTGCGATATCGCCGAGGAATTTTTACAGTTCGTTGACGATAGTGAAGTGATTATTCACAATGCACCGTTTGATGTGGGTTTCCTCAATATGGAACTGCAACGATGCGGTCTTCCAGTCGTCGAATCCCGGTGCAGTATCGTGGACTCACTGATGTATGCAAGGGAAAAACATCCTGGCCAGAAAAACAGTCTCGATGCGCTTTGCCGACGCTACGAAATAGACAATTCTCACCGTAATTTACACGGCGCGTTGCTCGATGCCGAGATTCTTTGTGACGTATACCTGGCCATGACAGGTGGCCAGGGTGCATTGGCGTTTGACGACCAATTCAGTGAACAACAAGCGGGTAAAGAGTATCGTTTACCCGAACAAAGAACCCCTTTGAATGTGATCATGGCTGCCGATAAGGAACTCGAAGAACATCTGGCGTATATGGAAATGTTGGATAAAACCAGCGGCGGCAAATGCGTGTGGAAACACGTTTCCCAGTAAATAAATAAAGTAAGTAAGTAAGTAAGTAAGTAAGTAAGACAGGAGCAACAACTTGCGCTATACCAATGGGTTACTCTTGTTTTTGCTTTGTTTTGTCTATCCCAATATCCTGTTTGCCGTTGACATATCCCATGATCGCATAAATCTTACTCATCATGCGGTGGGTTTATTTTCTCTGTTTGTCTTTGCCATTGCCTATTTGTTTGTCATGGCGGAAGAAATCACACATTTGAGGAAATCCAAGCCGGTCATATTGGCGGCGGGTATCATTTGGGGTGCGATCGCATTAACGTATGTTCTCAATGGCCAGGACACCCACATCGTTGAGTCCAGCGTGCGACACTATATTCTGGAATTTGCCGAATTATTCCTATTTTTGCTGGTGGCCATGACTTATATCAATGCCATGGATGAACGCTTGATTTTCGGTGCATTGAGGGCGTGGATGGTGAATCGTGGATTCGGTTTACGAAAACTATTCTGGATTACCGGCATTCTATCATTTTTTATCTCGCCCATTGCCGACAACCTAACCACCGCATTGCTCATGTGCGCCGTGGTACTGGCGGTAGGCGGAACGCATAAAAAATTTGTCAGTCTGGCCTGCATTAATATTGTCGTTGCCGCCAATGCCGGCGGCGCCTTTAGCCCGTTTGGCGATATCACCACGTTGCTGGTATGGCAGGAAGGCGTCGTGGAGTTTTCGACGTTTTTTCTACTGTTTATTCCGTCGGTGGTTAACTTCCTTATCCCGGCCGCCATCATGCATTTTGCGGTTCCCAACGAATTTCCACCACGGGTTGAAGATGAATCACAGATGAAACGCGGCGCCCATCGCATCATGATACTGTTTCTGTTAACCATAGCCACAGCGGTCGGTTTTCACAACTTTCTCGGATTGCCTCCAATGATCGGGATGATGACCGGATTGGCGTATCTGCAAATTTTCGGTTTCTACCTTCGCATCACCCATAACAGGGATTTAGCACCGTACGACGACAATAAATCCGCGAAAATGCTTGGTGATGTTGTCGCATTTGATATTTTCCGAAATATTTCCAGGGCGGAATGGGACACGCTTTTGTTTTTTTACGGCGTGGTATTGTGCGTGGGTGGGTTGGGATTCATGGGTTTCCTCGCCATTACGTCCGAGGTTCTCTATACCATGGATCATACGCTTGCAAACGGGATCATCGGAATTTTGTCGTCAATTATTGACAATATTCCGGTTATGTTTGCCGTGTTGAGCATGCAACCGGACATGAGCCTGGGGCAATGGCTGATGGTGACCTTGACCGCCGGTGTGGGCGGCAGCCTGTTATCGGTGGGATCGGCGGCCGGCGTTGCCCTGATGGGTCAATCCAAAGGTATGTACACGTTTCTCGGGCATCTACGCTGGACGCCGGCTATTTTCATAGGCTATATTGCCAGCATGGCCACTCATCTGGCGATAAACGGGCCAAGCTTTGGTATAGCCGTTAACTTATGAGACATCCGCGGATTGGTGGTCAAAGGCATCAATATATTTGCGTATTGCCATATAAAACAGCATATTAGTATCTCTGTCATGGGGATAAAAACGCACTCTTATTGCCCAGGAAACGGCACATGGTGTGCAATGAGTGACCCGAGCCTTGATGCTGATGTCATCTTCCGAGCGGTGTGTGAATACCAATGTTGTTGTGGTGTCGGTATTCAGCCGAACCGGTAGACCGAATTCCAGCCCTAGTGGGCAAACGTGGGTAATACGTGATACGGCATAGTCATGGTGGTTAAGGCGCAACAAGCAGCGAGCTTCCATGTGCGAGTGAAAATAGTTTATTAGGTAATTATTGGCAGCGTCCATGGCCTAAACCATTTGTTGAAATGGTTGGGAAGCAAGCAAATTTTGTGCCTTTTTCGTGTTAACAATTTACGGCGTCAGCCGATAAGATATAAAATCCCTTCGTTTGTGCCTGTATAGAAGTTTATGGTGAATCCGATTTTATCAAAGATCCGAATACGCCCGCTGTTACTAGGATGTTTTGTACTGGTGGCTCTGATACCCATCACCATAATTTCCATCAACACGTATCGGGCTGCCTGGCTGGATGCGTGGCGGGAAATTCGTGAGAAGCACCAGTTACTTGCAGAAAACCTGGCATCACCCATAGCTATCTATGTCGCCAATCATCAAGAAATGTTGCGCATGCTTGCACAGCGGTTACAAGAGTATGACTTGCATGACGAGGTTAAAATTAGAAGCGTGTTGCAGCAAACGCTGGATCAAGTTACCGGTTTTAAGGCGCTGATGTTGATCAATCCTGAAGGATCGTTACAGTATTGTATCGACCGTCACGGTAAAGAGCAGCGTAAAATCGATCTTACCAAAGTGGCGTTTTTTAATCATATTCCCAAAAACCGCATCGCCGTATCCAGCATTGTAAAAAGTCCCATCTCCCAAAAACCGGCAATCTTTATTACCGTAAACATGGGAGGCGATTCGAATGTGCTGGTTGGGGCATCGCTGAGAATTGAACACATTGATAAACTTCGCAAGCAAATTCGATTCGGAAAACAAGGACATTCCGCTATTATCGATGATCGTGGCCGGGTCATTGCCCATCCCAATGCCGCTTGGATGGAGGCCATCACGGATCTTTCTGAACTTTCGATCGTCAAACGCATGATGGCCGGTGGTACCGGTGTAACTGAATTTTTTTCACCGTATATAAAACAGGACATGGTTGCCGGATACACCCAGATACCCGGTTTGGGTTGGGGTGTGATGGTTCCGCAACCCCGATCGGAAGTGCGCGCCCAAGTGATTCATATTATGAACCACTATTTATTGTGGGGTGCCGTCAGTCTGATTATGGCGGTTACCGCGGCGGGATTGATAGCGCGAGGAATTACCAAACCTATTAATGAATTGGCGGCAAGTGCCACGAAAATGTTACGAAGTAATTTTCGCAAATCCATGCCACTGGTAAGCAACGGCCCAAAGGAAATTGTACTGATGGGTTCGGCCTTGAACGAAGCCGTCAACGGGTTGGTGCAATCCAGGCGTGAGTTTGAAGAGCTTAACGAGTCACTGCAAATTCGTGTAGAAAAGGCCACGGCGGAATTGCGCGCCGCCAATGAAAAACTGGAAGTTCTCGCCAGCAGTGATTACCTTACCAAGCTGGCTAACAGACGATATTTTGAAACTTTCTTTAACAGTACACTTAAAAGGCGGGAAGTGGACCCCAAGCCGTTTGTGCTGTTGCTGCTTGATGTCGACAAATTTAAGTCCATCAATGATATGTTCGGTCATGGGGCCGGTGATGCCGTGCTGAGCCGGATTGCAGGTGAGTTGCAGTCGCATGTGCGTGAGAATGATTTGGTAGCCCGCTACGGGGGTGACGAATTTATAGCCCTTATGGATGCCGAAAAGCAAGTGGCCTTGCAAAGGGCAAAACAAATCAGCGTCGCCGTCGAAAAGTATATTTTTGAGCAGAATGATAAAACATTTACTATTACGGTTAGTATCGGGTTATTATACATTGATGGCATGTTGGGAATGAGTCGTGATGAGCTGTTTGCGAAAGTGGATGACGCTATGTACACAGCTAAAAAACGCGGCCGAAATACCATTGTGGAGGTGAGCACATGTTAATCCGGTTTTTACTTTTCGCATTGTGATTAACTACGGGTTGCGTCTTTGCCTGACGGTAGCACCGCTGTTCACGCTATTGCTATTGTGGGAGCTGGCCACGGATTATGCTTGGATAGATTATCGTTTCTATCCCGCGCCAAGCGCCATTATTATCTACACCTTTTCAACGGCCACCGATCATCTTTTTGACGATATTTCAGCGAGTTTGCGTCGCATTGCCATTGGCTATATCGTGGGTGTTTTATTGGGAATTATGTTCGGGCTGCTTATGGGCTTGAACCGGATTGTTCGCATGGGTTTGTATCCGCTGATTGCCGTAACTTATCCCATTCCAAAGATCGCCATTCTACCATTGATTATGCTGGTTTTCGGCATCGACGAAGCACCAAAAATAGTCGTCGTTATCATTGGCAGTTTTTTTCTTGTACTGTTAAACACATTGCATGGTGTGGATAGTATGGGTCGTATTTACCATGATGTCGCTCGCGTTAATAAAATACGGTTATTTGACTATGTTTCACGGATTATTTTCCCGGGGGCGTTACCGTCGATTTTTACCGGCCTGAAACTGGCAATTGGATACAGCTTGGTTATTGTTGTGGCCGCCGAATTCAGCGGCGCCAATGCGGGCATTGGATATATGATTTGGCAGTCATGGGAAGCATTTGAGATCAAGGCGGTGTACAGCGGTATTTTCGTCATTGGAGTAATCGGGTTTGTTTTTATGTTTGTCTTGGAATGGTTGGAGCGCGTTTGTATTCCCTGGCAAACGGGCAAACAAGGAATCTATCAATTACCGGTATGATCCGCGCAATATTTTGGCATTAAATTGTCCGCGATGCTACGAAAGATATTCTGATATCTTTCGTCCAGCCTGATCTGAATAAAATCCCTGGGCCGTGGGAAGGCGACGGTGATATCTTTTATAATCGTCGCCGGCCGTGCGCAGAACATCACTATTCTGTCGGATAGAAAAATTGCTTCATCGATATCATGGGTGACAAATACTATCGTGGTGTTAAATTCGCCCCACAGGGCCAACAACAACTGCTGCAGGGAAATGCGGGTTTGATAGTCCAGGTGCACGAATGGTTCGTCCAGCAATAAAATGTCGGGACGGCGGGCGAAACTGCGCGCTATATTAACACGCTGCAACATCCCCCCGGAGAGTTGATGGGGGTAGTAGTTTTCAAAGTCCTTTAATCCGACTTTTTCCAAGTAGTAACGGCATTGGGGTATGACCTGATCGTTGGCAATTTGCGAACTGTTTCGCACCAGCAATTTCATATTGCCCATGACGGTCAACCAGGGAAACAAACTGTTTTCCTGAAAAACCATACCGATGTCTGGGGAGAACTGGCCAAACGCCATGTGTCCGCCGGACGGTTTATCCAAGCCGGCAATCATACGCAGCAGCGATGATTTTCCGCAACCGCTTGGGCCGATAAATGTGCAAAATTCACCGCGTTGGATTGCCAGATTGAGGCTGCGAAATACCTCTAGTCGATTATTGTCGACGGTAAACCATTTATCAAGCTGTGCGATGGTAATAATTCGTACGTACTCGTTGCTAATAAGATCCTAATTGTGCAGCGGCTTTTCTGGCAAAACTCAATCCACGATAGTGTCAATATCCGGATTTTTTTTGAGATATTTCATTGAATAATACCAGCCGGCGTCATGCTTGAGGCTTTCTACATTGACCAAGCCATTGGGGTTAAGGCCGACGGGTACGACGGATTGGTAGACATTGCGGTCTTTAATGCGGGTATGTTTCACCAGGATATCGATGATCTGGTCCTTGTGAATGTTTTTCTCAAATGCATCATTGTAATCGCGCAGGCCTTTAACATAGGCCACCATAAATTTTTCGGCATAGCGAGGATGCTTTTTAGTAAAGACCGGGGAGTACATAATGGCCGCACTTTGCTGGTCGGGATAAATTTCATCATCACCGGACACCCGTTTGGCAAAACCATGCTGCTCGGCGGAGGCGACAAACGGTTCGATTTGCACCGTCGCATCCAGGTTTTTATTGGCCAGCGCAATATTCATATCCTGGTAAGCCAGGTAGGTCATTCTGATGGCGGAGAGATCCAAACCGGCTTTTTTTAGATACATATGCGTGACGATTTCCTGGGAGACGCCTTTGGCGGTGACGGCCATGCGCATACCTTTAAGGTCTTGGAACCCCTTATACCGACCCGAATCAATATGATCTTTGCGTACAAGCAAAGCAAGATAACCGTGACCGCGGCTGACCGTGCCTTTGTCGGCAACGATTCGAATGGGGATGTCATTGGCGATGGCATTATACATGCCGGCGTTAATGTTACCCCCGCCCACCAGAAGTTGTCCGGTTGCTAAAAACGGTACCATTTTCGCGCCGGATGCTTTGAAGGGATTGAGTTTGACCTTTATACCCTGTTCTTTGAAATAGCCTTTTTCCAATGCAATAAACATGGCGGCGGAACTCATTACCGGTGAAATGCCGACGGGAACCTCCAATTCATCGGCACTGTGACCGGCACTGTGACCGGCAGTCGACCAACACAACGTTGCCCAAAGAATTATCATAAGTATTTTTTTCACGGGCTGACTCCTGGCGTTTGCGCTAAACTTAAAAAATATACAACGATACCCGCAACCGCTACGATTACACCGGGTAACGCGCGTGCGTTGAATTTCTCCTTCATTAGGATGACTGTCAGCGGGATGACAAACAAAGGTGCCGTGGCATTAAACGACGCGGCGACGGAGGCATACGTGTATTTTAGGGCTGCGATGGATAACCATGTGCCCAGGAATGCCCCGACGAAGGCCGCCAGCAGCAAGCGCCAACGAATATCGTGTTCCGTAACAGGCCTGATCCAGTGGTAAAGCCGGGCGTTGGCTCCCCCCCACAGCCCAAGTCCAATAAATGCCGATAATTGGCGGATAAAGCTCGCATCCATTGATGACAACCGGCTGACACCGAGTTTCGACAGCAATATGCCCACGACATTAAATCCGACGAATAATATACCAAATAGCAGGCCTGTTTGCCACGTGCGCACATGCTTGTGTGGCGGTATTTGCACATACATGACATAAACAACGCTGGCGACCGTCATACCGATACCGGCCAATCCCAACCAGGGCAGTTTTTCGCCAAACAGTAACATGGCAAACAAAGCGGTGGATGCGGGGATCAACGGATCAAGCAATAAGGTATTGCGGGGACCCAGGCGAATCAAGGTCAAAAAATAAAAAGTGTCCGCCAGGCAGATGCCGACCAGCCCGCTTAAGCATAATACCAACAGGGTTGGGACATCACTGCCCGCGATGCTGGTGTAATTGGCCAATGCCGCAAAAAAGACCAGAGCAATGGCGCCTTTGCTGAAATTCATTGCGGCCGCACTCATGCGTTCGCCGATTCGTCGAAACACAATAGCTGAAAATGCCCAACACAGGGCCGACGCCAGAGCGGCTCCCGCGCCGAGAAAATGGCTGGCTAAAGATTGTTTGATCGGCCCCATCCCGTTATGATTTAGTTTATCCGGCAGTAAATTGAGTTTAACATGGCTAAGAAAATAATCGCGTTATGGGTGCTGTTGCCCGCGTTGATGGCGTTTAAATGGGCCACACCGCCCGGTGTAGTGTCCTATCCCGGAACGTTAGAGCTGATTTATATCGGTCCCCAATCCTTGCCGGAAGCCCACGTTGATGAGGTCTATAAAGTCCAGGCCAATGGTAAATACTTTTTTACCTTTCCAAGGGTCGTGATCCCTTCCATTCAAAGCATGTTTTTACTGCAATATACCGGCATTGAAAAGGGCGAGGACGTGTTAGACTTGGGTACAGGGACCGGCATCCAAGCTATATTTGCCGCGCAAAAAGCCCACTCCATTTTGGCAACTGACCTGGGTGAACAGGCCGTCAAAAACGCCCGCTTCAACATTAAATGGCACAAGCTGCAGAACAAAATTCAAGTTGTCAGGGGTGATTTGTTTGAGCCGGTTCCCAAGGATCGTAAGTTTGACGTTATCATCAATAATATCGATTATCTTTTCAATAAAAAAACCCAATTTTTATGGGAAGTTCATGAACGATTTTTTCGGCAGGTTAAAAACTATATGAAACCGCAAGGACGAATTTATTATCAATCCGGTTGGATCGAGAATATCCAGCGTATCCACAACATGGCATTTAACAATGGGTTATTTATAACCGAAATGCATATGGTTTCCGCGGTAGCCCAGAACCGTGAGCCCATAGTCTTTGTCATTCGCCGCATGCACACGCGCAGGGCCCGCGAGGACTAATTGCTTACGAATAACGGTCATATCGCCGAATGCGTCATTCGCATGGTTTCTAAGTATATAAGCCAAGGTAAGCTCAAACGGGCCGGCCCCGCCGGATTTGCATTAAACACTGACGGGTGGGAATACATTCGGTGTTATTATCCGATCCGGTCAAATCCGGTATAGGGTCGCAGAACGTCGGGTATATTAATGGAGCCATCGGCCTGTTGATGATTTTCCACCACCGCAATAAGGGCCCTGGACAAGGCGACTGCCGTACCGTTAAGTAGATGGCAAAAACGGTTTTTACCGCTGTCAGGATCTTTGTACCTGACCCGTAGCCGCCGGGCCTGATAGTCCGTGCAGTTGGATGTGCTGGTAATTTCTCCCCAGTTCCCGCCTTCGCCTCGGCAGGGCATCCAGGCTTCCAGGTCATATTTTCGATAGGCTGGAGCACCTAAGTCGCCGGTGCAAACATCGACTACCCGGAAGGGTACTTCCATATTGTTAAACAGCGTTTGCTCAATCTGTACAAATTCCTCGTGCATGTCATCGGATTGCTCAGGGGTGGCGTAAGCAAACATCTCCACCTTGCTAAATTGATGCACACGGTAAAGACCGCGACTGGCCCGTCCGGAGGCACCGGCTTCGGTGCGGAAACAATGGGAAAATCCGCAATAGCGTCGGGGCAGAGAAGCGGCGTCCAAAATTTCATCCTGATGCAGGCCACCCAACGTGATTTCAGCGGTACCCACCAATACCAGGTCGCTGTCTTGAATGGAGTATATTTGCGTTTCCTCGCCGCGTGGATTAAATCCCAATCCCGTGGCGATACTGGCTCGCGCGAGATCAGGGGTTTGAAACAGCGTAAACCCCCGCTCACGAAGAAATTGTAAGGCATAGTGCGTTATGGCTTGTTCCAGTATTACCCACTCGTTTTTAAGGTAATAAAATTTTTGCCCGGCAACCTTTGCCCCGGCTTCAAAATCCAGTAAATCCAGGGATTCGCCCAATTCCACATGATCCTTCGGCTTAAAACCAAAATCAGGAATGTCGCCTACCCGTCGAATTTCCTTGTTGTCTTCGTCGGTGGATCCTATGGGTACATCCGGATGGGTCATATTGGGAACCTGCAGGTGTAAGATTTCCAATTCGGACTTGGTAACGTTAAGTAAATTGTCCAACTCGTCCTGGCGTTCTTTTAGATATTTTCCGCGTTTGCGTTGCTCATCGGTGGGCTTGCCCTTTAAGGATTTTGCCTGTTGATTGCGTTCGTGCTGAACAGACTGTAATTCGGTCATATAGGCCCTGCGTCGTTCGTCCAGTTCGACCAGCCTGCCAACATTCAGGTCGATATGGCGATCCCGGCAGTTTTTCTCGATAAGATCCTGATTTTCCCGAATAAATTGTAAGTCCAGCAAAAATCTGCTCCAAAGGTGATAGGCGAGTGCTTGTTATAAGAGATTCGAGCTTTACATGCAAGGCGGGTTTGTTATGCCGATGAGCCCCATGTGTAAAAAGATCGCCCTGATGGATTAAGCCCGGCTTTTGATGATTCGTTGAGTCATCGCCATCGCTCATGTATTATTAAACCAGTTGGTTGATTGTTTGGCGAGTGCTCTGCCTGACGCTGAATGATCCGGTCTGCCAAGCCTGCGTACCGTCAACCCCGCCACGCACACCGCGAACCACAGAAAGGTCCGGGCATGAGAGCACATCGAGGCCGATGTAGATTACATTCTGCTTCATAGGCGCCTCCGTCATTATTTTCTGGTGGTACAATAGCACGTAGAGGTATCCATCAATGATGGCAGCCCTCGATTAAGAGGGCGTCTGTATCTCCCATACTTGAGCAATTGTGGTTCGGTGACCAGCGCACGTGTGATAGCTACCCGTTGGCGCTGTCCACCCGATAGCTTATCTGCCGTGACACGGGTTGCGCCCAAGTAATAGGTTTTGTCTACAATTGTAAGCTTGATGATAGCCATGTGCGTTCTACCTATTTTTGATGGCAGGCCATACAGGCGAAGGGTTCGCTAATCAGTGTCCGGGGGTAGCGGGTCTGGTTAGTGCCAAGGTAAAGTGCGGCGCGCTGGTTTGCCGTGGCAATGCGTTGTTCCAGCACGTCTTTATATGGCCATGCGGTGTAGACCGGGGAGAGTTTCGCGTTAGCATAGATGATTTTGGCAATCTCGGGCTGATTATTTTTTACCAACATATCACCGAAGCCAAGAAAGAACCCTTCGTGTCCATGCGGTGCTTTGTCATTATTCCAGCAAACGCGTTTTACCCCGGTGCGAGTTTGCATCCACATAAATTTTGTGTAGTCCGGATTGTGTCGGTCAATAGGTTCGCCCAGGCAGGCATCGATTCCCAGCCACATGTCTTCGACGCCTTGCTGAAATAATGGGTCGCTTGGTTGTAAGTTAAGCGTGACAAAACTGACGGTGAAGTAATTAAATTCAGGGTAGAGGTCGATGCTGGTGCGCATGTCTGCGATACTCTGCGCAATCCATTCGGGCGTTTGATGAATGCGCCCCAAGGCGAACAGCGTGCTAGCCCGGAATCCGTGCACGCGGTAGTCGTTAGGGTCGAGCAGCAGGGCCTTTTCAAAATATTGTCTGGCTATGATAAAGTCATCGAGGAAGGTCTGGGGTACACATTTGAGCCGGGCGGATTCGCCGATTCTCCATAGATGGGACAACGCCAGCAGTAACGCGGTTTGCTTGTCTTGTGGGTTTTTCAAATAGGAGGCCGTTAACTGTTCAATAATTGCGGGCAGCATATAATAGCGGCCCGCGTAAAAATTATCCCAGAACATTTTGTTGGCGGTGCCCGGGGTGGAAAGTGTTGGGTTGTTGGCCGGTGCGCGTCTTGACTGGGTCGTATCCATTTCTGCGTCGCAGCGATCGGCAAGTGCAGGGGGTGAGGCAGGCGGTGACATCAAACCAAAAAGAATGATCAAAAGCATTGCAGTTTTCATTTTTTATGAGTTCCTTGTATGGTTGACAGTATCAACTAATAATCCATAATTAAGTTGATAATGTCAACTAAAAATAGGTGAAATATATTTATATTTTAGGCTGTACTCGAGGATTACATTGATATGGCATCTCAAGGCGCACGCCATTTGCAACTCCAGCAGGAATTATTCAGATTGCTGTTTCTTATCCGTGGGCGTATGAAAGACATCGTGCAGGATGCGGATGCCGACCTGTCGCCCATGCACATTTTGGTATTGCGGACCTTGGTGGAAGAGGGTGATATGCCGCAGTCGAGTTTGGTTAAAAAAATGCGCCGGGACAAAGCCCAGGTGACACGTTTAGTTAACGAGTTGGAAAAACAGAAATTACTGGTAAAAACGCGCGACGAACAAGATAAACGTAGTTTTATACTCAAACCCGCTACGCAAGTCCGCAAAAAAGTTCAGTATTTTATCGGCAAGGAGCAGGCCTTAGTAGCACAGATGCTAGCGGGTATTTCGGATCGCGACATCGAAAAACTTGAAGCGCTGCTGGTAAGGATGCAAGTGAATCTGGTCCAGCGGGAAGTAGAAGAATTGTAAATTGGCGGCGCCTATTGGTGGCGGCCGTTAATTGGTGAAAACGCAATAAATTGATTGACGTTGAATATGCTGTGTTGGTCTATACATCCCAGAGCTTTTACAATGTTTCCTTCTACTATCTACTACTTTGATGTTCATTTCGGTAATTTTTCACATAACAGTATATTATATATTAGACAGAATCATAAGTTAGTGGGGTAGACAGAAAATTTAAGCCGTTTGATACCGTCCACCCAATTCGTTAAAATTATCCCAATTTGAAAATTAATAACGTATGAGTTTGCTAATGAACAAGAAACTTTCAAATGCGACGATCTCCGCTTTTTTGGAAAATATATAGAAAAATCAAATGATTATGAGAGAAAAATCCCGCTCGTTTTCTCTGCTATGTCAAACATGTTGAATTGCGGTTGAGCGGAAACGCGCAAACACCACTCGGCTATAAAGCTGAAAACACATGTTTTAACAAATTAAATAGATATTAGATATTTTCATACGGCTTACTCATTTCAATCGCATTGTTGTGGGACGAAACCACAGTTGAGAAAAAGGATGCATCCAGTCGGTCAATGGTTGCACTTATAATGCACTTACGGGATTTTTAAATCTTAATTTTTTATCCTAACACATTGTTTTCAAAGTGGGCGATACTGGGATCGAACCAGTGACCCCTGCCGTGTGAAGGCAGTGCTCTCCCGCTGAGCTAATCGCCCGGGAGCGCTATTTTAGCAATTGTCACAGTAGGTTGGAACCGTTTTTGCGGGAATATCGATATTTTTTGTGTCTAGGAGTCTGTCGAACTTAACGGCAAGACTTGCAGAAACAGCTGGATTATTTTCGGGTTAACCCACTGTTTTCATATTATCGTACTCAGGGTACATCATATGTTGTTCAGACAAAGGCTCTCATTGTCCTTTCTCATCCTTTCAACACATGCATTCTCTTTAAATTCCAACCTATACAAACCAAAGCCCACTCACTCTGGACTGAGTCTAAACCTGGTAACGGGAACGGCCTGAACCCAAGAACATGTTTGATTATCCCTAAGAGCGTTTCTACCGTCGATTTGCGTTTCGCATAAAGTACTTTGCCTTCTTTTGTCTGCAGTGGATAGTGCATGGCTTCATGACGTCGACGGCGGCGACGAGATTTCCTGAACAACTATTTTATGTCCACCAATCAGATGGTCGTTTTTATCCGCAAAACCCGTGTTTAGCCCAATTCGCAGCCAATTAGCGGGACAGCAGTGTGTTTTTATCGACTAAATTCTATGGGTAAAGGGCAGGGCAGCCGGCTAGCCAGCTTTACCGGACCCCGCTAAAATGACCCGCAGCGTGTCCGGCCCATAAAACTTCCACCGTGGCGATAAGGAGGGCTTGACCAATTTCATGCTGTGTTGTAATGTAGCAGCAAATTTAGACAAATTCTAAATTTACCTGTAACGTGTTAAAACACTTTATATTTTGTGGTTTTTTTAGTACAAAAATTGTTAAGGAGGAAGTCATGGCTCTGAAAGGCAGCAAAACAGAAGATAATCTAAAGGCCGCGTTTGCAGGGGAGTCGCAAGCCAACCGTCGTTACCTTTATTTCGCGGCTAAAGCCGATGTTGAGGGTTATAACGATGTTTCCGCTGTTTTTCGTTCCACGGCGGAAGGTGAAACCGGTCATGCTCACGGTCACTTGGAATACTTGGAAGAATGTGGTGATCCGGCTACCGGTTTACCCATTGGTGCCACAGGCGACAACTTAAAAGCGGCAATCGCCGGTGAAACGCATGAATACACCGATATGTATCCCGGTATGGCAAAAGCCGCGCGCGATGAAGGATTCGAAGAAATCGCCGATTGGTTTGAAACCTTGGCAAAAGCTGAACGGTCTCACGCGAATCGCTTTCAAAAGGCGTTGGATAATCTGAACGGCTAATCGTCGAGCTTTGCGCAATCTAAGGGTCGGCAATTGCCGGCCCTTTGTTTAGAGGACAAATAAACCATGGTTGATAAAGAATCCACCTCCCGTGAAGGCAGCCTGGAAGCACCCGAGCGGCATACCATCGATTGGCGCAAGCCAGGATTCTACGACGAAACATCGCTTTTTGCGGAGTTGGAGAGGGTGTTTGACATTTGCCATGGTTGCCGGCGTTGTTTCAATCTGTGTAACGCTTTTCCGACTTTGTTTGCCGCGATTGACGAATCGCCAAGCATGGAATTGGATGGTGTCGACAAAAAAATATTTTGGGACGTGGTTGATCATTGCTACTTGTGTGATATGTGTTTTATGACCAAATGTCCGTATGTCCCACCGCATGAATGGAATGTGGACTTTCCTCATCTCATGCTGCGCGCCAAAGCGGTGAAATTCAAACAAGGCAAGGTTAAAGCGCGGGACAAAATTCTGACCAGCACCGACCGTGTCGGTTCATTGGCCAGCGTTGCGGCAATCACACCCATTGTGAACTGGGCTAATCGCAACAGTGTCACGCGAAAAATTACCCGTAAAGTGCTGGGTGTTCATGGTAAAGCGAAATTGCCCGCTTATCATAGTCAAACGCTTCAAAAACGCCTGTCTTCCAAACTCGCGTCCAAGTCGCAGCCGGCGAATGACAAAGCCAACGTTCTTTTATTTGGTACCTGCTATGGAAACTACAACGAGCCGCGGGTGGGTGAAGATATGTTCGCGGTGTTTGAGTATAACAGCGTCAACATGGCATTGGCCGACGATATGAAATGCTGCGGTATGCCCAAGCTGGAGTTGGGTGATATTGAAAGTATTGTTGCCTTAAAAAACCATAATGTACCGAAACTTGCCGCATGGATTGAGCAGGGTTGGTCGGTGGTGGCGTCGGTCCCGTCCTGTGTGCTTATGTTTAAGCAGGAATTGCCGTTATTGTTTCCCGATGACGCTCAAGTGATGAAGGTTAAACAGAATATCTATGATCCTTTCGAGTATCTTATGCAACTGCACAAGCAGGGTCGACTCAATACCACATTCAAAAACGCATTGGGAAAAATCGCCTATCATGTTGCCTGTCACCAGCGCGTACAGAATATTGGATTGAAAACACGGGATGTTCTGCAATTGATTCCGGAAACCACGGTAACCGCAATTGAACGTTGTTCCGGCCATGACGGTACCTACGCGGTTAAACAGGAATTCCATGAAACGTCCGTAAAAATACTTCGACCCGTGGTTGGTCGAGTTCGCAAAAGTGAATGTGACCACTATACCAGCGATTGCCCCATGGCCGGCCATTATATCGAATTCGGCATGGGCGGCGATAAGCCGGTTGAACATCCCATGGGTTTATTACGACTGGCGTACGGCATTTAGAGGAGGTAGTCATGAAGAAGTTGTCACGAGATGATCTATTTAGCTTGGAGAAGTATGCGCAAATTCGTGCAGAGTTTCGCAGCAAGGTCATCGCTCATAAAAAAAAACGCCACATGGCCGTGGGCCCCAATATGACCCTCCAGTTTGAAGACCGCCTCACGATTCAATACCAGATTCAGGAGATGCTGCGTATTGAAAAAATTTTTGAAACCGAGGGGATTACCGATGAACTGCAATCGTACAATCCGCTGATTCCCGATGGCGATAATTGGAAAGTCAGCCTTATGATCGAATTTGATGATGAAATCGAGCGACGCAAAGCGTTAACTGACATGGTAGGTGTGGAAAACAAAGTCTGGGTCAGAGTGGGCCAGTTCGATCCGGTCTATGCTATCGCCGATGAAGACCTGGATCGAACCACCCAGGAAAAGACGTCGGCAGTGCATTTTTTGCGATTTCAGTTGCCAGAAGCGCAAATCAGTGCTATTAAAGGGGGCGAATCGTTCCGTATGGGCGTGGAACATGACGCTTACACTTATCAAGTAGACGTACCACCCGAGACACAAAAAGCATTGGCTGAAGACTTAAACTAATACATGGCAGCGAGAACACCATCTAACTACGACGCTTCCAGCATTGAACATCTTGAAGGTCTGGAACCGGTTAAGCGCCGGCCGGGCATGTTTACGGATGTCACGCGGCCCAACCATCTTGCGCAAGAAGTTATTGACAACAGTGTGGATGAGGCATTGGCCGGCTATGCAAATCGCATTGCGATGACGCTATTCAAAGATGGGTCGATGGAAGTTCAGGATAACGGACGCGGCATGCCTGTGGATATGCATCCCAAGGCAAAAATGCCCGGTGTTGAGCTCATCTTGACCAAGTTGCACTCCGGCGCGAAATTTTCCAACAAAGAATATTTCTACTCCGGCGGATTGCACGGGGTGGGTGTCTCCGTGGTCAATGCGCTGTCCAAGCAATTGCAGATTACCATCAAGCGTGACGGTAAAATTCACAGCATGGCGTTTAAAAATGGTGTCAAAACCAGCAAGTTAAAAGTCGTGGGCGCCACCGCCGCCAAACGCGATACCGGAACCACGGTATTGTTTCAACCCGATCCCAAATACTTCGATTCACCCAAAATCTCCGTATCGAAACTACGACACTTATTGCGAGCAAAAGCGGTGCTGTGTCCCGGTTTGATGGTGAGTTTTACCGATAAGCAGGCCAATCAGAAAGACGAATGGTTTTATGAAAAAGGTTTACAGGACTATTTAATCCAGGAATGCAAGGGCGTGGCCTTGTTACCGGCTCAGACCTATGACGGAAAGATGACCGGGGATACCGAAGAAGTCGATTGGTCCGTAGCCTGGACGCTGGATAGCGCGCCTGACATTACCGAAAGTTATGTCAATCTGGTGCC
>Ga0114931_10001098_pt1 | contig 34405 bp, 38 predicted proteins | sample 2SBtaG_FD_89579 | JGI IMG/M metagenome (GOLD analysis project Ga0114931, IMG submission 89579) | Deep subsurface microbial communities from Kolumbo volcano to uncover new lineages of life (NeLLi) - 2SBTROV14_V59a metaG | ecosystem: Environmental > Aquatic > Marine > Volcanic | place: Kolumbo...
AGGCCTATGTCGCGATGGGGAGGAAGACCCTAGAGGAGGTGCTTCGATGCTTCCGGGTATCGAGGCGGGTGACAGGCAGCTGTGGACCCTGTAGAGGAGGCGAAGCTCACGAGAGGATGAACCCGAGCTGTAAAGGCACGGGGGACGGCGTCGAGGGAAAACCGCCGGGCAGCCCGAAAGGGTGAGTCCGAGGCGGGAGACCGGTAACCCAATGGCCGGACTATATCGGCGCTCATAACACTCTGCAGAGCAACCAACCTCACGAGGGGCATCTGTCGCCGCGGCGACGCGACGGCAGAACTGCCAAATCCTCACTCCTTCAGAAGGGAAACGACGAGCCAGGCGGCCCACTAGGGCCGCCGAACTCATTTTCTGCCATTTTCGGCTTTGGCCGGCCACGCGGCCGGGCGAGCTCAGTCGGGGGACGAGGCGGCCCACCCGGGCCGCCGAGCTCGTTTTTCGCCGCAGGCCCGACTCGGGTCAGCGCTTGCGAACCACGGCCCGCGGCAGCGGCGCCAGATCGGCAGGTGCGCCATCCCAGTCGTCGTCGCCCAGCGGCGCCGCCTGGTGAAAGGCGGTCACCAGCGCCCGGGCTTCGCCCAGCTGGCGCCCCGGCACCATCACCTCGATGGCGCTGGGCCCGGCGCCTCGGCTGTCGCCGCGGGTGCCGACGGCGACCCCGTGCGCGGCCAGATAGGCGCACAGGATCTCGGACTCGGCCGGGCTGGCGCAGCGGGCCAGCAGCACCACGGCGTCGTCGTCGGCAGGGCTGCGCACGGCGCCATCTTGACCTGCCGGCCCGGCGATTGCCAGGGCCGCGTGCCGCGTGCCATGCTTCGCGCCCCGATCGAAGGAGCTACGACCGATGCGCATGATTCTGGTGGGTCCGCCCGGAGCGGGCAAAGGCACCCAGGCCGCCTTCCTGGTGGGCCAGTTCCACATTCCGCACATCTCGACCGGCGACATGCTGCGCGCCGCCGTCAAGGCCGGCACCGAGCTGGGCAAGAAGGCCGACGACTTCATGAAGCGTGGCGCCCTGGTGCCGGACGAGGTGGTGATCGGCATGGTCATCGAGCGAATCGCCCAGGCCGACTGCGCCGATGGCTTCATGCTCGACGGCTTCCCCCGCACCCGGCCCCAGGCCGAGGCGCTCGACCAGGCACTGTCGGCGGCCGGCGTGTCGCTGGACGTGGTCATGCTGGTCGGGGTGCCCGACGAGATGATCGTCGAGCGCATCACCGGGCGCCGCTCCGACCCGGAGACCGGCACCATCTATCATTTGAAGTTCAACCCGCCGCCGGCCGACGTCGCCGGCCGGGTCGTCCAGCGCAAGGACGACACCGAGGTGGCGTGCGTCGCCCGGCTGGACAAGTACCACTCGGAGACGGCGCCGATCGTGCCGTTCTACGAGCAAAAGGGTCTGCTGCGGCGCGTGAACGGCGTCGGCAAGCCGGCCGAGGTCACCGCGCGCATCACCGCCGCCCTGTCGGACCTGACCTGATTTGGCCTGACGCGATCGCGTCCGACCGCTAGAGCGGCGACCGGTTTACGAACGCTCGCCAAATCGCATATCTGCGTCGCATGGCGGCGTCGCTCATCAGTCGCTGGGCCCCACCCAACTCCTTTCTTCGCTCCTTGCCCCGCTCGCATCCACGCGAGTTCGCTTCGCGCCGCAAACCGATCGCAACTCTAGACTCGACTGAAGAACCGAAAAAATGTCCGGCTACGACCACCGATCCATCGACGCCAAGTGGCAGAAGCGCTGGAAGGACGACGAGACCTTCCGCACGCCCACCGACCGCACCAAGCCCAAATACTACGTGCTCGACATGTTCCCCTACCCCAGCGGGTCGGGGCTGCACGTCGGTCACCCCAAGGGCTACGTGGCCACCGACGTGGTCGCGCGGGCGCGGCGCATGATGGGCTACAACGTGCTGCGGGTGATGGGCTGGGACTCGTTTGGCCTGCCGTCCGAGCGCCAGGCGGTGCGCGAAGGGGTCCACCCGCGCCAGGTCACCGAGCGCAACATCGCCTACTTCAAGCAGCAGCTGTCCGGCCTGGGTCTGTCGTACGACTGGTCGCGCGAGCTGGCGACGTCGGATCCTCGCTACTACAAATGGACGCAGTGGATCTTCCTCGAGCTGTACAAGAAGGGCCTGGCCTACCAGGCCGAGGTGCCGGTCAACTGGTGCCCGGCGCTGGGTACGGTCCTGGCCAACGAGGAGGTCAGCCCCGAGGGCACATATAAGGAGACCGGCGACCCGGTGGAGAAGCGGATGATGAAGCAGTGGATGCTGCGCATCACCGACTACGCCGACCGCCTGCTCGAGGGGCTCGACACGGTCGACTGGCCCGACGCCACGATCAAGCAGCAGCGCGAGTGGATCGGCAAGTCGGTCGGCGCCGAGGTCGAGTATCGGATCGACGGCACCGGCCAGTCGTTCCGCGTTTTCACCACCCGGCCCGACACGCTGTTCGGCTGTACCTACGTGGTGCTGGCGCCGGAGCACGAGCTGGTCGGCCAGATCACCACGGTCGAGCAGAAGGCGGCGGTCGATGCCTACCTCGAGGAGGTCGGCCGGCGCAGCGAGCGCGACCGCATCTCGGACGCCGTCGACGCCGTGAAGACCGGTGTCTTCACCGGCGCCTACGCCATCAACCCGGTCGACGACAAGAAGGTGCCGATCTGGATCGCCGACTACGTGCTGGCCAGCTACGGCACCGGCGCGGTGTTCGCCTGTCCGGCCCACGACGACCGCGACCACGCCTTCGCCACCCAGTTCGACCTGCCGATCATCGAGGTGGTCGAGGGCGGCGACGTCGCCGAGGCGGCCTACACCGGCGACGGCGCCCACGTGAACTCGCAATTCCTCGACGGCCTGAACGTCGACGACGCCAAGGCCAAGGTGATCGACTGGCTGGAGGCCAACGGCCGTGGCAGCAAGGCGATCAACTACAAGCTGCGCGACTGGCTGTTCAGCCGCCAGCGCTACTGGGGCGAGCCGTTCCCGATCGTCTTCCTCGACGACGGCACGCCGGTCGCGCTGCCCGAGAGCGTGCTGCCGGTCGAGCTTCCCGAGGTCGACGAGTACCGGCCGACCGACGACGGCCAGCCGCCGCTGGCGCGCGCCACCGACTGGCTGCACACCACCGATCCGACCAGCGGCAAGCCGGCGGTGCGCGAGACCAACACCATGCCGCAGTGGGCCGGCTCGTGCTGGTACTACCTGCGCTACCTGTCGCCCGACCGCGACGACGTGCCCTGGGATCCGGAGGAGGAGAAGTACTGGATGCCGGTCGACCTGTACGTCGGCGGCTCCGAGCACGCGGTGCTGCACCTGCTCTACGCCCGCTTCTGGCACCAGGTGCTGTACGACCTGGGCCACGTGACCACCCCCGAGCCGTTCGCCCGGCTGTTCCACCAGGGGATGATCCACGCCATGTCGTTCCAGGACGCGGCCAAGAAGTTCTACTACCCGAACCAGGTCGAACAGCGCGACGGCACCTGGGTGGCCATCGACAGCGGCCAGGAGCTGACCGCCAAGCTGTTCAAGATGTCCAAGTCCCGCTACAACGTCGTCAACCCCGACGACATGTGCGCGGAGTACGGCGCCGACGCCCTGCGCGTGTACGAGCTGTTCATGGGCCCGCTCGAGGACGGCATCGAGTGGGAGACCGGTGGCGTCGCCGGCACCCGGCGGTTCCTCGACCGCTTCTGGCGGCTGATCGTCGATCCGGAGACCGGCAACGACTCGGGCAAGGTCACCGAGTCCGATCAGGGCAGCCGCGATCTGGAGCGGGCACTGCACGCGGCCATCAAGAAGATGACCCGCGGCGTGGACAGCCTGCGCTTCAACACCGCCGTCGCCGACATGATGGTGTTCGTCAACGAGGCGACCAAGGCCGACGCCGTGCCCAAGCGCTGGCTCGAGTCGTTCGTGCGCATCCTGGCGCCGATGGCGACACACCTGGCCGAGGAGGCGTGGGAGCGGCTGGGCCACACCGACGGCATCACCTTCGCGCCGTGGCCCGAGTACGACGAGGCCAAGCTGGCGGTCGACACCGTCACCCTGGCGGTGCAGGTGATGGGCAAGCTGCGCGCGACCATCGACGTGCCGGCCGACATCACCAAGGAGCAGGCGATCGAGGCGGCCAAAGCCGACGAGAAGATCGCCAAGCTGATCGAGGGCAAGACCATCCGCCGCGAGATCTACGTGCCCGGACGGCTGGTCAACATCGTGGCTAACTGATGGCGGAACGAGAGCTCATCCCCGTCCGCGTCGGCGTTATCACCGTCTCGGATACGCGCACCCTGGACAACGACACCTCCGGGCAGGCGGCGGTCGATCTGCTGACGGGCGCCGGCCACTAGGTGGTCGCGCGCGAGATCGTCACCGACAACCGGGATGCGATCCGCGCGCTCATGCAGAGCTGGATCGACGACCGGGGGATCGACGTCATCATCGCCACAGGTGGCACCGGCGTGACCCCGCGGGACGTCACTCCGGAGGCGATGGCGCCGCTGGTGACCAAGCCGATCCCCGGCTTCGGCGAGCTGTTCCGGTGGATTTCGTACCAGGAGATCGGTACCTCGACGATCCAGAGCCGGGCCGAGGCCGCGCTGTGCGGACAGACCTACGTCTTCCTCCTGCCCGGCTCGACCGGCGCGGTGAAGACCGCGATGACCAAGATCCTGCTCGAGCAGCTGGACGTCCGCCACCGGCCGTGCAACTTCGTCGAGCTGCTCCCGCGCATCCGCGCCGAGCACGAGGACTAGAGCGCCGACCGGTTTACGAACGGTCGCCAAATCGCATATCTGCGTCGTATGGCGGCGTCGCTCATCAGTCGCTGGGCCCCACCCTCCTCCTTCTTCGCTCCTTGCCCTGCTCGCATCTACGCGATTTCGCTTTGCGCCGCAAACCGATCGCCAGTCTAGGCCCCGGCCGGGCGAGCCCCGGCGGATTGCGGTAGAGTCAGCGCATCCTGCGTTTTCTGCGACCAGTCATCGGGGCCGTGGTCGCGGCTCTCCTGTGCGCGTCCGTGCCCGTGGTCGCGCAGCCGCGCGTGAAGGGGATTTCCGACCAGCGGGCCCTGGCGTTCAGCGCCGACGGCGATCACATGGTGCTCGGCTACGACGCCGGCGGCGTGGGCCACGTGGCCGTCTACTCGACCAAGTCGCGCTACCGCGAGCCGGTGCAGATGCCGGCGCTCGCCGCGCCGCTGGCGTTCGCCGGCTTCACCGCGGCTGGCAGCATGGTGGTCGGCGCCGACACCGGCGGCGTGCTGGTGGTGTGGACGATCGACGGCCACGAGGTGTTCCGCACCGACGTGCGCAAGGCCAAGAAGGCCGAGGTCGACGTCGCGTTCGCCGCCAACCCGGCCGCGCCGTACGTCGCCTGGGTCGCCCGGCCCAAGGGTTCGCCCGACGGCACGCTGGAGATCGCGCGGGTCCCCGGCGGTCAGGTGGTGACGTCGGCGACCAAGGTCACCGCCACCAACCTGCGTTGGACGATGCAGGGTGGTCACCTGCTGCTTGGCGGCGCGGCCATGAACTGGGACACGCTCGAGACCTGGCGGCCCAAGGTACCCGGGGTGGCCGAGACCTCGAGCGACGGCACTCGCGTGGTCAGCACCAGCCCCGACGCCTGCGACGGCTTCCTGACCATCGCCGAGCTGGGCAACGGCAAGGTGCTGCGCTCGGTGCCGCTGGCCGACGTCTCCTGCCCGCGCTGGGTCTGGTTCTCCCACGGCGATCGTGGGTTGGTCTGGGTTTCGGCCGCGGGCAAGGGCGAGAAGCGCCGCTTCGTGGTGCAGTCGTGGGACAAGCATCGCGACCGCCAGAAGGTGGTCAAGAAGCTGGCCGCCGAGCCGGTGGCGGCGGCGATCACCCCGGACCGCAAGATGCTGGCCGTCACTGACGGCAAGGACGTGACCTACATCTGGCTCCGCTAGGAGGGACGAGGCGTGGACGAATCGGCACTGCAGCGCGCGCTGGCGACGCGCATCAACCTCCAGATCGTGATCTCGTCGATTCCGTCGATCTCGGAAGAGATGGATCTACCCCTGTCGCGCTGGCTGGATAGCGTGCCGCTGCCGCCGGAGCTACCGGAAGGCGAGGGGACCAACCTGGCGGTGTTGCTCAGCTCGGATCTGACGCGCATGGCCTGGAGCGCCTACGGTCCGCCGGCGGCATTCATCCCCAAGATGGCGCAGTACTTCCAGAAGAGCGGCATGACCGAGGCCGACCTGGACCTGATCAACGCCATGGGCGACGCGATGGCGCCGAACCAGGTGGGCAGCTGGATCCGCGCGGGCGCGGCCGGCGTGGTCACCGGCTGGCAGTTCCGCGAGCCGATGCCGGTCGAGGTGATCGCGCCGTTCCTCGGCGAGGGCTTCCTGGTGACCAAGCTGATGAGCTGGACGGTCAAGCGCGACATCGTCAACTACACCAGCTTCCGCCGCTCGGTGGGGGAGGGCGCCCGGTCGCAGCTCGAGCTGGTGCTGCCCGAAGGGACCGCCGCCGAGAAGCTTGCGATGGTCGCGGACGGCTTCGTCGACCTGGCCGAGCTCGAGCTGCCGGCGTCGGCGCTCGAGGTGCTGGCGCGCGACGGTGACGACATTTCGCTGGCGCTGGAGTTCGAGGGCGATCGCGTGACCGCGGCGTCGGTGTTCGCGCCCGGACCGGCGCTCGACGAGGTGTCGGAGATGTGCAGCCGCATGGGCGTCGCCTACAGCGACAAGATCGGCCAGCTGGCGCGCATGCTGGGCGCCGACGGCACGCGGCGGATCGAGGTTCGGGTGAGCGGCGACGGCGGTCCGCCCGAGGCCGACGTCGAGCTGGTGCCGGGAGAGCTGCAGGGCCCGCCGGCGCCGCCCAGCAACTGATGCCCGCCAAGCGAGCGGACCGAGAGCGACTGCTCGCGCTGTCCGACGACGCGCTGCTGCGCGAGTGCGAGGTCGATCGCTATCGGGCGTCCGGTCCGGGCGGGCAGAAGCGCAACAAGACCGAAAGCGCGGTGCGCGTGCGCCACCGCCCCACCGGCCTGGTTGCACACTCCGTCGACAGCCGCTCCCAGCACGAGAACCGCGCCCGCGCGGTGCGCCGCTTGCGCGAGAAGCTCGCGCTCGAGCTGCGCAGCCCGGTCACGGTCGACGGCTACGCGCCACCGCCCGAGCTCGCCGCCCTGGTTGCCCGTGGCGGCGCCGCCACCCGCCGCGAACGAGACACAATCCCCCACCTGCTCGCCCTGGCGCAGCTCCTCGATCTGTTCACCGCCGTCGACTGCGCCGTTGCCCCGGTTGGCGCCGCCCTCGGCATCACCACCGGCGCGGCCTCCAAGCTGCTGCTTTCGGATGAGCGGGCTGCGCACCACGTCCACCAGCTGCGCCGACAGCACCAGCTTCGACCGCTGGGCTAGCGGCTACAGGGTGCGCAGGTAGGCGATCAGGTCGTCGATCTGCGCCGGGCGCGGGGCCCAGGTGCGGCCCGTGCCGTGGATGGTGCCCTTGTCCATCAGCACTGCGCGCAGGGTGGCGGCGCTGCCGTCGTGGTGTAGGGGCTGGCGCCGACGGCGATCAGCGATGGGGGTGTCGACCTCGTCCATGTCGGTGGCGATGCCGTGGCGCTTGCGGTCGGTCAGCTTGTGGCAGCTGTGGCAGCGGGCGCAGCCGACCTCGCGATCGCGGAACAGCCTCTTGCCCCGCGCTGCGGCGGCGCGGTCGACACGAGCCGTGCGCGGGCGCGGCAACGCGGATCAGCCTCATGAACCGTCGGCGACGCGCGACCTGGCCGATCGATCTAATGGGCGCCGTTTTACAGAGCTTTTACCGAGCTTTTACCGCCGGCCCAGACCGGCGGGGAGGCCTCGTTCGTATGCTTGGAGAGGCAAAGGAGAATTCATGCGTTCGATCCATCTCATCCGCACCCTGGCCGCCGCCGCCGTCGCCGTGGCCACCGCCGCTGCCCCCGCCGCGGCCCGCAAACCGGCGCCCGATCTCGACGTCACAGTAGACGTCGACGTAGGCGAGCCGGTGATGATCGCCGACAAGGCGCAGACCGCCTACGTCAAGATCACCCTGGGAGGTTTCGTCCTGCCGGCCAACCGCAAGCGCGCGCCGATCAACCTGGCGCTGGTGCTCGACCGCTCGAGCTCGATGTCGGGCGACAAGCTGGAGAAGGCCAAGGAGGCGGCGATGATGGTTCTCGACCGCCTGCAGCCCGGCGACATCCTGTCGGTCATCAGCTACGACAGCACCGTGGAGGTGCTGGTGCCGGCGACCAAGGTGCAGCAGCAGCGCGGCGCCATCCGCGAGCAAATTTCCGGACTCACCCCGCGCGGCTCGACGGCGCTGTTCGCCGGCGTGAGCTACGGCATCGAAGAAGTCAGCAAGTTTCTCGACGCCAAGCGGGTCAACCGGATCGTCCTGTTGTCCGACGGCCAGGCCAACATCGGTCCCAGTTCGCCCAACGAGCTCGGTCGCCTGGGCGAGGTCGCCGCACGCCAGGGGATCTCGATCACCACCATCGGTCTCGGCCTCGGCTATAACGAGGACCTGATGAGCCAGCTGGCGCTGCGCAGCGACGGCAACCACGCCTTCGCCGAGAACGCGGACGATCTGGCGACGATCTTCCAGCACGAGCTGGGCGACGTCATGTCGGTGGTGGCGCAGGACGTCGAGATCGAGATCGACTTCGACAGGGGCATCGTCCCGGTTCGCGCCCTCGGCCGCGAGGCGACCATCCACGGGCAGAAGGCGCGCCTGTCGCTGAGTCAGCTGTACGCCGAGCAGCAGAAGTATGTGCTGTTCGAGGTCAGGGTGCCGCCGGGCGCGGCGGGCAAGCACCGCGACGTCGCCTCGGTCGACGTCTCCTACGACAACATGATCACCAAGAAGAAGGCGCGCAGCCGCGACGCGGTGGCGGTCTCGTTCACCAAGCAAGCCAAGCAGGTGGCCAAGCACCAGAACAAGGACGTCATGGTCGCCGCGGTCCAGGCGATCGCCACCGCCGAGAACCAGCGCGCGGTCGCCCTGCGCGATCAGGGCAACATCAAGGAAGCCAAGAGGGTGCTGGAGAAGAACGCCAAGTACCTGGCCGGCCAGAGCCAGCGCTACCGCTCGAAGGCGCTCGAGGGCTACAGCATCCAGAACACGCAGGACTCGCAGAACCTGGCGCCGGCCGCCTGGGGGCGCCAGCGCAAGTCGATGCGCGAGGAGCAGACCAAGAACGTGCAACAGCGGTCCTGGTAACCCTCCCCGGACCCGGCCGGGCGCGTGCGGCTCCCCGCGCGCGCCCGGTTTTGCTCTATCCTGACCACGGTGCGTGCCTTCTGGCTGATCGTCCTGGTGCCCCTGGCGCTGGTCGCCTATCTGGCGCTGCGGGTGTCGCGCGAGGGCGCCCAGCTCGAGCGCCACCAGCTGCAAGGGCTGCTCGACGGCCGCCTGGCCGACGTGCGCAGCCGCGCCGACCAGGCGATGAGCGCGCTCGAACGAGACCTCGACGCCCGCCTGGCCGACGCTCCCGCCGACGCCGACGGGCTGCGCGCGCTGGCCCGGCGCACCCCGCTGGCGCGCCAGCTGTTTCGCGTCGACGGCGAGGGCCGGCTGGTCTTTCCCAACGGCGGCGCCGACGCCAGCGACGACGAGCGCGCGTTCCTCCAGCGCACCGCGCCGATCTTCACCGGCCGCGCGATCCTCAACCGCGACGGGGCGAGCGCGACCGACGCCGAGCGTGGTCCCGGCGGCGCCGGCGCCCCGGGCCTGGGTGACAGCCTGATCGATCTGGCCGCGCGCCAGAGCCACGGCTGGCTCAGCTGGTACTGGGCCGAGGGGCTGCACCTCCTGTTCTGGCGCCGCGCTGCCGGCGGCGGCGTCGTCGGCGTCGAGGTCGAGCGAATCGGCGTCCTCGCCCGGGTGGTCGGGGCGCTGCCGACCCGCGCGCTCGAGGAGGGGCGCATGGAGCTGGTCGACTCGCGCGGGCAGACCGTGCACCAGTGGGGGCCAATGGTCGCCGGCGCCGATCCGGCGGCGAAGGCGGACGCGGCGCTGGCGCTGGCGCCGCCGCTCGACTCCTGGCAGCTGCGCTACTACATCTCGCCGGCGCAGCGGGCGGCGTTCGCCGGCGGCCCGGATGCCGGACTGTTCCTCGGCCTCGGCGCCGTCGCCCTGGCCATGCTCGGCCTGGCCGTCTATATTTACCGCGAGTACACGCGCAGCATGCGCGACGCCGCGCAGCGGGTCGGCTTCGTCACCCAGGTGTCGCACGAGCTGCGCACGCCGCTGACCAACATCCGCATGTACGCCGAGTTGCTGGAGGACGCCGCGGACGACGACGACGATCAGCAGCGCCGCGCCCGGGTGATCGTGTCCGAAAGCCAGCGCCTGGGCAGGCTGATCGACAACGTCCTGGCGTTCGCACGCGACCAGCGCGGACAGCTGGCGCCGCGGCGCGACGCCATCGACGTCGACGAGGTCGTCCGGCGCACGGCCGCGCAGTTCGAGCCGGCGCTGGCCGCTCGCGGCATCGAGCTGGAGCTGGTGCTCGGGGGGCCGCTCGAGACCGCCGCCGATCCCGACGGGGTCGAGCAGATCGTCGCCAACCTGCTGTCCAACGTCGACAAGTACGCCGCCGCCGGCGGACACGCGCGCATCTCCACCACCCGCGCCGGCGACCGAGCCGTGGTTCGCGTCGCCGACCGCGGGCCGGGTATCCCGGCGGCCCACCGCGACGCCATCTTCCGTCCGTTCCACCGGGTCAGTGACTCGCTCACCGAGGGCGCCAGCGGCACCGGCATCGGCCTGGCCATCGCCCGCCAGCTGGCCCGCGCTGGCGGTGGCGAGCTGTCGCTGGAGCCGTCCGAGCGCGGCGCCTGCTTCGCGCTGTCGCTGCCGCTGGCGGAGGAGCTGTCGTGAGGGTCCTGGTCGCCGAAGACGATCGGGCCATGCTCGCCGGGCTGGCCGAGGTGCTCGAGGGCGAGGGCTACGACGTCGTCGCCGCCGCCGACGGCGCCGAGGCGCTGCGCCGCTTCGTCGACGACGCGCCCGACTTCGTGCTCCTGGACATCATGATGCCGGAGATGAACGGATACGACGTCTGCCGGCGTATCCGCGACCGCGATCGCGAGGTGCCGATCGTCTTCCTCAGCGCCAAGAGCGAGGAGATCGACAAGGTGCTCGGGCTCGAGCTCGGCGCTGATGACTTCGTGATGAAGCCGTTCGGCGTGCGCGAGCTGGTCGCCCGCGTGCGCGCCATCAGCCGCCGATGCTACCAGCGCAGCGCGCCGGTCCCGGCTGCCGGCTTCGCCATCGCCGACCTCGACGTCAACCCGGCCGAGCTGCGCGCCAACCGCACCGGCGGCAAGCCGATCGAGCTCAGCCTGCGCGAGGTCAAGCTGCTCGAGACCTTCGCCGCCAACCCCGGCGTTGTCCTCGACCGCGACACCCTGTTCCGCGCCTGCTGGGGCGGCAGCAAATACCCCAACAGCCGCACCCTCGACCAGCACATCGCCAAGCTGCGCAAGAAGATCGAGCGCGACACCAAGGCCCCCGCCATCATCCGCACCGTCCGCGGCATCGGCTACCGCTACGACAGCTGACCTGTGCCGGTCAGTCGCGGCGCTCGCCGTTGGAGCCGGAGCCGGTGAGGGTTCGGATCAGCTCCTTGCCCTCCTCGAACGCTTCCTTGTACGCGCGCCGCAGCCGGTCGCTGGTGGTCGAGCCGATCTCGCGCCCCTGCTCCAGCTCCTCGATCGTCACCATGCCGACGGCATAGGTCGTCGCCCCGCTGGTGATCGACATCGCCGCCCCGCCGAGCAACGTGCCGATGCCCGGGATCGCCTTGAGCGCGCTGGCGCCGATGCGCGCGGCCGCGCCGCCGGTCAGCGCCGTGGCGAACTCGCGCATCGCGTTGCGGCTGTAGCTCCGGCCGTACAGCGACGTCAGCTCGAGCAGCATGTTGACCTGCACCGCCGTCACCGCCGCCAGATCGGCGACCGGCACCGGAACCAGGCCCGCGCCGCTGGCGTACAGCGCGTGGGTCCGGACCATCTCTTTGGCTTTTGGCAGCACCGACGGCGCGTCTTCCGGTGGCGGCGGCGTGTCGCCGGTGTCGCCGGCGGGCGCCCCGTCGACGCCGAAGTAGCTGCGGATGCCCAGCTCGATCATCGACATCGGGATCATCGGCGGCCGCTCGGTGACCGTGACGATCACCTTCGATCCGTCGACCCGGTAGTAGCCCTCGATCCCCTTGCCGCGAAACATGCCCGCGAACCGGTCGCCGTGAAACGTCGTCCCGGCCCGCTGCGCCGACTCGGTTGCCCGCGCCACGGCCGCCTCCACATCCTCAGTCAGCTCGAATTCGAACGAGTCGGCCATGGCGAACTATCGCACGCTGCTGTCGGCGAAGGCGACGTTCGATGCCGTCACCGTCACCGTCGAGGGCGAGGAGCGGCGACATCGGCTACGCGTTCATGGCGGCTCGGACGCCGAGCCTGGTCGGCCAGTTCGACTACGCCAGTGGTGACGGCGACCCAGCCGACCGCAGCAACGGCCACTTCGACACCTTGTATGGAGCACGTCCATCTAGCCGCGGAGACGCACCCGGGTCCGCGCGAAATGTCCCATGTGGCGTCGCGCCACGGGGAAGATGCCCGTGTCCGGACACTGACCGCGACTGGTTGGCTAACGGCGCCGAGTCGACGCTGACATGCGAGGGAATCAGCGTGACTACCTCGTATGCGTTCGCGGCCAACGAGTCGATGGCACGTGGGACAGCGGCTCGCGCTGCAATTTGCCACTGCCCGGCACGCGCGTTGCACTTCTAACCGCCATTCCCCCACGAAGGAGTCGGCGATGAAGAAGACTCTGATGGCAGCACTCTCGAGCCTCGCCTTGATGACGGCCATCGGTTGTGTGAACGACGGGTCTGTCGTGGGCGGCTTCGACCCGAACCTGCAGGGCTCGTTCTACAACGGTCCGGGCTACGAGATCATCCAGGTGGATCCGATCGATCCACGGCCCCCGGTGTTGTCGGATAGCTTCTCACCCGAGCCGATCGAATCGTGCGCCAACGCCGTCGGCGGGATCGTCGCCCCGCTGGCCGCGCCTCCGGACTCGGTCAGCAAGTGGCCGGGCGAGCTCCGCGCTCAGGCGCCGGCCGAGTCGAACACCACGATCCCCGATAGGCTCGCCCACCTTTCCGGGCTGAAGGCGCACGCCCCGGCGCCCAGTTGTCAGACCCTCGCCGGCGCCGCGGCGGCGCCCCGCAACCCCTGCGACTGCACCGACGACGAATGCCTGCACCAGTGGGTCGGTGACAACCTGGGCTGCAATGTCTGCGTTGCCGTCACCTGCGGGGACCGTTATCCGCACAGCTGCGTCCGCTGCCCCTAGACCCTAAGACCTAGAGCGGTCACCGGTTTACGAACGGTCGCCAAATCGCATATCTGCGTCGCATGGCGGCGTTGCTCATCAGTCGCTGGGCCCCACCCAACTCCTTCTTCGCTCCAGGCCGAGCGCTGCCATCCGAGCACCCGGGGGCCGGCGATTGCGCCGGCCCTCGGCTTTTTCGGTAGACTCGGCCGGATGAAGCGAACGGCTCTCCTTCTGGCGCTGGCCGGCGCCGCCTGCTCGTCGAACGCCGGCAGCGGCGGCGATGGCGGCACCGGCGTGGACGGGGGCTCTGGTGGTGATGGCGGCAGCGGTGGCAGTGGGCCGGAGTTGTATCCGATGGACCAGACCCAATCGCCGATCACCCCGGGCGTCGCCGGCCACCTGCGCGACATCGCCGGCCGCGCGGCGATGCAGGAGGATGTCTTCGCCAAGGTCGGCGCGTCGGCGACGGTCAGCCTGAACTTCATGTACTGCTTCGCCGGCGCCGGCGTCGACCTCGACGGCCGCGACTCGCTGGCGCCGACCATCTCCTACTTCCTCGGAGGCGATGCCGGTGGTGCCGATCCGTACGAGCGCGACAGCCTGTCGGCGACGGTCGGCTGGAGCGCGGGCGCCGCGCTGTCCGGCGACCCGTCACCGCTCGACCAGGAGGTCGCCGCGATTTCGCCCCGCTACGCGGTGATCATGTACGGCACCAACGACATCCAGCTGGGCAACATCGACACCTACGGCGACCACCTGCTGGAGATCGCCGACCAGCTGAGCGACGCTGGAGTCATTCCCCTGTTCACCACCATCATGCCCCGCGACGACAGCGCGACAGCCGACGCCGAGGTGCCCCGCTACAACCTGATCGTCCGCGGCGTGGCGCAGTCGCGGCAGGTGCCGCTGATCGACTTCCACCGCGAGCTGGCGCCGCTGCCCGACCACGGCCTTGGCAGCGACGGCATTCACCCCAGCGTCTACCGCAACCCCGGCGCCCTGCCGTGCGCGTTCACCGCCGACGGCCTGAAGTACGGCTACAACATCCGCAACCTCATCACCATCACCAGCCTGGACCGCGCCCGCGCGGTGGTCGCCGGCGGCGACGCCCCCGACCCGCCGGCCGCGACCCTGGCCGGCGCCGGCTCGCACCAGGATCCGTTCGTCATTCCGTCGCTGCCGTTCGTGGACGCTCACGACACCCGTACCTCGCTGGTGAGCGACGTCGACAGCTACCCCGGCTGCAACGCCAGCCAGGACGAGTCGGGACACGAGTTCGTCTACCGCCTCGACCTGACCACCGCGACCCGTGTGCGGGCATTCCTGTCCGACCGCGGCGGCGCCGACATCGACGTGCATCTGTTGTCCGGCGGGTCGACCGGTGACGACTGCCTGATGCGCGACAATCTGGATCTGGTCGCGGATCTGCAGCCTGGCACCTACTACTTCAACCTGGACAGCTTCGCCAGCGGCGGCTCGCCGCTCGAGGGCGAGTACATCTTCGTCGTGATGGAGGAGCCGGCGCCGTGACTGCGACCAATGACCACTTTGCTGCCCTGCGCGAGGAATACCAGGGCACCCCGCTGAACGAGGCTGACGTCTCGGCCGATCCGATCGAAGAGGTCGGGCGCTGGCTCGACGCCGCCATCGCCGCCGGCGTACCGATGGCCAACACCATGAGCCTGGCGACGGCCAGCGCCGACGGGCGTCCGTCGTTGCGCATGGTCTTGCTCAAGGATTTCGACGCCCGCGGCTTCGTCTTCTACACCAACTACGGCAGCCGCAAGGGCCGGGATCTGGAGGCCAATCCGCACGCCGCGCTGTGCCTGTGGTGGGAGCCGCTGCACCGCCAGGTCCGGATCGAGGGGACGGTCAGCCGCGTCGATCCGGCCGAGTCGGACGACTACTTTGCCAGCCGCCCGCGCGAGAGCAACCTCGGCGCCATCGCCTCGCCGCAGAGCCAGGTCATCGCCGACCGTGCCGAGCTCGAGGCGGCGATTGCCCGCGCCGACACCACGGGCGAGCCGGTCAGGCCCGACACCTGGGGTGGGTATCGCGTCGACCCCGAGGTGATCGAGTTGTGGCAGGGCCGGCAGGACCGCTTGCACGATCGGTTGCGCTATACGCGCGACGGCGACTCCTGGCGGATCGAACGCCTGGCGCCGTAGAATCGAAGCAGTGCTCGAGTTCGCGGGTAAAGAGCGCTACCGCGTCATCCGCCAGATTGGCGAGGGCCGGCTCCTCGGCGGCGAGGCCGGTGAGGAGCTCGTCGCCGAGGCGGATGCCGGCTTCGCCGAGCGCGGCGTGGTCGATCCAGCGGCCATGACCCGGGTCTTCGTGCCCGGATTTCCCGATTGATTCAAGCTTATTGAGTCATAGGAGGGCGATTTTGGCTTGACTTAGTGTTGTTTTGACACCACATGTAAAGGTGTGAAAACAACACTAACTGAACCGGCCCTGTTCGAGCTCGCCGGTGGATCGGTGACCGGGGCCGACCACGTCCGCACCGGGCGTGCCAACCAGGACGCCTTCACCTGGCGCCGCGGCGAGCGGGCGCTGGTCGCGGTGGTCTGCGACGGCTGCGGCAGCGGCCGGCACAGCGAGGTCGGCGCCAAGCTCGGCGCGCGCCTGCTGACCGAGGCCGCGGTGCGTCTCCTCGACGCCGGTGCGTCTGCCGCCGAGCCGGCGACCTGGTCGAGGGTCCGCCGCGACCTGCTCGCGCAGCTTCGCCTGGTGGCCAACGCCATGGGCGGCAGCCTGACCGACACCGTCGCCGACTACTTCCTGTTCACCGTTGTCGGCGTCGCCGTCACGCCCGACTGGACCGTGGTCGTCGCCGCCGGCGATGGCGTGATCGCGGTCAACGGTACCGCACGCCAGCTGGGCCCGTTCCCCGGCAACCAGCCGCCCTACCTGACCTACGACTTGGCCTCCGATCAGCCGGGACCCCCGCTGGCGATCGAGGCGCGGGTACCAACATCCCAGGTCCGCAGCATCCTGGTCGGCACCGACGGCGCCGTCGACCTGCCTGCCGATCAGCTGTCGCTCGACGGGTTGTGTACCGACGACGCCCTGTTCCGCAACCGCGACGCCGTGCGCCGGCGTCTGGCGCTGCTCGCCGCCGAGCGGGTCACGCCGGACTGGGAGCAGCGCCGCCTGGTGCGCGCGCGCGGTCGCCTACCCGACGACACCACCGTGATCGCCCTGCGCCGAGGTGCGGCGTGAAGCTCTACCTCGCCGGCCGGCCGGTCATCCTCGACCCGACCCAGGTCCTGGGCAAGGGCGGCGAGGCCGACGTCTACGATCTGGGTGACGGTCGCGCGCTCAAGGTGTTCAAAGGCCCGCGCCACCCGGACCTGGCCGGCCAGCCGGCGGAGCAGGCGGCGGCGCGCGCGCGCATCGACGAGCACCAGCACAAGCTGCGGGCCTTCCCCGCCGGGCTGCCGCCGCGGGTGATCGTCCCCGGCGAGCTGGCCACCGCGCGGGCGAGGGGCAAGCGGGTCGCTGGCTACGCCATGCGCAAGGTCGACGGCGCCCAGCTCCTGGCCCGCTTCGCCAATCCCCGGTCTCATCGGGTGCCCGGCGCCGCCGAGCGCGCCCTGGCGACCCTGCGCGATCTGCGCGCAACCGTGGCGGCGCTGCACCGCGCCGGCGTCGTCATCGGCGACTTCAACGACCTCAACGTCCTGGTCTCCGGCGACCGTGCCTACCTCATCGATGCCGACAGCTACCAGTTTGGGCCGTATCGGTGCCGGGTCTTCACCGAGCGCTTCGTCGACCCGACGCTGTGCGACCGGCAGGCCAGCGCGCCGGTCCTGACCCGGGCGCACACGGCGTCGTCCGACTGGTACGCCTTCGAGGTCATCGCCTTCCGCACGCTTTTGTGTGTCGACCCGTACGGTGGCGTCTACCGCCCGGCCGATCGCAGTCGCACGGTCGCCCATGCGCGCCGTCCGCTGGAGCGGATCACGGTGATGCACCCGGAGGTGATCTACCCCAAGCCGGCAGTGCCGCTGGCATCGCTGCCCGACGATCTCCTGGCCCACTTCGACGGAGTCTTCGCCGGCGACGCGCGGGCGCCGTTCCCGGCCCGGCTGCTCGACGAGCTGCGCTGGACCCGCTGCCTGTCGTGCGGTCGCGAGCACGCGCGCTCCTCGTGCCCGGTATGCCTTGCCGGCGGACGGGCGGCGCGCGCGACGGTGGTCGTCCGCGGCGCGGTCACCGCCGAGGTGGTCGCCGAGGCCCCCGGCATCATCGTCGATGCCCGGCTGGGCGACAGCGGTCCGGCATGGATCGCCTGGAACGGCGCGGCACTGGTCGACCACCGTGGGTTGTCGCTGGCTGGCGCGCGGCCGGCGTCGGGGCGCCGCGTCCTGGTCGACCACGGCGGCGCGCTGGTCGCCGAAGCCGGCCGCGCCCGGGTCCACGCCGCGTCGGGCGCCGGCGAGCCGATCTCGGTGGACAGCTGCGCCGGCGAGCCGTGCGTGGCGACCAACGGCCGCCACCGCTACTGGGTTCGCGCCGGGCGCCTGTATCGCAACGGCGTGCTGGGCGACGTGGGCATCGGCGACGTGCTCGCCGGCCAGACGCGGATCTGGGTCGGCGACGACCTCGGCTTCGGCTGCTACCGCGCCGGCACCCTGGCGGTCGGCTTCGTCTTCGATCCCGAGCGCGGCGGCCTGCGCGACGACGTCGCGCTGCCGCGGCCGCGCGGCGTCACCCTCGACGTGGCGTGCGCGCTGGCCGCCGACCGGGTTTGGCTGACCGTGTTCGAGCAGGCCGGACCGCGGATGCTGGTCGCCTGCTACTTGTTCGACCGCGCCGGCCGGCTGCTCGCTTCGTGGGAGGAGCCGCTCGACGAGCGCTCGCCGCTGGCCGGTGCCGCAGGAGCGTGCGCGGTCGGCTCGATGTTGCTCGTGCCGACCGACGACGGCGTGGTCCGGCTCGAGGCCGACGGTGCCGCGCTGCGCGTCAGCAAGCGCTTCTCCGACACCGAGCCGTTCGTCGACCGCGCCTGTCGCCTGCTCGCCGGGCCCGCGGGTCTGTTCGTCGTGAACGGCCGCCGCATCACCCGCCTGACCCTGAGCTCCTAGGAGGACCCAATGACCCGAACATCGCTACCCCTGCTCCCTACCTACGACCCGAAGCGTGCCGCCGACTGGGGCTACGTCCCCGACCAGCGGGCACTGGCCGAGAGCGCCGCCGAGTGGGCGCGCGCCCACGACATCAAGCCGTCCGCGTCCGACCGCTTCCGCCTGCACCTGCTGCTCATCGACGTGCAGAAGGACTTCTGCCACCCGGAGGGGACGTTGTACGTCGCCGGGCGCAGCGGCACCGGCGCGGTCGACGACAGCCGGCGGATCGCCGAGTTCATCTACCGCCACCTGGACGCGATCACCGACGTCACCGCGACCATGGACACTCACTTCGCCTACCAGATCTTCTTTCCGTCGTTCTGGCAGGACGACGCCGGCCAGATGCTCCAGCCCCATCGGGTGATCACCTCCGACGAGGTCGCCTCCGGCGCCGTGCGTCCCGACCCGTCGGTGGCCGGCTGGCTGTGTGGCGGCAACTACCCGTGGCTGGTCAAGCAGGTCACCCACTACTGTCGCGAGCTGGAGAAGGCGGGCAAGTACCAGCTGTACCTGTGGCCGCCGCACTGCCTGCTCGGCAGCGCCGGGCACGCCCTGGCCGGCATCATCCACGAGGCGCGCATGTTTCACAGCTTCGTCCGCGGCGCGCAGTCGTGGGTCGAGGTCAAGGGTGGAAACCCGCTGACCGAGAACTACTCGGTGCTGCGCCCCGAGGTGCTGACTCGTCACGACGGGGCGTCGCTGGCCCAGCGCAACACCCAGTTCCTGAAGACGTTGCTCGAGGCCGACGCCGTGGTCATTGCCGGGCAGGCGGCCAGCCACTGCGTCAAGAGCTCGATCGATGATCTGGCGGGCAGCATCGTCGCCCAGGACCCGGCGCTGGCGCGCAAGGTCTACGTCATGACCGATTGCATGTCGGCGGTCACCGTGCCCGACGGCAACGGCGGGTTCGCCGCCGACTTCACCGACGAGGCCGACCAGGCGTTCCAGCGCTTCGCCGACGCTGGCATGCACCTGGTCCGTTCCACCGATTCGATCGACAGCTGGCCGGACGTCCAGCTCGACTAAAAGGAGAAACCGATGAGCGAGAAGAACAAAAAATCATCCGTGGTCGCGAAGCTGCTAGACGATGCCCGCGACCAGGGCGCACTGTCGCCCAAGTCGGCGCTGGCGCTGAACGTGGTCGACCTGGGCGCACAGATCCAGGCCGGTCTGGGGGTGAGCGTCGACGATGTCGAGTCCAGCGAAGTGGTGCTGGTGTCGATGATGCCGGACGACTCGGGCTCGATCCGCTACGGCGGCAACGCCCAGCTGGTGCGCGACGGGCACAACATGGTGCTCGACGCCCTCGGCCAGTCGCGGCAGTCGGGCGACGTGTTCGTGCACACCCGCTACCTCAACGGCGCGGTACTCTATCCGTACACGTCGCTCGACCAGGCGGTGCGCATGGACACGCACAACTACGACCCCAACCTGGGCACGCCGCTGTACGATCAGACAGTCGTGCTGCTGGGCACGGTGATCGCCAAGGCGCAGGAGTTCGCGCAGAACGGCGTTCCCTGCCGCACGGTGACCCTGCTCATCACCGACGGCGCCGACGCCGGGTCGAACCGGGCCGACGCCAGTCACGTGCGCGCGCTGGTCGAGGACATGCTGCTGGCCGAGAACCACATCGTCGCGGCGATGGGCATCGCCGACGGGTCGACCGACTTCCGCCGAGTATTCCGCGACATGGGCATCTCCGACGCCTGGATCCTCACTCCCGGCAACAGCGCCAGCGAGATCCGAAAGGCGTTTCAGGTCTTCAGCCAGTCGGCGATCAAGGCCAGCCAGGGGGGTGGCTTCTCCAAGACCGCGCTCGGCGGTTTCGTCAACTAGACACAAACGCCTGGATCGGGAGCCAAATTTCGCCGCCCCTCTTGGGTGAGGGCGGACGAAATTCGGCTGCTTTCCAGGCGTGTGCGTTGGTTCTCTACCATTGTTGCTTTTCTGCAATGACGCATTGTCAATGCGTCATTGTTTAGTTGGGGCCCACGTGACCCGGCCTGCCAGCCGGCGGCAGGCCGCGCTTGCGCAGCGCGCGATCTTCGAGCGGGCGAATCACACCCACCTGAACCAGCACGATCATCGTCCCCAGTGTGTACTCGGCAATGGCCGACGGTACCTTCCGCAATCTCATACGCCCCCCTTTTTTCCCTGGCTCAGTCGGACTCGGTCGGTCGAACAATTGTGGATCCGGGCCGTCCGGAGTCCAACAGGTTTCTCCGCGGTGCGATTCCTTACCGTCGCCCGACGGTAGTGGAATCAACTGGCAGAGGCATCGGGAGGGCGTTCCCAGCGGTCGTCTTCGAGCAGCACGACGGGTACAGCCTCCCCGCGCCCGGGCGACCAGTGGAGCAGCTCGGCGTTGGTGCCGCGCACGCGGAGGAACGTGTATTGCACCCGCTCCCGCGGCAGCAGCTGGTCGTGAGTGAAGACCGCAACCCAGGTTCCGGTGTTGTAGTACCAGCCGTCCGCGCCGTTGTTCGCGCCGAGGCGAAACACGACCTCGTCGTGGGAGTGCCCGAAGGTGACGATCGGCACGTCGAGGCGCTTGGCGATCTTCTCCGCGGCCCTGCGGGCCGGTCTCGATGGCGGCGCCGGTGGCGGGCGCAAGAGCACGTAGCCGGTGGTGCCCAGGATGGTGCTGAGGAAGAGGAAGTTGAGGGCGATGAACAGCACCGCCTTGAGCCCGAAACCGGCGTCGATCTGATCGATCGCAGAGACGCCGAGGAACCAGCTCCCGTTGACCAAGATCGCCAGCAGCACCGCCAGGATGGTCACCTTGAGGGTGTTCATGATGATGCCCCGGGCGACCCGGGCGGCGTTGCCGTGCGCCGTCTTGATGGCGTCGATGGCGCGCAGGTCGTCGCCCAGCACCGATCGCTCGGCCAGGCCGTCGAGCTCGCGCCCGTGCACATCGGCCAGCTCGGTGGTGCCGCCGCCGGCCTTGGCGATGCGGCGCAGCACCTGCAGGAAGAACGGGAAGTGGCTGCGCGCCACCCGGGCCAGCAGCCGCGGTCGGTTGAGCAGCAGCCAGCGAAAGTAGCGGCTGTTGGCCCGCGAGCTGGGGACGATGAAGGTGATGCTGCCGAACGCGTTGTACAGGTAGCGCTGGAAGAAGGTGCCCATCGGCACGTCGCGCTCGGCCTCGAGCACGGTATCGGGCACGTCGACCAACCCGCCGCGCAGCCAGAAGTCGAAGGCGTTCTCCTTGTCGTACTGGCTGCCGTGCTCGATCCAGATGCGGTCCTTCTCGTAGTAGAACCACGGCTCGAACATCAGCGCGTCGATCGCGCGGGCGACAGCGCCTTCGCCCGCGCGCTTGCGCACGACCTCGGCGACGGCGTCGCGCACCGCGGCCTGAACCGGCGCCCACTGCAGCTCGTGGTCGTGGTTGCCGGGGATCATCACCACGCTGTGACCGTGCTCGAGCACGTAGGCCACACCGTCGACGAAGCCGCAGTGGCCACGGCAGATGTCGGCCACGGTTTCGGCGGCGACGTCGGGGGTCATGACCGGGCCGAAGCGGCGCTCGCGCGCGGTGTGGGCGGCCTCGGTCGCCGGCTCGATGCGCAGCAGGTCGAACGTGTCGCCGTTGAGCACCAGAACGAAGTCGCTCTTGTGGGCGTCGGACTCGGCGCACAGCCAGCGGCAGAACGAGGCGAAGTCGTCGTCGAAGAAGAACGCCTCCAGGCGGTAATAGCGCCCGGATGCGGGGTTCTTGCCGCGGCCCAGATGCAGGTCGCTGACGACGACGATGTCGCGCATCGCGGGAGTCATTATAGGTAGCGGGGTCTTCCTGACGGAGTTTCCGGCGATGTGGGGGACGTCCCCGAGGTTGCAGTACGGGATTCCACCGACGTCGCCGCTCGGGGGCGTCCCACCCGGCCCGACGGGGCTCGATATGCCGGTTTCGCCGCGCTAGCGTCGATTTGCGCGGTTGCCCCACGCCACCGTGCACGGCGACGACGGCCACCCCAATGCACTCCGCAAACCCCACGGCCATCGCCGCCCACCGAGCCACCCGCCGCTGCTAGTCCCGTTGGCCAGGTCCCCCAACCGGTAACGGAGCAGCGGCGGGAGGCGAGGTGCTCTGGTCCGGCGCCGCCGCTCATCCTTTGATCACCGCCAGTGGCACCCGCTTGGCCACCTTGCGCGCGATGCCGGGAAGGTGGGCGACGTTGGCCACCTTCCCGAGGCTTTTCTCCTTGCGGAGCGCCCGCGCCATGGCCGGCGAGGAGTAGATGAGCCCGGGCGCGCGCATGCCGCCGCGGGCGGGGATGCGAACGCGGTAGTCGTCGATCCGTTCGAGCTCGATCATCAGACGTCGATGACGACGCGGGCGTACCAGCCGTAGTCGTGATGGGTGAGCTCGAGGTCGTGGTAGGTGACGCTCTCGAGCTCGGTGACCAGGGTCTCCGGCGTCACCGCTTCGCCGCGCATCGCCGCATGCAGCCCGCCCTCGCCCGACAGCTTGACATCGGCGCTGGCCAGCAGGAAGCGGTCGGTGACCGCTGCGACCAGCACCTCGTTGAGGAACCGGACCAGACGATCGGCAGCGTCGACCGCGTCGATCTTGACGTTGTGCTCGGCGGCGGTCTCGGCGTCGGGGTCGGCCTCGTACTCATCGGTCATCAACTCGACCAGCGCCAGCCCACCGACGACCAGCAGGCCCTCCTCGGAGGGCGCCCAGAACTCGATGGCCAGGTCGGCGGTGTGGTCGAGCTGGCGATACCCCTGTGACGGACGGAACGGATCCATGACGCCGGCAGCATACCGCAAACCGGCTCGACAGACGTCGACTGGGCGCCTCCCGCGTTGCGTCGGCGTGATTGGCCCGATGTTGTGCCCGATGCCCGGCCCGGTCGAGGTGGTGACCGCGCCCGGCACCGGAGCCGGCGATCAGAACGAAACCCGCTGCCGCTGTGACGCGCGCGAGCAACAGGTCGTGGTCTCGGTTTCACGGCCGAGCGCGCGCTCGCGTCCGTCGCCGCGGTACACTCGCGGCGATGGATCGCGACGACTTTCGCGAGCGCTTGCTCGCAGTGATGGAACGCAAGCAACACTGGGCGTGGGCGCTGTTCACCTCGGGTGAGGTTGCGCTGGACCGGCTGCACATCCACTTCGAGCAGGAGTTCGCGACCTACGTGCGCGACTTTCCGGTGATGGTCGGCCGCGCCTACGTGCAGTGCCCGATTCCCCAGGTCCGCCGCGACCTGGCGGAAAACCTGTACGAGGAGGAGACCGGCGGCCTGGTTGCCGGTCGCCCCCACCCGTAGCTGTTCCTCGACTACCCGCGCGGGCTGGGGATGGACCTGTCGCGTTTCGACGAGGTCGAACTCCTCCCCGGCGCTCGCGCCTATCGCGCGCTGCTCGACGACCTGACCCAGCGCCAGGGCTGGGAGGTCGCCGCGGCGGTGACGACGATCTTCATCGAGGGCACCGCGTACGACCGCGGCGAGCTCGACCCGGATGCCGAGAAGCGACCGGAGCCGCCGCTGGCCGAGCACCCGCTGGTGGTGCACTACGGCCTGCCGCTGGAGTCGCTGGCGCTGACCAAGGCCCATCGCCAGGTCGAGGGCGATCACCGGGAGGCCGCATGGCGCTGCGTTCTCGACCACGTGCCGGCCGAGCGCCGCGCCGTGGTCGCCGGCGAGATGGACCGTTGCCTGCAGGAGTGGAAGGCGTACCGCGACGACGTCGCCACCGCCTGTGGATTGGCGCGCCCGCCGGAGTAACCGCCGCCCCGCCGCGACGTATAGTCGCCCAGGAGGAACAGATGATCGGACGCGCGATACTCCTTGGCGGTCTCCTGGCGGCGACCTCGGCATGCGGCGGCAGCAAGCCCGAGCCCGCGGCTCCGGCCGGTGGCGGCGCGGCGGCCCCGGCTGCGCTGACCCAGGACGCCTGGGCCGACTACAGCTCGTGGCACCTGATGTCGACCGAGAAGTGGATCTCCAAGACCCACGGCGGCCGCTTCGTCGAGATCTACGTCAACGACATCGGCTTCGAGGCGTACAAGAACGAGGACGCCGAGCTGCCGGCGGGGACGATCATCGTCAAGCCGTCGTGGGCCAACGCCGGCGGCCAGCCCGGTGCCGAGGGTCCGATCTTCGTCATGGACAAGAAGCCGGCCGGCTTCGCCCCGGACCACGAGGACTTGGCCTACGAGTTCGTGTGGAAGAACCCGACCGGCAAGTGGGCGGGCAAGGGCCCGATCGACTGGGCGACGCCGTCGAAGAAGGTCGACTACTGCTGGGACTGCCACGAGAACTACGAGCGAGAGCTGGGCTACGTGCCCAAGGGCAAGCGCGCCTGGTAGCCGCCGTCGCGGCCAGTGTATGGTCTCGCGCATGCGAGCCGTGCACCTGCTTCCCCTCCCCTTGATCGCGGCGCTGGCCGGTCCGGCGACGGCGCAACCCCAGCCCGAGTCGGTCGGCCCCGACGTGTCGCCGGAGATCCCGGCCAGCGTCTACGCCGCCCGCCGGGCCAAGCTGGCCAAGGCGCTGGGCGGCTGCGTCGGCGTGCTCGAGGCCCACGCCAAGGACGCGGCCGAGGACACCAGCGTCCCGGTCGACAACATGTTCTTCTGGGCGACCGGCGTCGACCAGGTTGGCTCGACGCTGATGGTCGCGCCGCGCGAGGCGATCGACAAGACCGTGCTCTCGTTGCCGCCGCGCGATCCGGAGATGGAGATCTGGGAGGGCTACCGCGAGCCGATGAGCTTCGGCCTGCGCAAGAAGTACCAGATCGACCGAGTCACGCGCGTGCGCGGTCCCATTCCGCGCGGCTTCGGTCGGGCGCTGCAGCACGCCCGCTGCTACGCCAAGCTGAAGCCCGACTTCAGCAAGCAGCCGGACGTGCCCGCCGACCTGCTGGGCAACTACCTGTCGTCGTATCAGGCACGCAGCGAGCCCCGGTGGCTCGAGCTCGAGCGCCTGCGCGCGGTCCACGACGCCGCCGAGATTGCCCGGATGGACAAGGCGATCGCCATCACCATTGAGGGGCACAGGGCGGCGGCTCGCTATCTCGCCCCCGGCATGCGCAAGCGGGCGGTGGCGTCCAAGATCGACGACGCCTTCTACGCCCACGGCGCCACCGGCCTGGCGTTCCCGTCGATCGTCGGGTCGGGGCCGGACGGCGCCATCCTCCACTGGGAGAAGCGCAACCGGATCATGCAGAAGGACGACCTGGTGGTGGTCGACATCGGCTCGAGCTACGGCGGCTACGCCTCCGACGTGACCCGGACCTTCCCGGTGTCCGGTCACTTCTCGCCCGAGCAGCGCAAGGTGTACGAGGCGGTGCTGGCGGTGCAGGACGAGGTCATCGCCGCGGTTCGCCCGGGCATTTCGCTCGAGCGGCTGAACGCCATCGCCGACGACGCGCTGGTCGCCGCCGGCTACGAGCCGGTGCACTACATCGGCCATTTCGTCGGACTGAACGTGCACGACGCCGGCGACACCACCGCTCCGCTTGAGCCCGGCATGGTCATCACTGTCGAGCCCGGCGCCTATCTAAAGGGCAAGCTGGGTGTCCGCATCGAGGACATGGTCCTGGTCACACCTCGCGGTCACCGGTTGATGACCGAGAAGCTGCCGCGCAAGGTCCCGGAGGTCGAGGCGTTCATGGCCGTCGCGCGCAAGTGAGCGGGTAGGTCTGTGACCTACATCGATTCCTGCCAGATAATGCAATTGCGCCGGATGGTTGGAGTCGTGTTACCACTCCGCCCGCGTGCAGTCGCGCGGCGATCGGGCCGCGAGGGTTCGAATTATTTTGCCGGAGGAGTTGGAGTCATGCGTCGTATCGCTTCGTTGTCGTTCCTGGTTTGTCTGAGCGTGCCGGCCCTGGGGGGGTGTGGCAGCGGATCGAGCGCGCCCGATGCGCGCCCGGTCAGTCTTTACGATGCGGCGCCGGCTGACGCCGCGGTGCCCGACGCGTTTGCGTGTCAGGAGACCAGCACCATCAAGGAGTGCGGTCCGGGTGTCGCCGGCTGCGTCGACATCACCATGGACAACCAGAACTGCGGCGGCTGCGGGCTGGCCTGCCCGTCGCCCGGCCGCGCGTGCGTTGCCGACGCGGGCGCCGACGCCGACGCGGGCGGCAACGACATCGCCCACTGCGAGTGTCCGCCGACCGACTTCGTGCCGACCGACATCATCGGCATCGATCTGGAGCAGCTGGCCGGCGTGCCGTCGGTGATGGGCATCGGCGGCGCCGACTACATCGGCATCGGCCTCTACCAGGGCTCGGGCTTCCTGTTCAATGCGCTCCTGGCGACCTTCTCGCTGGGCGGCAGTGACGCCGGTGCCGGCACGCCGGTGGGCGTCGACATCGATCTGTCGACGGTGACCGGCACGTCGCCGCGGATCGCCGCCGGCTACAACGTCGACCTGCAGAACCAGAGCTTCCAGATCGCCTACGGCGCCTTCTCCGGCACCCTGCACCTGGACTACGCCTGCGCCGTGGGCGTGGCCGGCACGGTGACCAACGCCGACTTCTCCGAGATCGAGGCGTCGACCAACCCGACGCCGGTTGCCAACGGCTGCAGCTTCCACGTCGACAGCGTCCACTTCACCATCGGCAAGAGCTGCACGCCCTCGAACATGGATGCGGGTGTGGCTGATGCGAACTGACGCGGAGGCGGGAGCCCCGTGGTTTCTGGTTGCGACCGCCGGCCTGGCGCTGGCGGTCGCGCCGCTTTTCGGCTGTGGCGGTGGTGGCGGCGGTGGCGGCAGCGACGCCGCGGTGACCGCCGATGCCGCTCCCAGCGGCCCCGACGCCGGCTTCAACGAGGCCGCCTGCCCGTCGTCCTACGGCCCGTCGTCGGTCAGCTCGACCTTCTCGATCGCAGGCAGCGACGTCGGCTTCGACCTCGACGGCGACAACATGGTCGACAACAACATCGCCACCAGCGTGGTCGCGACGCTGATCAACAGCAGCCTGTCGAGCAGCCTCAACGACGGCAGCCTGCGCACCGTCACCGAGCTGCGCGACTTCACCGCCGTCGGCACCGACGACTCGTCGGTCACCGTCGTCCTCTACGGCGGCCTCGACAGCGACAACCCGGCCAACACCGCCGACGACTTCACCGGCGACGAGGGCTACTACTTCGACCGCGTCTGGGTCGCCCCCGCGGACTGCGCGCCGGTCGCGCCGATCGCGGCCACCTACACCGGTGGCGTCATCGACGGCACCGCCGACAGCGCCAAGCTGTACATCAGCTCCCTGGGCGGCTTCGTCGACTTCGCCCGCGTCCACCTCAGCGCCACCATCGAGGCCGACACCGCCGGGGTCAAGACCGCGAGCGGCACCCCGGCCCTGTTCGGCGGCGCCATCCCGGCCTGCTCGCTGAACAAGGGCTCCGGCAGCATCGGCGCCAGCGCCCTCGAGGACGTCGTCCGCGTCGGTGCCATCCAGCCCGACATCGACCTCGACGGCGACGGCCTCGAGACCGTCCAGGCCCAGGCCGGTGACGGCATCATCAGCTGCACCGACGGCGACGGCACCGTCATCATGGGCGCCGACTGCGGCTGCGATCCGCGCATCGCCGACGGCTTCTCGATCACCTTCAAGATCGACCTGGTCGGCGCCACCGTCCTCGGCCCGGCGCCGCAGTAGCGGATCACGCGGTCTCGGCGCCCGGCGGGCTCTCGTCCGCCGGGACGACCGCGCCGGTGCTGGTCGCGGCGGAGCGGCTTGGGTATCGCGCGCAGTATCCGCGCGGCGGTTCGACACAATCCGGACGCTGGCGGCCATCTTGCACGGTGTGGGGCCGGAATCTCACGGAGGAGAACGAGATGAAAGACGCAGCCCTGTTCATTGGTTGGAAACGTGCGGTACCCGGCAAGGAGTCGGTAGCGCTGGAGCTGTTTTCGATGGCGACCAGCTACTTCGAGGGGCAGAAGAAGAGGGGCACGATCGAAGGTTACGAGCCCGTATTGATCGGAGCCCATGCCGGCGACCTCAACGGATTCATGTTGATCCGCGGCACGCCGGAGAAGCTGGCGGCGGTGCGGCGGGACGACGAGTTCCTGCAGTTGGTCGTGCGCTGCGAGATCGCGCTGGAGGGGTTCGGCGCGGTGGAGGCGTACTGCGGTGACAGCCTCACCAAGATGATGGACCTCTACCGCAAGAACCTCTGAGTTTCCCCCCCACGGAGGGGCGCGCGATTTTTCCTGGAGCCCGGGGCGGATTCCCCGCGGAGCGCGTCACTCCACCAGCGCGCCGTAGAGGTCCACGCGGAGCAGAGCAGTGTGGCCTGCAGAGTTCGCGTGGACCGCGGCGCGCTGGATCTTGAAATCGGCCAGGGTGTCGGCGGTGCCGACGCGTTTGCCCAGGACGATGTCGTCGAACTTGGCGGTGAACAGGCGGGTGAGCTCGCCGTTGAGCGCGTCGGCCCGGCCGGCCATCTCGGCGACGAGGTCGCCGTAGCACGGCGCCAGCAGGCCGGGCTTCGGCTCGCAGGTCAGCGCCAGCTGGCCGAGAGAGAGCTGGGCGACCAGCGCGTCGCCGTCCGTTGCCTCGCCGCCGGTGACGTCGAAGCCGACGGTGGCAAAGGCGTGGGCCGGCGTCTCGGTGGCGCCGTCGCGGATCGTCAGGTCGGCGTCGGCGGCCAGGGTGAAGCCGCGGCCGGTGTCGCTGCCAGGGCTGGCGGTCGGCGGCAGCGACAGCGACACGCCTGCGACGCGGATGCTGAGCAGATCCTTCACCGCCGAGTCGGCGTTGAAGCGTTCGTCCACGCCGGCAGCGTCGAGTTGTTGATCGAGATAGCCGGTGTGCCACAGGTAGAACAGGACCGCGTTGACCGCGTCGAGGGAGAACTCGAGCGAGATCGGCGCGTCGCTCTCCGGCGGCGGTGCGCCTTCCGGGGGACCGAGGCTGATCGGGTGCACCTCGCCGTCGCCGCCGTCGATGCGCAGCTGCAGCGGCACGGCGGCGTAGCGGCCGGCAGCGACCTCGATCTCCTGGTGCGGGCAGTAGGTGAACACCAGCTTGCGCCCGCCGGGCAGCGGCACCGGCGGCGGCGGGCGGAAGGCGCCGCGCAGGGCATTCATCACCTCGTCTTCGGCGGTGGCGCCGGCGATCTGCTCGGCGTCGAACAGATCGGCCAGCCACTGGTAGATGCGGCTGTCGAGGTCGAGGTCGGCCCTGGCGTACGCCTCGAGCGCGACGCCGCCGGCCGGGTCGTCGAGGTCCCAATCGCCGCGGCGCAGGCGCGGCACGATGTCGACCTCGAGCGGCACGGTGCCGCGGGAGAAGCGCAGGGTGACCGCGACCAGCAGCGAGCCGCCGCGTCGCTCGCTCCAGCGGATCGACAGGGCGTCGACGCCGCGGAACGATCCGATCGGCCACCGCTCGAAGCCGCTCAGCTGATCCTCGATCACCCGGTGGGCCAGGGTGGTCACGCTGCCGGCGCCGCCGTCGAGGAACGACTGGCCGATGATCAACCGCGCCGAGCACGGTGGGGCGCCGGCATCCTGGAATGGCCCGACCAGCTGGGTCAGCCCGGCGGTGCGTTCGAAGCCGCCGCGGTAGCCGACGGTCCAGTCGACGTGATGCAGCCCCGGCGCGACCACGGCTGTCGACAGCCGCGCGGGACGGCCGTCGATGCGCGTGACCACGCGGTCGTAGATGCCGGCCGGCAGCGCGGCGTCCACGGTCAGCGCGGGGGCCGCGGGCGGCGCGGTCACCCACACGGTCAGCGGCTCGCGCCCGCAGTGGTGGAGCATCAGCGGGAAGACCGCCGCGTGGGCGGCCACCAGCCCGGCGCCGACCAGCGGCCCGATCCAGCGCGACCCGGTCATCACAGGTTGAACACCGCGATCACCGTGCCCAGCTCCCACGCCACCATCCACAGGGTGCAGGCGACCACGCTGGAGGTCATGCCGCGGGTGACGTCGTCGGCCTCCGACTTGGGCGCGCCGCCCTTGGCGACCACGTCGCTGGCGATGCCCCAGGCGTAAACCCACACCAGCACCGCGGCGCGGATGGCGTAGCGCGCGCGCTCGGGGCGCGGGTCCAGGATGTCGGCAGTGAGCAGCTCCCACGCGCCGTGCACGTGGTACTGCGCGCACAGCGCCAGGCCTCCGGCGATCATCCCCAGCGCGAACAGCGCGGCCACGAACATGAACGAGATGCCCAGCGCCAGCCACGCCGGCGCGACCAGGTACGAGCGGCGGTCGACGCCCAGCGCCTCCATCGCCAGGATCTGTTTGGTCAGCCCCATGCTGCCCAGCCAGGCGTTCGTCGCGCTGCCGGATGCCGACACGAACAGAATGGCGCTGAGCGCGGGCGCCAGCGCGACCACGTAGCTGCCGCCGATCTGCCGGATGAGCGCGTCCGGTCGCACGCCGGCGCCGCCGACCTTGCTGATCACGTACAGCACCGTGTAGCCGATCAGCGTCGACACGATGGCGTAGAAGACGAACGACCGGGCCAGGGTCTGCACCAGCACCCGCCGGGCGACGGTGGCGAAGTCGCGCGGGTGGCGGAACAGGTGCCGCGGCAGGTGGCGCAGGGCGTCGGCGCAGGCAGCAAACGGCGCGAGCAGCGGTGCGGCCCGTTCGCGCAGCCACGCCAGCTGGCGCGGCCGGTGCCCCTCGTGGGCGCGCATCTCCGGCGCCCGGTCGCCGGCGCCGATTCGATCGACGAGCGCGCTCTCGAGGCGAACCAGCCAGGCGCCGCGGTCCTCGTCCGGCACGCCGTCCCGCTCGAGCGGCCCCGGCCACTCCCCGTCGAACATCTGCTCGAGCTTGCGCGTGGTGCTGTCGAGGAAGTACAGGCGGTCGGCCACGCCGGCGGCCAGGGCGACGTCGTGGGTGACGACGATCGCGGCCAGGCCGAGCGACTCGACCTCCTGGCGGATGAGGCGCGCGAGCATGCGCACGCGGTGGGGATCGAGGCCGACCGACGGCTCGTCGAGGAACAACAGCTGGCGCTTGCCGGCCAGGACGCGCGCCACGGCGACCCGCTGCGCCTGGCCACCCGACAGACTGCCGACGGCGGTGCCCGGCTCGGCCAGGCGCGAGGGCAGGCCGACCCGCTCGAGCCAGGTCGCCGGCGCCGGCGCCTCGCGGCCGTCCGGGCGGGCGTAGCGGATCGCGATGTCGAGGTTGCCGACGACATCGAGATGATCGAACAGCGCGCCACGCTGCGGCACCAGGCCCAGGTGGTCGCGGTCGAAGACCAGCTCCTCCTGCAGCACGGTGAAGCCGTCCTTCTCCAGCTCGTCGCGCTCGAACAGGATGCGGGCAAAGGTCGACTTGCCGGCGCCGCTGCCACCCAGGAGCACGGCGACCTCGCCCGGCGCGAGCTCCATGGAGAAGTCCTCGATGAGGACTTTGCCGGTGGGTAGCACGACCTTGAGCCCAGCGACCTTGAGCCGCGGCGCGGGTCCGGCGAGCGGAGAGTCCATTTTCGGGTAATGTAGCTCATATGCCGCTCTACTTCGCGTACGGCTCCAACATGGCCCGCGCGCGACTCGAAAAGCGGGTCGGGCGGGTCGAGGATTTCGGCTGGGCATCGCTGCACGGCTGGCGCCACGGGTTCGAAAAGCGGGGCTCGGACGGCAGCGGCAAGGGGACCATCGCGCCGGACCCGGCCGACGTCGTCCACGGCGTGCTCTACGCCCTCAGCGATCCGCAGCTCACGATCCTTCACGGCATCGAGGTCGGCTATCGCACGCTCGAGCTCGACGTGCTGGTGCGCAGCTCCGACGTGCGCCTGCGCGCGGTCACCTATCGGGCGATGGCGTCGGTCGGCGCCCTGCGACCGAGCCGTGACTACGTCGACCACTACGTCACCGGCGTGCGCGAGCACGGCCTGCCGCCGGACTACCTGCAGTTGATCCTCGCGCTGGCCGGCCTGGAGTGACCGACCGGCGCAAGCACCGCGGGCCCGGGCCGGCCGATGCGCAGCTGTTCGGCGCCGACGCCCTGCCGCGGCTGCGCGCGGCGGTGGAGGAGCTGTCGTGGTTGCGCGGCCGCGGCTACGCGCTGCCGTCGGCGCTGGCGCTGGTGGGCAATCGCCACCAGCTGCGCGAGCGCCAGCGGTTGTCGGTGCAGCGCGCCTCCTGCACCGACGCCGAGCGCGACGCGCGGGCGGCCAGCCGCGTCGATGCGCGCGAGCTGCGCGGCCGGACGCTGGCGATCGACGGCTTCAACTGCGTGATCGCGGTGGAGGCGGCGTTGTCGGGCGGGCCGCTCATGGTCGGCCGCGACCGCGCCATCCGCGATCTGTCCAGCGTCCACGGCAGCTATCGCAAGGTCGAGGAGACCCCGCGAGCGATCGAGCTGCTCTGTGATCTCCTCGCCCGGGTAGAGCCGGCCGAGGCGCGCTGGTATTTCGACGCGCCGGTGTCGAACAGCGGCCGCATTCGCGCCCTGGTGCTGGAGACCGCCGGCGCGCGCTGCAGCTTCGATGTGACCGTCGAGCTGGTGCCCAGCGCCGACCGGGTGCTGCCCGCTCCCGGACGGGTGGTCGCCAGCGGCGACAGCGCGGTGATCGATCGCGCCGAGGCGTGGGTCGATCTGCCCGCCGCGATCGTGCGCGCCGAGGTGCCGGGAGCGTGGATCCTCGACCTGTCGGACCAACCCCGTTGACGCCGCCGCCGCCCCGGCGGTATCACGCGCATTGTGAAGCTGCACTACGGATCGTTCGCGCCCAACCCGCGCCGCGTGCGCATCTACCTGGCCGAAAAAGGCATCACCGACGTGGAGATGGTGAAGGTAGACATGATGGCCGAGGAACACCGCACCGAAGAGTTCCGGCGCGACAAGAACCCGCTGGCTCGGTTGCCGGTGCTCGAGCTCGACGACGGTCAGATGCTGACCGAGTCGATGGCGATCATCGAGTACCTCGAAGAGCTGTACCCGGATCCGCCGCTCATCGGCCGCGATCCGCTGCAGCGGGCGCGCACGCGCGAGGCCGACCGCATCGCCGACCTCGGCCTGATGGCCAGCGCGTCGCTGGTGTGGGTCAACGTCTCGCCGTTCTTCGCCAAGCGGATGGAGCAGAAGGCCGATGTCGCCGCCTTCGGGCGCGACCGGTTGCACGAGTACTTCGAACGGATCGACGGCATGCTGGCCGAGCGGCCGTGGCTGGCGGGCAACGAGTTCACCGTCGCCGACATCACCGCGCTGTGCGCGATCGACTTCGCTCACGCCAGCAAGGTCGACGTCGATCCTGACCGGTATCCGAACATCGCTCGCTGGTTGGAGGTGATCCGGCAGCGACCGAGCTGCGCGATCAAGCGCAAGAAGCGGTAGGGTAGGGAATGAAGATCATCGTGGTGGGGGCGACCGGAACGATGGGAGGCCCGGTCGCAGCGGTGATTGCTGCGCGCGGGCACGAGGTGGTGCGCGCGTCAAGACACGCAGACGAGCGAGTGGACATCGAGGACAGCGAGTCGATTCGCGACCTGTACCGGCGGGTCGGCCCGGTCGACGGCGTGGTCTCGTGTGCCGGCCACGGCCGCTTCGGCCCGCTGGCCGACCTCGACAACGACGACTTCGCGTTCACGCTGCGCAGCAAGCTGATGGGCCAGGTCAACCTGGTCCGCATGGGCGTGGATCATCTGCGCGACGGCGGCGTCTTCGTGCTGACGGCGGGCATCTACGGCACCCGGCCCGAGCCGGGCACGCCAGCGCTGGCGATGGCCAATGGCGCGCTGGAGAGCTTTGCCCGCGCGACGGCCCTCGATCTGCCGCGGGGCCTGCGCATCGTCACCATCAGCCCACCGTGGCTGCACGAATCGGCGCGCGCCGCCAACCGGCAAGGCGACATCTCGGCCGCCGACAACGCCCGCTTCTACGCCGACGTCGTCGACGGCGACCAGACCGGCCAGGTCATCTTCCCCGCGTGACGCAAGGGCGCCGGGTTCGACTCCCGGCGCCTCCACT
>Ga0114931_10001099_pt1 | contig 34386 bp, 35 predicted proteins | sample 2SBtaG_FD_89579 | JGI IMG/M metagenome (GOLD analysis project Ga0114931, IMG submission 89579) | Deep subsurface microbial communities from Kolumbo volcano to uncover new lineages of life (NeLLi) - 2SBTROV14_V59a metaG | ecosystem: Environmental > Aquatic > Marine > Volcanic | place: Kolumbo...
ATATAATCTTGTATTTTCACATCTTAGGCATTTGCTTCCGCTTATTATTTCTTGTAGCTTTTTTAATGTCATGGCTAGGTATTTTATAGCCTAGTACTAAAATGACCTAATCACCATTTTTTAATATCAATGTAGAGAGGCATATACATTATATGAAGAAGTACGAATCGGCGATCAGGGAGAATGTATTACTATGGGTAGATAAGATAAAGACAGTTGACATTCTGATAGGGATACCTTGTTACAACTGTGAGGAATCTATCGGCTTTGTTGTTGAACAAGTGGGTAGGGGTCTTGATAAGTACTTCCCGGAATACAAAACCGCAATTTTTATCAGTGACGGGGGTTCTCTGGATGATACACGTGAAAATGCCTACGCTGTAGATATCCCGGAAGAAATAGGTAGAAGAGTAACCATATACAGAGGGCTTCCCGGTAAAGGCACATCCTTCAGAGCCGTGTTTGAGTTGGCAATAATGCTCAAAGCCAAAGCTATCGGGGTATTCGACGCAGATCTCAGGAGCATAACCCCTGAGTGGGTGAAATTTATAATAGAACCGATTTTAGACAAGTCAGCTGGATTCATTGCTCCGTATTACAGGCGGCATAAATTTGACGGGACTATCACAAATCAAATTGTCTACCCTCTGACACGTGCGCTTTATGGAATAGATGTGAGACAGCCTATAGGCGGAGATTTTGGTTTCTGTCCAGAGCTTGCTGCGTTCTACGTAAAGGAGGATGTCTGGGATACGGATGTTGCGAGATTCGGCATCGATATATGGATGACAACTTGTGCTATTAATGAAGGCTTTACCGTAGTCCAAACTTACTTAGGAACTAAAATTCACGGTGCAAAGGACCCAGCTTCCGATTTAGGTCCAATGTTCAGGCAGGTTATTAGCACTCTTTTTTACCTAATGAGCAAGTATGAGCATAATTGGGACCGTGAAAACCCTTTTAGAGCTATTGAGATAAAAAACAAGATAGACGAAGAACCCGAACTTGAGGTAGTTTCCGTTAGCATGAATGAACTGCATGAGGAATTTCTAGAGGGTTTTCATAATTTTTGGCCAATGTATGATGAAATACTGGATAGTGATATCATTTCTAGGCTCGATAAAATTTATGATAGCTGGAGTAGAAATAAAAATGAGGAATTTGATGCGGAGCTTTGGAGTAAGATATTGTATGATTTTGCATTTGTTTACCAGCAGTGGCAAAGAAACAAACGCAGGTTAGTTGATATATTGACCCCGCTATACTTCGGAAGGACAAAATCGTACTGTCAACAGGTAATGAACATGAGCAGTAATGAAGCTGAAAAAGTTATAAAAGAACAAGCTGCAGTATTTGAAAAAAATAAGCCCTATTTATTAAAAAGATTCAAAATATGGAATGACTGAATAGTTAATCAATAGGCCCAAAATGACCTTCTCTCTGGGAACTTAATCTCAATTAAAGCTATTAAGCACCCTTACATGATATAGATGTATATTCTTTATTTTTGCTCAACATATTCTAGGCAGCTGCTCTCCGCTCAACATATCTATAATACGGTTTGTACCGATTTGACTCTTCATCGTTACAACACCCGAGGGTTTCATTTCAACTCCGCCAATTAATGTGGCTTCCAGGTTTGAGGACCGCATAATTTTGAGTGCGGGTTCTGCATCGTGTGGTTTAACGAAAGCTATAAAACGCCCTTCATTCGCAACATATAGAGGATCCAGCCCTAGAATCTCGCATGTAGCCCGGACTTCTCTGCTTACAGGTATCGCATTTTCATCTATATGGATATGGGTGCCGGACGTGCCGGCAATCTCGATTAGTGCGCTTCCGAGTCCACCGCGTGTTAGATCCCTCATGCAATGGATATCTATGCCTTGGTCTAACATTTCCATAACCAGACTTGATAGCGGGGCCGTGTCGCTACTTATCTTACTTTCCAGTGCCAGTTCTTCTCTGGCGGACATTACGGTAATCCCGTGGCGTCCTATGTCTCCATTTAAGAGCACGAGATCTCCATCCTGAACTCTGGTAGGAGAAACTTCGGCTTCATGTTCAATTATACCTATTCCTGAGGTGTTGATGTACATTCCATCTCCCTTGCCTTTATCTACGACTTTTGTATCACCTGTAACGATGGTCACTTTAGCTGATTCTGCCGCTTCCCGTAATGATTCCACTACTCTCCAGAGTTTCTCCATGGGAAACCCTTCTTCAAGGATAAATCCCACACTTATATAAAGGGGTCGCGCTCCGCACATGGCTAAATCGTTTACAGTACCGTTTATTGCGAGTTTGCCTATATCACCTCCGGGGAAAAAGAGCGGATAAACGACGTAAGAGTCAGTTGTAAAAGCAGCTTTCACATTACCTAGATTAAAAACCGCTCCGTCATGTTGTGAATTCAGCATTTGATTGCTGAATGAAAGCATAAACATTTTATCAATCAAGCTGTGCATCAATTTACCTCCCCCACCATGCGAGAGCAATATATTCGGATATTCCACGATCGATATGGGGCATGATAGAGTGAAGTCTTTTGTCTCTCTCATAACTTAAGATTCTCCATTTGTTAACTTTATTTCTCAAAATCTATATTTCTGTAACGGTAATACGCCGCGCATGCGCCCTCTGAGGAGACCATTGTAGCGCCAAGTGGATGCTCGGGTGTGCAGCGCCTGCGAAAGGCGTCGCATTCGTGAGGTTTCTTTACACCTTTTAGAACCAAACCGCTGATACACTCAGAGGGTTCTTCATGGTTATATTCTGAAATTCCAAAACGTTTCTCTGCATCGAAAGCCGCGTATTCTTCTCTTAATCCGAGCCCGCTTGCAGATATTTCACCTATTCCACGCCACTTACGCGGGGTGACTTGAAACACTTCACGTATGATATTCTGAGCCTCTTGGTTTCCCACCCTTTTTACTGAACGAGTATATTGGTTTTCTAATTCGGTTCTTCCCTCTTCGAGTTGCTTAACGCACATATAGATACCTTGGAGTATGTCGAGCGGCTCAAACCCCGTAACTACAATAGGCACGTGATACTTCTTTACTATAGGCTCGTATTCTTCATAGCCCATTATCGTACAAACATGTCCGGCTGCAAGAAAGCTCTGTACTTTATTGTTCAGGGAAGAAAGAATAGCTTCCAGGGCAGGCGGCACTAGTACATGCGATACTAGGAGGAAAAAGTTGCTAATTCCCATCTCTGAGGCCTGGCGTACAGTCATTGCTGTAGCGGGTGCAGTAGTTTCGAATCCTACTGCAAAAAAGACTATATCCTTTAAAGGATTCTCACGAGCAATTTGTAGCGTGTCCAGAGGTGAATAAACAATACGGATGTCCCCTCCTTTTGCTTTGACAGAGAACAGGTCGCCCTTTGTACCGGGAACTCTCAGCATATCCCCAAAAGAACAGAAGACAACATCCGGCCGGGAAGCAATTTCAGCTGCTTTATCAACCAATTCGACCGGTGTAACACAAACAGGACATCCGGGACCGTGCAGCAATGTAATGCCATCAGGCAAGAGCTCGTCTATTCCATATTTAACAATTGTATGGGTCTGTCCCCCGCAAACCTCCATTATGGACCATTTGCGAGTGGTGATATTGTGAATTAACTCACTATAGCGCTTTGCGGATTCGGCATCCCGGTATTCGTCAATGTACTTCACGAGGACGTTCCTTCAAGCTCACTCAGCTCATCCATCTTTTTCAAATATTCGAATACTCTGTTAGCTTCATTTTCATCAATCTGGCTTATTGCAAAACCCACATGAACAATAACAAAATCATCGGGCCCCACTTCGGGAACAAAAGCAAGGTTAACTTCTCTGACTATCCCCCCAAAGCTGACCTTTCCTCTCCTTGTAAGAGGGTGATCATCTGTAATGCTGAGTATCTTTCCGGGCACTGCTAGGCACATTTTTTGTCCTCCCTTTTATATGCGTGAAGCTGCGGCTATCTGGCCGAGCGCGATACCACCGTCGTTTGGTGGAATTTGTTCAGGCCAGTAAGGAGAAAAGCCTTCACTATTTAAACTATCTATTGCACGTTCCAGAAGATATTTGTTTTGAAAACATCCCCCTGTTAGAACAACCATTTTTTCGCCCATTCGCCGAGCCATACTAATAATAATTTCTACAAGCGTGTTATGAAACTTTGCAGATATTGATTCTACAGGAGTCTTAGCATTTATATCGTCTAGTATTGCTTTTACGGTGGGGGCCAAATCAATTATATAGGATATAATTTGGTTTTCCGAGTTTTTAACGATTTTATAATCGTAGCTTTCATCTGTTTTTAACTCGTGCATAGCAAACTCTAGCTGCATCGCAGCTTTCCCCTCAAAAGTATTGTAATGACAGAGCCCTAAAATAGAACTAACTGCGTCAAAGAGTCTTCCGACACTAGAGGTAAAAGGGCTGTTTATTTTTTTTTGAATCATACTTACAAGAATATTGATCTCATCGGGTTTAAAAGTTTGTAATATACTAAGATAATCCATATCTGGAGCGTCATCCTTACAAATCTCATGCACAAGCCCGAGAGCAGCTCGCCGTGGTTCTTTGATCGCCTTCTCACCGCCCGGCAGAGGGAAGTATCGGAAATGGCCGACTCTTTCAAAGAGTCCCTTGGTTATCATTAAGAACTCGCCTCCCCACAGAGCTCCGTCCGGGCCGTATCCCGCTCCGTCCCATGAGATGCCCAGAGCGGGTGCTCCTATCCCATGTTCTTCCATGCACGACAGCACGTGAGCGTAGTGGTGCTGAACTTGGAGAACCGGGATATTTTGTTTTTCGGCATAACGCGTCGAGTAGTAATCCGGATGTGAATCGCACGCTATGAGGTTAGGGCGAAAATCGAAGATAGTTTTAATATCATTGATCACTTTCTCATAGGTTTTTACGGTTTCAAATAATTCTAAATTGCCGATGTACGGGCTTTGTAAGATTTGTTGTCCATTTGAGATTGCTACCGTATTCTTAAGTTGTCCTCCCACAGCAAGAATGGGTTTAGATCGCTTTCTTAGATTCATTGATATAGGTGCGTATCCCCTGCCGGAACGAAGTAGTTGCTTACGGTTTTTGATGATGCGGGCAACTGAATCGTCTACGTAATGTGCAATCTCCCTGTTATGGACAAGAAAATAATCAGCTATTCCACTTAACTTTCGGATAGCTTCACGCTCATCGGTGCAGATAGGTTCATCTGAAATGTTTCCGCTCGTGGCTATGACCGGGAAGTTTAGTTCGGTCATAAGTATATGATAAAGCGGTGTATAGGGGAGCATCACTCCAAGATAAGGGTTTTCGGAAGAAAGATCGTAAGAAACTTCACTCTGTTTTCTTCTTAGTAAAACTATTGGGGATTGGGCTGAGGAAAGGAGACTTTTTTCGGGCCCTGATATGTGACAATGCTCATTTAAAAGACTGAAAGAAGGGTACATCAGTGCAAACGGCTTTTCATGCCGGTTTTTAAGCACTCTCAGTCTTCTTACAGAATCCAGATTCCTGGCATCGGTAACGAGATGAAATCCGCCTATGCCTTTGACCGCGACAATGGCACCACTTTTTATATGATCACAAACTCTCAGCATAGATTCGTGTTTAGCTGTGATAGAGTTCCCTTTACTGTCCCACAGCTCAACGCAAGGGCCGCATTCAGAGCAGCAATTAGTCTCCGCATGGAATCTTCTATCAGACGGATTTTCGTACTCGGCTCTGCAGTGATCACACATCATAAATTCCTTCATTGTAGTATTAGCTCGGTCATAAGGGAGCTTAAGAACAATGCTGTATCGGGGACCGCAGTCAGTGCAATTGGTAAAGGGATAGAGATGGCGGCGGTTTTTCGGGTCAAAAATTTCCAGCAGACAAGCAGAGCAGGTTGAAATATCGGGCAGTATCGGTGTTTTTCTGCCATCAAGCGTAACGCTAGGCCTTATCTCAAATTGTGGATACCCCAATGATTTGAGAAACGAATAGTCCATACTCCTTATATAAGCGAGCGGTGGTTTCTCCTTTTCTAGATAAACCATAAAATCTTCAAGATTTTTTTTGATTCCTTCCAAATTTATTAATACTCCCCTTGTCGAATTACTTATCCAGCCATTAAGTCCGAGACTGTTTGCAAGCCTGTATACAAAGGGACGGAATCCTACCCCCTGAACATACCCTTCAATTTCGATTCGCATCCCAAGAATTTCTTCATCCCGGGCTGCCTTTTTTAATTCGGCAGGCTTATACAATTATCCTTCCTCAATCTCTATTGAGTCTATCACGATATCTTGGGCATAAGGATCGTCCATATCCATTGAGACTATGAAATCCAGCTCAGAGCCATCCGCTACTGTTCCGGCGGCTAGAGGCTCAAAGTGCTCTCGAAAGTGCTCGGGGGAGGTGTGTGTGAGTGCGCCAAGTTTAATTCTGATAACGGTTACTTTCAGGGCCCCGTTTTCACGCGCAATTGATTCTACCTTTTTGATTAAATCAATAATAAGTGACCGCTCATGCATAGTCTATTTTCTCTCCGTTTTGCTTACCAGTATCTCTTCAACAATTAGCTCGACCGTATCATCAATCCCCTTTTCAACCTCTGAGGATATACCAAGGCCGTTTTCAAAGTTTTTCCCTTCTACTCCATACACTATGAGACTAGCAGGAAGCTTATTTAATCTCCTGGCAAGCTCTATCACTTCAGCCAGACCGAAGGAGTGGGTAGAGTAATGAAATAGATGAGAGGGTAGGGGGTTTTCTGTCACATTATAGCGTGTAACAGTCCCCGGGAAAACCCCAGAGGATGTCGCATCTATCAGTATGGCTTTTTCGGCTTCACCCCAGGAGTCAATCAGAAGAGTAGGTTCGCCATTTTGTTTCAGTATTTTTGTCCCGTTTAGATTAAATTTAGCTAACAAATCGGCGATAAATATACCGATTCCGTCATCGCTTCTGTATTCGTTACCAATACATATGACTACGATATTCGGTCTAGCCTTAGTTTCTTGAATATTCTTGGACACCATTTTATACCCGGTCAATCTGGAGATTTAAAAAATGCGTAGCGCAGGAGATGCACGGATCATAATTTCTTATAGCTTGTTCACACTGCCAGGTGAGCTGTTCTTTGGAAAGCTCTAAATATCTCTCGGCGAAATAATATAAATCACTCTCGATAGTTTTCTGGTTCTGTGAGGTCGGTGGAACTATTTTAGCATCGTGAATAGTTCCTTGATCATCAATTCTATAGCGGTGGTAGAGAATACCTCGCGGAGCCTCCGTACAACCAAATCCAGTAGCTGAACGGGGAATTATCTCTTCTCTGGATTTATCGGGTGTCTCATACTTACCTATAATACGTAGCGCCTCGTCACATGCGTATAATATCTCAAGGCTCCTAACAATTATGCTTTTAAAGGGATTGTTACACTGTGGGTTAAGCCCGGCGTCACTCGCGGCATCTTTAACAAGTGGCGATAGCTTGTCGTAGTTTAGACTATAACGGGCCATCGGCCCCACAAAATACTCGCCTCTGCCTTTGAGAACCGAATGAAGGGCATTCGTGTACGGAACTTGCTCCTCTAAAATGTGATCGTCGAATTCCCCCACGTCTATATCAAGGCCCTTGTTCGATATCAGCCGGCCTTCGTTGAAAGGATATTCTTCAGGGTGGCTTAGAGCTACAAATTCATAATCCTTTTCGAAATCCGGAAATGGAAAATCAGAAACCCAGCTCACTGTTTCAATCGCTGCTTCTCTTGCCCATTTAAGCTTTTCCGAAAGGGAGTTTAAATCTTTTTTTGCCGGGGCTTTGTAAAATCCGCCCAGGCAAACATTGACGGGATGAATCTCTCTACCTCCGATCAGATTCATAATCTCATTACCTGCTTTTTTAAGCTGGAGGCCGCGCTCAACTTCTTTGGGGTAATCTTTTACCATTTCAATCGCACTATCATAGCCAAGGAAATCAGGGGCATGTAGCATATATACATGAAGTGTATGGCTTTCTATCCATTCGCCGCAGTATATGAGACGGCGAAGCTCTCGAATCGGCCCCTCAATACTTACTCCGCATGCGTTTTCCATCGCATGACAAGCGCTCATTTGATAGGCAATAGGACATATGCCGCATATACGTGACGTTATATCAGGCGCTTCTTCAAAGCTGCGCCCTCTTAGCAGCGCTTCAAAAAAACGGGGAGGCTCAAAAATCTTAAGCTTTACATCCGTTACTTTGTTTCCCTTTGATTTAATATAAAGTGCTCCTTCACCCTCGACGCGGGCGAGATAATCCACCTTTATGGTTTTCGTTTTAGTTCTGCCTTTGCTTTGTTTTTTCGTCATGTAATTCGCTCTCCTCGCGGAATGCTTTCGAATAAGCGTTAAATCCCCTATAGGCTCTAACTAGGTCGACGTCCCTAATACCAAGCTGAATCCACCATTTGCTTAGTGACTGTGTATTTGGGGTCTCTTGGGGACCAAAGCAGCCGTAACACCCCCTATTATAAGCCGGGCATATGGCTCCGCATCCTGTTTGTGTCACGGGTCCTAAGCATGGTGTACCATGTGCGACCATTACGCAAATGGTCCCGCGCAGTTTGCAATCAAAGCAGACGCTATGGGGAGGGGTATTGGGTTTCCTCCCGTGCAAAAAAGCGCTGATGACTTCAATTAATTGCCCTTTGTCAATCGGACAGCCTCTGAGCTCGAAATCGACCGCTACATGGTCTGAAATTGGAGTTGATTTATCTAAAGTATCAATAAACTCAGGAGAGGCGTAAACTATTGATATAAAGTCTTTTACATCCTTATAATTTCTGAGTGCCTGTATGCCACCCGCTGTGGCGCAAGCACCGATCGTCACTAAAAATTTTGATGACTTTCTAATCTTCTGAATCCTCTCGGCATCATGCTGTGTTGTGATTGAACCTTCGACCAGGGAAAGATCATACGGGCCTTTTTTAATAGCGCGGGAGGCTTCCGAGAAATTAGCTATTTCTATCTCGTCAGCTATGCTCAGAAGCTCATCCTCACAATCCAGGAGACTCAACTGACAGCCGTCGCATGAGGCAAACTTCCATACGGCAAGCTTAGGTTTTCTTTTCTTTCTCATACACTATATCTCCCAAATGGAAAGTAGTGCTTTCACACGGCTGTATTTGAATATAGGGCCGTCCTTGCATAAAAAATCAGGGCCGAATTGACAGCGACCACAAAACCCGACAGCGCATTTCATGTTGCGCTCCATAGATAAGAATATGTTATCTGTATCTACTCCGCGTTTGATTAATTCCCGTATACTGTAACGAATCATTACTTCAGGTCCGCAGATCATAGCGGCGGTCTTCCCTGGCGTGAATGAAGCTTGAGTTATGAGGTTAGTTACAACCCCCACGTGTCCGTGCCATTTCTCTAGGGCTAGATCCACTGTGACCTGAATCTCGAAATCGAAGCCTACCGCCCATCTTTCAAGTTCCTTTCTATATATAATGTCATCCGGGCTTCTGGTCCCATATAGTAGTATGAACTTTCCATACTCTTTCCTCTTTGACAGTATCTTATATATAGCTGAATGCAAAGGCGCCAATCCTACGCCGCCGGCGATAATCACAATGTCGCTTCCCTTATACTGATCAATCGGCCAGAAGTTTCCGTAAGGACCGCGAACACCTATCTGCTCGCCCTTTTTGACCCTTTTTAAAGCGTTGGATACAGAGCCTACAGACCTTATTGTATGTAATAATGTTTCAGGATAATCAGGGTCACCGCTTATGGATACGGGGATTTCTCCTACTCCGAAGACATAGAGCATATTAAACTGGCCGGATTTGAACGTCTGCGCCGGGGCTCCTTTTCCCGAAGCAAGCTCCACTGTAAATACGTCACGAGTGTCATGCATTATCTTGTTTACTTCATAGAGAGCGGGAAGCATGGGATTTGAGAGTGCGTCTTTCATACTTCCTCTTTAACTCGATTTCCGTAAATATCTATCATCTGTAATCTGGCAGCCTGAAGTCTCTGCATTATTATGTAAGAGAAACGCTTCATCAATTCGTACCCCAATCGCGGGTCTTCATCACACTTTGTCCTTAGACATTCTCCATCCAGCGCTATCGCGCGCACATTTTCGAGCGCTCTCGCATTCAAAACCCAGTGGTATGGAGGATAGAGCCATGACCACCCGAGCACATCTCCCTCACCTATGGTCTGGATAGGTATAGATCCCCGGCTCGGTATAGGTATTTCAAGGGCTGTTTTGCCTTCTCTCAGAATATAGAAATGGTTAGCCTCCTCACCTTCACGAAAAATTAGATCCCCGGCATGGAAATGTATATTTGATGCACAACCGGCTATAAGTTCCAGGTAGCTTTTTCCCATCCCTTCAAAGAACTTATGTTTCTCCAGAATCGATTGCAGAGATTTCATATCATTCTTCCCCTTTGCCGAGATTAGTTATTATCAGATTGACGGATTGCCCGCACCTCTTGCGTTATGTCAATCGCAACGGGGCACCATGTGATACACCTTCCGCATCCGACACAACCCGATGTTCCGAACTGATCAATCCATGTTGCTAGTTTATGAGTCATCCACTGACGATATCTGGACTTCGCTGATGAGCGGATTGTTCCGCCGTGAATATAAGAAAAGTCCATTGTAAAGCATGAGTCCCATTTCCGAGTCCGTTCTGCATGATTCCCTGTTAAATCGGTTGTGTCCTCAACCGTAGTGCAAAAACAGGTCGGACATACCATTGTACAGTTAGCGCAAGTCAAACATCGATTGGCTACGTCATCCCAATGCGGGTTTTCATAGTTACGGTAAAGCAGATCCTTGATATCAGTGGTATCCATCTCCCTTCCCATTTGGGATTCAGTCCGTGTGATTAATCTTTCTGCGCTATTCTTTTCCTCATCGCCCGCATATTCATAGTGAATTTGACTGAGTACATGTGCTCCGGCATCCGTCCCTACTTCGACTAAGAAATAACGGCGTCTTTTATTCACTACTTCCGTAAGCGCGATGTCGAATCCGAAAGTTGCTTTGGGGCCGGTGTTCATAGAAGCACAAAAGCAAGTCCCGCCCGCTTGAGTGCAGTTAACAGCGATAATGAACGCATTTTCACGTCTTAGTTTGTAAGAAGGTTCAACGTACTGTCCTTCCATAAACACATTGTCTTGAACTGCGATCGCATGGAGCTCACAAGAGCGTACACCAATAAACGCATATTTTTTGGTATCTTCCTGCTCTTCCTCTATTTTTATTCCGTTTTCGGTTCTATTTGCCTTCCATAAAGTCGTAATGGGGGGATGTAAATACTTTTTCCAAGAGTGCGGACCTACGGCATAACCAAACAGTGCATTGTCGTCTCTTTTCTTTAACCTGTATTTTCCTCCGTCTTGCTCATCAGTATAGCCTGAAGGCAGTTCGGAAATTAAGCTTATTTCATCATAGACAATCGCACCGTCCTTAATGGTCGGGCCAACAACTAGATAGTCTCTACTTAACAATACATCGAGCAGTTGCTGGAAATCCTCATGCGCCATAATAAGATTGCTTTTTGTCTTCAACCTATTTTCCTTTGGTTCTGAGCTTTCCGGTCTATTGTTTTATTATAATCTATTATATCTGTTTATGCCTCCATTACCTATGTATTTAAAGTGCAAACCGCACGCCAGGGACTATTATGCAACAGATCCTATATTTATTGGTTGGAACATCTAAACTTAAGTGTCTTATGTAAAAATATATGATAGTATCGGTCAGATATTTTAAGTAGTAATTTTAGCTTGGTAAAATTAATCCGCAGTTAACGTGTGATTTTAATATCCCTGAGATTTTATTCGAACCTCAGTTATTAAAACATTTGAAAATCAATCTCTTTAGAGCTTAGGAGATTCTGATTCGGCTTGGGGGCCAGAATGTAAGAAGGCTAAGATATTCCGTCGTGTCTAGTAAAGGCGGAATAGACTTTAATATGAGTCCTATGTTTAAGAAGGAAGCTGCTAAAACTTCTTTGGACAAAACTATACGTGCGGACTTCCCCCGATATGCTAGACAGATTTAGAGGTGCAATCGGAAGCAAGAGATGAGGAGTCTATGTCGAATCAGAAGTACACAGAGAAATTCAAGGCTGAGGCAATCAAACAGGTGGCAGAGCGTGGCTACAAGGTCCGGGAAGCAAGTGAGGGGTTGGGGATATCTAGCAAGGGGGCCTGTACCTGTGGCTGCGGTTAGCGCGGGGGAGCCCGCCCCTTCGTTCTCTCGCTAATTTAGCATTTAGCCACTAATTTGCTCTTGAGCCAGGATGCGCTTTAAAATCAAATAATCATCTCCACAGGATTTGAGCGGCTTCGAGCGGAACCACCGTGCCGGGAAAGTACGGCACAACTCGAGGCGTATAGTCCGTCTCTGGACGTGTTGCCGATACCTGCGTGCCGTAAACATAACCGTTCATCGCCCCCACAAGCGGTTTTCCACGCACCATCTCCTGCCGCACTGGATCGCCGCCATTCATTCCATCGGCATAAAGCTCGACACGCACACAATCCGTTTCGAGTCCGTTGAGATATACCTGTACCTCAAATCTATGTAGCTTACCCTCGGTTTGAACCTTTATTTCACCGAGGTGTAAATTCGACCAGTATTGTTCCAGAGCGCGCCGCCAATTCACGATCTGAGTGCCCTCTGCACCTTTATCAGCGGACCGTTTCATATAAGCGGCAGCAAGGGGAATGTAATATCGCTCGGCGTACTCTCGCACCATGCGGTTGGCGGAATAATGCGGCGTCAAGCGCGCTAGGCTCTCGCGCATACGCGCAGCCCATGCAGTGGGTATACCATTAGTATCGCGTTTATAGAACTCGGGGATGATACGCTGTTCCAGCAGCGTGTAAAGAGATTCCGCTTCCAGAGCGTCCCACTCCGGATCGTCGCCATGCTCTCTTCCGTCCCCCAACGCCCATCCGACTTCAGACGTATATGCTTCCGCCCACCAACCGTCAAGTTCCGATAAATTGATGCCCCCGTTAACGAGCGCTTTCATCCCGCTTGTCCCACATGCCTCCCACGGGCGCCGCGGAGTGTTGAGCCAAACATCTACCCCCTGCACCAGTCGTTCAGTCAGCATCATGTCGTAATCACTTAGAAAAACAATGTGCCTACCAGCCTCATGCTGACGTATGAAATGCGTCCATTGTTCGATCAATGCCTCTCCCAGCCCGTCCGACGGATGGGCCTTCCCGGCAATGATGAGTTGTACGGGATACTTCGGATTGGTAAGAATGCGAAGCAACCTATCAGGATTGTGCAACAGGAGAGTAGGTCGTTTATAAGTAGTAAAGCGGCGTGCGAAGCCTATTGTCAGTACATTCGGATCAAAAATCCGCTTCACATTTTCGACATTTTCAGGCGATACACCGGAGACACCGAGCTGACTTGAGAGTCTCTGCCGGACGAACTCAACGAGCGATTTGCGGGCAGCTGTTCTAAATTGCCAGAGTTGTGCATCCCCGATGCGCCGAATTTGATCCCCGAGGATTTCGGTTAATCCAAGCCATCGTTTCTTCCCGCAGCACACTGTCCACAGCTCGTCGGCCTCCACTGAATCCCAAGTCGGCATATGGACACCGTTTGTCACATATCCCACCGGCACCTCTGCCTCCGGCCACCGCTTGAACAGTGCCTGAAATATGCGTCTGCTTACCTGACCATGTAAGCGGCTTACCCCGTTAATCGAGAAACTCCCTCGTAATGCGAGATAGGCCATGTTGAAATCCTCCGACGAGTCATCGGGATTCTGACGGCCAAGTGCAAGCAGATCATGTTGCGAGATTCCGAGCTTCTTCTCCGCATAACCTCCAAGGTATTGACTGAGCATGGCGGAGGGAAAACGATCGAAACCGGCGGCTACAGGAGTGTGCGTCGTGAATAGGTTGCCTGCCCGTGTAACAGCCAATGCAACTTCGAAAGATAGACCAGTCTCCTCCATAAAGCTTCGAGCGCGCTCCAATACGACAAAAGCAGCGTGCCCTTCATTCAAATGACAAACTTCCGGCTCACGGCCGAGTGCCTTTAGCAGCAGCCATCCGCCTATGCCGAGAACTAGTTCTTGTTTAAGGCGCAGCTCCTGACCCCCCCCGTATAGCTCGCTTGTAATGCATCTGTGTGCAGGAGGATTCGCCGGGTCGTTAGTGTCCAATAGAAGAAGTTTTACCCCGCCGACCTGTACCTGCCAAGTACGAAGCCATAGTGTGTAACCCGGAAACGAAATCTCCAGTCTGAGCCATTCACCATTGGGCTTACGCAAAGGCATGATTGGCAATTGCCCGGGATCATTATAGGGGAACAAAGCTTCCTGTGCGCCTTCCTTATCAATAACCTGCCTGAAGTAACCTTGCTTGTAGAGAAGCCCTACCCCGACAACCGGCACACCTAAATCGCTTGCAGTCTTGAGCAGGTCACCCGCAACATTACCGAGCCCTCCCGAGTAAAGTGGGAGTGCTTCGCTAAGCATGAATTCCATGCTGAAATAGGCAATTAAGTTCAAAGGGGAATCCGAATGTTGTTGTTGAAACCATGCGGGCGACTCCACTGCATGACGATTGGCTTTGAGGAGAATATCGACCTTGTTTCGGAATTTCGAGTCGGCTAATAGTTGTTCAAGCCGGTCACGTGAAACTGTTTGAAGAACCAACCAGGGATTTTGTGTGTGCTCCCAAAGTACAGGATCAAGCTTCCTCCAGACTTCATCGGCAGCGTGATTCCACGACGATCTCATATCGAGAGCAAGCTCTGCAAGGGAATCGAAACCCTTGACGTCGGTTGGTAGAAAAATGTACTGCGGACTGAAGTAGGCTCTTTGTTTATTCATAATCTCTTCACCTCAAACTAATCTTTGAAGAAAACCCTATTGTTAATATTACCTACATCCAACCTGGAAGTGCACCACATAGTTTACCGAAGAGCTCGGCCTGGGCTTGATAATTCAAACATTTCCTCGGCCTGTTGTTAAGAATCCTTTCGTAAGCTTCCCATTTAAGTAGACAGTTCTAAAGTAGAACTTTTGGATGTTACCTTTTCCTTGAAGAGTGTTGGCGGCAGTTCTCCGAGCGACTCATGGGGACGCTGTTCATTATAACTCCTGAGCCAGTCATTCGCCATGTCATGTGCTTGCTCAAGGCCTGTGAATAAATAAGCGTCCAACACCTCCTCACGGAATGTTCTGTTGAAAAGTTCAATATATGCGTTCTGTATAGGCGTGGCCGGTTGTATATAGAGTATCTTGATACCGTGACCCAATAATTTTTCACCTTCGACTGTGGTATCCCTCTGCCGTTCTAATCATTAATCAGCGTAAGCTTCTTTCTCACTCCAATCATACAATTGCTCACGTCAAGCGGCTGTATGAACGCTTTCTTTGCCGACGTGCTGGGTACAAAGAAAGTCTTGTTCAGGTTACCGTTACTGTTCGCTTGTAACGTCGCTATTATCTGGTAAGGCTTTATGCTAACCTCTGTCCCGCCGCACGCGCCGCCATTTATAAACCCCGTACTCGTTTGCCTTGAATGAAGTCCTCTATTGCATGAGAAATGATCATGCAGACGTCTTGCAAGAGCCTCTATAAGACTGTAAGGATTGGTTTTTCCTGTCTTCAAGTAATGTTTATATACTCTTATATCCAGTGTGTTTTCCAGGCTTTCCGGGTTACCGTGCTCGTACCCTTCGACCAATAACTCATCAGGATGGTAAAGTGAGCCTTGATAAGGACTATATGGAAAATCACCCAAGCTAGGAAAAACTAGGGCTCCTTTAGACCATATGAGTTCTAATGCGTATGGTTCGATAATGCAATCCAAAAATAAGGTGTTTTCTAGCGAACATCCTATTAGTTGAGGCGTGAGATGTGTTAGGTTGAGTGATTGTATAACAGCGTTGGTCAAGGTATTTCCTTTCTGAATATGTAGCTCAAGCTCTTCGAGTTATTTAATTTCTAAATGAACCATTACTGTTTCCTAACAATAGATACTTAAGTAAATTTAGTTCTCACAACTAAACTGAACCTCGCCATTTATGCGCTCATCATGGCCTTGGCCACTCCAGATTCTATCTCTACCATCTCCCCCGTCTGCTATATCGTGTCCGCGGCCCGAAAATGTTCTATCGTTTCCACCTCTTCCATATATACAGTCGTTGTTACCATTACTGGCAAAAATTGTCAAGCCTACAGAAAGCGGTCCAGTTATAAGGGAGAAGGTCACAGGCTCAAAGTAGTTGAAGTTTGTTTGTATTTTATATTATAATGGTAATTGTAGATTTTTAGCTTTTGAGATTGCTTTTATTGCCACAGGTCAAAGAATAATATTCTCACTAAAAGGAGGAGTTGGTGATGAGTAGATTAATAACACCTATATTTATTTTAGCTTTTGTACCGCTTTGTCTAGCTTTTTGGAATGTTAAAGCACAATCAACGGCAATTCCCCAATATATTCCGGACTGTCAAGATTTTGCCGTGGATTATTACAACCAAGGGACACTTGTCGACAATGTCGTTCCGCTTGAGCAGGGCGGCTGTACGTATGGCGATGACAATATTCTATTTGAGCTCCCTCAGGGACCCCAGGACAGTCTTGATGCATGGCAATACCCGCAGAATAATCCTCAACCCAATGATGTTATACAAAACATCATTGGTCCTGACAAAGGCATTATATTCGGGAGCAGCGATACGTGTGTAAACTTAGGAAACAAGGTAATCTACGGATATCAACAAGGTGGAGAGTTACGTTCCGCAGTTTGTGACGGCACTCCCGACAACAAATGTTTAAATAATAATAGGTTTGTTGTTACTACCACATGGAATAGTTATTCCACTACACGTACATTTCAAGACCCTTCAGATCCGAACACTGCCTATATCTCAGGACGTAACGATTCGACGGATCAGATAACGTGGTCAGCATCCACAGACGGACAGAATTGGGCTCCTCAAGGTACTATAGATGACGCCTCTGGTGCTACGGATGGGGCAACTCGTTTCTTTGGAGGTCTACAGAACGATAATTATTATGCGCTTTACTCGAGTACAGATCCAACTGAATATAATGTAGAATTCGTTGATACAAAAACAGGAGTAGAAAAAGTCGTCGATAAAGATATTAGAGGACACTTCAAAGAATCCTGCTGTCAATCGGTTCCAGGTACGGGAAGAGTTTTTTGCTCTTGGTATAACTTCCGCGACAATACGGTCAGAGGCTTGACAGCTCCCGTACCACTTAATGATGCCAATGATGTAGAGGTATGGAACCTTGGGTTAGCTCCATCAGGCCCGTTTCAGCAGGGAAACTTTAATCCGGCATGCGGAGTAAATCAGAATGGTACCGGTATTGTAGCATGGACAGGCATGCAGAACCTTGTTGTTTATGATCCCAATAATTATGGATTTTGTCTTACAAATACCCCGACACCTTGGAGTAATATTAATTCATCAGCTCCCTTTGGAACCGCGGCTCTTGTCCCAATAACGGACCCTAATGCAATTCCTGAGAGATTTCAAGACGGTTTTCCTTCGGGTGACGTGGGCGCCTGGACGTTAACTACCCCTGGTAGCCTGGAGCTTTTTCAGTTCATTGTATTCCCTCGGGATAGAGCAAATATCCCCACACTGGGAGAATGGGGCTTAATTACGTTGGCTGCTATTTTGGGGATTGTAGGATTTATGGTAATGAGAAGAAGGAAAGTAACTGTTTAAATCTATAAACACGAAAATTTAAGTACTTCAAAGGGAGCCGAAGCTCCCTTTTTTAGTTTGGTGTTAATAATCATAATTCCAACTTGAATCGGGCTTGACAAAAGGGGAGCAGTACAAGGTCTCTGCACTTTCTCATCGTAATGAAGCCAGAAGCACTTTGTGTATTCTCGATAAAGGCTGAGCCCTGTAGTATTACAATGGATGAGTATGACAGAAAGTGTCATCAATTAAAAACAAGACAATATCAAATAAGTGACCGAATTAAAAACCACCTAAAAGCTGATGACACATTCAAAATTACTGTAAATGCGGTACTTTCGATTGCGAGCATGGCTTATGAACTTTTTGAGAATTCGAAAATAGAGCAAAAAAGGAAACTTATAAACTATGTGTTTTCGAACTTAGAATTAGAAGGCGCAACTCTCCGGTATTCTTTAAGAAAACCATTCGATTTAATGGCAAACTGCTCCACTCGTTCTGAATGGCTGGGGCACAAGGATTCGAACCTTGATCTTCGGATCCAGAGACCGACGTACTGCCCTTATACTATGCCCCAGTAGAGCACTTAGTATTTATAATAAACCCTTAGCAGTCAAGTAACTTGATAGCTCCCTCCTATTGGCTAAACTAAAAAGAGATATGGACAAACAAGCCGGAATACTCGAGACATTTAAGAACCAATACCCAGAGAGGGAATATGAGACAGATATTTCGTGCCCTGAGTTCACTTGCGTTTGCCCAAAGACCGGGCAGCCCGACTTTGCTACTATTAATCTTAAGTACGTGCCCGAAGAGCTCTGCATAGAGCTTAAGTCTCTAAAGCTCTACATATACGCCTACCGTAACGAAGGCGCTTTCCACGAGCACGTAACCAATAAAATCCTTGATGATATAGTCGAGGCCTGCAAGCCGATAAAGGCCGAGGTCACGGGTGATTTTAACTTACGGGGGGGTATAAAAACCGTAGTCAAAGCAACTTATTACAGAGATGACGAAGGAAAAGCCGGTTTTTAGCCCGAATCTGTCGAACTTAAGCGGTTTTTCATTTATTCTTTTGTAAAGTGTAATTCCATAAAGCCTTACATAAGGGAAAACTGACTTGCTTCTAAAGGCTCAGATAGTAATTACGGCAGCTATTATAATCGCAATCATCGCTATTGCTATAGCAGCGCCCCTGGTTGCGCCCTTTAGCTACGACAAGACGGATTTTAAGAACGCTCTCAGTAAGCCGAGCTCAGAGAACCTCATGGGTACGGACCAGGAAGGTCGGGACCTGTTGAGCCGCGTTATATACGGCTCCAGGGTATCGATCACAGTAGCGCTCGGAACGGCGCTGATTGCCCTTATAATCGGAACTTTATACGGAGCGGTATCGGGGTATCTGGGCGGAAAGATAGACGAGGTAATGATGAGGCTCGTCGATATATTTTATTCCCTTCCGGACTTATTACTCATTGTGCTAATAACACTGATAATCGGCAGGGGGGTCCTGGGCATAGTGCTCGCGCTCGGTCTCACCGCGTGGATGCGGGTAGCGAGGATCGTAAGGGCAAGCGTGCTTCAGCTCAAAGGGGTGGACTTTGTGCAGTCCGCAAGGGGACTCGGCGCATCACCCTCAAGGATTTTAGGCGTGCACATAATCCCCAATATTTTGAGCCCCCTTATAATAACGCTTACATTTTCCGTGCCCTACGCGATACTCGCTGAATCCACTTTAAGCTTTCTTGGCCTCGGGATCGCGCCGCCCGAATCGAGCTGGGGCACTTTGGCAAGCACCGGATGGCAGGGTATGAGGACGTTCCCGCATCTGATAGTTTTCCCGAGCCTAGCTATATTCATTACGGCTTTTTCTTTTAACCTTTTCGGAGAAGGACTGAGGGACTTATTCGATCCGCAAAATAGAGGGAGGTAAGAATATGAAAGAGAAGCATGGCTTAGAACCTATAACCCTGGGGGCGTTTTTACTTTTACTTATATTTATAACCGGATCTTCCTTTGAAGCTAAGGCGCAGATTAACTGTCAGTCCGAGATCTACCTCCAGGCTACGCAAGACCCGACGGATAAATTTAAGAAAGGCTATTGCTTCATAAAACTCGGGAAATTTGAGGAGGGAGTGACAAGACTTAGAGGTGTCGAGAACGAGCTTCCGATAGTGGCGGATTATATTCTTTATTATCAGGGAGCGGGGTATCAGAACCTGGGAGATTTCAGTAACGCCTCCGTAGCATTTAATAAAATTCTGACCCAATATCCCGGGAGCGGAGTGAAGAAAAAGAGCCTTGAGCGTCTCGGGAATGTATATACAGATGCGGGTGATTACACAAACGCAGAAAGAACGTTCCGCGCGCTTTACGGTGAGGAGAGTGATAGACATAAGAAAGCATCTTATCTCTATAGCCTCGGCAGTGCGCTTGAAAAACAGGGTAAGTACCGTGACGCTTCCGCCGTATACAAGAGAGTATGGATTGAATATCCGGAAACAAAAGCATCGAGCGACGCGTATAAAGATGCCAGGAACCTGAGCCAGACGCAGGGGATTGCATGGAGGGCAACGGAGTCCGAATACGCCCAGAGGGGCGACACCCTTTTCAGCCGCTCGAGATGGAACGCCGCATTAAATAATTACGATAAGGTTTCCTCTAAAACAACGGACATGAGAACTAAAATAGGTATTGCCATGGTCAATACCAAAAGGCTTAACGAAGCGGAGAACATGCTAAAGAGTATAAATTCCCCGGAATCCCTTTTCTGGAGAGGAAAATTGAAGTCAAAACAGGGGCTTGACTCGCAGGCCTCAGACCTCTATTACCAGATTCATCTGCAATATCCCTCAAGTAAGCTTGCTGCCGAAGGTCTCTATAATGCGGCAAGGCTCAACCAGATAAACGAGAATACGGAGAGGGCGGTGAAAATATACGACGTGCTCATAAGGACATATCCTAAGAGTAAGTACGCTGAAGACGGCGCCTGGTACCTGGGCTGGATTTACTACAGGAAGGGCATGTACCGGGAAGCGCTCGGCACTTTTTCCGCGTTTACCGATTCAAGCTCTACCTTTAACGCATCTAACGCACGGTACTGGAAAGCGAGGACGCTCGAAAAGCAGGGGAAGACGGTAGAAGCGCAAGCCGAATACACTGCTCTCGCCGCTCTCACCACCCCCACATACCATAGCTACCTGGCGCAGAAAAAAACCGGGAAGAGACCGAGCTATCAGAATATGAACCCCGAATCCATATCGCTGAGCTCAACCGCAAACTCAAGGAAAGAAAAAACGATGCTCCTGATAAGGCTCGGCATGCTGGATGAGGCGAAGCTCGAAACCCAGAAGATGCAGGAGGAGGCTAACACACAAGAGGAGTTTGTACTGGTAAGCCTCCTTTACTCTAAAGTGGATGATTACGATAACTCGATAAAAGTCGCTCAGGGAATCGGGCTCCCTCAGGCAAACACGCTCTCATTCCCCCGAGGTTATAAAGACATAGTCAAGGCCTATGCAAGGAAGTACGGTGTGGACGAGCTATTGGTTTATTCCATAATGAGAGAAGAGAGCAGATTCCGGAAAGACGTGGTCTCCCCGGCTGACGCCGTGGGGCTGATGCAGCTTATACCTCGGACTGCCAGAACCGTGGCGAGACAGATCGGCATAAGCGGCTTCACTGTGGAGATGCTCACCATCCCCCGAATCAACATAGAGATGGGTATCTACTATTTCAAGCAGGTATTAGATGAGTTTAACGGGGACGTCGAGCTGGCGCTGGCAAGCTATAACGCAGGCCCTCACAGGGCGGCGGATTGGAAAGTGAGGTTCTACGGGCTCGATAAAGACGAGTTCATTGAAGAAGTGCCGTTCAGGGAAACCAGGAATTACATAAGGAGGATTCTGAGGAGCTACGGGGCATATAAGGCTATATACGGACCCGCGTCGGCAGAGGCTTCTCCGAGCCGGGCGCCCGGGGCTTCGGACAAGGAGTATCCTGTGAATTAGGCTGAGGCTCTTTTTTCCCCTTCGCCACACAGAGCGGCAAAGTTTCTGAGTATTCGCAGCCCGAGGTCGCTGCTCTTTTCGGGGTGGAACTGTGAGGCGAAAACGTTCCCCTTACTGACTGCGGCCGTAAACTCGATACCGTACTCGGCCTTAACTGCTATTATTGATGTGTCTTCAGGGCTCGGGTAGTAGGAATGCACGAAATAAAACCAGCTCTTGTCGGGAATACCCTCAAGCACCGGCACCTCTTTTTGAATCAGAATTTCATTCCACCCCATGTGCGGTACCTTGAGGCGCTCTTCTTTAAATTTAGGGAACCTGACGACCTTACCTTTAAACACTCCGAATCCAGGGACCCCGGGAGACTCTTCACTCTCTTCAAACAGGACCTGTAGACCGAGGCATATGCCGAGAAAAGGCCTCCCTGAATCTATAAATTCTTTTAGGGGGGTGGTCAGCCCATAATCACTGAGGTTACGAACGCAATCCCCGAACGCACCGACTCCGGGCAGAACAAGCCCGCTCGCGCTGGAGATCTCTTCCGGGTTTCTTGTCACCGTGATAGGGAATCCCTGGAGGTCGAAGGCTTTACTCACGCTCATGAGGTTACCCATACCGTAATCGACTATCGCAATCATGGCTCAGAGCTTACCCTTTGTCGAAGGCACTTCGTTTGAGCGGGGGTCGAGCTTGGTTGCGCTATCGAGGGCTCGTCCCACAGATTTGAACACAGCCTCGACCATGTGGTGAAGGTTGTCACCGTACTTAAGCTCAATGTGGAGATTGCACAGCAGGGTGTTTGAGAAGGACTTAAAAAATTCCTCAGCGAGCTCTAGATCGAAGTCCCCTACTTTACTCTTTGGGATTTGGGCTTTGAACACGAGATAGGGTCTGCCGCTCAGGTCAACATTCGCTGTCGTAAGGGTCTCGTCAAAGGGAACAGTAGCCTCCCCGAATCTGGTGATTCCCTTTTTATCCCCGAGCGCTTTGAGCACGGCCTCACCGAGAGCAAGTCCGACGTCTTCGACCGTATGGTGGAAATCCACATCGATGTCGCCTACCGCTTTAATCTTCAGATCGAAGTAGCCGTGCTTGGCGAATTGCGAAAGCATGTGGTCAAAAAAAGGTATTCCGGTATTGATCTCGTAATTACCTTTGCCGTCCAGGTTTATATCGACCGTGACTTCGACTTCTGAGGTTTTTCTCTGTACTTTAGCTTTTCTCTTACTCATAGATGGTTAAGAATCTTATCTGAATTTGAGGAACTGTCCAAAATTTTAATTACGGTGAGATAAAAAAGGGAGATATTTCCCGGAAAGCGCGGTACAAGTAATATATATACTATGATCATTGAGATTTTAGATGAAACCCGGGAGCTTGAACCGAGCTACAAGAGGGGGCTTAAAGAAATTTCCGCCTCTGTGTTAAAGAGCCTTAACGCCCCTAAAGATTCAGAGCTTTCTATCTCATTCATTGACGACGAAAAAATGAGGGGGCTTAACCGTACATACAGGGATATTGACCATACGACGGATGTACTTTCTTTCCCGCAGGGAGAAGGACCCGACACAACGATACTCGGGGATATAGTTATCTCACTCTCTACAGCCGATCGTAATAGCAGGCGGTATGGTATAACGCGTGAGGAGGAGATTAAAAAACTCATCGTTCACGGGATACTACATCTATTCGGATACGACCATAAAAAGAAAAAGGAAAGAGATGAAATGAGAGAGAAAGAAAAGGAGATTCTACATAACCTCAAATGACACCGGATACATGGGTGTACTTACTTTATCTTTTTGATTGAGAGTTTAACTTCCTCAATTGACCTCGTAGTGCCCTTTGTAATCGTAAATACGTAATTCCGGTGTTTGATTTTATCCCCCGTTTTGGGAATAGCCCCTACCTCAGACAAAAGAAAACCGCTAAGAGTCTCGTAGTCGTCGCTCTCGGGAATCCCGAGCCCGAGATCGTCGTTTATCATTTCAATTTCGATCTTGGGATTTATCAGATACTGCCCTTCCCCTGTTTTCCTCCAGAGCTTAATACCCTTATCGTATTCATCCTCGATCTCGCCGACCACCTCTTCGAGTATGTCCTCGAGTGTGATCACGCCTACCGCGCCGCCGTACTCGTCAACGACCACGGCCATGCCCGCTCTACCCTCTTTCATCTCGTTAAGGAGCTCGTCCACAGGTTTTGACTCCGGCACATAGAACGGAGGTCTCACATAGTTCTTGACAGCTTCATTAGGATCAACTCCAAGCAGGTAAAACGAGTGCAGTATCCCGGTTATATTATCCACCCGCTCGCTGAATATAGGTATTCTCGAGTGTCCGGTTTCCTTAATGAGTTTTACGGCGTCTCTCACCTTGGTGTCTTCACCGAGCGCACTCACGTGTATAAGAGGTATCATTATTTCTTCGACTGTAGTCTCGGAGAATCTGAAAATCCTTTTTATAATCCTTTCCTTATAGTCAACCGTCGGGGTCGTAGAATCGCCTTCGATCACGTTTATGAGCTCTTCCCTGGTAATGTAAGTATTTTCGGTGCTCCCGATCAGATTGAGGAGCTTCTTGGTAAAAATGTTTATGAATATCAATATAGGATAGAATATCTTTGCAGCGGCCCAAAGGGGGTATATAGCCCAGAGTACAATCGTGTTTCTCTTTTTCTGGAATACGGCTTTGGGTACGACCTGGCCGAAAATTATTATGAGCGGCGAGAGTATTAAAATAGTATACAATTCTCCCCCGGCACCGTATTTTCCCTGTATATAGAACGTAAGCACTATGGTGCTTGTAATCAGAGACAGGTTTATTCCGACAAGCGTGGTACTCAAAAATCGCTCGACCTGTGAAAACGAACTCATAACAAGCCTGGCGCTCCTAGAGCCCCCGTCTGCAAGCGCTTTCATTTTTACCTTGTCGCAGGATATGAGAGCAATCTCCGAGCCCGCGAAAAATCCCTGCAATATGAGCGTTACCACAATGACGGCAATAACAATCTCAAGCGACATCGGCTACCTCTCTGCCTACCCTGTTAATTTTAATCTCGGTTATTCTCTTCCCCGACACCCCGTTTACCTGAAAGACCAAGCTCCCGTGTCTCACACTCTCTCCTTGTTCCGGGAACTTTCCGAACATATCGAATATAAACCCTGCCACCGTTTCGTGGTCTTCTTCAGAAGGAAGCACGGATTGAAGCAAATCCTCACCGAGGTTATGGAGCCCCCCGAACCTGAGCACAGTGAACAGAAAGGTGTTGTTAAACTCCTCTATCTTCATATTCCCCGGGATTATCAGAGACTCGCCCTCCCACCTCACCTCTGGCTTTTTAACGATTCTCCTCTCATCCTCAATCTCACCGAAGAGCTCCTCCAGTATATCCTCCATAGTAACTATCCCATCAAAACGCCCGTACTCATCTACTACAATTGCTATGTGATTGCGGTTTACCTGAAACTCCTTTAAGAGATCGAAAGCCATCTTTGTCCTCGGAATAAAATAAGGCGCTCTGAGCACTCCCTTTATTGTCTTACCCTCAGATAAGTCAAAGGAGAGCAGATCTTTTGCGTAGAGTACGCCTGTAATGTTGTCCTTATTATCTTTATACACCGGGGTTCTCGAGAATCCCCTTTTTTTAATCTCATAAAGCGCTTCTTTCCTTGAGAGTGTCTGGGGGAGGAGAAAACATTCCACACTGGGAGACATGATCCTATATGCAGGTACCTCCTCTAGCTTAAAGAGGCTTCCGACAAGCTTTTTCTCTATCTCGGTAACAACCCCTTCCTCACCCCCCATACCGACAAGTACCTTAACTTCCTCGGGCGTAAAGTCCCTGCGCTGCTCGTACTCGATCTTACCGCCCAGGATTCGCGTGAAACCGATAGACAGCACCACAAGCACCCATCTGATCGGCGTGACAAGGATATGAAAATAATAAAGCGGGTAGGATATTATGGTAGCAATCATCCTCGGATACTTTACGCCGAGAGTCTTGGGACCTATTTCACCTAAGAGAAGGAGGCTCGGAGACGCTATAGCTACCGAGATTATCATTATGCTCCTTCCCGAGTACCCGTCCAGGAGACCTTTTACCGTAATACCAATTATGCTTGTATAAGCTATGTTTACGACCTCGTCTGCGAACAGGATTGTGATAATAAGCTTATAAGGCTCTTTTAGAAGCTTCTCTATAATCCCGTAGCTCTTCTTGCCTTCCTTCCTGAGACTTTCAAGCTGGTGCCTGCCGAGAGAAAACAGAGACCCCTCGGAAAGGCAGAAAAAGCCTGAGAGGAAGAGAAGAAGCAGTATTAAAAATAACTTGTAACTATAAGAAATCTCGTCCATTTTTTTTCGTTCGCATACTAATTCTCACTCGCAAGTGAGGTTACACCCACTTAATTATTAAAGTGAGTAAAACCCAGCCTATTATATTTTATCTCGTCCCCATTTGAATCGACGACCTCTATTGTAGAGCCCTGGGTAACAATACCTATCTCTGTTATATCGGTCCCGGCGGATGATGCGATTTCCGAGACGTAATCCTTATTATCCTCAGGCGCAGTAAAGAGAAGCTCATAGTCCTCACCGCCCGAAAGAGCAAGCTCGTAGAAGCCCTCTGTACAATCACTAACTATGCTCTTATACCCACCGGATAAAGGGAGCTTATCGGCAGAAATTAGCGCCCCTAAACCCCTATCAACTGTAATCCTCCCCAAATCCAATAAGAGTCCGTCACTTATGTCAATCATTGAATTAACAGCTCCGCTTAAGGCGAGCTGTCTGCCCAGTTCGAGTCTCGGGCGAGGAGACATGTGTCTTTCAATCAATTTTTTACCCTCACTGCGCGATACCCCCTGTTGAAGGAGTGTTAGACCTAATGCAGAATCCCCCAATGTACCGCTTACGTATATAAGATCACCTTCACAGGCGCCCGTTCTCTTGACCACGTTCTCAGGCTCAATTTCTCCAAGCGCCGTGATATCTAGGAAAACTTTGTCTGACGTGCTCAGGTTGCCGCCGATGAGCTCGACCCCGAATTCTTTTTCAGATTCTCTGAACCCCGCTATCATCTGAGATAAATAGCCCTCGTCTTCGTCTCCTGAGAATCCGACAGATGCGAGTATGTATCTGGGCACCCCTCCCATAGCCCCGATATCGCTCACAGACACGGCAACCGATTTCCTTGCAAGCGTCGCAGGAGATATGAAAGATTTAATAAAATGCACGCCTTCTACCTGGGAGTCAGTCGTCGCAAGAAGAAGCCTGCCTTGAGTGATGCGCACTATGGCCGCGTCGTCACCGATTCCAACCTCCACATTATCAGATGTGGTATTAAATTGCTCCTCTATTCTTCGAAGAGCGCTCAGCTCATCTATCATATAGGTTAAATCCCGGACACATTTTTTCCGCCCGAATTTTCTGAAATGTATATAGGATTACTTTTGGTTGGATTAATAAGAAAAGTTAAATTGTAAGAGCACAAATGAGGGTCTGGTTCTTTCATAATTCAGAATATTTTAATAATATTTCCTTATATTCCGCTTTAAGTTTAGGGTATTTGGCAAAATATGTCAACCTAAACTATGTTTCGCTCTTTACACGCCCAGCGGAGATTATCCTTTGCCATGTCACGGACTTGGGCTGACGCTCTGTTAATCATGTACAGCCCTGGCAGCAAACCCAACCTAGCGTGGTGTTGCACTCCCATATATCACCGTTTGGGCAAGTCTCCCCCCATACGGTCCAGCATTCTTCCTCATCGGGTGAGCACTGATTCATCGGGCCCGATGTCGTCCTGCAGCCCGGGTCGTTCCTGCAGCCTAGCTTACCCCCGTGGCATGGGCAGCCGCCCGGGGCGTATGTGCAGCCCGCAGAGCACGCTATGGATATCTGCCAGTGGTGGTCGTGAATAGGACTAAAGTTGGTAATGAAAAAAGAGTCCCCTTTGCCGTCGAAACGAAGCTTGGAAAAGGGGTTTTCCGTAACAGTAACTAAAGGGCTTGTAGCCGAATCGGTAAAAGCGGCGTACCAGGGATGCGTATTGGGACACTCAAGATCGTCCTTGTGGGTCTTTAAATGACCGATTTTATGAACCGCTGAAAGTACGTTTAAACAGTTCGGGATATCGCTGTTGCACGCATCGGGTGTTGTGAAATTTTCAGGAGTCGGGGCCTCCGAGGGATCGTCTGGAAGGTCATCCGGCTGAGAAGCCCTGCCCGCAAACCGCTCACCCCCGTTATAGGGCTCGGTAGAGCAGCCGAGAAAGGCTTGATAGATGCCGGAACGCTCCTGAACCTGCTTACGGAAAGAGACGGTCACACCGTTCTCGGACCATTCCATGACCTCTACAATAATGTTGTCGTTCTGATCGACATCCAAATTATGTATGTTCGGCACCTCGTCAGGACATACGAAATGGAGTACGTGTGTACCGTTTTCCTCGATTGTGGTAAGCTCGCTTGCTTCGACCGACGTACAATCCACGACACCTTCACATTCCTCACGTGACGCGGCTATAGAATCATTTGAAGAAACGCTGTCGCAGCTTGCCAACAGCAATGGTACGATAAAGGATAATAGTAAAACGAGTATCGCTTCTCTCATGGCAGCATCCACCCCCGATTGCTTTATTATTTAATATAGTATACTCGACCTTCCCCCTAAAAACTAAACCATTATAACCGAGCGGTTTCTCAGCTTGAAAACAGTAAGGTATAATTCGTATTTATGAGCGGCAACAAGATAACGATATACGTAAAGCCTACATGCACAACGTGCAGAAAAACTCTCAAAATACTAAAAGAGGACGGGTCGGAATTCGAGGAGATAAATTACTTTGAAAAACCCCTCACTAAGAAAAAGCTGCGTGAGCTTATAAAAAAACTTGAAGTCCCGCCCAGAGACCTGCTAAGAAAGAATGAAAAGATTTATAAGGAGCTGGGTTTATCCAAAAAGGAGCTTTCTGACGCCGAGATCATCGATTTGATGGTAAAGCACCCTGATTTAATACAGCGCCCTATAGTTATAAAAGGGGACAAAGTTATACTAGCCAGACCCGCAGAGAAAATTGAAGGGTTTATAAAGTAAGTAACAAAAACCGTTTAACAATCTCTACGGGCAGGAAACCAGGTTAATTGAGCTTCTCTAAGCTCCCGATAAAAACTTCCCAGGCAGGTTTTTCAGTCAAAACATCGTCATTAAACCTTAAGCCAAGCGTACAATTCCATTCCACAAATCTTTCTGCCACATCCTGAGGAAATTCCAGTCCATCTAACCCAAAATCAGAAATTAAGCTGTCACAAAACGCATCGTCAAAGTCTACAAAGTTAAAAACCGACACGAACCTCAAGTCCGGATTACCAAAGAAAGTATTGAAAGCATTCTTGAGGCACATTCTCTGTATTTCTAAAGAACTATTATTCGTAGGGTCTGGTAAATACCCCGACGGACACCCCATCTCCTGAAAGAGAACTAATTTCCCGGCGGCTCTGTCAACATAATTGTTTATCTCAGATTCAACGACTGAGGGTGATTTAACAAAAAATGTATTTGCATCAACGGGATAATAGTTAAAAACCACGGCATCACTTACCTCTATCAGCCTATCGACAACTTCATCCTCCTGTGCGAATATCTGCGTTGTCCCTACCGCCAACCTTTCATCGATTGATCTCACTGTAGCTTTGGCAGACTTAAGAAAATCAATATACGGGTCAACCTGATCTGGATTGTTCTCAAGCCATGCATTTACCTCGTTTCCAATTGAGAGATAAAATACTCCCTTATCGACCATTATGGGGACAATCTCCTCTAGTAAAGCCCGAAACCTGGAAATAATTTCAGGATCGTTAAAATTCAACCCCGGCGCTAATTCATTGCCATTCTCCGGATTTTCAAATTCCTCCGGAATCTCAAGAAACCCTATATCGATTGTTCCTAGGTTGACATAAGTACTGAACCCACTGCTGTTAAAATCCTCTAGCGCTTCTATCATATCCCCTAAATCATAACTGCCCGGTAAAGGTTCTAATTCGTTCCATGATAACCTTAAATCCCCCCCCATTCATTCCGGCACTCGCGGCTTCATCAAACGCATTCGCTAAATTATCAATGGCTTCGTCTTGAACCAGGCTTCCCATGAATACCGCTATGGCTTTATTTGTTTTTAGAAGTGGAAGAGACTGCGCAATATCCGTATTATCAGTACTCTCAGCGTTAATGCCGGAATTGCTGCAACCAATACTAACAAATAAGGCGATAATAGAAATCAGGGCTATTATTTTATTAACCATTAAGGGCTCTATTATAAATATGTCCTGAAGTAATCAGATTGCAATTAAGAATTATCCGGATTTAAGAGGCAGTATTATGATTAAGTGCCCTGATTCAATACAAGATTCAATCATATCTATAAACAAAACAGTAATGCTTCAAAGCCCTGCAGAGGAGATTGAGAAGGTTCTTTGATTTAGTACTTTCGGACCGGTATTTATTTCCTCTCAATCATTTATACATATACCAAAAGTACCGAGTTGATTACCAGAGCACATCTAGTATCATAATTATCAGAAATCCCGACTTTGGTCTCCTATATGACAAGACGTCCGATCGTAGTCTCAAAGACTACAATTGATGAGTTGATCGATGAAGATCACCGTTTAACCAAAGTGATTTTCGCATTTATAGCCTCTTCCGTTTTCTGGCTTGTATTCGGAACACTTATAGGTCTATACTTAGCAATAAAATTCGTCTCGCCCGATCTCGGTGTCGCACCTTGGCTCTCGTTCGGGAGGCTCCGCCCGATACACACAAACGTCGTTTTCTGGGGATGGACCTCACTTGCTATGATAGCCCTTGCACTCTACGTTGTACCGAGAACGAGCCAGCGGACTCTATACAGCATAAATTGGGCATGGGCGAGTCTCATACTGACCAACCTTGGCGTAGTAGGCGGCACCTTGGCATTATTCAGCGGAGTAAATAACGGCGGTCAAGAGTTTAGGGAATTTATTTGGCCCGCAATGAGTGTCTATGCCCTGGGCTTAATTCTTTTAACATTAAACCTAATAATCACCGTATCAAAACGCGGTATAAAGGAAATATATATATCAAATTGGTATATAATCGCAGCCTTTATATGGACCATCGTCCTTGTAACGCTCTCATACATACCCTTTTACCAACTGGGGCTCAGCCAGTCTATTATGCAGGGCTACTATATGCACAACGCTGTTGGCATGTGGTTTACCCCAATGGTGCTCGGCCTGACTTATTATTTCCTGCCTAAGCTCTTAAATAAGCCTATTTACTCATACTCACTCGGTGTGCTTGCGTTCTGGACGCAGATGCTCTTCTATACGATGATTGGAGCGCATCATTTTATATACAGCCCCGTGCCTTGGTGGCTCCAAACTACGGCCATCGTGTTTAGCGTTGGGATGTTCGTTCCGGTATTCGCAGGAACAGGGAACTTCCTTTTAACCATGAAGGGAGAGTTCAGGTTAATAGCAAGGAGCTACTGTCTTCCATTTATATTAGTCGGCGTAATATTCTACTTTCTCGTTTCAGTCCAGGGTACGTTCGAAGCCTTCCGTTCTTTAAATCTCGTGTGGCATTTTACTAATTACACGGTCGCCCATTCCCACTTGGCAATGTATGGATTTGTAAACTTTCTGGTTTGGGGCGGCATCTATGCGCTATTACCCAGGCTTTCCGGAAACGAGCCGCCTCACCTCTGGGTGGGAATTCAATTTTGGTTCGCTCTAATCGGGCTACTCATTTACGGCTTCGCACTTATGGTCGGCGGCACACTGCAGGGTATGAGCTGGCTATCCGGAGCTCCATTTATAGATTCTGTCGTATTGATGATCCCTTACTGGATCTGGAGGGCTGTAGGAGGCACGCTGATGTTCGCATCGCACATTATTTTCGCCTATAACGTATGGCGCATGTGGCCTACGTACGAATACACAGAAAAATTAGCCTTATCGGAAGAGTAGATATGAAACTAAACTTTCACGAAAACAGCTATCTTCTCTATTCAACGGTCCTGCTCGTATTCTTTGCCCTGAGTTTAATAATCGCAGTAATTCCATCGATCAATGTCCAGAAAACAAACGAACCTCTGCCAAATTCCGAGCCACTTACAGAAGCAGAGCAAAGGGGCCTTGATTTATACGTTGCGGAGGGATGCTTATACTGTCACACCCAGCAAGTCCGCCCGCTCGGAATGGACGAGCCGTACGGCAGACCCTCTGCATCGGGGGATTACGCCAGATTCAGACCTATTGATTTTTGGAGATTTACGCCGTCTGTGCTGGGTAGTGAAAGGACAGGGCCCGATTTGAGTAACATAGGAAACCGCCAGCCCAGTGAAACCTGGCACTATATACACCTCTATAACCCCAGGGCTGTGGTAAAGGAATCTATTATGCAGTCATACCCCTGGTTCTTCGAAATAAAAGAAAATCCGGGCCCTGGCGATATCGCAATTCCTGTACCTGAAGAATACGGGCCTTCAGAAGGCACAGTGGTCGCGGGAGAAAAGGCTAAGGATATCGTAGCGTACCTCCTGGCTCTCAAGCAGCCGCTTATTCCGGGGGCTGGGTCTCAAGATTCAAGCTTGCCCGGTGAAGGAACGGAGACAGTTACAAGTGGAGACGGGGGAAGACTTTACAACACATACTGCGCCAGCTGCCACCAGCAGAACGGCCATGGGGTTCAGGGGGTGTTTCCGCCACTCGTAAACGACCCGGTTGTCAGTGCAGACGACTCTGCGAAACACATAGAAATAGTTCTTTTCGGCCTGAGCGGAGAAACCATAAACGGTGTTGAATACGTATCGGCCATGCCCCCGCAGAAAGACACCTTAACTGATGATCAAATAGCTCTAATCATTAATTATGAAAGGATAGAATTGGGGCAGGGCAAGAGTGATGTAACGACAGAGGATGTGGCTAAAATCCGTAGCGATAAAGCGGAGAATAATTAATTTATGAGGAACTGGCAATGGACATGCTAAAAACAATTTGGCTTACCATAATATATGAATACCGCAGTCCCTCGAACATAGGCGGAATACTCGATTTAGTAGTAATTGCTGTAGCAGTAATCTTAGTCTTAGCGGCTTTCGTATACTGTGTAAAATACTTTGTCTTCCCAGGGGAAAAAGAAGAAAATCACATTAAAAGAATGATTTTAAAAGATAACAGCACTATAGATAAGAGAAGTTTTTATGACTGAAAACGGTTCTAATAAAATCGAGGTCTATCTGGACGAGCAAACCGAGCCGATAGCCGTTTTCAGGCCGCCTGGACGTTTTACTTTAGACACTGGTTTTCTCGATGACGGACCTCACAGTCTTAAGATAATAGCCTTTGATTCTACAGGCAGGAGAGGTGTGCGCAAAATACCATTTGAAGTCAGGAACGGGCCTGGAATAGCTGTCGAAGGACTTAGTGATAATGATCTATTAGAAGGCAAAATCTCACTCTTAGTAAACGCATACGGAGGCTCTTACGAAGAGAAATGGGAACCTGAAAGAGCAGAAACACCGGCGCCCATACCGACATGGATATGGGTTTTATTCATACTGGTCGCTGCATGGTCTATATATTACGTAGCCAGGCTGTGGCAGCCGACCGCAGAGTTTGCAGAAACGCCGACTTACGCAAAATTGGACATGACAAAACCGGAACTTCCTGAAAAGACCGGCCCACAGCACCCGGGTTCTGAATTTGGAGCGTCTCTATACCGGACGAGCTGTGCAAGCTGTCATCAGCTAAACGGTCAGGGCGTCACAGGAGTATTTCCACCATTGGCTGGAGACAGTGTTGTTAACACGGACGACGCGACCCGTCATATCGAAGTCGTATTGTATGGCTTGCAGGGAAGCACCATTGACGGTATTTCCTATGTAACTCCAATGCCAGCCTGGAGAGAGCAGCTTTCGAACGAAGAAATAGCGGCGGTGATAAACCATGAAAGAAAGAGCTGGGGAAATTCCGCAACCGCTATTAACGCATCAGATGTTTCAGCAGTGAGAAGAGCCAAGAATTGATATTTGTTTCGTGAAGCAATTATTTATATTGCATTAAGAGCTATATTGCACTAGATATTCTGAAATTAGTTTAGGAAGAAGGGCATATAATTAAAAAGATAATATATTTACTTGTAGCATTGCCCGGTCACACGTAATAAACAAACATGTCCTGAAACAACACACCAATTAAATCCATTCAAATAGTTAAGAGGTTTTCTCGAACCTGACAGCTTTTGTAATCGGGATTATTGAAAATACGATGATAGAACTCTATATAACCCATTCTTTCAGTGACGATCTGGATATTTATTTGTTAAGTCCCGTATAAGGTAACATGCTGGGTGTACAAAGAGAATTATTCGACAGAGTGGAGTTTGCCGCTGTATTGGGCTTAGTTTCTATAGTAGTAATCCGTAGGAACAGTACAACAGCTTAATTGGAATCTACAAAAACAGCCAGAAAGGGTGTAATCTTCCCCAAAAAGTAGACAAGCAATAAGTAGAACTTTCTGGCAAAATAAGGTAGTCAGGAGGTTTAAATGAAGAAGTCACGATTCAGCGAATCACAGATAGTAGGGATACTAAAGG
>Ga0114931_10001100_pt1 | contig 34372 bp, 37 predicted proteins | sample 2SBtaG_FD_89579 | JGI IMG/M metagenome (GOLD analysis project Ga0114931, IMG submission 89579) | Deep subsurface microbial communities from Kolumbo volcano to uncover new lineages of life (NeLLi) - 2SBTROV14_V59a metaG | ecosystem: Environmental > Aquatic > Marine > Volcanic | place: Kolumbo...
CAGCTTTTTTTCATCTCAATCTGGCTTATTCCTCAATCACTGAGGAACAACGGCCGCTGCTGATCCGCCGTTGCTACACGCCGCTGCTGGATCTGGTCGAGGCCGGCTATCCGCTCGGCATCGAGGCCAGTGCCTGGACCCTGCGCCAGATCGGGGAACTTGAACCGGCCTGGCTGGAGCGTTTGCGTTGTCTGTTGAAGGCAGGGTCTTGCGAGTTCATCGGCAGCGGTTATGTGCAGCTCATTGGTCCCCTGGCGCCGGCACGGGTCAATCGCTGGAATCAGGAGCTGGGCATGGCCGCCTATCAGGAGTTGTTGGGAAGGCGACCGGAAATGGCGCTGGTCAACGAAATGGCCTTTTCCACGGGCCTGATCGAAAGTTACCGGCAGGTCGGCTACCGGGCGCTGGCCATGGAAGGGAACAATGTCCGTCTGGCGGCTGGCAGCCCGGTGCCGGCCAGTGCCAGTCTGGCCGATGGTCAGGGCCGAAGTCTGCCGGTACTGTGGACAGACAGTATTCTGTTTCAGAAGCTGCAACGTTATGTGCATGGTGAAAGTTCGCTGTTGGAATATCGCGACTATCTGGCGGCCCGGGCGGACGGTGCCACGGGAGTCTTGTGCCTGTACGGCAATGATGCGGAAATATTCGACTACTGCCCCGGACGCTTCATGACCGAGGCGCCGTTGCACGGGGATGGCGAATGGATAAAGATGCAGGCGTTGTATTCTCAGCTGTCCGAGGGAGGTTATACCTGGTGTCCCCCCAGCCGTGCGACGCAATCCGGGCCGTCGGTTGAGTGTTTCCGGCCAGCCTCGGCGGCACACCCGATACCGGTGAAGAAGCAGCCCAAATACAATCTGGCCCGCTGGGCGGTCACGGGACGTAACGACCTGGTATTGAATACCGCCTGTCATCGTCGTTTGCGTCGGCTGGGGCCAACACCGTCTATCGATAAAATCCAGGCCTTGTGCGAGTTTTGGGCCAGTGATTACCGCACTCACATCGACAAGGACCGCTGGGAGGAGATAGCGCCTGTCCTGGAAGAAGCACCAGCCGGGGCCTCGGTAACGGCCCCATCATGCACGGAGGCGGTCCGTTACAAGTATTCACATGATGGCCTGGTGCTGGACATCGACACTGCACATCTCAAACTCAGTTTGAATCTGCACCGGGGATTATCGATTCGCCGTCTGGCCTTTGCGGAACAGGGTTTTGTGCCCGTCGTAGGTACGCATCTGCACGGTTATTTCGACTGTATTTCACTCGGCGCGGATTTTTATTCCGCCAATCTGACGGCCGAATATAGTGCCGAGCCGATGCGTATCACCGATCTGGGTCCTGTCGAGCCACGGTTTGAGGAAGACGCTACGGGACAGAGAATCAGCGCGGATATCGATACACCCCGGGGAGTGGTACGCAAATACCTGTTCATCCCGACGGGCAGTGCCCGGATCGATATCGGCATCGACGCCAGTGAGCTGGACAGGCAACCTGGCCGGGTCCGGGTGGCGGCAGTGACCTTGCTGACCGGCGATATCTACGGGCCTTACTGGTACCGTACCCACAATGGTGGTGAGGAGCCGGAATGTTTCGCGATAAATGAGGATTTCGATCATGCGCGGGCGGTATCCCCGGTCGTGAGTTGCAGTGGTGGGGTGGGGGCGACCGAAGGTTGGTTGGAACTGGGTGGCCGGCAACAGGCTATCCGGGTAAGCTGGGATCCGGCGCAATGCGCGGCCTTTCCGATGTTCAGTTTTCGCCAAGCACGGCCCAGTGACTTTTTCCGCCTGTGGCTGTCTTTGCAGGAGACGGATGATACGTTCCGCAGCGGCGGAAAGCTCCTGCCGCTGGAATACAGTCTCGTACCGGTAGCTAAGGAGGAGTCGTGAGCGACCGTTACCGGGTTGGCATCATCGGTCTTGGGCGGGTGGCCAGGGAGCTGGAAGAGGATGCCTTGCGCCCCAAACCCTGTTCGCATGCAGGCGGTTGGCTGTCCCGAAACGAGGTCACGATCGTGGCCGGTTGTGACGTCGATGCCGGGCGACGACAGGCCTTTGGCGAACATGTCGGAGTCACGGCATTGTACGAAGATTATCGCGAGATGCTGGCCAATGAACACCTGGACTTTGTCAGTGTCTGCGCCTATGCCACCGAGCGTTGCGCAATGGTGACTGCGGCGGCCGAAGCCGGGGTGCGAGGGATCTGGTGTGAAAAAGCGGCCGCCACATCATTGGCCGAAATGGACCGCATGGCCGAGGTATTGGAGCGACATGACACCCAGCTGATCGTATCTTACATGCGACGCTGGGAGAACCGTTACCGATGCCTGAAGACATTCATTGATGAGGACGGACTGGGGCGGTTGCAGACGGTCAATGTGCATTTCACCGGTAATATGCTGCATACCGGCACCCATGCCTTCGACTTGTTGCGTATGCTGGTGGGAGAGGTCGGGTCGGTACAGGCCTGGTTGCGCGAAGATGACGGCCGGCCACTGCAAAGCGGATACCGCTACGGCGGTGACGAGGCCTTTCAGGATTATGGCGGTAATGTCGTACTTCACTTTGAGAATGGTATAACCGCCATGATTCATGGCGAGATAAAGGATTATTTTCGTTTTGAGTTTGAATTACTGGGTACCAAAGGCATGGTGCGGGTAGGCAATACCCAGCAAGAGTACTGGTCGGTTGGCGATTCCCGCTACAGTGCCGGGCTGCTGGAACTGCAACAGGACACCTTTCCCATCTATCAGGGCAACAATATCTGGACCGAGGCCGTCGGGGACCTGATTTCTGCGGTAGAGACCGGCCAGCGCGTGGCCTGCGGGATCAAGGATGCCCGTGCCGCATTGGCCATCTCCCTGGCCATGCACCAGAGTCAGGCGCGTGGTAATGCCGTGGTAAATGTCGCCGAAGTGCCCTCGGGATTAGAGGTGAGAAGCCGTTAGCCGAGTGAGTTGATCTTGAGCAGGGCCTCAGCGACCTGCCTATCGGTTTCATCGTCAATTTCCAGTGAGCGGTTCTTGGGCATTTTGAAGGCCAGAGTTTCTTCGGTCACGAATTGACGGTTTTTTATCAGCCAGTCGGTGTAAGCGATATACAGGTCGCCATTGAGTACATACACTGCGGGTAAATCCTGGCGGCGTTTGACGGTATCTTCCGGATTCAGCAAGGGCTGCATCATCCCTTCGGGGTTGACCCGGTACATCCAGTAAGGGCTCTTGTCCGGTTCGGTGACCGAGACACAGGCCGGTGCCTCGTTGGCGGTCATGGATTCCAGCGCCTGATCGATATCCTCGCTGTTACGCAGTGGCGAAGTGGGTTGTAACAGGATGGTGATGTCGTGTCCCGGGCTTGCTTCCAGGGTATGAAAAACCACATCCATGCCCGACGTATCGTCATTTGCCAGTGCCGCCGGTCGCATAAAGGGAGGAGGGTGTCCCAGTCCTGCGCATACCGAGGCGATTTCTTCATCGTCGGTCGAAACAATGATTTGATCGATATATCGGGAGCCGGAGGCGGCTTCTAGTGTCCAGGCAATGAGCGGCTTTCCCGCCAGCTCACGGATATTTTTCCGCGGCAGGCCCTTGGAGCCGCCGCGGGCCGGTACGATGGCAAGTACTCGGCGCTCTCCGATCATGCGAAGTAGTCTTTGTATTCACTATCGGCCTGTTCATAGTCATCCATGCGGCCAATATCCATCCAGTAGTCGCGCAACGGGAAGCCGCTGACTCTTTTTTTGCCACAGATGAGGGTTTCCAGCAGGGTGGTCATGTCATAGAAACTGTCGCTCGGGATCATGTCGAGAATATCCGGGTTCAGGGTATATATTCCGGCATTGACGAAATGATGCTCCACCGGTTTTTCTTTCAGCATATCTACCCGGTAATCATCGATCTGAACCACGCCATAGGGAACCTGGTAGCTGTATTCGCGGACACAGAGGGTGGCGGCGGCCTGTTGCCGGTTGTGGAACTCCAGCAGGCGCACAAAATCGACATTGGTCAGCAGGTCACCATTCATGACAATGATGGGGTGTTCGGGTTTGTGGGGCAGCAGGCTGAGCGCGCCGGCCGTGCCCAGGCGCTGTTTTTCCTCCAGATAATGGATTTCCACGTCCCATTGCGAGCCATCACCAAAATAGTCCCGGATTTTTTCACCCATGTAATTGATGCTGAGATAGATGCGATAGAAGCCCTGGCCACGGAAATTCTCGATAATGGTTTCCAGGATCGGTTTGGCGCCGACCCGCAGCATGGGTTTTGGCTGATGCTCGGTCAGGGGCCGCAGCCGGGTGCCCAGACCGCCGGCCATCAGGATGATCGGATTTTCCCGGGTCGGTTCCTGGGGCGGGATATAACGGGCCAGATCGACCAGGTGACCGTGCATATCCAGTACCGGCAAATGCTGCAGGTTGTGACGCAGCATGGTGCGTTGCCAGATGGCAAAGTCTTCGTCGATCAGTCCGGTTACGGGTTGGGATTCATGATTTTGTCCACGGTGATATCCATGTCATCGCCGCGCAGCAGAGCGCGCCGGATATCGCCATCGGTGATGGTGCCAAGCAGCCGGTTGTCCGGGTTGACTACCAGCGCAATCTGCATGGCACTGGCATCGATGACCTGCAGCGCCTGGCGCAGGCTGGCATCGGGGTTGATAACGACTTGTTTCCAGGATTCAGTCATGTGGGGAATACCGTTTGATTTGTGCCGGCACGCCGGCAGCCAGCACGCCGGCAGGCACGCTTTTCGTCACTACCGAACCGGCAGCAATAATCGCGCCATCACCGACTTGTATACCCTGAATAAGAGTGGCTCCGGCTCCGACATGCACGTTCATGCCGAGTTCGCAGTCTCCACAAATGACCGCGCCACTGGCCACATGGCTGTGCGCACCTACCCGGCAGCCGTGCTCGACAATTGCGCCGGTATTGACCAGTACATTCTCTTCCAGGCGAGCCTCGACTCCGATCACCGCGCCAGCCATGATCTGTACGCCTTCGGCGCACTCGGTGGAAGCCAGCAGGGTGGCAGCGGGGTGAATGATGCTGGCAAAGTGATAGCCTTGGCTTCTGAAGACGGTGAACCGGTCCCCACGATGCCGGGTGTTGCGCACCGAGCCCAGTCCGTTGGCCAGCAGAATTTCGGCAGTGGAATAGTCTGCGATCCGGTCATCATCGCCAAGGTAATCGAGGCCGGAAAAAATGCCGAACATGTCGGTTTTTCCGGGGTCGGTGATCCCCAGTATGGGCCATTTCAATTGCTGTAGCGTGGCGGCCAGCACCCGGCCATGGCCACCGGCACCGATAATGATGACGGGCTTGCTCATTCTTCAATCAACTCATCTTCCTGGTAGTCACGGCTGGCCTGCCGGCCAAGGAATTCCCAGTAGCGCATGGGAGAAACCCCGTCTCCAGGCCGTTTCACTGTGAGATTGTCCGGGCGGTAGGGTTCGCCCCTGACAATAGGCCGGGAAGCCACCAGGCTTTTGCGGGCGATACGAAGGTTTTTCTGCTCAGCGGCCGTGGGTTGCTTGATGCCGTCTCCCTGCGCCATTTCTATCTGACGCACGCCGGTTACCAGATTCTGTAATTCATCCGGTTCGATGGAGGCCTGATGATCGGGGCCTGGCAGAGCGCGATCGAGTGTAAAGTGTTTTTCAATGACGCAGGCGCCGCGGGCCGCAGCGGCCAGCGAAATGGCGATGCCGGGCGTATGGTCGGAATAGCCCACGGGCAGGCCAAAGGTCTCGCGCAGAGTGTCCATGGCACAGAGGTTGATTTCGTCAAACGGCGCCGGATATTCCGTCGTGCAGTGCAGCAGGGTGATTTTCTGTTCGAGAAGCTTCTGTTCCCGCGCCAGCGTGTAGGCCTGTTGCAGGTCGGATCCCGAGGGATGGCCGGTGGAATGCAAATAACCCCAGCTCAGCACCGACAGCGCCTGTTCGACCTCGTCCAGGGTACTCATGCCGGTCGACAGAATCAGCCTGGCGCTGCTGCGGGCCAGCGCCAGTAGCAACGGACCGTTGGTCAGTTCGCCGGATCCCAGTTTGATACGTTGTAAGCCAAAGTTGTCTGTGAGCAGCCGGGCGCTTTCCAGATCAAAAGGAGAGGAGAGAAACTCGATACCTTGCTGCTGGCAAGTGTCGATCAATATCTGATGATCGGATTCACTGAGTTGAAGTCGCCGCAACATGTCGAGCTGCGATTCGCTGGCGTCGGTATGCCGTTTTTGATAGTCGGCCTTGCCGGCATCGCGGCTGACCAGGGCTTCCGGATTGAAAGTCTGGAATTTGACAGCGTCGGCGCCGGCCCGGGCGGCAGCCTCGACAAGTTGTAAGGCGAGTTGCAGGTCACCATTATGGTTCACGCCAGCTTCAGCAATGATAGAGCAGCTCATGACGTTTCCGCCGGCAGGTCATTGAAGGGCTTGCACAGCAAACTATCCAGGGGATGGCCGGCGAGGACCTCCACTATCCGGGAGGCCGTCCCCCCATCGCCGTAGGGGCAGGATTGTTGAGCACATTGTTCGCGGAAGGCAGGGCTTAAGGCTTGTTCGATACCCGCGACGATAGCGGGGCTGTCATTGCCGGTATCGATGACCGACGCACAGCGGAGGCGGCCGGTTTGTCGGTTACCGATATTGACCGTGGAAGTTCCCAGTACCGGAATCTCGATCAAGCCGCTGGAGGAATTGCCTATCACCGCATCGGCCAGCCGGGCGGCACTCAGGTAACGTTGACTGCCGAGCACATCGAAAACCGCGCACCGTTCCGGGTGATGTGCGACATACTGATCGATGGCCTGATTGATCTGAGCGCCGCCGGGATCGGCATTGGCGCGGGTAAAGATGATATGTGCATCGGGAAATTGATCCAGCGCGGTGAGCAGGTTGATTATTCCCTCTTGGGAAGCCGTTTCATCCAGGGTGACAGGCTGATAGGTCACCAGGAAGTTCTGTGTCGCCAGACGGAAGCCAAGCGCCGCCTCGAGTTCATTCTGCTCGAGCAGTGTTACGCTGGATACAAGATCCACGGCCAGTGCGCCGACATTGAAGACACGATCGGCCGGTTCGCCCAGTTGCAGAATCCGGCGGCGGTAGTCATCGGTAGCGGCGAAATGCAAATGTGACAGCTTGGTGATGCTGTGGCGGATGGCGTCGTCCATGGCCCCTTCGGTGATTTCACCACCGTGAATATGAGCCACCGGTACATGACACAGCATCGCTGCCTGTACGGCGGCCAGAATTTCAAAACGGTCCCCGAGTACGACCAGCAGATCCGGGTTCAAATTGGACAGAACTTGATTAAAACCCGTGATTCCTTCGGCCAAAGCTCGAGCAATCGCGGCAGGAGTGTCTTCTTCCAGACTGATCGGCACCCGTGCTGCAATAGCCAATCCATCGGCAATAATCTTTTCCACACTGTTGCCGAAGCGATGGGATAGATGCATACCGGTCACCAAGAGTTGTAACTGCAGGCGCCGCTCCTCCTCGATGTGCCTGAGCAGAGGTGTTAGCAGGCCATAGTCGGCCCGGGAACCGGTTATGATGGCTATCTTCCGGTTCATGCCGTCTGCCCAAGGGCCGGGTTGCTGGGCAGACAAATGATGCTTTGCACCTGTTCTTCGGTAACCCCCAAAGCCATGCGAGGGCAGTCGGCATACATGGTGAGATGATGCATCGGCTCCCATAGCGGCCGGGCCAGAATGCCGTGTGCATGGCAGGCTTCCAGTAATTCATCACGCTGCCCGCGGTGAGCCGGGTTCAGGCAGAAAGCGTTCAGCCAGAAGTTGCTTTTGCAGTTTTGGGGTTCCTGCACCATATCTCCCAGTTCGCAGTCTGTGAAAGCCTGCTGATACTTCCCGGCCAGTGTGCGTTTGTGAGTCAGTCTCTCCGGTAGGCTCTCCAACTGGGCGCAGCCCATGGCAGCATTGAGATTGGGCATGCGATAGTTGTAACCGATCTCGTCGTGGACAAAGGCCCAGGGGTGGGGTTGTTTGGCGGTGGTGGTCAGATGGCGGGCGTGTTCGGCCAGTGCGGGATCATGGGTCAGAATGGCGCCACCACCGCCGGTGGTGATGATCTTGTTGCCATTGAAACTGAACGCGGTTAAGCGGCCCCAGTGCCCGGTGTGTCGTTCCCGGTAAAAAGAACCCAGTGATTCGGCGGCATCCTCGATCAGGGTGATGCCATAATCTGTGCATACTCTGGATAGCTTGTCCATTTCGGCCGGATGCCCCAGGGTGTGCATGACGATTAGGGCACGAATCGGTTTGCCGGATTGCCTGTTGATACAGAGCCCGTCCCGCTTCCGGGTATGTTCCCGCAGGAAGTCGTCGAGTCTTTTCGGATCCACCCCCAACGTGGCGGGAGAAATATCAATGAAATGTGGCGTGGCCCCACAATAGCTGACGGCATTGGCGGTGGCGACAAAGGTCAGGGCCGGCATCAGAACCTCATCACCCTGTGCGACTTCGGCCAGTCGCAGGCACATATGCAGTGCTGCGGTACCATTGACCGTGGCGATGGCATGAGTGATGCCGGTGTAATCCACCAGTTTATCTTCAAAACGGTTGACATAAGCACCTACGGAAGAGACCCAGCCGCTGTCCAGGCAGTCTTTTACATAGGCCCATTCGTTACCCTCGATTTCCGGCTGGTGCAGCGGACTGGGAGTATCGTTCCCGATGACCTGCCCGAGCCTGGCAAAAAAATCATGGAACAGCGGGTTATCCATCAGATGATATAGCGGTCGGCCTTGTAGGCCGCCAGATTCGGTGACTCCGAGAACCAGGCAATGGTTTTTTCCAGTCCCCGGCGGAAGCCATCATGGCCACTGAACTCGGGTGTCCAGCCAGTCAGTTGTTGCGCCTTGCCGTTGTCGGCATACAGTCGTTCGACCTCACTTTTATCGGGCCGCAGGCGCTGTTCGTCGGTCAGAATATCAATTTTGGTTTGCATCAGATCGGTGATCATTTGCGCTGTGTCGCCGATGCTGATTTCAAAACTGCTGCCGATATTGATCACTTCGCCCAAGGCCTGGTCGGATTCAGCGATAGCGACAAAACCACGCACGGTATCCATGACAAAATTGAAATCCCGGGTCGGGGACAGCGCGCCCAGTTTGATTTTCCTGGCGCCATTGGCGATCTGGGTAATGATGGTAGGTATCACCGCGCGGGCCGACTGGCGTGGGCCGTAAGTATTGAACGGGCGGATGATGCTGACCGAGGTGGCGAACGAGCGGTGGAAGGACAGCGCCAACTGGTCGGCGCCGATCTTGGTGGCCGAGTAGGGTGATTGACCTTGCAGGGGGTGTTGTTCATCGATCGGCACGTGTAGCGCCGTGCCATACACTTCACTGGTGGAGGTATGCACCACCCGTTCGATATCCAGATCACGGGCCGCCTGCAGAATATTCAGCGTACCCTTAATATTGGTGTCCACATAGGTGTCGGGTGAATGATAAGAATAGGGGATGCCGATCAGGGCAGCGAGATGCAGGACGACATCACAGCCCTGCATGGCGGTGCGCACACCGTTGGGGTCGCGGATATCACCCATGAAGATGTCCAGATTCTGTTTCTGTCCCGCCGGTAACTGGTCCAGCCAGCCCCAGGAACCAAAGGAGTTATACAATACAAAAGCGCGGACATCGTGCCCCTGAGTCAGCAGATATTCGGTCAGGTTCGAGTCGATGAATCCGTCCGCACCGGTCACCAGGATCTTTTTCTTGTGCAGTTTCAAGCCGGGATCTCCAGTTGGTGGCGTAACTGCTGGGCGGCCCGATTGTCCGGATCCTTTTGCAGTACATAGTCGAAGATTTGTGCGGCGATATCATTGATACCGTGTTCCTGATACAGCCTGCCCAGGCGGATAGCGATAACCAAGTCCTCCTGTGCCTGATCAAGATACAGGGTATAGAGTTCGGAAGCCCGGGCAAAATCGCCTTGCAGTCTTTTGACATCGGCGTACTGCGGCAAATACATCGGGGAGATGGCTGACAGGCAGTCCAATGCCAGGGCGGCATTGTCCAGGTCCTGATGTTCCAGAGTCAGCATGGCGATGCGTTTCAGGGCATCCTCCAGCAAGGGACCCGAGGTGATGGTCTGATAGGCGGCCAGCGCATCTGCTTCACGACCATCGAGTTCAGCCAGGTAAGCGCGCACCAGCGCCTGATAAAAACCCGCTTCTTCTCGTGTGTCCGCCTCAAGGCCGCGCAGAATCCCATGCAAATCCTCCCGCTTCTGTTGCTGGAAAAGGAGTAGAGCTTTTTGCCGGACAGGTTCCAGACGGGCATCTTTTCGGGATCTCGTCAAATGTTCCTGATTGTCGGCGGTCAGCATGGCCGTGAAATCGGCAAGCAGTTGATCAATGGCCGCCGGATGCTGGTTATACAACCTGGCATAGCTGTGCGGCGAATGTTCTTTCAGGATTGCTACCCGTCCCGGTTGGCCGTCATGGAGCCACTGTTGTTCAAGCTGTTCAAAATCGGGCTCGTCACGTTCTTCATTGAGGCGGCATTGCAGGCGTCGATCAACGCTGTCCAGAACGCGCATGATTTCATCGGTCGAATCGATGTAGGCCTGGTAATAGCCACGTCCGGTGGCGTCGGTTTCGGCCTCGCTCCATTCCATTTCGTCATCCGGTTTTACCAGCCGGGAAAAATGACGCAGGCCGTATTTCTTGACGAACAGCGATTCGTTGCCGAATTCCTCATCCAGCCGCTGTTCGATTTTGTTCAGCCGCTGCAGTGTTTTTTTGTTTACGGTCTGCGGGTCGAAGAGCCGCTGATGATGGTCGAGTCCCTGCCGAGCCAGTTCCTGTATCTTATCGAGACGATAACGTAAGCGCTCGACCTCTCGCCTGGCTTCCCGGTAATCCTCGATCCGATCGGCTGGAGTTTCGACTGGCAACAGACGCGCCAGCATGGTGGTCGCCGGTTCGGGTAACGGGGTCAGGCGGAGTTCCCCGACGGGTTTGAATACCACATCTTTAATCCGAGCGGCATCGGGGTTGGAATTGATACAGGTGCACCCCTGTTGTTTGGCATAAGCGGCCTGGCTGGCCAGGGAGTCGATCGCCTGGGCAAAAGGGTACTCCGTCTCGGCCAGACGCCCGCTGTTGGTTTCCACCTGAGTGCCGATGTGTCCGAGGCTGGCGCCGCAGTCCCGTTCATCACTCCCCTGGGCGTGGCTGTGGCCCTCGGGCGTGAAGCATAGATCGACCCCGGCAAACAGGATCTGTTCGAAACCCATATAGATCGCCGCCATCAGCGCCGAGTTGGTCACCGACGGGCCGCACACCGGCGTGTTGTTTTTACCTGTATCCCAGGGAAAGCGGTTGCCCAGATATACCGCACGTCCTGGCCACTGGCCGAGAATCTCTTCGCTAACGTGATTGCCGGTGATAAACAGGCTGTGATCGGCAAAATGAAACATTTCCTTGCTGATTTCGAAGCTCATGTGGGTCGGATCAATGGACACGATGATGTCTGGGGCGAGACCGACCTCGTGCAGCCGCCGGCAGATCCGGGAAACCGCGAACAGTACGATCTGTTCGCGATGTTGGTGTATCCAGGGGATCATGGCGTCGAGCGACGGGCCGCCGGCGGCCAGCACCGCGGTATAGCCCTGGAAAGGCTTGTTGGCGAAGATTCCGTTCAGGGGGATACGGTTCTCGGCCACATTGAGCAATATTTTGTCGAAAAATTCATGGCAGGTCTGACCCTGCAGGGCCTGCCAGCTATAACGCATAAACTCATCTTGTATCTGCATGGAAAGCGTCGTGTAATCAGGCAAATACGCATCGCTGGCCGCCAGCGACTGGTGCACATAAGCCTGATTCAGAAACAGGTAATCCATCAGGTTGTTGTTTTCCGCGGTGGCCAGCCAATGATCCGTGGTTAGGATTTGTATCTGGGGGTCGGTCTCGTCCTGCAGACCCGCTTGACGCAGAGACGCGATCACGTCGGGCAATTCAACGAACAGGTAGCGGGAACCTCTGGCGGGTCCCTGCTTACGGATATAGGCGGGCAACAGTCCGGAGTCCGTACCGATGATGATATGCAGACTTTCTTCTTGCCACAGGCTGGTGCCGAAAAATTTCCGAAATACCGCCTCGCTGCCGGAGCGGGTGAAGCTGTCCCGGTTCACGGCATGCAGGTAGGGTTCGCCCAGGGGGCTGGTGACGAAAGCACCCAGCGCGTCGCGATTGGCTCCGGTTTTCAAGTCAGAAATCCTTATCAGGTCAAACAGTAATCATTCATTGCCCTGATTACAGCAAATTGCGTGCCGTCAATATATGGGCACTTTGCGCTTTCAATCGACCTGTAAAGGGGTGATATTTATTTGGCGGTATAACTTTAAGTCATTGATTCATAGAAAATAAAAAAAATAAAGATTTTCCCGGTTTGGCCGCTGGAATGGTTGGAAGCGGTAAACACACCTCATGGTCGTGTATCCGCTAGGTAAAAACCCGCCACGGCAGAGCCCCTAGCTCGCCGGGCATATGGGAGAAAATCATGGCTCAAATCGTCAACACCAATGTGGCATCGCTGTTTGACCAACGTACTCTGGGAAAAACCAACACCCAGCTGAACACTGCCCTGCAACGTTTGTCATCCGGCCTGCGTATCAACAGCGCCCGAGATGATGCCGCTGGCCTGGCACTGGCTACGCGTTTTTCTGCTCAGATCACCGGTCTGGAACAGGCTAACCGGAATGCCAATGACGGCATTTCCATGTTACAGACCGCGGAAGGCGCTTTGGACGAAGTCACCAATGGTCTGCAGCGTATCCGTGAACTGGCAGTATAGTCGTCCAACGGCACGGTAACCACGGCCGACCGCGCCACCCTGCAGGCTGAAGTGCTGTCGGTGCAGAATGAAATCCTTCGAATTTCCGATTCCACCCGTTTTGGTAACCGGGTCGTTATCGGTAACACCTCGGCCGCCAAAATCATGGTCGGATTCCGCAGTGCGTCCGCCAACAACATGATTTCGGTGTCCACGGTCAACATCGACAGTACCGGCACTTATGGTATCGGTACCGCACTGTCAACCACCACCAAGGTCAGTACTGTGGCCAATGCGCTGTCGACCGTGAGCATGATCGATACCGCACTGGACCGGATCAGTAATTTGCGCGCCAAGTACGGCGCCGCTCAGAACCGTCTGGAACTGGCCAGCCGGAACAATGCCAACGTCGTCGAGAACCAGAGCGCTGCGCGCAGCCGTATCACCGATGCGGACTTTGTCCGCGAGTCGGCGAATCTGACCCGCGCGCAGATTCTGCAGCAGGCCGGTATTGCCATGTTGTCTCAGGCCAACGCCTTGCCGCAGACAGCGTTGTCGTTGCTGGGATAAGTTGACTCTTAACCGGAACGCTCAAGGAAGAGCCGTTCGGGGCGGGATGCCCTGAACGGCTCAATTCTTGTAGGAAACGCCGGTCAGGGAGGTGCAGTATGACACCAGTCGAAATAGCTAAAAACAGTGTGAATCCATTCCCGGATTCAGCGCACTCGTTGCCAGCGAAAAAAAGTGCTGGCTCCGTTCAAGCTCAGCCTGCGCTGGCCTTGGTTCGTGTGTCCGGGGTTGAAAAGGGGCAGCAGACCGCCGTCCAGAGCGGCCGGAATTTGCCGCCCGGGCAGCCTGCCAAGCCTGATGCCGGCGCTGACAAAGCAGCCGTCCAATCGGCGGTCAGTGACATAGCGGACTATGTGCAGACGGTCAATCGAGATCTTGAATTCTCTATAGATGATCATAGCGGTCGCATCATCGTAAAAGTCCTGGATTCAGAGACCCAGCAGATTATCCGTCAAATTCCTTCCGAGGAAGCACTCAGCCTGGCACGTAAGCTGCAAGCAGGTGGTAACGAGAAAAGTGGTGGTTTACTGTTTCGGGATAATGCATGAACCGGATGATTCCCGGATAAAGCCGCTTTTGAAAACCGATAATCTGAGGTGAATCAAGCATGATTTCTTCGCCGGGTATTGGATCAGGGCTGGATGTGTCGGCCATTATTGCTCAACTGGTTGCCGTCGAGCGGGCACCGATCGATGCGCTGGTACAGGATAAACAGGATTTTGAAAACCAGATCAGTTCCTATGGCTTGTTGACCTCAGCGCTGTCCAATTTCCAGGACAGTATGCAGAACCTGAAGTCGGTGAACAATTTCGAGGTCTACAAGGGGGTTTCTTCGGACGATCTCAGTTTGACCGCGACGACGACGAGTTCCGCCTCCCCCGGAAGCTACACTATTGATATTACAAATCTGGCGGTAGCCCATAAAATTGGTTCAGCCGCCTTTGCCGATACCGGAACCACTTTAATCGGCACGGCCGGTGACAAGATGACCCTCACTATCAACGGCAAGAGTATTGTTGTCGATTATGGTGGCAAGACACTCAGTCAAATCAATGCCGATATCAACAGTGCGGCAGGACTGAGTACAGATGTTGATTTAACATCGTCCATAGTCTCGGAAACCAGCACATCCAACCGACTGGTTTTAACCTCCGGAAAGACCGGTACGGTAAATGATATCTCGGTATCTTTCGCCAATAGCGCGGGAACCCCGATTGCCGATCCTTTTACCATGGCCACCATCGTTCTCTCCGAAGACGCAACTTTTACCATCGACGGCACTTACAGCCTGACCCGTAGTTCCAACACCGTTGATGATGCCATCACCGGCGTGACACTGAATCTGCTGGCGCAAAAAACGGGGCTGACCCTGGATGTTAACCGGGATTTGCAGGCGGTCGAGGATAACGTCAATAGTTTTATTACAGCTTACAATAGCATCATGTCGACCCTGGACTCCCTGCAGACCGGAGCGCTGGAAGGCGATTCCACGGTCCGATCGGTGGAAAACCAGATCCGGGATGTGCTGAACACGGCGCCATCGGGGTTGAGCACCACGTTGAAATATCTGGCCGAAGTCGGTGTTTCGCTGGATCGTGATGGCGTGATGTCCCTGGACAGTACCAAGCTGAACACGGCCATGACCGCCGATTTCTCAGGTGTGGCGGAACTGTTTGCCAACGATAATCAGGGCTATGTGTTTCGACTGGAAAATCTGACCAAGGATCTGCTGAGTATCGATGGCTATATCCAGGCTCGCGAAGACGGCCTGCAAGACCGGGTGGATACTCTGGACGACCGGATAGCCGATATGGAATATCGCCTGGCTTCCTATGAAGACGGTTTGCGGGCGCAGTACTCCAATCTCGATATATTGATTTCCACCATGCAGCAGACCAGCTCCTTCCTGGCGGCTAATTCCCTGGGTATTTACTGAGCCCATGACGAGGGAACAGTTGCCTGATTCACAGTAAAGAGAGAGATGACCATGTCATACGGAAAAGGACAAAGCGCGATCAATCAGTACAACCAGGCGGCGGTCAATATGGCGGCGGAGCAGGCCAGTCCTCACCGTCTGATCCAGATGCTGATGCAGGGAGCCCTGGATAAGATAGCGATTGCCCGCGGGGCGATGGAGCGAGGCGAAACGGCCCGCAAGGGTGAACATATCAGCTGGGCGATATCCATCATCAGTGGCCTGCGCGGCAGCCTGGATCTGAGTGCGGGCGAACTGGCGGCCAATCTCGACAACCTGTATGAGTACATGGAGCGCCGGCTGGTTGAGGCAAATATTGAGAACAATCTGGCCATTATCGATGAAGTCGCCACTCTTCTGAAAGATATCAAAAGCGCCTGGGATGCCATCGGCCACCAGGTTAATAATGTGTCGGGCGAGACCGAAGTCGGTGTTCTGCGCTGACGCCCACCCATGAATCCGGATACTCAAGAGTCCCAGTTACAACGGATTGAAGCCCTGACACGTCAGACGCTCAAAGCGGCCCTGGCTGAAGACTGGCAGCAAGCTCGCAACCTTGGCCAGCAACGCCACCAGCTGTTACTGGCCCTGATTCCAACCTTGTCGAAATCCCGACGTGTCGAATTTGCGGCACGGATTGCCTCCCTGCAAACCCTCCAGCAAGAGATCATGGAGCAGGCGCTGACTTCCCGGCGGGTCATCGGTAAGGCGTTGGCTGGCCTGCAATGGCAAGGCAGCGCTGGTAGCCTACGACGCTTGCCGCTGAACATTGTCATAAGAATGACGCCATAACCTAATCCTCTCTTTAAGTGTCGTTTCCAGAAAACTGTGCAGCTTTTTGAAAAACAGCTGATTAGTTGTTGCATGCTGCCCCATTGGTTCGGAAGTCTCGATTTTTAAGTCATTGATTTATAGACTACACGACGGAATTTTGACATTTTGTGCCGGCAGTGGTTTACTTAGTCAGGAAAACAACGATCCATCCGTAGATCGTTTTCTTCGCCGCGATCAGTTTGCTGTTCGATCCGGCGACTGTGTGCTGAGGAGGAAAAATCTGATGGCAGCGGAAGGCAAAGTCCTTGTTATTGATGCCAATGAACCACGTCGTGCCGAACTGAGATCCGTCATTGAATTCATCAATTGGGAACCCATCCAGATAGATAACTGCGATCAATGGCGTGAATCATTGCCGGATAAACTGGATGCCATGGCCGTGCTGGTCGGCGATTGTGGCTCCCAGGGCGCCTTGGAGTCGTTGCTCAAAAGTATCCACGAGTTTGACCCGCATTTGCCTATATTCATGTTGGCCGAGAAAGGTAAGGAGCCGACGGTCGCCATCGATGCCGGGTCCTGCATCCTCGGGCGGTTGGAAACACCGGTCCGTTATACGCAACTGACCAACGCTCTCCATCAGGCTGAAGTCTATCGCGAGAGCAACAATGAAGCCGGTCGGCAGCGTCCCGTAGATTTGTTCCGCAGCCTGGTGGGCAGCAGCCGGGTCATCCAGAGTGTCCGCAAACAGATCCAACAGGTGGCGGATTCCGAAGCTAACGTCTTGATCCTGGGTGAGTCCGGTACCGGCAAAGAGGTGGTTGCCAGAAACCTGCATTATTATTCCTCCCGCCGCGAACAGCCGTTTGTTCCCATTAATTGCGGTGCCATTCCCGGCGACCTGTTGGAATCCGAATTGTTCGGCCATGAAAAAGGCGCCTTCACCGGTGCCATCAGTGCCCGTCAGGGGCGCTTCGAGATGGCTGAGAACGGCACCCTGTTTCTGGATGAAATCGGGGACATGAGTCTGCCGATGCAGGTGAAACTGTTACGCGTGCTGCAGGAGCGAACCTTCGAACGGGTGGGCAGCAACAAAACCATCGAAACCAATGTCCGGGTGGTCGCCGCCACCCACCGTGATCTGGAAAACAGCATCAAGGAAGGGAAATTTCGTGAGGACCTGTTCTACCGGTTGAATGTGTTCCCGATCGAAATGCCGCCACTGCGTGAACGGGTCGAGGATATTCCCCTGCTGGTTAATGAGCTGATCCGACGCATCGAACATGAAAAACGTGGATCGGTGCGACTCACGTCACCGGCGGTGATGGCACTGTGTCAGTACAGTTAGCCGGGCAATGTCCGCGAACTGGCCAACCTGATCGAACGGTTGGCGATTCTTCATCCTTTTGGCGTTGTTGACGTCGGTGATCTGCCGGAAAAATTCCAGACCGAGGAAGCTATTTCAGCTGCCAAGAACAGCTCCGAGGTGGTACCGGCGCCGATGCCGGAAAGCATGGTACTGAAACCCACGTCGGTGGAATACCAGGAGCCGCGCCTGCCCCGCGGCGGTATCGATCTGAAAGAACATTTGAGCAGCCTGGAACAGAGTTTCATCAAGCAGGCACTGGATGATGCCGGTGGCGTGGTGGCCCATGCCGCCAAGCGCCTGGGCATGCGCCGTACCACGCTGGTTGAGAAGCTGCGAAAATATGGGTTGCAACGCGCCGAAGCGTCATGAGTTTGACTGACACCTGATTCTTCAATTCAAATTACTGAAAAATAACGATTAATTGGAATAGTCCCGGCCTGGCGCCGGGATTTTTTTGCCCCGTTTTCGGCACTGCCCCGGCGTTGTCGCCGACGAGCGGGTTTCCAGTTGCGTCAGATAACTGTCATTTTTTCGTCTGTAAGCATAAATACAATTATAAATCTTTGTTTTTTATTAAATAATAATTTTGGGCACAGCGATTGCTTTGGTTCATGGCGTGAGTCAACGAGGAACCCGGACACCATGACACCCAACGCTGATCAATCAGCCCAGCAACTGCAGACCGCCTTTGAGACCTTTACCCAGTTTTCCCAGGCCCTGGAGCATTCCTACCGGGAACTGGAACAGCAGGCCGCCCAGCTGACCTGTGAACTGGCGGCAAGTCGCTCAGAACGTCTGGTACTGGCCGACCGGCTGGAACAACTGCTTGCCGCCCTGCCAGGTGGTGTACTCGTGCTGGATGCCGCCGGGGTGATCCGGGAGGCCAACCAGACGGCCGTGGAACTGTTGGGTGAACCTCTTATTGGCGAGTGCTGGCTGAACATCAGTGCACGGGCCTTCTCCGCCCATCCCTCCGCCGTCCATGATCTGCGATGCCGGGATGGCCGTTGGCTGAACATCGCCAGTCGTCATCTGGAAAGCGACTCGGGACGGATTTTATTGCTTAACGATGTTACCGAGAATCGTATGTTGCTAGATACCGTGAATCGTCAACAGCGTCTGTCGGCCATGGGAGAGATGGTGGCCAGTCTGGCGCACCAGATCCGCACCCCCCTGTCGACCGCTTTGCTGTATGCCTCCCAACTGGGACAGGATGATATGCCGCTCGATGCCCAGAATCGCTTTTCCAGCAAACTGGTGGAGCGGCTGCGTCATCTGGAACGTATGGTGAACGATATGCTGCTGTTTGCCCGGGGCGGCCGGATCGAGCAGACCGAGATCAGGGTCGAACAGCTCATTCATGATCTTGAACAAACCCTGGAAGCGGAACTCCATGCCTCACAAGTGAACTGGCGGGTGAGCAATCAGGCCAGTGGAAAACACCTGTACGGCAATCTGCAGGCGCTGGTCGGCGCATTCGCCAATCTGGTCACCAATGCCGTTCAGGCGGCCGGCCAGGATGCGGAAGTCACTCTGACGGTCATGTCCCTGCCGGACGGCAGTCTGGAATGGCGGGTTACTGATAATGGTCCCGGTATCGAAGCGGATCTGATCGAACATTTGTTCGATCCTTTTTTCACTACCCGGCCCGACGGAACCGGCCTGGGACTGGCCGTGGTGCAGACCACGGTGCGTGCCCATGGCGGCAAGCTGGATGTCGAATCCATTCCCGGGCGGGGAACTACCTTTATTCTGTGCTTTCCTCCGGACGCACTGGCCGGTGCTCTCAGCAGTGACCGGGCGGATAGCGAACTCGAGGCGGTACGGGGAGATTTTAAACATGCAGTCTGAAGCCAAGGAGCCAGCCATGCCTGCTGCCACTGTTTTAGTCGTCGAGGACGACCCTTCCCTGCGCGAAGCGCTGGGTGACACTCTGGAACTGGCCGGTTATTCCGTGACGCTTGCCGCCGACGGCACAGAAGTGCTGGACAGCATCGAGCAAGATCAGGTGGATCTGATCGTCAGTGATGTACAGATGCCCAACCTGGATGGCCTATCCCTGCTCAAGCGCGTGCGCCAACAATGGCCGCATATACCTTTCATTCTGATGACGGCTTACGGCACGGTGCAGAAAGCCGTGGACGCTATGCGCGCCGGAGCGACGGATTATTTATTGAAACCGTTCGCCGCTGACAGCCTGGTGGACATGATTCAGCGTTATCTGCCCGCGCCGCGTGACCCGGCCAGTATGCTGGTTGCCGAAGATCCGGCCACGCGCCGGATTGCGGCGCTGGCCGAGCGGGTGGCGCACACCGATGCAACGGTCATGATTACCGGTGAATCCGGGTCGGGCAAGGAGGTGATAGCGCGCTATATTCATGAGCACTCAGGGCGTTGCAATGGGTCTTTTGTCGCCATCAACTGTGCCGCGATTCCGGAGAATATGCTGGAAGCGGTGTTGTTCGGTTATGAAAAAGGCGCGTTTACCGGCGCCTATCAGGCTCGCGCCGGCAAGTTCGAACAGGCCAATGGCGGCACCTTGTTACTGGATGAAATTTCGGAAATGGATCTGGGACTGCAGGCCAAACTGTTGCGCGTCCTGCAGGAGCGGGAGGTGGAGCGTCTCGGCGGAAAAACCCCTATTTCATTGGATGTCCGGGTTCTGGCAACGTCTAACCGGGTGATGCGCGAGGAAGTCGCCGCCGGTCGTTTCCGGGAAGATCTGTTTTATCGCCTGAATGTTTTTCCTCTGCATCTGTTGCCGCTGCGGGAACGACGTGCGGACATTCTGCCGATTGCTCTGCGCCTGTTGGAGCGCCACGCGCCAGCCGGGCGGATGGCTCCGGTTTTGTGCCAAGACGCGGCGCAGGCGCTGCTGGCCCATGACTGGCCGGGCAATGTGCGGGAGCTGGATAATGTTCTGCAACGGGCGGTTATTTTGATGAGTGGCGATTGTATTGAAAGCGGAGATCTGCACTTCGAATCCGAAGCCATGCTGGATGGCCTGGCCACGCAACCGCCTGCTACCGACATGCAGGCGGACAATGACAGCAGTGGGCTGGAAGGTGATCTGCGGTTGCGTGAGCACCGTCTGATTCTGGATGCGATCGAGACCGAGGGCAGCCGCAAGGCGGCGGCAGAGCGGCTGGGAATCAGCCCGCGGACTTTGCGCTACAAACTGGCGCGTATGCGCGAAGCCGGCATTGCCGTGCCGGGCTAGCACTTTCACCGGGTTGGCCCGCTACCTGCATTTTTTATCGGTTGCTGGAAAGAAAATGCCGGGACGTCACTGCCAGATCTGGGAAGCAGGAGCAGGATAATGAATGATATTGATGTAAATCAGCTACTTAATCAAATGAGAGTGATGGCGCAGGCAAGCCAGGGAGCAGCGGCTCCCGGCCAGGTCAAGCCGTCCCAGGAGGCGTCTCAGGGGCCGGACTTTGCCGCTTTATTGAAGCAGTCGGTGGATGCGGTGAACAGCAGCCAGAAAGAAGCCGGCGCCATGCGTGATGCATTTGTGGCCGGCGACCCCAACGCCAATCTGGGGGAAGTCATGGTGGCACTGGAAAAAGCCAGCGTGTCGTTCGAGGCCATGAAGCAGGTGCGCAACAAGCTGGTGGAAGCTTACCAGCAAGTCATGAGCATGAGTTTGTAACCGGACGGAGATAAGCAATGGCAGTGGTGGATGCACAGACGGTACAGGGATTGGCGGGAATGCCGCCGCTCAAGCAGTTGGGCATGATGATCGCGCTGGCCGCCAGCGTGGCGCTGGGCGTTGCCGTGGTGTTATGGTCGCGGGAGCCAGCCTATACTGTCTTATACGGGTCGCTGGACGAACGATCTGCGTCTCAGGTTGTCGATGCGCTGCAAAAAACGGGCATTCCTTATCAGGTTGATAGTAACAGCGGCGCTATCCTGGTTCCGAACAATCAACTTCAGACCGCGCGCATGCAGCTGGCCGGTGAAGGCCTGCCCGGTTCGGTGGGCAGTGGCTTTGCCATGCTGGAAGGTAAGCAGGGATTCGGTACCAGCCAGTTCATGGAAACGGCGCGTTATCAGCATGCATTGGAAACCGAGTTGAGCAAGACCATTGGTTCACTGCGCAATGTGCAGGAAGCCCGTGTCCATCTGGCGATCCCCAAACGCTCGGTGTTTCTACGCAAACAGGAACGGCCCACCGCTTCGGTGGTGGTGCATCTGTATGCCGGGCGGGGACTGGCCGATGACCAGGTGTCGGCCATCGTCAATATGGTCGCATCCAGTGTGCCCCATTTGTCCCCGAATGATGTGACCGTGGTTGACCAGCTGGGCAACCTGCTGACGACCCAGGATGCCAGCGGCATGATTGGCATGAGTTCCAGCCAGTTCGTCTATACCCGCAAGCTGGAAAATTCCTATGCCGACCGTATTCATGGATTGCTGGCGCCTCTGGTCGGTAATAACGGCGTGCGTGCCGAGGTGACGGCCGACATCGATTTTACCCAGGTGGAAAAGACCCAGGAAAGCTATAATCCGGATCTGCCGGCCCTGCGCAGCGAGCAGGTCAGCGAGGAAAGCCTTAGCGGTAATGCCGCGGCAGTCGGGGTACCCGGAACTTTGAGCAACCAGCCTCCGGGAGCCGGCACCACCGGTGACGCCGGCGTGACTGCACCTCCGGCGGCCACCGGCAGCAGTACCCGCCGCAGCACCCGCAACTACGAGTTGGATAAGACCATCAGTCATACCAAGCTGGCCACCGGCGTGGTCCGCAAACTCTCCATCGCCGTACTGATCGACAACAAACAGGATGCTAATGGAGAAACGGTTGCCTGGAGCGATCAGGAACTGGATAAATTCGGCACTCTGGTCAAGGAGGCGGTGGGTTTTGATGGCGCCCGGGGTGACAGTGTGCAGATTCTGAACGTCGCTTTCCAGCCCGCGCCGGAGCTGGCGCCGCCACCGGAACCCGGTCTGCTGGAACAGCCCTGGATCTGGGATCTTGGTAAGCAGGTGCTGGGCGGATTGGGCGTATTACTGCTGTTCTTCGGTGTCCTGAAGCCGGTCATGCGCAGTCTGGCCGAACGGGGTCAACAGGAGCAGGCGACGCTGGCAGCCGCCCTGGAGCAGGCCCAGCAGCAACAGGAAGCGCTGGCGGCGCCGGCGGGGGCCAATGGTCTGCCGGCTCCACCAGCCTACGAGAATCAGATCGATACGGCCAAACAGATGGTTGCCGAGGACCCCAAGCGCGTGGCACAGTTGATGAAAACCTGGGTGAACGAAGAGTAAGCCGGCATGGTTGAAGAAACGAGCGGAAAATTGACCGGAACTGATCGGGCAGCCGTGTTTCTGCTGTCTCTGGGTGAGGACAAGGCAGCCGAGGTGATGCGCCACATTGTCCCCAAGGAGGTGCAGAAAGTAGGGGCGGCCATGGCGCAGATGACCAATATCAGCCGTGGTCAGGTGGAAACCGTGTTCGGGGATTTTACTGAAACGGTTGGTACTCAGACTTCCCTCGGCGTTGGTTCGGATGAATATATCCGCAAGGTCATGGTCGATGCGCTGGGCGAAGACAAGGCCAGCAATATGATCGACCGTATATTGCTGGGTCGCAATACCAAGGGGCTGGACAACTGAAATGGATGGACGCCCGGGCGGTGGCGGAAATCATCCGCCTCGAGCATCCGCAGATCATGGCCATCGTGCTGTCCTATCTCGACTCGGATCATTCCGCGGAAGTGGTGGCCTTGCTGCCGGAACGGGTGCGGGTCGATGTATTGTTGCGCATTGCCACCCTGGATGGTATCCAGCCCTCGGCGTTGCAGGAGCTGGACGAAATTATGGAACGGCAGTTCACGGGCGGTAAAGATACCGTCAAGTCCGCCGTGGTCGGAGGTATCAAGACCGCCGCCGATATCCTCAACTTTGTCGATACCGCCGTCGAGGCGGAAATCATGGAAATGGTTAAGGATGCCGATGCCGAACTGGGTCAGCAGATTCAGGATCTGATGTTTGTGTTTGACAACCTGGCGGAAGTCGACGATCAGGGTATCCAGGCCTTGCTGCGCGAAGTGTCGTCCGACAATCTGATTCTAGCGCTCAAGGGTGCCGACGAAGATGTGAAGGAGAAGATCTTCAAGAATATGTCCAAGCGCGCTTCCGAGATGCTGCGTGATGACCTGGAAGCGAAGGGGCCGGTGCGCCTGTCCGAGGTTGAGGCCGCGCAGAAAGAGATTCTGGCCATTGCCCGGCGCATGGCCGAAGCCGGCGATATCATGCTGGGTGGCAAGGGAGCGGAAGAATTTGTCTGATAAGCATGCATTGAAGTTGGCGCGGGGCAAGGGACGATGAGCCGGGTTTTTTCCAAAGTGATACCGGCCGAAGAGCTGGCTAAGATCCAGGATTGGCAGATACCCACGGTCAATGATTCCGGCGTGACCGATGAACCGCTATGCAGTGCGCCGGTCACCGCGCAACAGCTCGAGCAGGTTCAGCAGCAGGCCTACGAAGAAGGCTTTCAGCAGGGGCAGCGAGATGGCGCGCAGCTGGCTCAGCAGCAAATCGCCCAGCGTGTGGCGGAACTGGAGTCCTTGATGCAGACCCTGGCTCAGCCCCTGGAGCAATTAGATCAGGAAGTGGAGCAACAACTGGTGTCTCTTGCCTTGACCGTGGCCCGGCAGTTGGTCCGCCGGGAACTGCGCAGTGAGCCGGGCGAGATCCTGGCCGTCATCCGTGAGGCCTTGGCGGTGTTACCGGTGTCGGCCCGGCAGGTGCGTCTGCATCTGAACCCCGAAGATGCCGAACTGGTTCGCGCCACTCTGCCACAGGCGGATGGGGAACAAAACTGGCAGCTCGTGGAAGATCCGGTGCTGTCTCGCGGCGGCTGCCGGGTGACGACCGAGAACTCTCAGATCGATGCCACATTGGAAAACCGCCTCATCGCCGTGATCACCCAGACGCTGGGTGGTGAGCGTCAGGAAGATGCTACCGGCCTGACCGACGGGGCCGTGGAGTGACTATTCCACGCATTACCGAAGCCCGGCGCCGGGACATTTGGAACCATCATCTGCAGGCCTATCAGCAACGCGCCGGGCAACCGGTATCCCTGGTGGTCGAAGGCCGGCTGACACGTATGGTGGGCCTGACACTGGAAGCCGTGGGTTGCCAGGCCGCCGTCGGCAGCCGTTGCCTGATCGTCAACCCCGATCAGAGTTCCATCGAAGCCGAAGTGGTCGGTTTTGCCGGCGAACATCTCTATCTGATGCCCACCGGTGATATTCAGGGCCTGGCGCCCAATGCCCGGGTGATTCCCACGCATGAAGTCTGTTTGGCGCCGGTCGGCCATGCACTGCTGGGCCGGGTGCTCGATGGTGCCGGGAGGGCGCTGGACGATAAGGGTCCGCTGCATGTCGGTGCCCGTATGCCCTTGACCGGGCGGCCGATCAACCCGCTGTCCCGGGCGCCGATCCGTGAACCGCTGGATGTCGGGGTCCGGGCCATCAATGCCCTGCTGACGGTCGGACGCGGCCAACGCATGGGTTTGTTCGCCGGCTCGGGCGTGGGAAAGTCGGTGTTGCTCAGTATGATGACCCGCTACACCAATGCCGATGTGGTGGTGGTTGGGCTGGTCGGTGATCGCGGCCGGGAAGTGGTGGAATTCGTGCAGAACAACCTGGGCGAGGAAGGCCTGGCCCGCTCGGTGGTGGTGGCCACCCCCGCCGATACACCGCCGTTGATGCGCATGCATGGCGCCATGCTGGCGACATCCATTGCGGAATATTTTCGAGATCAGGGGCTGCAGGTATTGTTGCTCATGGACTCTCTGACCCGTTTCGCCCAGGCGCAGCGTGAGATTGCTCTGGCGATCGGCGAGCCGCCGGCGACCAAGGGGTATCCGCCGTCGGTATTCGCCCGTCTGCCGCATCTGGTGGAGCGTGCCGGCAACGGTGCCGTGGGAGGCGGGTCGATCACCGCTTTTTATACGGTGTTGGCGGAAGGTGATGATCAGAATGATCCGATTGCCGATGCCGCGCGTGCCATTCTTGATGGCCATGTGGTGTTGTCACGCGAGCTGGCTGAAAGCGGTCATTATCTGGCCATCGATATCGAGGCATCCATCTCGCGGGTGATGACCGAGATCTCTGATGAAAAGCATCTGCTGGCGGCGCGCCGCTGCAAGCAGATTTTTTCCACTTACCGCAAGAACCGTGATCTCATCAATGTCGGCGCCTATCAGCCGGGCAGCGATCCGCGGGTGGATGAGGCCATTGCTTTGTATCCGGCGATCCAGAATTTCCTGCAGCAGAACCTGCGTGAGCAGGTGTCTCTGGTGGAAAGTCTGGACGACTTGGAACGGATGCTGGGTCCGGTCATGAATAACTGATGCCGCACCGCACATGAAAAAAAAATCCCAGCGCTTTCAGCCGGTCGTCGATGTCGCGGAACAACAAGAGCAACAGCAGGCCAAACGTCTGGGTGAAGCCCAGCGCTTTCTGCAGGAAGAACAGGACAAACTCGCTCAATTACAGCAATATCGGGAAGAATACCGGCAGCGGCTGGATTCGCATAGCAGTGCCGGGATGGATATTCAGCGGCTGCGCGATTACCACGCTTTCCTGGGGCGTCTTAATCAGGCCATCGATGAGCAAACGCGGGCGGTGCAGCAGGCCCGGCGGAATTGTGAGCAGCAACGTCAGCACTGGCTGGACAGACGCAGCCGGAGTCAGGCTCTGGATAAAGTCGCGGACAAATACCGCCGTGAAGAAAGGCGTGCGGAACAACGCCGGGAACAGCACCTGAACGATGAACATGCCAGCCGTCGACGGCGGGGCCATAAACCCGAGTGATTCTGCGGCTGGCGATCTGGCATGCATGTTGCTCGTATGGAGATAACTGTTCCGCGCAGCGGCATCAAGGAGACCCGTATGCCCGAAGTGATCTTATCCCAGCCGGCTTCACCGGCACCCGCCCAGGCTCGCCCGGGGACTTCGAAAACAGCCGCCGGCGACCTGGATTCCACCGAAATATCAGATAGTTCCGAAAAATTTTCGGATCTGTTGGATGGCGAGATCGAAGCGGCGCCGGCGACCAGCAGTAAATCGGATTCCCAGCAGCCGGAAGAAACCCCGGTGACCGCAGAAGTGGCTTCCGGGCCGCCACCCGCTGCCGCCAAGGGCAAGGCCTTGCCGCCTGATCTGCTGGAATTGTTGCCGGACGATCTGCAGCATCAACTGCAGGCCCTGCCGGAACAGGATGCGCAGGCCGTGGTTGCCGAACTGCAGAGTCAGCTGGCAGCCAAGCCGTTGGAATCTCCGCAGCAGCTCCGGGAGATGCTGGACACGGCTTTGCGGAACCTGGCTTCCGGCAGACCGACCATGCCCAAAACGGTGGACGGCCCACACTTCCTTAATTCGTCCATCTCAGATTCAGAGGGAGCCGCCAAAGGGGAAGGGACCACCGAGTTACTGCGTTCATTGAAGCAGATTCTGGCGGTCAATGAACAAAAAACAGCGGGCAAGCCGGGTTCCGGTTTTCATCAACTGCTCAGTCAGGGCACTGTCGATCCACTCCGGCAGTGACGGATAAAACGTTGCAGGCGGCTTCTGTAGTGAACGGCTTGAGCTCGCTGCCCAGTGATACGCTGGCAACGGGCGTATCACCCAAAGGTGCCTCGCTCACGACCCAGCTGCAGACGCCATTTCAGCAGCCGGGTTGGAACAACGAACTGAGTGAGCGCATTGTGTGGCTGGCCAGCCAGAAACTGCAGAGCGCCGAGATCAAGATGAACCCGCCACAACTGGGGCCGATAGAAGTTCGTCTGAATATCAGCGGGGATCAGGCTCAGGTGCATTTTTCGGCGCATCATGGCGTCGTCAGGGACGCACTCGAGTCCGCCTTGCCCCGGTTACGTGATATGTTCGGCGCCAATGGTCTCGAGCTGGTCGATGTCGGCGTATCGGGTCAGTCACTGGCCCAAAGAGAAAAGTCTGCCGGCCAAGAGCAAGGTGGGAAGGGCACAGACATAGCGGGTGAAACGGCGTTGGACGGAGACGATGAAAACCTCCAGTCCGGAGTGACAGTGTTAAACACTTCGACACATGCTGGTGCGATTGATTACTTTGCATAATCTCGCCTATTTTCTAAGTGTCTGAGAGGCTGTTTAAAGTCCAAACGGGCCGGGAAAACAATTGTCACCGTTCAGGAATATATGCTACGGTTCAGGCGTCGATAATAAGAACGACAGAAGAATCAGAGAATGGCTGGAGGAATCGAAAACAAGCGTCGCAATCGCGGCAGCGTGGCGATGTCTGCGAAGATGGAGCAACGCATTCGGGAGTTGCGCAAGGAGTTCGGTTATGTGCTGCAATTAAACAGCGCAGATACGGCCGTTCTCGGCACCCATCACACCCCCCTGGCGCAGGGCGCCGCGAGCTTTGCCCAGGCCTACTATGATTTCCTGTTCGACAATCCCGCGACCGCGGATGTGCTGTACGCATTAGAGCGGGAGGGCGGCAATGTGGGCGACCTGGTGCGTGGGCATTTACAGCAAATGGTTGCGTTGCTGGATCCTGAATTCGAACCCCGGGCCGGGGAAATCGGAGTCCGCCACAGTCTGCACGATATCCAGCCGATCTGGGTCATGGGCGCACACCGCCTGTATCTGGATCATCTGAATAAGCTTATCCACAGTATTCCGAATATTCCTCCGCAAGAGGGTCTGTTGCTCGAAGAAGCGGTTCTCAAACGGGTGTTCTTTAACATGGGGATCATGTTGCAGACCTACTGGGAAGCTCTGGAACAGGATTATCTCGAAGCCCGGGAAACGGTCGTCACCGAACAGGGGCGCATCGAACAGTTGTTGGCCAACATTCCGCAAATGCCCTGGTCCGTGGATGTCCGCAAGAACGCTATCATCTATGCCAGCCCGGCCACGGAGAAACTGTGTACGGGGGGTATGAAAGCGCCGATACCCTGTATTGATCAGGTCTGGGATGATGACCGGGAACGTTTGGCCGCAGCCTGGCAGACGGCGGTAGCCGGCGAGCCAGCCGAGACGGAGATTCGAGTCCAACACCGGGATCAGGAATGCTGGTTTCGTATGCGCTTGTTCCCAGCCAGGGTTCGGCGTCGGGTATGCCGGATCGATGGGATAATGGAAGATGTCAGCGCGCAACGCGAGGCGCTGAGTCGTCTGGAGGTTCAAACGGTCACGGATCATTTGACCGACCTGGCCAACCGGACTTTACTCTATGACCGGATTAATCAGTCCATTTCCCAGGGGCAGCGTTCCGGGGGACGGAAATTCGTACTGATGTTGCTCGATTTGATACATTTCAAACTGGTCAACGATACCCTGGGGCATACCGCGGGTGACGGTCTGTTGCGGCAGGTAGCCGTGCGACTGAAGAATGTTCTGAGAGAATCCGACACCCTGGCCCGTCTGGGTAGTGATGAGTTTGCGGTGTTAATGCCCGAGGTCGATAATCCGCAGCGGGCGGCTGCCAAGGTGGCGCGCAAAATCCTGGACAGTTTCAAAGAACCCTTCCTGTTCAGGGACGAGGAGTTGTTCTTCAGCACGGCCATTGGTATTGCGGTGTATCCCGATCACGGTTCCGATGCCGATACTTTGCTGGATCGGGCGGATATCGCCATGCAACAGTCCAAGCGCAGCGATCAGGGGTTTGTGTTTTACGACCATGATGCCGGTCGTGACAGCAGTACCCAGATGCAGGTGTCCGGCCAGCTCCGCCATGCGCTGGAGCGAAATGAATTTGAATTGCATTACCAGCCACGCGTGGACATGCGTACTCAGCAGATCTGTGGCGCCGAGGCTTTGCTGCGTTGGAATCACCCCCGTGAAGGGATGGTTGCGCCGGGACAGTTTCTGCATATTGCCGAGCAGTTGGGTCTGATGTCGCCGATTACCAATTGGGTGCTGGTTACGGCGTTGCGCCAGAGTCAGGACTGGAAGAAATCGGGCATCAATTTACCGGTATCGGTGAATGTTTCAACCCAGTCTTTCCGTACTCCGCGCTTTCTCGACCGAATCGAATGGGCGCTGAGCGAGGCGGGAGTTTCCGGTCATGACCTGGAGCTGGAGATCACGGAAAACACCCTGATGTCCGATCTCGATCATGGCCATATGATGCTGGAACGGCTGGCCGCCATGCATGTCAGTGTCTCGGTCGATGATTTCGGCACGGGTTACTCCTCCTTGTCGTCATTGAAAAAACTGCCGATTCAAACCATCAAGATCGACCGCTCGTTCCTACAGAATCTGCCGCGTAACGAAAGCGATGCCATGATGGTGCGTTCAATTATCGATCTTGGCCATAATTTCGGTTTTCGGGTGGTGGCTGAAGGTGTCGAATCGAATGCCAGTTGGTCGCTGTTGGAAACCCTGGGTTGTGACGAAGTCCAGGGCTATCATATCGGCATCCCGATGGCCGAGTTGGCCTTTGCTGACTGGATGTCCGGATCACACTGGTCCACGCCGCAGCACTGATAAACAGCAATTCCCTTCTCTGCGTTGCCAGTCGGTTGCGCTCCCCCAAGTTTGTGGCAGATGTTTGACGGCCGGCCCGGCTGAAATACCATCCCCCTCATTCAAGATTCGTCAATAACCTGCCGCGCCCTTATTAAGCGTTTATAATTATCTGTATTTTATAAGAAAAAATTTTTAACTAGCTATGGCATACCTCTTGCTCGTTTCCTGTCAGTCAAGCGAACCAAGGTAAGGACTCATGGCTAAGAAGAAGACCTGGATCTGGATGTTGAAGCTGAGCCGAGCGGTGACGGAGGCAAGAAATGGATCATGATCGGTGCCATCGTGCTGGTGGTGCTGCTGGCAGGAGGGGGTGCGGCATTTTTTCTTATGTCCGGTGGCGAGGAACCGGTGGTGGAACAGGCTACCCAGGATGGCACCAGTGAGCCGGCGGCTGAGAATGCGGCGGCTGCAGAGGCGGCGACAGCAGGCCCGATGCAGTACTTTCCCATGGAGCCACCGTTCGTGGTGAATTTCTCGGCCGATTACGACATCCGGTTCATGCAGATATCCATGCAGGCCGCTGACCGGGATTCGGCAGTGTTAGAGCGGGTCAAGGAAAATCTGCCGGCGATTCGTAATGCCGTCGTCATGTTATTGCGTGGTAAGGATCCCGAACAGCTCAATACCCGGGAAGGGACTGAGCAGTTGCGTCAGCAGGTTATTGAGGAGACCCGCAAGGTGCTTAAGGATCTGACCGGCAATGGCCAGCTCGAAACCATTTATTTCACCAGCTTTGTGATGCAATAAGGGAAAACGGCCGTGAGTGATCTACTCTCACAAGAAGAAATCGATGCGCTGCTGCATGGTGTCGGCAGTGGAGATGTCGAGACTGAAGGAGACGAAGGCCCGGGCGAGGGTGAAGCGCAAAATTACGACTTCACCAGTCAGGATCGTGTTGTTCGTGGGCGCATGCCCACTTTGGAAATGATCAATGAGCGTTTCGCCCGTTATTTCCGCATCACGCTGTTCAATCTGTTGCGCCGTCAGGGAGAGATTTCGGTTGGCGGTGTGCAGATGCTGAAGTTCGGTGAATACGTGCACAGCCTGTTTGTGCCGACCAGTCTTAACCTGGTCAAGATCCATCCTTTGCGGGGTACCGGCTTGTTCGTTTTCGATCCCAAGCTGGTGTTCAGCGTGGTGGATAATTATTTCGGCGGCGACGGGCGTTTTCACACCAAGATCGAGGGTCGCGAATTCACCATGACCGAGCAGCAGGTGATCCATAAAATGCTGCTCAAATGTTTTGAGGATCTGCAGCAGGCCTGGCGGCCGGTCATGCCGGTCGAGTTCGAATATTCCAACTCCGAAGTCAATCCTCAGTTTGCCAATATTGTCAGTCCCACCGAAGTCGTGGTGGTTTCCACCTTTCATGTCGAGTTGGAAGGTGGCGTCGGTGCGATGCATGTGACTTTGCCCTACGCCATGGTTGAACCGATCCGCGATCTGCTTGACGCCGGTGTGCAGAGTGATCGCAGCGAAGTGGATGAACGCTGGAAAGTGGCCATCAAGGAAGAAATGAAAGGCGCCGAGGTGGAACTCAGCAGCATGCTGACCGAGGCCACCATCACTTTTCAGGAACTGCAGAACCTCAAACCGGGGGATGTGATTCCGATCGATATGCCCGATAAAGTGATACTGCAGTCGGAAGATATCCCCCTGTTCCGTGGCGTATTGGGAAAACATAACGGCAATCGCGCCATCAAGCTGACCGGTCGGGTTGGCGCCAATTTGCCGGCTCTCACGTAAGTGAAGCCGCATAAACCAGACAGGAGACAGCCATGAATGATGAAGTAGACCAGGATGCCATGTCTGACGACTGGGCTGCGGCACTGGCCGAGCAGGATGAGACCGAGGCCGGAGCGGACGTGCAGGCAACCGAACTGGACGAACTGAGCGATGACGGTCTGCCCGCCACGCCGGCCGATGATAGCAATATGGATATGATTCTGGATATCCCGGTGACCATTGCCATGGAAATCGGCCGGACCAAGATCAATATCCGCAATCTGCTGCAACTGAACCAAGGCTCAGTGGTGGAACTCGATCGTCTGGCCGGTGAACCCATGGATGTGCTGGTCAACGGCACGCTGGTGGCGCACGGCGAAGTGGTGGTGGTGAATGAAAAATTCGGCATTCGTCTGACCGATGTGGTCAGCCCGGCCGAGCGTGTCAAGAAGCTGAAATAATCGTGCGTATCCTGATGGCCAGATTACTGATGCTGTCACTGAGTGGCTTGAGCGGAATCGTCGCGGCTGCCGAGCCGGTTGCGGACGGCGTGAAGCCGCTGACCGAACCGGTGAGCACCGGCAATATTCTGCAGATGCTGCTCGGTCTGGTGGTCGTGATTGCACTGATGCTGGCCCTGGCCTGGGCCATGCGGCGTTTCACCGGCTTTCAGTCCGGCGCCAGCGGCAGTCTGCGCATCCTGGGCGGACTCTCACTCGGCAACCGGGAACGGGTGGTGCTGATCCAGGCGGGAGAGACCCAGTTGCTGCTCGGTGTGGCGCCCGGCCGGGTTCAGACCCTGCATGTACTGGAGGAACACCTGGAACAGGGCCGGGGTGAAGCCGCCCGGCCGTCATTCGGTGACAGCCTGAAGGTTGCTATCAAAGGGCAGACGTCATGATAGGGATGCTGCGTTTGTTGTCTCTGGTCGTGTTGATGCTGCCGGTGGCGGTGTTGGCCGAACCCGGTATTGCCGCGATCCAGGTACAGAACGATCAGAACGGTGGACAGACCTATACCTTGAGCATCCAGGTGTTGGCCATCATGACCGCGATCAGTTTTCTGCCGGCATTGCTGATGGCCATGACTTCCTTTACCCGTATCCTGATCGTGCTCGCTATTCTGCGTCAGGCACTGGGAACCATGCAGTCACCTTCCAATCAGATTTTGGTGGGCCTGTCACTGTTTATGACCTTTTTCGTCATGTCACCGGTATTCAGCGATGTGTACACCAATGCGGTTGCCCTACATGGCCGATGAAATGGGCACCCTGGATGCGGTGAAGCGGGCCTCGGTGCCGTTTCATGAATTCATGGTCGCGCAGACGCGCCAGACCGATCTGGATATGTTTGCCCAGATTTCCGAGGCCGAGCCGGTAGATTCGGCAGAAGACATTCCCTTTTCGCTATTGCTACCGGCCTTCATGACCAGTGAGCTGAAGACCGCGTTCCAGATCGGTTTCATGATTCTGATTCCGTTTATCGTGCTCGATCTGGTGGTGGCCAGTCTGCTGATGTCCATGGGTATGATGATGCTCTCGCCGATGATCATATCGCTGCCGTTCAAGATCATGCTGTTTGTACTGATCGACGGCTGGCCGCTGATCATGGGCACCCTCGCATCCAGTTTTTATGTCTGACAGGAGAAGCCGATTATGACTCCCGAAACCGTGATGACCATTGCCCGTCAGACCCTGGAGATTACGGCCATTCTGGCCGGGCCCATGCTGCTGTCCTCACTGGCGGTCGGTTTGTTGATCTCGTTGTTCCAGGCCGCCACCCAGATTAATGAAATGACCCTGACCTTTATCCCCAAGCTGATCACCATTGGTCTGGTGATCCTGATCGGAGGGCATTTTCTGCTGGAACAGATGGTGAATTTCACCCGCAATATGATTCAGAATATTCCGTTTGTGATCGGCTGACATGAGCCTGGTACTCACCACCAGCCAGATCACCAGTTGGATCGGCGAGTTTATCTGGCCCATGACCCGCATCGGTGTGGCGTTGATGGTGGCGCCGATCTTCGGTGGCCGGTTGGTGCCCAAGCGGATCCGCTTGCTGGCGGCACTGGCGATAACCGTGGTATTACTGCCGGTGATTCCTGCTGGCCCCGCGGTTGACCCGCTCAGCGCCAGTGCCCTGTTGATCACCCTGCAGCAGGTTCTGATCGGCGTGGCTATGGGATTGATGTTGCAGATGTTGTTTTCCGCCGTCGTGATGGGCGGGCACACCATTGCGCTCAGCATGGGCCTGGGCTTTTCCTCCATGGTCGATCCACAGAACGGGGTGCAGGTGCCGGTGGTGTCGCAATATTACGTTACCATCGCGACCTTGTTGTTTCTGGTTATGAATGGCCACCTGGCCCTGATTGCAGTACTGGCCGACAGCTTCCAGACCATGCCGGTGTCGACGGAGGGACTGCTGAAACAGGATTTTCTGTCTATCTTCGCCTGGGGTGGGCGGTTGTTGGCCGGCGGTGTGATGATCGCAATACCGGCTGTTACGGCTCTGTTATTGACTAATATCGCGTTTGGCGTGGTGACCCGCGCCGCGCCGCAATTGAACGTATTCGGTATCGGTTTCCCCATCACTCTGACGCTGGGCTTCGTGGTGATGATGGTGAGCCTGCCGAATTTCATCCCG
>Ga0114931_10001101_pt1 | contig 34363 bp, 37 predicted proteins | sample 2SBtaG_FD_89579 | JGI IMG/M metagenome (GOLD analysis project Ga0114931, IMG submission 89579) | Deep subsurface microbial communities from Kolumbo volcano to uncover new lineages of life (NeLLi) - 2SBTROV14_V59a metaG | ecosystem: Environmental > Aquatic > Marine > Volcanic | place: Kolumbo...
ATGCGGGGACCATGGGTCTTTTCCTTGGCTCCTTTTCCGTTTCCCACGACTCTCCTGAGAGCACCGACCTGAGAAGGCTTGTATCTGAGATACATCTTCAGACCGAGATTATAAAGGAAAGAAAACTCTATCTCGGAACCATCCTGGAACTTGCCCTTTCTTTCTTTCTCTTAAAAAGGTTCTTTGCAGAAAGGAAGGAAAAGTTTTATAGTAAATACTATCCCCACTGGGGAGGCATTACCAATATAAACATGGACAGGCTCTGGGGAAGTGATGCCGGGGAAGGTAGCCCTGTTGATTATATCAGGGCCGTTTCAACGGGTCCTGTAGTGCCTGTTGTGTTTTCAATAACAACGGTAAGGGATCAGGTGAGCGTAGGTGTTAGTTACAGAAAGGCCGCCTTTTCCGAGGATGCCGTGGGGGGGATTGTTTCAAGGTTCAGCGGGGAGATATCCGGGCTGTAGGAGGGAAGGATGAGAAGATGTTCCGTCTTGCTTTTGGTGGTTCTTGTCGCAGGCTGCGCAACCGGAGGTTCATATCACTACAGGAATGCGCTTTACGAGCAAAGGATAGAAAAGTGGACGGTCCTTAAGAACTTCTCCCTGCCCCGGAAGACGGAAGAACGAATCCTTGCGCTTGACCCTGAGAGGGTTACCGAACAGGACATATACGGGACATTGAAGAGGGCTCCCGCTCCAAGGATCATCAATATCCATGGAGGGATCTTTCCCGTGTATCTTGTTATGAAGTCCTTTGCGGAGTTTCTTATCCACATGGGTTATCCTGAGGAGAAGATCAGGGACCCCGAGGACGGCTCATACTCGCTCAGTTGTTATGAGAGCAGTGCAAGGATTGCAGGCATGATTGCCTGGTATTACGAGAGAGAAGGGATGCGGCCGATGCTTATAGGTCACAGCCAGGGTGGTATTCAGGCGGTTAAGGTGCTTCATCAACTTGCAGGCCATATCGATGAGGAGATCCATGTCTGGAACCCACTGACGGAGGAGTATGAGGATAGGACCACGATCATAGATCCCCTCACAGGCGGTGAGCGGCCCGTGATAGGGCTTCAGGTGTCCTATGCAACGGCTGTCGGTTCCGGGGGATTGACGAGGCTGCTTCCAAACCAGTGGGTCATGTTGGATAAACTGAGGAGCATCCCCGACTCTGTTGAGGAGTTTGCAGGCTTTTATATGGGGCTTGATCTGATTGGCGGTGATTTCCTTGGGTTTGGACCCCTGAATATGTATAAAGCAAACGGTAAGGCCCGGGTGCGTAATGTCAGACTGCCCGCTGGTTATAATCACGTGACAGTCCCGGTAACGGAACACCTTGCTGAGAGTAAGGAGATAAGGGACTGGATTAACAGGTATACACCTTCTGAGGAGCCCGAGTTGGATGTTGAGTTTAAAGCCGACAGTGACAATATCCTCTGGGCGGCGGATGTATGGCACAGTATAAAGAGGCACTGGGTCCTGGAACTGCAGAAACTGATCAGGACAAAGCGCCGTTTGGGACTATGAAAGACGGGATTTTATTGAGGGAGGCTGTCGTTACTCTCTCTGCTGTGGTTTATTGGGCCGGGGTTCTGTTGAATGCCTACAGGGTCAGGCGAAGCATAGGCAGATCACCGAATCTCAGGCCGTCAAACCCGAAGGAGTGGATTCTCTGGGCAGGCTGGTTTTTTGTTATCATCGGATGGATTGGCCAGCCCCTGATGATTGCAAAGGTAGCTGCCTCAAGACCTTTTATGTTCATTCAGCCCCTTTATAACCACCCTGTGATGACAGCCGGGATCCTCCTGATTCTGCTTGGTTATGGAGGTACTCTCTGGTGTTACAGGAGTCTTGGTGATTCGTGGAGGATAGGCATTAACAGAAAGGAGAAGAACGTCCTTGTAACAGACGGTCCTTACGGTTATGTCCGTCACCCGATCTATCTGTTTCAGATGGTGATGCTCTCCGGTGTAGTACTGCTCCTTCCCACGGTCTTCTCCCTTATGATCCTGCTGATTCATATGATCTGTTCATATGTAAAGGCCCTTGATGAAGAGGGGTTCTTAAAGGGTGTTTACGGCAGTGCATACCTGGATTATATAAAGATGACCGGGAGATTCCTTCCCATTTCAGGCAGGGGTGCATCGGTGCGGCAGGGGAGGGACGGGATCTGATGCTTTTCAAACTCTTCCTCATATTTGCGGTCCTTCCTGTTGTTGAACTTGCAATTCTCATAAAGGTAGGTTCAGTTATCGGGGTTATGTATACGGTAATAATAGTGATAACGACCGCCGTTGTCGGTGCATACATGGTCAGGATGGAGGGCATGGGTGTGCTTTACAGAATCCAGCAGAATATGCTCCAGGGCGTTTTTCCGGCCGATGAACTAATAGACGGTGCAATGATACTCATGGCCGGGGCGCTGCTTCTCACGCCCGGCTTTGTTACGGACTTGATCGGTTTCCTCTTTGTGTTCCCCGCCTCAAGGGGAGTGATAAGAAAATACGTGAAAAGATATATTCAGAGGAAAATGGATGTCATTGAGATAAAGTAAGGACTTGCACTCGCAGGTGCAAGTCCTTGCCTGGTACCGGGGGTTAATGAAATGGGTTTAAAGGTTACAAAGGCATCCGGGGTTCTTGAAGAGTTCAATCCCGACAAACTCAAGGCATCTATTCAACGGGCCGGTGCGGATGCAGAACTCGCCGGTGAGATTGTCAGGATGGTCATTCCCGATGTTACACCGAATATGCGGACGGGTAAGATTTATCACCTATCAATGAAATACCTCAAACGCCTCAATCATGCCTCCGGACTCAGGTACTCTCTGAAAAAGGCGCTGTTCAGGCTTGGTCCTACAGGGTATCCTTTTGAGAAGTATTTCGGGAAGGTCCTGATGAATTACGGGTATTCAATAGAGGTGGGGCGTATTCTTGATGGTAGATGCATAAGGCACGAGGTCGATGTGATTGCTGTGAATCAAAACGAGGTTTGTGTGGTTGAGTGTAAATACCATAATACCCCCGGGAGATCGACCAATTCAAAGGATGCACTCTATGTGCACTCGAGGTTTCAGGACCTGAGGCCGGTTTTAGGGAGGGAATATCCTGACAGGAAGTTCTCCGGCTGGCTTGTGACAAATACCCGTTTAACAGCAGATGCCATCCAGTATGCAGAATGCTCGGGGTTTATGACAATTGGCTGGAGACATCCCGGTAATAAGAGTCTTGAGAGGATGATTGAATCAAAGAGGCTTTATCCCGTTACTGTTGTTACTGGTATACAGGCAGGTCTGGCAGAGAGACTCATCGACAGGGGCATAATCCTGCTGAAGGATCTTGCAGATATGGATACGGAGAGGATTCAGTCTCTCCTGTCCCTTCCGCTGAGGAAGGCGGAAGCCCTTAAGAAGCAGGCGGAATCAATCTGTCTCTGTTAAAAGGGGCAATGAACTCAACAGAGAGGAAGAATAGGGCCATCAAAATGCCCGGAAAGTGTCTGGAGGTTTAACATGTCCTGTGTTGTCTGGATAACCGGCTTGCCGGGAAGCGGCAAGAGTTCAATAGCAGAGGCGCTCAAAGGGAGACATCCCGGGTTTGTCATCCTGAGGATGGACGAGATGAGAAGGGTTGTTACACCGGAGCCTACGTATAACGACATGGAAAGGGAACTTGTTTACCGCTCCCTTGTCTATATGGCCAAGAAAATTTCGGAACTCGGGCACCCTGTCATCATCGATGCCACGGGCAATTTGAGGAGATGGCGTGAACTTGCAAGGGAGCTGATTCCGGAGTTCTTTGAGGTCTATCTTAAGTGCTCCCTCAGGGAGTGTGAGCAGCGGGAGTCCATGAGGAAAGACAGGCATGCAGCACCGGGTGACATTTACAGAAAGGGACGGAAGGGATGGCCTGTTCCAGGTGTGACAGTGCCGTACGAAGAACCATTAAGCCCTGATATTACGGTCGATACTGAAAATACCGGCATCGATGAGGCGTTGAATATCATAGAGGGGCTACTCTGACGGATCTGCAGGGATTGTTTTGTCCGGATCACAAATTGTCACCCCATAGATAGTGTCTGTGTATAAACTGTGTTGTTGTCATTCCGGCTTGTCCGGAATCCTTTTTAAAGAACGATTCCGGACAAGCCGGAATGACGGAAAAACGACAACTGTTCGACTTTATACACAGACTCTAAATAAATTCAGGGCAGGCGCTGAACCCACTGCCCCTAATGCTTTCGGGGTAGTGGGTCAGGATCTATATGAAACGTAACATGTTGAAGATACGTTTTTCTGAAATGAATTCAGAATAACGGTAACGTCCATCTTTCTATTTGAGCGACAGTCCGTCTGTACATGACCTCTTGAGAGGGTTACCACAGGTCTGGATAGAACCTTTCTACGCATCTATCAACCAGTCTTTTATTTATATTGGCTACATGCAGAATCTTTTCAGTAAGGGCGATTATAACTAAACAGGGTAGCATAAGTGTGGCAAGTACAATATCATAAAAACTGCAGCCTATTTTTCTTACAGAAGCAAAATTGCCCGGGATGAAATATGACAGGACTTTGTACTGAAAAAGACAAAAGGCGGAAAAAGGCAAAGCGGCGAGAACCGTTATTGCCTGGAATGTTACAGATAAATTTTTGTGGTTCCCTATCAGGTCATATAGGCCGTTCTGTTTGTAAGTAAAAGGCCTGTTTGAAGAAAACCCTTCGATTATCCATTTCATTGTGAGATAGAATATTACATAGGCTGTTATCCCCGACAGATCCCGCACCGGTTTGAAATGACTGCCGCTTTCGTTATATATGGTACGTACATCCACAAAACGTACAGTACAGCCCGAATCGCCTGCCTTCATTAATATCTCTGTTTCGGTAGTATACCCCCCCGTCGTCAGGACTATCATTTTTAACAGCGCGACGGGATAGAGTCTGTATCCGCACTGGGTGTCTTTGATGAACTGGTTGGCGGCAAAGGAGATATAGAATCTTGCGACCTTCATGGAGTTGAATCTCGCCCTGGGGATTTTCTCCCGTTGTTTCATCCTTGACCCTACTATAATATCTTCAGTGTATTCCCTGTGTGCCGTCAGAAAGGATGGGATGTCATCAGGGTCATGCTAGCCATCTGCATCCATTGTAATTACAGCATCAAACCCTTCGTCGATCGCCCTGAGGAAAAGGGTCTTCAGGGCATGGCCTTTACCGCTGTTTTTTTCAATCTTGATTACCTCAGCCCCTGCCTCCTTAGCACAGGCTGCGGTATTGTCATCAGAGCCGTCGTCTGCAACCATAACAACCGGGACGTGTTTTAACGTCCCCGTCACTACATCCATTATGGTCTTTGATGCCTTATATGCCGGAATCAGAACACAGATTCTGGAATTCAAACCGTATCCCTTTCTTTAGCAGGATCTCTGAGGCAGCCTTGAGTCCTGAATATGCGGCAGCAAGTACACCGCCTCCCATATCACCCCAATGCCCTGCAATATAGAGGTTATCTATGCCATGTCTTCTGATATCTGCCATTCCCGGTATCAGTCTCCATCCAAAGGCTGCTCCCCTGAAATTACCGGTGTAACGATGCAGTGTCCGCGGGGTAGCTGCGTCAACGATCTCGATCCTGTCCCTCAGCCCCGGGATCAAGGTTCCCGCCCTTTTCAGGAGGTTTTCGGTAAGTGCCTGTTTATCCGATATTCCGACGGTAGAGTCAACCATTTCATGTACAACAATGGTGTGACAGCCCTCGGGGGCCCTGAGTTCATCCTCAATACTTGCGGTGGTAATACCGATAGTTGAATTATCAGTAAATGCTGTGCCGGGTAAAAAAAAATCCTCCATGTTATAGGAGGGAAAGTATCCCATGCTTGAATATTTTGCTGCATCCCCTCTGATACCGCAATACAGGATGAAAAATGATGTTGAAACTCCCGGGCTACTAATCATCTTTTTTGCAATGTCGGCATATCTCCCGCCGAGCATGTCCCTGAATGTGAAAACAAAGTCGGCATTGGATACTATATCCCTTGATAGATACTCCCGGCCGTCATCAGATATAACACCGCAACACTCCGTCCCTTTGAGAATAATACTTCTTGCAGTGCAGTTAAAAATTATCTCTCCTCCCCTCCTAACAAACCCTTCGGCAAGGGTATCCGCAAGTTGCTGGAACCCCCCCACCGGTCTATATGCACCATATCTGAAATAGCTCATGATAAGGGCAAGCATCGAAAGGGCTGATACCTCTGAGGGGGGAAGTCCCATGAAGGGGCATCTGTCGGAGAAGACCGCCTTGAGTCTGTAATCACTGATGTACTCACTCAGAAACTCCTCATATGAAATGTTCATCACACGTAGCAGGTCCGGGTCTATCCTTTCAGGGGAAACCTCTCCGGTCAACCGCATGGTTATTGCTCTCTGGAGGGCATTGTGTATCCTGTCCGCCATGCTGAACAACCTCCTGATCCCATTTGATTCAGAAGGGAACAGAAATGACAACGTCTCCATATATTTTTTCACATCCCGTTCAACGGCGATTTCCATATCCGGGAAAATACTGACCCTGACGGGCTCCACAGGGACAAAGTCTATCTCTTTATCAACGTCCAGCATCGACAGTATATTTTGAAACAGTCCTTCCCTGCCGGCACCGGATATGCAGTCTACTGCCGAATCAAAGATATAACCCCTGCGTCTGAATGATGAGAGGTAACCGCCCGGAGAACCGTTCCTCTCTATCAGCAGGGTATGCAATCCCCCTGAAGCCAGTACCCCGGCGCTTACAAGTCCCCCGATGCCGCTGCCGATGACTATTGTGTCAAACTTTCTCATCGTGGAACCCCGGGAGTTTAGCTAAAACAGGAATAAGTGCGGTTGAAGTGATTAAACAGGAGATAACACCTATGACTATTACCGTTCCTAAAGATGAAATCCCCCTGAAGCTTGTAAATATAAGGCTTCCAAACCCAACTATCGTTGTCAGTGAACATATCAATATGTTTTTGAAAGCATGCCTGACAAGGGTATTGTCCCGGCTTCCGTCTTCTATAAATGCCTGTATCAGGTATACTCCGTAGTCTACAGCGATCCCGAACATAAGGGCAATGGCTGCCACATTTACATAATTAAAGCCGATCTTGAGATATCCCATGATGCCGGCCGTTATAAGGAATCCCAGAAGAAGAGGGAGCAGTGCCAGAAATACCAGGGAGATCTTTCTGAAATGCAGGTATATTATTGCAAAGATAAACCCAAAAGATAAAAAGGCGGCTATCATGCTCTGACGGATTATGTTGTTTTTAAGTTCTTTGGAAAACAACGGCCAGCCGGTGACACGCCATCCGTTACCCATGGAGCTTATATCCTCCTTTATCGTGCTGATATCAGAGTCGTTCCAACGCTTATTTGCCGGGTAAATATATGCAGCAAGCCTTTTTTTACCAGGGTTATAGAAGGCCCGGATCTTCTTATTACCGCTTTCGGTTAATTCGTCGAGTGTGGCAGGGGTATCGAGATGGACGGCATCAATTATGTTGTTGATATATGACATATCCTTTTCTGTGATCCTGAAGTTGTATGCATCAAGTGCCGATACGAAATATTTTATGAGTTTTTTTTTGTGCCTTGCCGTATCACTTAACCTTGCCATAACGGCTTTCTGTTTGTATGGTGGAGGGAGCAGATTGCCCGGAGATATATGGCCTCCGATAATTCCTTTTTTCTTCCAGGACTCGATCAACCTTTCAAGCCTGTCGAAAACCCGGTCTATGTGCTTGCCATCGCTGCCGGTGATTATTATAGGCGCTGTTCCGCCGGGGAGTGATTTTGATAATTTTTTTTGCAGGTTCATGGCACGACTGTCTTTCAGTCCTATACTTGAAAGGTCGGATACAAACCTGATCATTCCCAGTCCGGGCAGTGATACCACTGAGAGGAGGCATAGCAATATCAAGAGAAACCTTCCTTTCCTTGTGATATAATTATACAGTGTTTTCTCCAGGAATGTATTGTCCTTATGATTAAGGATGAAATTACTCCGAGTTTTGCTTATCCAGATAAGGGTTGAGCCCATAACAAAGATTGTTGACACCATGCAGGAGATTATCCCCAGACCGGCAACGATGCCGAGTTCATGAAGTCCCCTGAAATCGGTGAAAATAATGCTAAAAAACGCTCCGGCAGTAGTAATGCCACCCGTTATGACGCTCTTTCCCGTAGTCGTAATGGTCTTTTGTAATGCGAGTTCAGGGTCCCCATGTTTCTTGAACTCCGTTGAATATCTGTCATATATATGCAGGGCATAATCAATACCCAAACCCAGGAGCATTGCAGCGGCCACGGCGGTTATGATGTTAAGACCGCCAAAGACTATGTACGCAGCAGCCATGGTCCAGAGTATTGCGGTAGAAAGTGTGAATAGTATAACAGGCAGGGTAATTATGCTGCCCCTGTAAAAGAACAGTATGACGGCACTAATGAGGACAAACGTTATCACGGCTCTAAGGGGTATGTCCCTTGCCAGGCTCTCCCGGGTTTCCCAGGCCAATGCATAGGAGCCCGTATAGCTGGCTTTAATCCTGTCGCCGGCGCCGTGTTTATTGATTGTATCGCTAGCAATTGATTCAACCTCTTTTTTAAGGAGTTTGACAAAGCCTATATCCCTGCTTGATCCGTCGGGTGTAACAAGAATCAGGGCAAATGAGTGGTCTCTGCTGAGATAATAACCTGAGCTGAAATCCATTTCAGATAGTTTGTTCCGGGAAAAGGTCGAGAGTAATAACGCCCTTATATTCAGAGGGTCGTCGGAGATCATGCTGAAATCGGTGATGGAAGAAAAAGGAGAGGCAAGTCTCCTATAGTTGTCCCTTATCTGCATCTTTATTCCTTCCGGTGTCAACTTCTTTTTCAATATACCGATACCCCTGTCATTCAGGTAAATCGGGAAGTATTTCAGCATGAAGTCCCATGGAAGATTCAGTACACTATAATCAACATCCCTGATCAGGGGAGACCTGCCCAGCCGCCGGCCAAGTTCCTCTACCAGAGACGTATCCCTTTCAATATGAGAATCATCCGCCTGAAGAACAATTATCAATGAATTCATTCTGCCGAAATCGTTCATCACCTCAACAAAGAGGTTCATGGAAGGATTATCCTGCGGGAGTAAATCCATCGGGTCTGTCTTTAACTTTATATTCAAGATCAGCAATGTGGACAGGATGGCGCTTATAACGGATGCCGAGAGAATAAGCCTGTGATGTCTGTATATGAAAGCTGCAATGCCTTTAATGATAGGGGTCATTCCAATTTCTCGTTAATTCAGGGTTTTATTGCAAATATACTCTTGCTTACACCGGGAAGAAGAAGTGTGCCTGCGCTTATGCTGTATAAAAGTTTGGCCATATACCCGGATATCAGTGAAACCGCCTTCTGGATTGATACATCCGGGGAAGTAGGTTCCCCCGGTGTTATGTTGATAGAGACAAAACCCGCACGGCTGAGTAACTCCGCCGTGGTCCGCGGCGAAAAGTCATAAAGGTGAAAAGGTGGATCGTAAAAGTTGTTTCTGATTCTGAAAACGGAAAGAAAACGGACAATCGGGGTGCTATGTGGAATTCTTATAAACAACACCCCTCCCCGTTTGAGTATCCTGAATACCTTATTCATCGTGCCGGAAGGATCAGGCAGGTGTTCAAGGACATAGAACATGGTAACGGCATCGAGTGAATAATCGTCGGAATCAAGATCGTCTATGGTCCCTTCTATCACATCCAGACCCCTTTTACGGGCAGCGGCAACAGTCTTTCCCGATGGGTCGATCCCGGACACATACCAACCCCTGTTTTTCATCATGTCCATAAAATGACCATAACCGCAGCCTATATCCAGAACCTTTCCGCCCTCAGGGAACACGCTGTTCAGGAGGAAAGAGACCTTCCTGAAGTTTCTATCCATAAGGCCTGCCCATGATGCCTCATCCTTTCCATTCCTCCCGTGGTAATCAGCATAAAGCAACCGTAATGTCTCAGGGTCCGGTCTGGGATTAAGATAGACAAGTCCACAGTTCCTGCACTGCACCATCCTGTATCCATTCCGGATTGAGATTAAACGGGTCTTGTCAGTCCCGCATATATTGCAATTTACATACTGCATAAAACGCAACCTATCCTATTGTTACCATTGCCGTGGCCAGGGTTTCCGTTGTGCTTAGCGTCAACAGCACCCTTCTGTCGATACAGAACTCCCCGGCTCGACCATGAGGTCTGATTGAAAATCCACCATCATCCTTAACTATTTCAATATCCTTCCATCCTATCCCGCTGCTCCATCCCGTGCCGGCCGCCTTCATAAAGGCCTCCTTGGCAGCGAAGATAGAAGCCATATGTTTGACGGGGGAAATGTTCCCGCTGATGGATTCTATCTCTGCCGGCGTGAAGATGGAATCAAGCAAAACCCTGTCATCCGCCCAACCGAAGATTCTCGATATCTCAATAATATCGATTCCCATACCAAACATACTTACAGTAATGCAAGGGTTATATCGGCCTCTGAGACAATTTGTCCCCTGACCTCAACCCGAGCCTCAAAGGCATACAAAGGGGGCAGTTCATGCATAAGGATAGATGTTATGATGAGTTGGTCTCCGGGGACTGCGGGTTGAAGAAACCTGGCATCCCTTATGCTGCTCAAATAGGCCATTCCGCCCCGCCCCCCTCCAATTATAAGCCCTGAGGTCTGTGCCATGGCTTCAATGATAAGAACGGGAGGGAAAACCATGCCGTTATCCATATATCCGGTGCACCACTCTTCGTTAAAGGGAATATTCTTCAGACAGACCATCCGGTTCTTCTCTCCGGTCTCAACAACCCTGTCAATCATGACAAAAGGGTAGGCGTGAGGAAGGGAATTGATTAACCGACGAGAATCGCTGTTCATTTCTGTTCTTCGATAAAACCTGCTATTGACCCTACCGAGGTGAAGATCCTCTCTGCAACCTCCCTGTCCGTTATTTCGACCCCGAACTCTTTTTTAATACCTACAATCAGTTCCAGGACATCGACGGAATCAAGCCCCAGGCTGTCAGGGCCAAAAAGGGTGGTATCTTCATTAATCCCGTCAGTGCCTATGTTCAGCCTCAATCTTTTTACCAGTAATTCCTTGAGCCTTGATAAGGTATCAGACATAATCAGTACAGGCCTCCTGTGACGGAAATGACTTCTCCGGTAATATATCCGGCATCCTCGGAGGCAAGGAATCTGACGACACATGCCACTTCCTCGGGTTTGCCGAATCTTCTTAGAGGTATGTTTGTCAGAAATTCCGCCCTTGTTTTTTCATTCAGGGAATTAATTATATCAGTTTCTATCACACCAGGGGCAACTGCATTGACCCTTATACCAAAATGTGCAAGTTCTTTTGACAGTGCCCGTGTGAATGCAATCACTCCGCCCTTTGAGGCGGCATAATTTGTCTGCCCCGCCGGAGCGTTGATACCGCTCAGCGAAGTCATATTAATAATAACCCCCTTTCTTTGCTCTATCATATATCCAGATGCAGCCTTTGAGCAGTTAAAGACACCTGTGAGGTTTGTCGTTATTACATCATTCCAGTCCTTGTCGGACATCAGCATCAGGAAGCCGTCCATGACAATGCCGGCGTTATTTACCAGTACATCAAGCCTGCCGAATCTTTCCACCACGCTATCAATCAAACTATGTGCTTCCCGGGAATCTGATATATCGGCCTTCTCTATAAAAATTTTACCGTTTGACTGTGAGAGTTCGTTCCTTGCATTCATCGCTTCACTTTCGGAACTGCTATAGTTAATGACCACGGTACCGCCGTCTTTTGCAAATTCCCGGCAGATGGCCTTGCCAATTCCCCTGCTTCCCCCTGTTACAAGAACTATACGTTCCATACCCAAGTCACAAAACCTTTCAAGATGGAATTATAAACAGAATATTATAGCATATCCCATAAAGGACCTCTTTTGCCCATCCTCCTTAACACCGACAGCAACTCTGTATCGCACCTTATGTCCAGGGAAGGTACTATCCAGTTATTCTTCAGGGCGGAATGCCGGGAGAGTCTTTCAAATATATCCTTCATGCCAATATGAGGCGATATATAAAATACAGGCTCAAGCAGTCCCCGGTCCTCCTCGATAATATTATCTTCAACCGCCCTCTTTTGCAGATTGGTGCAGGGGTATATCCTGACCCCCGTCATTGCAATAACCGCTGTAGGGTTTATGTCGTCAAAGAGGGTTAATGTCCGTTCCATTGTCACGGGATCTTCGCAGGGCCCCCCGATTATGATGTAATGTGCATCAGGCAGGTCTACAGACGTACAGACTTCAGATGCGGCCCTTATGTCTTACGGCGTAAAGGGCTTCCCGAGCCCCTTCAGTGTTGTTTCAGACCCGGCATCCGAGCCGAACTCCACGCCTTTGCAGCCGGCCGTCTTCATCAGCCCGGCAAGTTCCGTTGTCATACCCAGAGGCGTGCAAAAGCATGTCCAGTCAATTTTCAGGTTATCCTTGATCATGGCCTCACATATTGCCATGGAATGTTCCTGCGGAAAATTAAAGATATCATCAACAAAGAATGCATAGTCAATCCCGAAATCCTTTACCATCCCCTTAAGTTCGTCAACAACCGCCCCTGGTTCTTTTAATCTTAACCGGGTTCCTTCTATATTCGGATATGTGCAGTAATTGCATTTAAAGGGGCATCCCCTCTTTGACTGGATATTACCCATACCGCCGCGTTCGAGGTATTTCCTGTTGTCTATGAGTGCCCTTTCAGGGTGTTGATTAATGTCGGCATACTGCATGCTGTTTAAAGTGAAGATTCCGTCCTTTGTATACGCCAGGTTTGGAATAGCCCTTATGTCGTTTCCGGTCTCAAGTGCATCTGCTATCCTCATGATGGCATTTTCACCCTCTCCAACAACGCCGAGATCGAGGTCAAGGTATCTCAGCACTTCCTCGGGAAAGATAGAAAAGCCCGACCCTCCAACAACAATGGGTACCGATGAGATATCCTTAAGAAAATCAACTAGGCTTCTGATATAGGGGAGATAAAACCTGCTTTTATTAAAGGTTAGGTTGTCGATATTCCGGATGGATATCCCGATTATGTCCGGGTGGGATTCCTTTATTGCAGAGTCGATTGAACTGAAGGGGTCTTTAACAAAACAAAGATCAAGGATGATTGCCTCATGTCCGTTATCCCTCAAGGCCTTTGCAAGATAAGCAGCCCCTATCGGGGCAACCGGATAGGGTTCTGTTTCGTTATTCACAGAGATGAACAGTGTTTTCATATATTATCCTGAATATTGCATAAAACCCCTGCATTCCCTTTTACCTGGATGCCGGCTAAAAGCCCCCACTCAAGCAAACCTGTAAGAAAAAAGAAAGATTAATCATACCCTGCTTCACCGCCGTGAAGCATCCATTCAGCAGGAGATGAAAGTCAGATGTTTACCCGGGGTCTGTTTATAAACTACAGCATTAGTCATTCCCGCAATCCCGAACACATTCGGGAGTCGGGGAATCCTTCTCAAAGAACGATTCCCCGAACGCTTTCGGGAAATGACGGAATAACGACAACTGTTCGACTTTATACACAGACTTCAAGTAGTTTTGTTTAATAAAGAGGTGGCCGGGAGCCTCCCTTTGGACAGAGGGGAAGCGGTTCAATCAGTTAATTGGAGCCTTTTCCCTCGCAGTGCCAGCACGTTGGGTCGGAAGCCAGATAGTCGCCGGTTATGTGATATGCGTTTCCCCTGCAGCCGTAGCACTCTCCACTGTGTTCACAGTCACTGCAATAGCCCACAATCTTTTTGTGGATGTTCCGGAGATTGTTCATCACGGTACTTTCATTGATTATATCCTTCAGGGGTTTTTCTCTGATATTCCCCGTAGGGATATCAACCCCGGTGCAGGGCTGTACATATCCCTCCGAGTTGACAAGACAACTGTAGAGGTGGCGTCTGCACGAAAAAGCGGCGATGGTCGGACGGCTGTCCCATTTGATGCTGAAATCCTCCTTGTCTATCTCTTTCAGGAGTTCAAACAAGGACCTCAGTTTGGATGTGGTGACATTAAGCTCTGTATGCGTCTTTGCGCGTCCCTGCCGGGTCAGAATTTCAAAGTATGGGATGACACCATTCTGTCGGGCCCATGTCCACATTGACGGCAGATCATCAATATTCTGTCTGCATATAACAGTCTGTATGCCGAGGGCGGCATTACCGTCGGGATAGCCGACCTCCATAAGATAAGCCATGCCCCTTTTTATGTTCCGGGAGGCGCCTGGAACGCCGGCAAGGGTATCCTGAATTGCGGAAGAAGTGCTGTTATGTTTAACAATTACGGAGACCTTGTTTCTAAAGAGGAACCTGCTGTTGTCGGCATCTAAGAGAGTTCCGTTTGTAAATAGTATCTGTTTTAGGCCGAGTGAACTTATATATTCCACTATATCCTTCAGGCCGTCAAACAAGAGGGGTTCTCCACCACCGAGAAGTATTATTTTCTTTGCTCCAAGGTCCTTTGCCTGTCTAAGGACCGATTGTAATTCCCCGATGTTCAATTCATTCGAGGCAGGTTCTCCTGCAGAGGAATAGCAGTAGAGACATCTGAGGTTACACTTCCTGGTAAACTCAAGCTCTATGGAGAGCAGGCCCCTCTTCTCAAGACATTCGGATATCTCTTCATCTGAAAACCCCAGTACATTTAGGATATCAGCATTCATGTCCCTGTGGCCTCTTTTCTCTCAGGTCTTTAAAAATGATGGGTTTGCGGCTCCCTTTTTCATGGAGCCTCCCGGCTATGCTCTCAGGTGACTCTATTTTGATTGCAGGAGTAACCCTTGCCCTTGAGCGGAGAGCGTCTGTCAGGGAGGAGATGAAATCTCTATCCTTCCTGTGAGAACCGATGCGCAGGATTATGTGGTCCGTCCCATCATCTCCGGTATATGCCTCTATCTGAAAGTTCTCTATATCCTTTATTCCAAGTATTGCATTTTCAATTGTACCGGGATAGATAGTCACTCCCTTGAATTTTAATTTGTGGTGCTTCCTCCCCAGTATGGGGCCGATACGAAGGGAATTACGGCTGCATTGACATGGTGAAGAGATCTTGAATGTGATATCTCCGGTCCTGTATCTTATAAGGGGCATCCCCTCTGTTTGAAGGGTAGTTATAACAAGTTCGCCCTCTGCATTGTCGGGCAATGAATTCCCTTCATCATCAACCACTTCTGCAATCACAAGTTCGGGGTGGCTGTGGAGCCCCCGCTTTTCCCTGCACTCGCAGAATGAGATTTGTCCCTCTGTAAGCCCGTATGTGGAATAGCATATGTCTCCGAAAGCCTCCTCAATTAATTTACCGGAGGTGTTGCTGTTAAGCGATGAGTCTCTTATACTGTCTCCTATGAGTACCATTTTTTTTATCCCCAGTTCCACGGGATTGAGTCCAATCTCATCTGCAAGGCTCGCCAGCCTGATGATAAATGAAGGAACTGCAACAATACCGTTGGGCCGGAGGTCCTTTATAAGATCGATATGTCTCAGGATATTCCTGGGTCCTACCCTTACTACAGAGGCACCGAGACGTAAAAGCCCGCTATAGTAAGCGATTCCGGCTATGAAGAGGTTATCGCAGGTTACGGCAATATGGAAGAAATCGCCCGGAACCGTCCCTGCACAGGAGAAACTCCTTTCTTCATTGTACGCCAGTCTTTCCAGGTCATTTTTCGTCATTGCTATAAAAGCAGGTTCTCCGGTTGTACCCGTTGTAGAGACCAGTTCAGCCGTTTCATTCCTCGGAACCGATAGGAACTCCTGATTGAATCTCTGGAGGTCATCTCTTTCCGTAAAGGGAAGTTGAGATATATCCTCTAAGCTTTTGATACTCTCCGGCTTCAGGCACTGACTGTCAAGGGCCTTTCTGTAATACGGAAACCTCTCACAGGCATAGGCAATGGTTTCGAGGAAGATCTGATCCTGCACTCTCCTGATCAGTTCCGTAGGCTGACGGTCTATTGAATCAAATACCTTCATGATTACTAACGTCTATATACCTGTAAATCCTTGCATCGCGTTTCAGTGCAGTCCGTTCATTTTCAAGAAAGTATAAGTCCATCCTGTATTTAGCGGACGGATCGTGTAGCCCATCTTTCAACAGGATTGCACCGGTAATTGCCATTTCACTAAAGCCCTGGCAAATGGATTCAACTGAATATTTTATCACATTACCATATAAATCTTTAAGAGGGAAGACAATGCTTTCTCCCCTGATATCAAAAACAATGGACGCCCGGGCCGTTAGTGCATTTGGAGAGGTGAAGGGAAACAGCAAAGGACTTGCACCTATGAGACCTTGATCAAGCACTGCCCTGAAATACTCCGACTTTATCTCCTCTATTGCATCGTCAATCCCGATATAGAGACAGATATCGTCGTTCCCGATGGGATAGCTGATACCGGAATCATCCAGCAGTTTGCATACTCCGGCAATCACCAACTGCTCTAATTCATGGACAAAACGGAGATCTTTAAAATGCGAATGCAGGCTGGATACAGCGGTTTTCATGCCTGCTGTATCTATCCTGCAGATGCCTGTTAGCGCTGCCTTCATACCCTGCCTAATATTATTACAGAGTTTTGTCCGCCAAATCCTGCAGAAAGTGACATGGCAGTATTAACGGCATGGTTTCTTGCCTTTGCGGGAACATAATCGAGATCACATTCGGGATCTTTTTCTTCAAGGTTAAGCGTGGGGTGGATAAGTCCTGTCTTGATGGATAGCAGACAGCATATCACTTCAATGGACCCTGCCGCACCGAAGGAGTGACCCAGCATCGATTTGGTGGAACTTACAGGTATGCCGTATGCCCCTTCTCCAAATGCTCCTTTCATCGCTTTTGTCTCCATCAGATCGTTATACACTGTTCCGGTGCCGTGGGCATTGATATAATCAATCTCATCGTGGTGAATTTTGGCTTCTGAAAGGGCCTGTCTTATGGCACAGGCAAGCCCCCGGCCCTCACGATGCGGTCCTGTCAGGTGGTTTGCATCAGATTTCGATGAATATCCCAGTACCCGTCCATATACTTCAACACCCCTTTTTGAAGCTGACTCTCCGGATTCGAGGACTACGAAGGCGGCCCCCTCACCAGGGGCGAGTCCGCTCCTTCTTCGGTCAAAGGGTCTTACCCTGTCCTCTGTTATTGCCTGGAGGGAATTGAAGCCGCTTATGGCAAGATCACTCAGCGTTTCAACACCCCCGGCAATCATAATATCTGCATTGCCGGCTTTTATCTGTCTTGCAGCAATCCCGACGGCATCGGTTCCGGAAGCACAGGCGGTAGAGACGGTAAATACCGGGCCGGTCAGACCGTACCGTGAGGCGATATGTGAAGCTATATACGAAAGCGATTCTTCTTTTATATTATCGTCAGAACGGTTGCCGCCTTCCATTAGCCTCTTCTCCTTGCACAGTATGTTTCCAAGCACAGTGCCAATGAAAATGCCTGTTTTTGTCTCTTCACGATTATCGATACCGTCCAGACGTGCATCCAGGACAGCCATTTTTAACGCCTCCTCTGCAATATACCCGAATTTATCCTCTACCGGTAATTTTTCCGGCAGGCTTGAGTTGTCAAACCCCGCCATGAGCCACTCCCTGTCGGATTTGAGCAGGGGCAGTTTCATCCTCCTTATTGCATTTTTACCGGAGCATAATGCGTTCCAGAACTCCTTCACTCCAGAGAAAGGGTTTAAGGGCGTTACGATGCCTACCCCGGTAATATAAACATTCCGGCTCATTACTTGTCGAGTTTCCATATTGAGGCATTCAGCATGATTGTATGAGTTTTGTAACCGGTCCTGTTGGCAATATTGAGATGTTCCTCTGCGTCATAAAATCCATGCCAACCGGCACAAACACTTTCAAGGAAGTCATGACAGAGTACCCCTCTCCTCAGCCACTTTTCCTTTATATACCTTTCCTCTTTATCCGGATAACAGTTGGTCACAATGCCCAGAGAGCCTCCGTATCGTAAAATCCTGTAGATATCCCTGTAGAAATCCTCCCGTTTTTCAGGCGGGATATAGGGGTCGGCACATGCAAAGAAGACAACATCAAAGGAATTGTCATTAAAGGGCAATGGAGACCCAAAGCCTGACCACGATTCAGGGTTAATCCAGTTGATGGAACCGGGGGAGTTCAATTTCCCTGTGGCGGCGTCATGGAAGATGTCGGTGAAATCAATTGCAGTAATATTTGTGTTTGATAACTCCTCCTGCATCTGTAGGATGTCAAAGCCCGGTCCGTAACAGAGGTCAAGGAGATCACCTCGTCTCCTGCCGTCAATGGACAACAGTTTGAGAAGTACGGCCCTTGCAAAGCTGAATTCATGATCCCCGAGAAAGTCCTCCCATATATTCAATGAATCCCTGTCAAACTTAAAGAGCGGCGGTGCGCCCCTTAGAAACTTGCCTGCATAGGAGATGCATTCACCGAAGAATCTCATTTTACCGCCGAATCTCTCCCTGAGAGCTTCAGCGTTGACATCGGTATATTCCATACAATCGCAGCCCGTAGCATTCCACAGGTATATCCCGTTACTGTACCGTAAAAGTTCACATTCATGCAGTAAATCAATTATTACCTTTATCATCCTTCTTCTCGTGGTGTCGTGCAGTTTATAACCGGTCGCATCTCTTAGTGAGTTTGCGATATCAATAAATTGAAACTCTTTAAGGGATTCAATCAATGCCAGGATGCCCTCCTCAAGGGCGAATGTCAGCAAGCGGGATGTAATGAATTTTTGAAAGGCAAATTCCTTAAGAAGGGACCGGTTATATGATGATTTCAATATCATGGTTGTTTTTCGTCCTATATGTCGTTCCTGTACCGATATCGTGAGAGAATAACCATTGAGGCGTTACCCTCTCTCTCTGAAGCGCATACCAGTAAATGGTCTGTTTTATTCAAGGTATCATTTGATCGTTCCATACCGGTAAGGATCCCGGGCGGAACTTTACCCTTTTTTATGATTAGAGCCCCCAGTATTATGTGCCAAATCGTGGTGACAGCAAAGGCATTTCCTGTTAATGGGATTATGCTGCCGGACTGGATTCCCGGGAATGTGCCCTCTGGCGAATCTGTTAAAACAATATCTATATCCTCCAGGGAAAGATCCGCCATCTTCAAGGCGCCGGCAAGTGCCTCGTTAAAGGCATGATGCCGGTCGTACGGATTGAACCTGGAACAAAATCCTGAGATGAGACAGTAAGGCTCCGTGCCGGTTCTTTTATCTGCAGGTTCAATCAGGACGGCTCCTGCGCCTTCAGATATCGCATCCTCACCGAGTTTGGAATGACAGTAAAAGGAGAGTTCGTTCAACTCCTCAGCAGAGGCAACTACCGCACGTTCGACCAATCCTTCCTGGAGCATCCGGCAGGCATTCATTACGGATTTAACAGTAACCGTTCTCCCCCCTATCATGGTATGTACAGGGCCATGGACTTCGTGGCAGATGGAGGCATTCCCTGCAGGTGCGTTTAATACGGAATCTGCAAATAAAATGGGGCTTACGTCCTCCGCTTCACCCTCTATCAGCGCCCAGTGGTACTCCTGGGTATAGTTAAGGGCACCGTGAGTCAGACCTATGAGGAAGGCTGTATCTTTCCCTTTTAATGTGCCGAGACCGGCGTCGTTCATTGCAAGAACTGTGGATGCCATTAAGTATCTCGAAATTCCTGCAGCACGCCTGAACCTCCTGTCATTTATAATTTTATCAGGTTCTATGCCGTCAACTTTGGCTCCTCCGAGCTTATGGATTCCGGGAAATCCTCTTATCTCTTTTACTGAAGAGAGCCCTTTTTCAGCGGCATTCCAGAACTGTTGACGCCCGGCACCTGCGGGCGTCAAGGGACCTGTTCCTGTTATAACGGTTCCTTTCATTGGTACTCTCTGAGTATGAGGGATGCATTAGAGCCGCCAAAGCCGAAGGAATTGGAGAGGACTGTTCTTATATTATGACTTTCAGGTTCTGAAACTATAAGGAGGTCACACTCGGGGTCAGGCGTCTGGAAGTTTATATTCGGGGGTGTGGAGTTATGGATTATAGCGAGTATGGAGACAATAGCCTCAACCGCACCTGCGCCTCCAAGGAGGTGGCCGATCATGGGTTTTATTGAACTGACGGGTATCTATCCTGCTCCGTCTCCCAGTGCTAAATGGATTGCCCTTGCCTCCATTACATCATTGTGCCTTGTAGCGGTACCATGGGCATTTATGTAATCAATTCCGGGGTATCCCGAGTCTTTCAGGGCAGCCCGGATGGCTGCTGCGGCATACTTTCCGGATGGTTCAGGACTTGTCATGTGATAAGCATCAGAAGATGCCCCGTATCCTGCAACCTCACAGAAAATTTCTGATCCCCGCCTGATCGCATGTCCTAGTTCTTCCAGCACGAGTATTCCCGCTCCTTCACCAAGGACAAGGCCATCTCTGTCCCTGTCGAAGGGTCTGCAAAGGGAAGGAGTTATAGCCATAAGCGAGTTGAATCCGGCAAAAGTAAACTCACTCATAGTGTCGTATCCCCCACAGATAGCCATCCCGAAATTACCGTTACGTATGGAGTTGAACGCATGCCCGACGGCATTGGTACCCGAAGCACAAGCGTCTGAAAATATAGTGTAGTCTCCCACCAGCCTGAATTCCCGGAATATATTAACAGCCTGATAGTGTGCAAGATAGTCAAGGACTGATGAAAGACTTGCCTTATGAATACCTTTTTTAATCACTTCCCTGTGAAATGCCTCGCCCGATAGCATCCCCCCCAGGGTGGTTCCAAGAGAAAGGAGCACATCTGTTCCGATGATTCCATCAAGTGCTCCGGCATCGGTAAGGGCTTCGCGAATCGTATGGATAAGGAGATGACTTGCCCGGTCAAGTCTTGCCGCCCTGAGGTTATAGACCGTTGTGTCATTAAAATCCTTTGCCTCTCCGCCGTGTCTGCCCCTGTATCCTGTGGAATCAAAGGAGGTTATCTCTCCTATACTGCTGTGACCGCGTATTGTCTTTTCCCAGTTTATCTCCTTACCTGTTCCGTGGGCGGTTATTATGCCCATTCCGGTTACGACAACCCTTTTGTTCATGAATTACAACCTTGCCTCCTGCCTCAGGAACGATTGAAATCTCAACGAATCGATAAGTATTTTCACAATTATCCTCCATCGTTTGTCTAATAGAGTTATCGCATTATGTAGAAATAAAATAAAAACAGACAAATAACCATTACTATGAAAATGCCACCGGCTATTCCGGTAATGAAGACAAAGAAAACCAGAACACTCAGGAGCAAGAAATAAGCAGCTATTGTAGAGACCATGGATCTGTAAAAGTAGATATCTTTCATTCGGTTATTCCGAGTACTTCCTTGACCGGAGCAAACCTGAAGTGTCTGAGAATACCTTCAACCTTTTTTGGTGTAACCTTCAGATTAAAATAGTGCATGAATCGCCTGCCTAAGGGGAGATCTATCCGGGGGTTGTCCTTGTCGAACTCCCATGGATGCACATAGAGCATCGCAGGATACCCCGTCTTATTGATCCTTTTGAACTTTGAGATAATGTAAAAGTATGGCGTAATCCTTAAGGGCAACCCTCCACTGAATGGGATATTTTCCCAGAACAGCCTTGAAGTGGAGAGCGGGAACTCACAGATTTTTCCGAATTCGGTGTCAAACCGGCACGGATAAAGAGGAAATCGTCTGCTTCCCATACGCGTTAGGGGTACCATGCTTGAATCATAGAGTATTCCGTGTTTTCTCAATATCCTCAGTGCCCATAGGGTATCTTCACGGATGGACCATTCCGGGGCCCTGAAACCCAGAACCGTTTCATTTGTAACGGCGCCGATGGCATCCAGTGATCTGGCAACGTCATCCTCAAATTCATCTTCCGATAGTTCAAAAAGCCTTCTATGGAAAAATCCATGTGTTGCAATCTCGTGTCCTTTGTCCCTGATCATCCTGATAAGGCCGGGTTCCTTATGGGCAATATAACCAAGGACAAAGAACGTTGCCTTAACATCAAAGGCACTGAAGGTTCTTAAAAGCCTCTCGGTATTCCTGATGATTCGCGACTCAAAGGAATCCCATCCTGTGGGGTCTGAGTATGCGGGTAAACCGCATATATGATACCAGTCTTCAAGGTCGACAGTGAGTGCATTTATCATTTACAGGTACTCATGCAGTCGTTGGAAGGTTTTCCTCACCTGCCGTCGGGAGAAAAAGGAGCAGGCCTCTCCCGGGATTCAGCATGACAAAAACGACTTTATAAACAGACACTATTAAGCTCTCCCCTTGAAGAGTTTTCTTATTTCCTTGTCATAAAGGAAAGTCAATATCGATGATAAGCGGCCTAATACCGGTAAAGGGTCTCTCAAAGAAATTATATCATCTTTTATTGTAAAGTTGAAAAACCCCGGGGTTAACCCGAACCTGTCGGGGTTCGATATGAAATGCATGATATCACCCGGGATTAACCACCTGCACATTACCCCTTTTTTATAATCGGATACAGGTTCAATATCACCATCTATAGCCAGTCTAAACAGTAAATAAGGAAAATCCATTCCGGATTCTATAGCAAGTTGCAGTGAGCCCCAGAACCTCGGATTGACCTCCAGAAGTTTTGCCTTCCCGTCCCTGGGGTCTACCCTGAACTCGACATGTGCTATGCCCACCCATTTTAAGGATTTCATTAAAGATGAAGCAACAGTTTGCACATCATTCCTTTTTATACTTACCCTGAGCGTGCTTGGCCCCCCCGTTACAGGGTATTCCCGCAGCCTTCTGTAAACAAAAGATGCCCTCACTTCTGATTTGAAATTAAGAAGAAGGCAGACGCTGACAGCATCTCCTCCCCACGGGATATGCTCCTGAACGATCGGTAAAGGATAACTTTTGTGAACCTTCTGATAGGAAACGATAAAATCTTCTTTTTTGTTTACATATGTAATACCCCTTGAGCCTGAACTCATCCGCGGCTTTATAACAACCGGGAAGTCAATTTCCTTGGCGAGTTTATGTATCAGTGAGGGGTTGTCTATTATATATGTTTTAGGGGTGTCAATGCCTTTTGCCCCGGCATATTGCATCAGGAAGGCTTTGTTATGTATCTTAAGGGTCAGGTCTGTGTCGGCAAAGGGTATCCGGCAATTTTTTGATAACCGTTCTCTATTAGAAGTTATGATTGTCTGTGTGGCAAGCTCCATCGGGAAGAGCACATCATATCCATATCTGTCCAGCTCCAGCTCCAGCCAGTTTAAAAAGTTTTTTTTCTTTTCCGTAGGTGATGGATATACCACCCTCCTGTTACAGTATCTTGAAAAAAGGGCTGTTGCAAATCTTGTCTTCTCACCTGCCGTGACGTAATGCCCCCTCCTGCCGAATGACCGGACGGCAGCAAGGGATTTATTCCACATGCCATCAAGAATGAAGATCCTGCCCATAGGAAAAGCTTTGTTTATGTTTTATTGTTTTTTTGATAGTCTGCCGGAAGCCCAGGTTCATGGGATAGAAGAAGTTTTTATATGTGCCGTTACCCCATAGTCTTTTTAATATTGACCTATATGAAAAACATCCTTTAAGCACGTGATGAAATCCATCGAGCAACTGTTGAGGCCTCAGCAGTTTGGGCATAAAGACAACATTGTTTGTATTGTAATTGGACCAGTCCCGGTCTATTATCCTTCCCTCCTTCAGCATCTGATCATGCAGCCTTGTGCCGGGGTAGGGCGTGAGGATGGAAAAGTAGCAGACATCGATCTTTGCCTTTACTATAAACTCAAGCGTTCTGTCAAAAACAGCTTCATCGTCATGATCAAAGCCGAATACAAAGGACCCGTCAACCCCGATGCCGAAATCATGGAGCTTCTTGATAACATCGATATAGTCCCCGGGCTTATTGAATCTCTTTCCCATCGTGGAGAGGTTCTCCTGTGACAGAGTTTCAAATCCTATTAAAAGGCCCAAGCATCCGCTTTTCCTGCAGAGTGTAAGGAGTTCGTCATCCTTTGCAATATTGACTGAGGCCTGTCCGAGCCATTTCAGGTTGTAGGGAATGATCCTTTGGAGGAGTTCCCGGGCATGTCTCCTGTTGCTTATTATATTGTCATCTACAAAGAAGACTACATTTCGCAGGGCAAACCTGTTTTCAAAGGGTTTCAGGCCCTGTATCTCCTTTTCGACCTCATCTACCGGTCTGTTTCTGAACTTGCCGCCAAAGGAGTTTGTTACAGAGCAAAACTCACAGTTGTGCGGACATCCACGGGTGGTTTCCACAAAATGAACCGGCAGGTATCCCTTTCTTCCGTATAGATCCCAGTCAGTAATGGGTAGCATCTCTAAGGATGGGTATCCGTTTACATGCTGATAAATCTTTTTAAGTTCGCCCTTCTCAAAATCCTTAAGGACTCCATCCCAGAGATTCTCCGCCTCTCCTTTAAGAATGCTATTGCAGTGCTGAAGGGCCTCGTCAGGCATTTTGGAGACATGCATTCCCCCCATTACCACCTTTATTCCACGTCTCCTGAAGATATCGGCTATCTCATAGGCCCTGTTGACGGCAGGCGTCATGGCGGTTATACCTACAAGATCGGCATCTTGGGCCAGATCAAGATCTTCGACCTTTTCGTCACTTATACTCACCTGCCAGTCTGACGGCGTGAGTGCAGCTACCTTCAGAAGTCCCAGAGTCGGAAGTCTGAAGAAAAAATCACCTCCGAGCAGGCTCTTAGATGCAAGGGGTGAAATTAATAAAAGTTTTTTGTCTGCCATGCCCTGACTCTATTATTTATTCTATAAAGTATACAGATGCAAGTTGCAACTTCGCATCCTGACGCGGTATAACTGATCAGATGAGTGCAATGACCAAAGAAAAAAGAATTTTTTCCAAAAATCGAATTTATTTCAAAACAAGGAAGAAATAAGAAAAACCAATATCAAATGAGCTATACTCAGTTAGTTTAAACGAATGTCGTCTATCATACAGACATTTTTTCTGCAAGGCACAAGATGTCTCCAAAAACTCTGCTAACTACTTTTAGTCTTAAGAAAATGTTTTAAGTCTTTAGCAAGTTTCACTGATTTTTCATAATTGATTCTTGGCTCTCCCCATGGCTCTATAGTCAGAGCTTTGTAACGTTTTTGTTCAGTGACAGCAACTCTTATTGTAGTCTTCATTTCGCTATCCTTGATTAGTATAATCTGAACTCTCGTGCCGGTTTGTCTCCACCCCCCCTGTGATGGCCATAGCTGTGACAATCTTACCAATGTCCTTACTGGCTGATTCAAAAGTGTAGCCTTGTCTCTTCAGAAAGTTTAGGACATTGTCATAAGCCTTTTCATAAGGCATATTTGCTTGCAATATCTCGCCACCTGATACATTGGTAACCTTAGCTGATTCTTCTAAAAGTGCTTGCTTGCGTGCATGACGACTTCCGCCAGACTCGCAACCCTGCATAATAACGGATACTGATAACATGATTGTAAAGATAAAAATAAAACCTTGAATTTTACGTATCATTTGCCTTTATCTCCTTTAGTGCCAGTAATGGCAGATATATTTGTTTCCCAATGGATCATTTTCCCATATACCCTCTGTTCCGTTTACCATGCCAGCATTGGAATTACATTTAACCCCAATATTTTCAGCAAAACGCCATCTTTTTTTCTGAATCTCACTCTAATTTATTTATACCAAAAGCGCAAATGATGCCCTGAGTAACAGAATTTTGATCAGATATAGCATATTCTCCTGCACTTAATGGCTCTTTAGGCACTATTTTATAAAAACCATTTTTTGACTTTTCATAATCGAAATCAATATTATTCTTTGTGTTTAACTCTGTTGACGTGACACTGCCGGTAAAGATTGCATAGCGAATGTTTTTTTTGGGATGATAATCTAATTTAAATAATTCAACTAATATAGGCTTCACTCTTGTATAAAAAATAGGTAGTGTGGAATTTATCCTGAAGTCGGCTTTTTCTCCTTTTACGTAAACCCACTTATCGTTAGCCCGTGTACTAAAGAAAAAAGGAATTAGTCTCTTTACTGATTGCTTCATTGAAACAGCTACAAAAGCCTTGCTGGGTGTTATCTCCACCAACTTTCCGTCTATCAATACGTAATAGTCATTACAAACATTCCCTGAATATGTATTTTGTGGAACTTGTGGTGCTAAAAGTTTCTGTGTTTGTTGTGGTTTTGGCCCTTCACTATCATCTCCCATCATCGCCTCGATGACCTTTTCGCTTACTCCAGCCTCTTTGAGTTCTATGATGGCGTCTGTAGAAAGGTCGAAATCGGTTTTTGAAGTCTTGATCTTTTTTATTATTAGTTCATCTCCCAGTTCGGCTCTTACCATCTTGAGTACCGTCTTATTGGTAACTACTTCTTTTTTGCCGCTTTCTCCCTCACTATATCCAATGCTTGTGAACAGCAATAGAGCAATAGAAATTATACTTAAAAGCAGAACCCATTTTTTCATAAACACCCCCTGATCATGGTTTTTGATATCTCTTGAATATTTTAAAGTATAATATAGAGCCTATCTGTTTTACAAATGTATTCAGGTATGACCTGTCGCCGATACAGACCTGACAGTAGGGGTCGACAACCCTGAACCGACGAAACCCCCTCACCGTTTTCTGAACATCGTCACTTAAGAGGTAATCCGTTATTGACATATCGTTGAAGTTGCCCGTTGATGTCCTCCCGTCATAATCGGTACAGCAGAAGACATAGTCTCCATTATACAGGATACCGAGATTTTCCTGGATCCCGTGGCAATAACCGAATCTTGCCCTAACGATTTTTTTGCCGGGTGGTTTCCTCCAGTCCCCGAGGATTCTTGTTTGAAAGGAGAGTTTATTCGTAACGGTTATCCTGTTCTCCTTGTAGCTTTTTGACCTTTCAATATGCTTTAGCACATCAGGCAGACGGCTTTCAAGGCGGGAACCCTTTAGTATCCGTTCAGCCCATAACTTCAGATAACCACTCAACTTCGCCGAGGTGTCAGCAATGCTGAGTTCTTTTGCTACAGGTATGATAAGCCTCCTTAAAGGGGACGAGAGGAAGCTTATTGTAAGTTTTGTCGCGTAAGCATCGTTGATGGATGCCTTTGCGATGGCTGAAATACCATCTGCATAATCATCAAAGGCAAGTCCTCCGGCACCTCGCATGAAAAAGGTCTCCTTATCGGGTGTTTGAAGGGATATGATTATCTGTCTTACACCTGCCTCCTGAAGGGCACGGAAGCTGTCGATGTCCATACGACTGCCGTTAGTTGTGATACATACATCGACATTTTTATATCTTGCATATTCAGCCAGATCAGTAAGCTCGGGATGGAGCGTAGGCTCACCCATAACATGAAATATCACAAAATTAAAGATGCCGGTATTGCTTGCCTCGTCAATGATTGCCCTTGCCGTTACTGCCGGCATCATCCCCCGGGTTCTTTTCATAATGGAGTCGGGGCAGAACTCACAGGAGAAGTTGCAGATATTTGTGAGTTCGATATGAAGCCTGTTGATCGGAAGTTTTATTGCTCCGAAACGCGTAGTCATTTGTATTTTATCCATATACAGGAAATTGTAAAATTGTTAGGACGCTGATGAGCGCAGATCTTTTGAATTAAAATAAGAGAAAATAATTTTTATCTGCCTGTATCTGCTAAAATCTGCGTCCTATTTTAATCTTTCTTGTTTATTAATTTGGTTCTTCCGACATTTTTGTGGAAAATAAACACAGAGGCACAGAGTTTATAAAACAAGTCTCTTAGTTGTATCTTTTGATAAAAAGTCTTTTCTATACTTAAGTGCAATTCATGACAGAAACATTCTTCATAGGCGGATTCCAACCAACCTAACCTGAAATTCCGATGAACTTCATAGAAAAAGCTGTAATCTTATCTGTTATGTTACCTCTTCGTTGTAGAAAACTGATTTCTCCGTGTCTTCCCGAAAGCTTTCGGGATGGTTTATCTTGCATTATTTATTCTCCCACACACCTCCCTGAAGAAACATTAAGTTTTCAATACCCTGTCCCGAAATATCGGGACGGCGTGGAGGTTCATTCTTCGTGTCCCTTCGTGTTAATTAATGGTTGAACAGTATCCGTTGGTTTTGTTCCCTCTATGTGAGTCTGTGGCTTAAATTCGGTCTTGGTTCTTCTTGCCAGTCTCCTTTTTATATATGGTGCTGCACCCATGAGAAACATGATTGACAGGGAGATAATAAACCCGGGACTCTCCGGGGTGAAGATCTTGCTGCCAAAATAGGTATATAGAAAGCTGACCGGCAGAAGGGGAATCAGGCTTGCAATATAGAATTCCCTGAACCTGATGCCTGAAAGTCCCGCCCAGTAACTGACCATATCCCATGGTAAATTGAACAATCTCATAGACAATATTGCATTCCCGCCGTGCTTTATTGACCACTCGTCAATATGTTTTATCTTGTTATTGACGGCTGCGAGTTTTTTGAAGGCATCCCGGCCGAGCCATCTGGCAAAAAAGAACCCCGTTACTGTTGAAAGTGCACCTCCGGTGGCTACGTACAGTGTGCCCAAGAAACTTCCGAAAAGAACACCTGCTACAACCGTTAACCCCATTGAAGGAAGAAAAAAGAGCAGGGGCCTGATGATGCAAAGCAAAATAAAGATTAAGGGAGCTAAAAGCCGGTATTGTGATACGAATTGATTTATATCTTGGGGATTGAGGTATGGATAAAGCAGTGCTGCTGCAACAGCCAGAACGGCTAAAGAGATTATCTTAATAACAGCAATTGTTCTTCCTGTTTTCATCGTCTTCAATCCTGTTTGTTATCCAGACATCCGCCGGCAATATCAAATCGAAAGTTCCGGGTTTTATTGTGGTATTAATCTTTATGTCTGAGAGCCTTGTCTGTATTTTATCGCCCCCCGGGGTGATAAGCGTGAATTCCTCCGGCAGACCTGTCTCAGCGTCATACTCGATAGTGATAGAGGATAGATATTTTGCGATTATCGAGGATAGAGGCGAAAGCTCGAATACAATGAGGTTATTATCACGAAGCATCTTTACTTTAAACCTCTCCTTCAGCCTTTTAAAGGAGCCCCACACGATGGAGTTGAAAAACTGCATCGTGTTTTTTGCTATGATATCTTCTGTAAAATCGTAGACTTCCGCCTCTTTCTCCACAGGATGGTAAACGGTCATAGTTTTGCCGTTAACGACGGTAATGGACTGTTCGGGTGCAGCAGTTTCCATTCTTAACCTGTTGGGTTTCTGAAGAATAATACTGCCCCGTATCTGTAAATCCTTTTTCAGTACCCGGAGGTGTTTTTCCTGATAAATCGTTGCAACAACTGAACTGATCCCGGACTGAAGTTTCTTGAGAGATTCAACAATTATTTTCTGCTCGTAAGGATCTTCTACCCCTTTCAGATTATTTGATGCCCAGCAGAGGGATGGCGGGATAACAAATAATAAAAATGAGGCAAGAAAGAAGGAAAACTTATTTAGCTTTTGCCTCAACATATTGCTTTTCAACCTGGTCCCTGAAGGTGAAGCCTGAGTTGTAAGTACAGAAAGGATATAACCTGCCGTCTACAGCAGAATAATGCACCGCACATCTCCGTATTCTCTGGAGGTCGTAATTGTAATTGTCCATGAAGTGCATCCCAAATATAAAGAATGTCTTGTATGCGTGATTCCTGAAATTTTCCGTCCAGGTATATTTCTTGTCTGCATACCCGTCAAGGGTCTGGAGGAATTTCATGAAAGTCAGTCCTTCCGGCGCCTCTGCAGATATAAAGTGTTTGTTCAGAATATTGAGTGAGCTGAGTTTTGAGAACATCTTAATCCTTCTATTCTCCGTCTTTCCTGCCAATGTTTCAATATCTTGTAGGGCGGAAAAGAGCTTAAAAAACTTTGTGACAGGTACGGCATGGCTCTTTTTGTCTACAAAAAGGAGCGCCATTGCACCGCAGTGGGGATGGCAGGTGTGGTTTGTAACCGATGACCCTGTAAGTGCCTCGGCGAGTTTTACAAATGGTGTGCCGGAGTTCAGAGAAAACCAGTCAACGTATGGATCAGTAATACCCGTCTGTTGACTGACATCGTGTATCATATCGGTGAGTGTATACCTCTCTCTCATCCTGTGTTCTTCAGAGTACCTGCCGGTGAAGACTATAGGCTGTATAGAGATTCCCGTAAGGACATCAAGATTCTTAAAGGCAAGCCTGACAAGGTCGCCAAGCTGATGGTGATTTATTCCTCTGATAACCGTCGGGACAAAGATGATCCGCAGCCCTGCCTGTCTTGCAGATTCAATGACCTTAAGTTTCATCTCAAGCAGTTTCTTCCCCCGTATCTGTTCAAATACTTCATCTGTAACGCCGTCCATCTGGAGATAGATGTACTGAAGCCCGGCCTCTCTTGCCTTCATTGCAAATTCAGGATCAGAGAGCTTGATGCCGTTTGATGCAACCTGTATATGTGTAAATCCAAGGTCTTTTGATGCCCTGACAATGTCATGAAAGTTCGGATGTATTGTCGGTTCTCCCCCCGTAAACTGAATGGTCGTGCACGCTGCGGGTTTTTGTTCTCTTAGTTTTCTGAGCATCAGGTATACCTCGTCAAATGATGGCTCATACAGGCTTTTGTTTGAATCGGCAAAGCATATGTTGCATGAGAGATTGCACCTGCTGGTAAGGTCTATATTGGCAACAGACGTATGAGTAAGATGCATGTTGCATATACCGCATTCTGTAGGGCACTTTGACGCACCCAGGACCTGGGGATTGGAAAAACCATTACCATCTCTGAAGTGCCACTTTTCAAGCTCCAGGAATAGTTTGGCATCTGAGGATATGATGTCGTTGAATATACCGTGTTCGGGGCATTCCTTTGACAATAAGACCTTACGGTCTTTTTCATATTCCGTTGCAGGTATTACTGATAGACATTCGGGGCAAAGAGAGAGAGTGTTTTTTGGAAGGCCTCTGACCAGTGGCGGAACTATGTTGCCTGTCAGTGTATAGGAGCGTTTCGTACAGTTAATGCCCTGAACAGGTTCATCTATAATGGTTCTTTCAGTAGACATCTGTACCTCCGTAGTATTCATATCGGGATGAAATTATACCATTGATCTGGATACAGTCTAACATATTTTTCAAGTGTTTTTGCAACCGTCCTGATACCTTCAATCTCTTCTCTTTCATTCGAAATAAACATAGGTCTTTCAATAATTCCTTTATAACTCCCGGCTTCCCTGACAACAAATGCTACAATTATAGGAGTACAAGTCAGTCTGCTCAATATAAAAGGTCCTCTTGGAAACGGAGTCTGTTTGTTGAGAAAGTCAACCTTGATACTTTCAAGTCCGACATTATGCCTGTCGATTAACATTGCCACGAGTTCACCTCTATTCAGGACGTTCATCAATTCAATCGTGGAGAAAGGGGAGTTCCCTATGGTGATTGTATTGACGCCGTATCTCTCCCTGTACCATCTCCGTATACCGTCTATTTCAGGGTTTTCGTCAGGCAGAGTAACCACATTTGTCCTGAGTCCGTAAGAACCGAAGAATATTCCTCCCAGTTCCCAGTTCCCAAGATGTGCGGTCAGCAGAATAACGCCTTTCTTCATTCTTAATACCTCATCCAGATATTTTATCCCGGTGTAATAACCTATCTCTGCCTGAATTTTTTCTGCATTCATACTGGTAAACCTTCCATAGTCAACGAGGTACCTGGCATAATTTCTAAACAGCATTTTTGTCGTATTATGGAGTTCTTCATCCGATGCATAAGGAAAGACCAGTTGGAGATTGCCTGTTACAGTTTTTACGGCTGACCTATATAGGTTATAGCTAATATCAGCTATGATGGAGGATAAACCGTATGATAAAGATCTTGGGAGGTAGCCAATCCATCTTGTTCCCAGCTTATAAATAGCCGGGAAGTTAAGAAAGTGTTTTCTCAATTAACCTTCCCTTAAACCGCTTATTTAGTGCCTGTGTGTATAAACTCAACAATAGAACCGTCATTCCCGTCCCGACAAATCGAGATTGGGCGGGAATCCAGTCTTTTCAGTAACTTCCGGATACCCCGAACGCTTTCGGGACATGACAAAAATACAAAACAGCAGTTTATACACAGACTCTGTTTTAACTTAGAAATGAATCCTTCATATGCCCCTGACCTTAATCGAACCGAGGCCCTTCAGCTCAAGGATCAGGAACAGGCTGTAATCGTCGGGTCTTTTATTGTAGGTTAATGTCAGCCCCCAACACTGAGATGAATAGACTGCGTTGACAACGAAGTCCTGGAGACCTTCACCCTTTGCGTTATACCATATTCCCGACTTGATTGATAGTTTCTTTGTTATGGGGATACCCACTCCACCTGTGTATGAGAGGATGTCATCCCTTTTCGAGTATCTCTGTGAGATATAAAAGCCGATATCGAAAAGCCTCAGTGATGTGGAGTAGTTTATCTGCTCAAAATCCCCGGAATCAGGGTCATAGGAGGTATCGATCTTCAGGGGAAAGGGCCTGAACAGAGAGACCTCGAGTCTTATGTTGCCAAAAGGCCGGTCCTCCTTATGAAAATCATAGGCCTCGGAGAGCTTCAGAGACAGCACCTCTTCTCCTTTGATATAGATATAGTTTCTTATCCCGGCTTCGAGGATGGATATGCGGTCAAAGAGTTCCGTGCCGTCCAGCAGGGGCAGTTCTTCAGTCTGCGGTATGAACCTGTAACCTATTTCGGGCTCAACAACGTGAAGTACCGGTCCATAATTCTTCAGTAGCCTTGAGTGAAGTGTAACCGAGTAATCAAAGGATTCTCTTGTCACTGTAGCGGGGTAGCTGTCTGAATGGGTAATAGAGTAGGCGGTTTCCCTTAATCCCAGGGACTGGCTTAACTGGATTGCATCTCCGGTTGTATGGTATATTTTGGGGTAGAGATCAAACCTGTTTACTCTCTGAAGATTCTCAGAGTAAAAGTAGCTGTATGATGCACTCAGGGACAGGTAGGCCGGTCCAACCCTTTTGGGATATAACCGGAGCCCAAGCTCCGGAATTTTCTGTGCCACATCCCCCGTGGTTTTTCCGTCCTCCAGTTCCTGCCAGAACCTGCCCAGGAGATAGATTCTCCCGTTTTTCAGTGGACGGTATATCTCACCTGTTGACTCAAGAAACCTGTTTGTCCTTTTTTCAACACGATGACTGTATTCCGTGAAGAAGTCTTTTTTATTAACGAGGTTGATGTCGAGGAAGCCGGAGAGAGAGTCCGGATTGAAGAGGGTGTGTCTTGCGGTTAACTCAAAGAAATCCGTCTTCAGTTTATTGTCCCTCAGGTGGTACAACCACCATTGGCCCTCCCCTAAATCCCTCCCTATATACCTGTACTCGATACCCTCACCGACGCCCCTTCTGGTATAGGCATCGAGGTATAGTGTGGTGTCCATGTTTTCTGAAAGGACAATATAGAAGGGCTGACGCCACTGAAAACCCTTGTCGCTCCTGAACCCTACCTCGGGGAAGAGGAATCCTGTTTTTCTTTTGTTATTGATGGGGGCCCAGATGACAGGGCTGTAAAGAGTCGGTACTCCCTTTATCCTGAAACGGACATCCCTTGCCCTGAGCCTGTCCCCAACGTGAATCTCGGCCTCCTTTGACGTGAAGCACCACTCGGGCAGGGGGGCATCACAGGTTGTAAATGTGGTGTTTTTAAGGAGGAAATCTTTCTCCCCCGTCCTTTGTATCTTCTCTGCAGAGACATGGTAATTGTCCTTCTTGAACAGGATATGGGCATTGGTAATGGTTCCCTTCTTCGTATCGATGTTCAGGGTTAAATGCTCTCCTTCCATGATGGAGTCTCTGTCCTCAAACCTGACGTTACCGGAGGCTTTCGCCAGGCCCGTATCTTCGTAATAATCAACGCTGTCAGCCCTAAGAGTTGCATCCCCTCTTTTTATTAAGACATTCCCCCTGAGGTGATACAGGTGTTGGGACTTCAGATACTCGAGGACATCGGCCCTGATTACCGTGTCCCTGTCTTCGGCCGAAGCAGCGGGTAGTACTGCTGAAAGGAGAACCAGGAGAATCAGCAGGACCATGAATCCCGGATGATTCATACCGGGATTCACCGTTGAGGCCCTGGAGGGCTGATGTCCGCTTTTATCTTTCATCGTCCTTTTTTGCGTGGCGGTGGTTATATTTAGTGTCTGTGTATAAACTGCTGTTTTATATTTTTGTCATACCCGAAGTCTGTAGTCGGG
>Ga0114931_10001102_pt1 | contig 34362 bp, 26 predicted proteins | sample 2SBtaG_FD_89579 | JGI IMG/M metagenome (GOLD analysis project Ga0114931, IMG submission 89579) | Deep subsurface microbial communities from Kolumbo volcano to uncover new lineages of life (NeLLi) - 2SBTROV14_V59a metaG | ecosystem: Environmental > Aquatic > Marine > Volcanic | place: Kolumbo...
CTGTTGTTCGGACAACAATTGTTGAAGCACTTCCTTATTGATAACAACGGGGTATTTGGCCTTTAATTGTTTGATCCATTCCTGTTCCAGATACTCCTGGTAATCGGCTGTTGCCAGTCCCCGGGCCTCATTCAGTTCTTTTGGCTGGGGCGGAAGGATTTCCCTGATCCTGACAAACGTAACCTCATCGTCAACATCGGAGTTGATCTGTTTGAAGTTTCCGGATTTCCATTCAACCCCGTCAACAATCTTGTTGTCGCCTTTTTCAAATTTTCCAGGGGTAATGCGAACGGATGTGATGCTGTCTTCATCTAAAATCCGGGCAATGTCGCCGTCACTGTCATTGTTGAGGATGATCTCTTTTACCTTTTCAACATCATTTTTGTCTTTCACAACATAAACTGTAGCATCCGCCCGTTCATTCCATTGGTATTTGTCCCTGTTTGCGTTAAAATAAGCTTCAAGTCCGGCAGTGTCCTGAACGGCTTTTGTCCACACTTTCTTGTCCATAAGGTTAAAAAGCAGAATGCCATCGTGGTATTCCTGCATCAGGGCTTTGAACTCCGGATAATCTTCTTCCAGATGTTTATCCTGAAAGGCGAGGCATTTTTCATCTGCAAATTGCTGAAACAATTTTTCCAGGTAAACATCCTTGTCAATGTTTGTTTGTTTATGCTGGTTTTGTTGAATATATTCGGCCAGGTCAACCTGTTCAAATTTTTCCTTTCCGATTTTCATCACCGGTTTGGTAAAAGTGGAAAAAGTGCTGTCCACAACAAATTCCTGGTTTAGCACCGAAGTGTCAATGGCAGCGAAAAGGGCCAGTTTGGCTTTGTCGTAAACTTTGAAATTGTTCTCTTTCTTAATGCGGTTTATAACCGCTTCTTTGCTTTTGTGTGAGCGGGAATCTTTCAAAATTCTTTCTTTGAGCATAGGTGCTTCTTTTTCAAAGGACCCCGGTTTAGTCCGTTTGATCAGTTTGATGATATGCCAGCCATAAGAAGTTTGAACGGGTTTTGAAATTTCTCCGGAATCGAGGCTTTGGACTGCCAGAACGAATTCGGGCACAACCCTGTTGCATGAAAACGGGGAAAGTTTTCCGCCGTTTTTTGCCGATCCCCTGTCCTCTGAATATTGTGCAACCGCATCTTCAAAAGACATGCCATCCTGGATTTTTTTGTAGATATTGTTGATTTTCTCAGCCCGGCTCACCGAATCTTCATGAGTGGCATTCGGAGGCATTCCCACAAATATATGGGCTACCTGGGCAATTCCAAGAGCTGGTTTTTTATCGGTAACATAAAGCAGATGATAGCCATATTGTGTACGAACAGGTTGGGAAACCTTACCAACCGGGGTGTTGTAAGCCGCAGTTTCAAAGGGATAAACCATGTTGAAAACCGTAAAATACCCCAGGTCGCCTTTGTTGCCTTTACGGGCTCTTTGCTTGCCTGGTATGGCCTTTACGTCACGGGCAGAAGGATCATCGGAATATTCAAGGGCCGCCTCACTAAAATCCATCCCATTCATAATTTCCTGCCTGATCTTTACGATTTTGTTATAAGCCGCTAAAGTATCTTCGGGGGTAGCATCTTTACTAACCATTATAAGAATATGACTTGCCCTTACATCCTGAAGTTTTCTGTTATAGGCTTCCTGTAGCAGGGCTTCGTTTACCTTTTCATCTTCAAAATAGGGTTTGGCGAGTTGTTTCCTGTAACCTTCCAACTCCTTTTTAAAAGAGGCAACAGTATCCATTTTCAACTCCTCGGCTTCCATGACTTTTAGTTTAAAGTCAATATACAAATCCAGGTAATCTTCAATTGAACTGGGTTCTTCAAGGTTGGTTTGCATGTTGTTCTTATTGTAAATACGCATAAATTCACCAACCGTAACTTTTTCATTTCCTATGGTTAACAAGGTTTTATTATCCAGATTGCCCTGACCAATGCTCAGGTTGTTCAATAAAACAAAGGCAAAAATAAAGATGCCGGTTTTCATAAAATGTTTTAATGGTTTCATCATCAATTTCTGATTAAAATGATATAAATAAAAAATTAATTTTTTCTACTGTAATTGGGAGCTTCCCGTGTTATGGTAATATCATGGGGATGGCTTTCCGCCACACCTGCGGCAGTTACTTTAATAAACCGTGCATTTTGAAGTTCGCGGATATTGTGTGAACCGGTGTATCCCATACCGGCCCTCAGTCCGCCAACCATTTGCAGGATAACCTCGCCAAGCGTACCTTTGTACGGAACCCGTCCTACGATACCTTCGGGAACCAGTTTTTTCACATCCTCTTCCACATCCTGAAAATAGCGGTCTTTCGATCCTTCCTTCATGGCTTCTACCGAGCCCATTCCCCGGTAGGTTTTGTATTTTCTACCATCATAAATGATGGTTTCACCCGGTGATTCGTCCACTCCGGCAAAAAGGGAACCGGCCATAATGGAATCGGCCCCCGCAGCCAGGGCTTTTACAATATCGCCTGTGTAACGAATACCACCATCAGCAATTACAGGGACACCGCTACCTTTCAATGCTTTAGCCACCTCATAAACGGCTGTCAATTGCGGAACGCCCACCCCGGCAATAACCCTTGTTGTGCAAATGGAACCGGGGCCTATTCCTACTTTTATGGCATCGGCACCGGCACCGGCCAAATCTTTGGCGGCTTCGGCCGTGGCTATATTTCCCACGACAAGTTCAATGTCAGGGTAATGTTTCTTCACCAGACGGGCCATGTCAATTACTCCCTGTGAGTGGCCGTGTGCCGTATCAATCACAAGAGCATCAACACCCACATCCACAAGGGCTTTCACACGCTTTAAGGTGTCGCCGGCAATACCAATGGCTGCAGCAACGCGTAAACGTCCCTAGCTGTCTTTACAACTGGTTGGATGTGCTTTTATTTTAATAATGTCTTTGTAAGTGATCAATCCCACAAGTTGATATTCGTCGTTAACCACAGGCAGTTTTTCAATCCTGTATTGTTGAAGAATGTCAGCCGCTTTTTCAAAATCGGTGAACTCGGTGGTAGTGACCAGGTTTTTGGAAGTCATGGCCTCTGAAATGGGTTTGCTCAGGTTGCGTTCAAAACGCAGGTCACGGTTGGTGACAATTCCAACCAGTTTTCCATTTTTATCTACAACGGGGATACCGCCGATTTTATATTCTTCCATGATGTTTAGCGCATCCTGGACAACGGCATCTTTTGAAAGGGTAATGGGTTCCAGGATCATTCCGTTTTCTGCCCGTTTCACTTTCCTGACTTCTTTGGCCTGCTGTTCGATGGGCATACTTTTGTGTATCACACCCATACCGCCTTCCTGTGCCATGGCAATGGCCATCTTGGCATCGGTAACGGTATCCATGGCTGCAGAAATTACCGGTATCCTGAGATCAATATTTCTTGAGAATTTTGTTGACAGGTTGGTGTCGCGCGGCAAAATGGTAGAATGGCCGGGCACAAGTAAAACATCATCGTATGCGAGACCTTCCCCTACAAACTTTTCACTATCAAAAGACATTTTTGCTGATTTTTAAAATTGAGCAAAAGTATCAATTTTAATGGAATAGGATGAAGGTTAGCCAGACAGGTGATTTAATTTAACATCATTTAATAAATTACCGTTACCGTACCCTGTTTTTTAACGGAAGACCTGTCCGGATTTTCGTAAACTATTTTGTAAACATAAACACCCTGAGGAACGGGGTTCCCCTTGAATCTTCCATTCCATCCATGATAAGGGTCGCTGGTTTCAAAAATCAACCGGCCCCAGCGATTAAAAATTCGAAATGAATAATTTGTACCGCCAAAAAAACTGAAAACAGGTTTGAATTCCGTTGTCAGGCCATCGGGACGGAATGCATTGGGGACGAACAAATCCGCCTCTGGCGCAGTACCTATACGGTTTGACCGGGCTTTTTCCCTGTAACCAAACTCATCCCCCGGTTTTTCCATTGCCTGAACCCAGTAAATGATCTGGCCTTCAGGATTGACTACCGAAGAAATATCATCGGTGTATTCCAGGGTTTGGGCATCAACCGAATCAATGGGCAGATCAGGTTCCACGCCGTTTACCATCCTGAAAATATAATATTGCCCTACGCCGGCATACCAGCCTTTATAATCACTCCATTGCAGAAAATTATGCACATTGTCCGTACTGTTTCCCTTAAGAAAAACCGTGGTTACCGGATTTGATTCCAGGGAATTATTTTTACAGCTATCCAAAACATTGATGGAATAATTGTAAAATCCTTCGGAGGCATCGGCAGTTTCATCAATATATGTCAATGGAAACCCAGTCATTTCATTTCGATCAATGGAAGCGATGATCTGTAAATTTCCACCATTGGGGGCACTTCTCCAAATCTGCCATGTACAGTGTTCGGGCACCGTGTCAACATCTGCTGTGAGTTCCACCCGGTTATCAGGCAGAACGTCGGCATTGACAAGGTAAATGAAAGCTGGTTTAGCATATCCTGTGGCGGTAATTTTTTTCCGGCACGAAGAAGAGGTTCCTTTTTCAAAAAATGCCTGAACAAAATAGACATATTCAGAACCGGCAACCAGGCTGTCGTGCACAAAAGTCGTATCGCCGGGATTTGTCTGGCCAACAAGTTCAAATGGGCCCCCGTCGCGCGAACAAAAAATATTGTACCCATCCAGCCGGGGAAAAGCATTCAGATAGGCCGTCCACGAAAGTGTATTGGCCGTGGAACAAACATCATAGGAAATGTCATTTAAAAAAATAGTGTTCAGTGGTTGCTGAAAAGTGCCCGGACTTTTGTTACCGCAGCTATCCACTGAAGCTATGGCAAAAGAAATACTTTCAAGGCATGGGGTTGCGATGGTGTCAATATAAAAAGTGGAATCCCTGCCTACGATCCTGTCAATTTCAATCCAGGTACCGTTTTCTTCCCTGTAAATAATATACCCGTCCACATCTTCACTAACGGACGGCTCCCAGCCCAGAACGGCATTTTCATCAGCGTTGATACTTACCGAATCGAAAACCGGTTTTTCGGGATATCCCGTATCTTTAAAAGTGGCTCCCTGAACATTGGAAACCGAACGGCACCCACCGGCATTATCCAGTTCAATCCGATAGCTGATGGAATCGAGACAGACGATCTCGGGCCTGCTGTAAAATAAGTTTTCAGTACTAACCGAATCTGCAAGGACCCAGTTTCCCGGAGGGCTCTCACGGTAAATTTTATACCATCCCGATGAACCGTCGGGAAGTGGGTTGTGCGGTGCATTCCAGTACAAGTCGGCGCGGTTATAGTCGGGCACATGGTTATCAAGTTGCAGAAACAGGGTGTGCAGGGTGTCCGATACAGGGGAGTCATCATCATAGCGGGTCTGAATGTAATAATACCGTTTGGCCAGATTGGCATCAGCGCCGGCATGGAAGTACTGATCTGCAGCGGGGTCGAAAAGGGTTGTTAAAACACTGAAATTACTACCGTTGTTTGAAAAATAGATGGTATAGCTGATAAAACCGGCAGGATCGGATACGGGAGCCCAGTAAAGTGTAACCCCTCCGTTGATGTCCACTTCAAGACATTTTAGCGCTGCCGGCCCGCTGGCTTGCAATCCGGCGGCAACCAACATTGCAGGAAATAACCAAAAAAGTATATAAATTAGTCTCATCATGGTTGAAAGAACAGTGTTGTCCTGGTAAAAACGCTTTTCAACTATTCCATATTGCCCACAATCAATCTGACCATTTTATCGGGATCAAGATATTTATTGGCGATGTCCAGCAACTCATCCGAATTGGTAGTCAGGATTTCTGAAAGGCTATTCCTGTAAAAATCAAAATCAAGGCCAAAATCCTTCACTGCCCTGAAACGGTCAGCCAACGCAAAAGGCCCGTCGAAATTACGTAGAAATGTACCATAGATATAATTTTTTACCAACCGTAATTCCTCTTCCGCCACTTTCTCTCCACGAAGTGTAAGCATTTCCCGATAAATCTGATCCATGGATTCGCCTGTGAATTTGGCATTAACTTCCGTGGCAATACTGAAATAACTTCCATGTTCATAGTTGGCCACAAACGAACTGACACCGTATGTGTAGCCTTTGTCTTCCCTGAGGTTCGACATAAGGCGTGAACCGAAATAACCGCCAAGGATTGTATTCAGAAGCACGAACCTGTTGTAATCGGGATGGGTTTTTCCGATGATTGTCCTTCCCATTCTGATGGCCGACTGTATGGAACCTTCTTTGCGGATGAATTTCTCTTTTTCAGGTGATCCCCCGTTATAAATGATGTTGTTATGGTTTTTTGACGGGTTTATCCAGCCATTGCCCAGATATTTGTTGACGAGTTTAACCACACGATCATTAATTGCACCACTCAAAATGAGATAAGCGTCGCCTGTATGGTAAAGTCTGTCGTAAAAATCAATCAGGTCATTTTTGCCCAATTTGTCAAAATCATCAATTTCAAGGATTTGGCCGTAAGCAGAATTTTTTCCAAAAACCATTTTATTGAATTCGAGCATGGCTTTGTAACGGACTTTTTCACTGTTGACCAAAAATTCCTGCCGTTCACGGTTCAGGTGCACACGTAGCTCGTCTTCTCCAAAGGTAGCGTGGGAAAGCATATCAGCCACAAGAGGCATTAAATTTTCAAGATGTTTATTCAATGCATACATGGTAAGCACTGCCGTATCTTTGGTAACGGACACATCCAGATAAGCGCCGTGGCTGTCAATGGTTTCGGCAATAGCCTGCGAAGAATAATGTTGTGTACCTTCCCTCATCATTTTACCCACACTACTGGCAACAAGTCGTTTTTTCTGGTAAGCCGATCCTGCTTTTATTACCACATCAATGCGCATAACAGGCTCCTCCCCGGCCTTAATCAGAAAGGCTTCCACACCATTGTCAAGCATGAAAAATACCGGTTTTTCCAGTTTCAGGGAAACAGGTTCGCCGTTGGCAGGCATGATCTTCCGGTTGGGGGAATCTTGTTTGTTCATCTTTGCATTATTGTTTAACCGCTTTGTAAAACAATGCATTCTGTTTTTCCTTCCTGAATAATTTCCCGGAAAGTGTAACGATATCTTCTTTTGTCACTTCCATGTATTTTTGTTCTTCTTTACCCAAAAGGGCAGCATCGCCAAGCATCTGAAAATATCCCAGTAACATGGCTTTGTTTAATACAGACAATTTTGAGAAGATAAGGTTGGCTTCAACCTTGTTTTTAACTTTTTGCAATTCTTCATCAGTGATGTCAGTCATAAAACTTTCAAGTTCCTCAAGGATGGCTTCTTCGCCCTGCTCAAGGGTTGTCCCGTTAAGTACTTTTCCGGAAACAATAAACAAACCGGGATCAACATCACCGGTCACAAAAGCATTGAGTTCTGAAAACAGTTTACGTCCCTTGACCAGCTTTTGAAAAAGACGTGAAGAATTACCGTTGGACAGAATATCGGAGATAAGGTCAACGGTATAAAAATCAGGGTCGTTGCGGCCGGGCATGAGCCAGCACAAGTAAATGGCACTTTGCGGAACGCCGCGTTCAACGGTTTTTTTCCGGGGTTTGTTTTGAGGAAGTTCTTCAGGATAATTGCGCCCCGGGGTATTTCCCGGCGGAATGGGACCGAACCATTTTTCAGCCAGTTTCCTGATTTGTCCTGTTGTAACATCACCGGCAACAGATAAAATGGCATTGCCGGGATTGTAATATTTATTGTAAAAGTCCTTTACGTCATCCATGGCCGCCTTTTCGATGTGTGTGATGTCTTTCCCGATCGTATTCCATTGGTAGGGATGTCTTTTATACGCAAGCGGTTTGAGCAAAAGGTAAACATCGCCGTAAGGCTGGTTCAGGTAATTTTGCTTGAATTCTTCAATGACCACATGGCGCTGGACATCCAGGCTTTTTTGTGTAAATGCCAGCGACAACATCCTGTCACTTTCGAGCCAGAAAGCCGTTTCCAGGTTGTTTTTGGGAATCGTCAGGTAATAATTGGTAAAATCGTTGTTGGTAAAAGCATTGTTTTCGCCTCCGGCCTGTTGCAGCGGTTCATCATATTTGGGAATGTTTACCGAGCCGCCAAACATCAGGTGTTCAAACAGATGGGCAAACCCGGTTTTGTCAGGACTTTCATCACGGGCACCGACTTTGTAAATGATGTTCATGGCCACCATGGGGGTCGTCTTGTCCCGATGGACAATCACTTCCAATCCGTTATCCAGAATAAAACGATCAAATTTTAACATCTCCCGGGCCTTTTTTTTAATACGGCAAACTTACCAATCATAACTGAATGATTGATGAAATATTTTATGGTTATTTATTAATACCTTTGCCGGCAGTAATTTTTACAGGCTTTTTTAACCGAAAAAAAACAATAACAAAATGGAAAGAGATAAACAAATATTTGACATTATTCGAAAAGAAAAAGAACGTCAGACACATGGTATTGAACTCATTGCTTCTGAAAATTTTGTCAGCGACCAGGTTCTTGAAGCCATGGGATCGGTACTGACTAATAAATATGCAGAAGGTTATCCCGGTAAAAGATATTACGGCGGTTGTCAGCATGTGGATGAAAGTGAACAATTGGCCATTGACAGGGCTTGTGAACTGTTTGATGCGGTTTATGCCAATGTTCAGCCCCATTCGGGCGCACAGGCCAATATGGCTGTCTTTCTTGCCTGTCTGAAACCCGGCGATACATTTATGGGACTTGACCTGTCGCACGGCGGCCACCTGTCGCACGGATCGTTTGTCAACTCTTCGGGTATTTTATACCATCCCATTGCTTACAAGGTAAAAGAAGAAACCGGCACCATTGATTATGATGAAATGGAAGCGCTGGCGCGGAAAGAAAAGCCGAAGATGATCATTGCCGGGGCTTCTGCCTATTCGCGCGACTGGGATTATGAACGCATGCGTACGCTTGCAGATGAAATCGGCGCCATCCTGATGGCGGATATTGCCCATCCCGCCGGACTCATTGCCAAAGGGCTGCTGAACGACCCCATCGAACATTGCCATATTGTAACCACCACCACCCACAAAACCCTGCGCGGTCCCCGTGGCGGCATGATCCTGATGGGGGAAGATTTTGAAAATCCCTGGGGGTTGAAAACGCCGAAAGGGGCAACAAAAATGATGTCAGCAGTATTGAACTCAGCCGTATTCCCGGGCATTCAGGGCGGCCCGCTGGAGCATGTCATCGCTGCCAAGGCAGTAGCTTTTGGCGAAGCCCTGACCGACTCTTATTTTGAATATATCCTACAGGTAAAGAAAAATGCTGAAGTAATGTCGAAAGCCTTTGTTGACAGGGGTTACAAAGTTATTTCGGGTGGTACCGACAACCACCTGATGCTGATTGACCTGCGGAGCAAATTCCCCGACATTACAGGTAAAATAGTGGAGAAAACACTTGAACGGGCCCATATCACCATCAACAAAAACATGGTGCCCTTCGACAGCCGTTCCCCGTTCCAGACCAGCGGCCTCCGCGTGGGCACCCCGGCCATTACAACCCGCGGGCTGAAAGAAGAACACATGGAACCCATCGTTGAATTGATTGATGAGGTGATCAGTGATATTGAAAATGAATCTGTTATTGAATCGGTACGAAAAAGGGTGAACGAAATGATGAGCGGTTTCCCGCTGTTCGGGTATTAATGTACCGGCAGTTTAGCCGTTGAATTTGCTGGCGATAAAGAATAGTTGTTTTTTAGTAAAGGGGGGTTTCCCTCACACACTTTCATATTGGAAGCCCGGTTTTCAACTCTTCACCCCGAGAATAATTTCGTTCGCTAATCAGGTTATTAGATGGTTTATGTAAAATAATTCCGGCATTTATCCCGTTAGTCTTCTTAAGTCAAGTGAAAAACTTATGCAACGACTCTTTTTTCTCATTCTTGTTCTTATTACGCTTCCGCTGTCTATATTAACCCAACCGGTTGAAAAAAAAGGCAATTGCCGCTTTACCCCCCAGGGGGCTGCCATTGAATGGACGCCGGGGTACAGGTTAAAATGGTCTGATTTCAGGGCCTCCGAAAAACACAGCCCGGGTTTCTCAATAGCAACTTCCACCTGCGGTTTCGGTTACGAAGCCATGCAAAACGGCGATGTGTTAAAGGTAAATGTTTACGTGAGGTTTTATTGCGACGAATCGTGGCATTATCCAGCAATGAGATTAAAAGATGTACTTCAACATGAACAACTCCATTTTGACATTTGTGAACTTTACGGACGCAGGTTCTATGCGGGAATCATAGCCTTGCGGGCTGATCATTCACTGACAAAAAGAAACATGGACAAATTATTAACCGCGTTAAGAGAAGAATACGACAGGGTTCAGGACAGGTATGATATAGAAACCGACCACAGTACGAACGTAGCCGCCCAGCACCACTGGGATGATATGATCCGTGAGGAATTAAACCAGTCAGGTCGGTTTGCAAGCTACAAAGAATATTAAGTGCTTGTTAAGAAATAACCTTATCATTTTACTTTATTCATTAACTTTATCGAAATTTTAAAACCGTGAAATCCCTGCTAAAATGCTTAACATCAGGAAAAAGAAAGACATGAAAACCCTGTATCTTGTCCGCCATGCCAAATCATCGTGGGATGACCTGAATTTATCTGATCACGAACGGCCCCTGTCACCGACAGGGATAAAAAAAACCGGGAAAATTGTTAACTTTCTGAAGAAAAAAAATATCATGCCCGGATTGATGATTTCAAGTTCGGCCGTAAGGGCACTGGCGACCGCAAAATTGATTGCCCGGGGAATTGGCTACCCGGCAGATAAAATTAAAACTGATCCCGCCCTGTATCATGCTTCGGAGGATACAATTCTGGATGCTGTTTATGGCCTGCCCGACGATTTGGAATCGGTAATGCTGTTTGGCCACAATCCGGCTTTCACTTATTTTGTCAACAATTATTTAACCCCTCCCCTGGAAAACTTACCTACCACAGGGGTGGTCAGTATCCGGTTTAACACCCATCACTGGGAAAATATTAGTAATTCAGGTTTTAAAATTAACTTTGTCGTATTTCCAAAAATGCTGAAATAAGAAGAAATGAAAGTGGGTAAACTTTTTATTGACCGGGAGGTGTCGTGGCTTTATTTTAACGAAAGGGTATTGCAGGAGGCCATGGACCAAAATAACCCTTTGATAGAGCGGCTTAAATTTTTGGGTATTTTTTCCAACAACCGCGATGAATTTTTCAGGGTTCGTGTTGCCAGTGTCAGGCGGATGATGGATGTTGAGAAAAGCAAAGACCATTATCCGGGATTTAACCCTAAATCGCTGCTAAAAAAGATCCTTGGCATCGTGGAGGAACAGGAAAAAAAATTCACTCAGACTTTTTATGAATTGCGTCAGGAACTGATTCGTGCAAATATCATTTTTGTAGACGAAAAAAGCCTTGATGAAAAACAAGGGGATTTTATCCAGAATTTTTTTAACAATGAAGTAAGGCGGTTTCTTTTTCCCATCATGCTCAGCAAATTGAAAAACCCGGATAACCTGCGCGACGGGTATATCTATCTCGCTGTAGTTATGAAGGATTCATCGGAGGAACACCCGGAGGATTATTCACTCATCATGCTTCCAACCAACCACATACCCAGGTTTGTACAATTGCCTTCCAAAGGCGACAAGCATTACCTGATCATGCTGGATGATATTTTAAGGTATTCGATGGGTGAAATCTTTAACACTTTCGGTTATGATATTTTTGAAGCTTATACTATTAAATTTACCCGTGATGCCGAACTGGATATTGACGATGACATTTCAAAGAGTTTTATGGAGTTGATGTCGGAAAGCATTAAAAAGAGGAAAAAAGGTGTCCCTGTACGGTTTGTTTACGATAAGGAAATCCCGGAACTGCTTCTGCAACACCTTCTTCAAAAACTGTATATTGACAAGTCGGATACCCTGAGGGGTGGCGGAAGGTATCATAATTTTAAGGATTTTATGTCCTTTCCCAAAATAGGCCCCAAAGAACTCTTTTACCAACCGTTTACTCCTGTTAAGCATAAATTATTACCGAGAAATACCAGCATACTGAATGTGATAAGACAACAGGATGTTCTTTTGCATTATCCTTATCAATCGTTTCAGTATATGGTTGACCTTTTGCGCGAAGCGGCCATTGACCCACAAGTCAGGGCGATAAAAATGACTTTTTACAGGGCAGCCCGCGATTCCAATGTGATCAATGCTTTGATCAACGCCGCCAGGAATGGGAAACACGTTACTGTATTTCTCGAAATACAAGCCCGGTTTGATGAAGAGGCCAACATTTACTGGGCTGAAAAGTTGAGTGAAGAGGGGGTTAAAATTATTAAAACCCTTCCCGGTTTTAAAGTGCACGCCAAACTGATGCTCATCAGGAGGAAAGAATCCGGTGAAAATGTTTACTATGCAAATATCAGTACCGGGAATTTTAACGAATCCACAGCCAAAGTCTATACTGATGTCAGCCTCTTAACTGCCCGTCAGGAAATTACACGCGAGGTAAATGCCCTTTTCCATATTTTTGAGGCACCATACAATCCCCCGCAATTCAAACACTTATTGGTTGCACCTTATTATTTGCGTAAAAGCCTGATTAAATTGCTAAATACTGAAATCAGGAATGCCAAAAAGGGTAAAGAAGCCTGGGTTATATTGAAATTAAACAACCTTGTTGACCCAAAAATTAGCCGGAAACTTTACGAAGCGTCAAAGTCGGGTGTGCGGGTTGACCTGATCTGCCGTAGTATTTGTGTTTTAAAACCACAGATAAAAGGCCTTAGTGAGAATATCCATGCCATCAGCATTGTGGATAAATTTCTTGAACATTCCAGGATATTTATTTTTGCCAATGGTGGCGATAACAAATATTATATCGGTTCTGCTGACCTGATGATCCGTAATTTTGACCATCGTTTTGAAGTGCTTTGCCCACTCTACGATAAGAATATCCGGCAGGAGATCAGAGACATTATTAATATTCAACTCGCTGACAATGTAAAGGCCAGAAGTCTGATGGTTAATCCGGTCAATACTTACCGTAAAAGCAATTCGAAAAAAAAGGTTCGCTCACAATTTGAGATTTACAAATACCTGCAGAAAAAAAACAGGTAACAACCTGGCCGAATAGTCTTACTTTTTTCAGGTGAAGATCCGTGTACCGGTACCTAATGCTTTTGAACCTGAAAAATAAATTTTCCCCGGAGCCCCAAAGAATCTCTTTTGGGGATTTTGTGATTTATCTGCCGTTTTGATAAATAAACCCATCTCCTGGTTAATTTTTATTTTGATGTGCCAAAAAGCGTATTCGATAATAATATGTTTCACCTGCCCTCTCATTTGCAATGAAAATCCACCAGAGGTGGATTAATGTGAATAACCCCGCGCAATGCGGGGAAATTATCCAAAGAAATTCATTAGAACCCTAAAAGGGTTCAATACATCACAACAAGAATTTTTCATCAAATTCAATCCCATGTTCCTCTAATAAGCCAATATATTCATCCCTGAAATCTACTTTTTTATGGTGTTCTTTTTGATTTTTAACATATTCAATCAAATCGTCTTTTAATTATTGAACCCTTGCAGGGTTCTTAAACCTGTTTGTTCTATTTTCCCCGCATTGCGCGGGGTTATTCGTGTTAAATCCTTTCAGGATTAAGCTTGAAAAACCAGCAATCATTCAACAGTACTTGCAAAAATATCTGAATAAAAGTAATCAACAGCACATCAAAATAAAATTTAGCCCATCTCCTGTTCCGCATAATCAGTTTTAATGCATTATTGTACATTTGCAGATTAAAATTTTAATTCATCTTAAAGCTTCAGGGAATGGTTAAAATATCGGAAAAGCAATTAACCCTCTCAGATTATGACAATATTCTTTTTAAAAACCAAAAAACAGAAGTGGACCCGGCCACCCTGGATAAAGTGGAAAAATGTCATCTGTTTCTCAAAGAATTTTCTGTTAACAAAGTAATTTACGGAGTGAACACCGGTCTGGGGCCGATGGCTCAGTACCGTATTGAGACTGAGGACCAAATCCAACTGCAATACAACCTTATCAGAAGTCATGCGTCAGGAATGGGCACACCATTGTTACCCCTTTTTGTAAAAGCCTCAATGATCAGCCGGCTAAAAAGCCTTTCCCTCGGTTATTCGGGTATTCATCCTGATGTTATTGCCTTGCTTGTCAAACTGATTAACAACAATATTATTCCTTTTATTCCGGAGCATGGCGGCGTGGGGGCCAGTGGCGACCTGGTACAACTGGCACACATGGCCCTTGTACTGATTGGTGAAGGTGAAGTATTTTACGCAGGGAAACGGCAACCCACAAAAACGGTATTTAAAAAACTCAGTATCAGCCCGCTGAAAATCCGGTTAAGGGAAGGCCTTGGCCTGATCAACGGCACATCCGTTATGTCGGGGATCGGTATCGTTAACACCATCTATACAAATAAACTGGTCAATTGGTCTGTAATGGCCTCCGCGATGATTAACGAGATCGTCCGGTCATTCGACGATCATTTCTCAGACGAATTGAATTCTACAAAAAAACACAAAGGCCAACAGGATATTGCCCGTGCCATGCGCAATGCACTCGCCGACAGTAAGCTGATTGAAAAACGCAGCGACCGTTTGTTCAACGGCAAAATCGAAGAAAAAATATTCAAGCAAAAAATCCAGGAATATTACTCGCTGCGCTGTGTTCCACAGGTGCTCGGCCCTATTTACGACACACTTCACAATGCGGAAGAAGCACTGGTAAATGAAGTCAATTCGGTGAACGACAACCCGGTGGTGGATATGGACACCAAAACCGTTTATCATGGTGGAAATTTTCATGGCGATTATGTTTCGTTTGAAATGGATAAGCTGAAAATAGCCGTCACAAAACTCTCAATGCTCGCCGAAAGGCAGATCAACTTTCTGATGAACAACAAACTCAATGAAATTTTACCGCCATTTGTCAATCTGGGGACATTGGGTTTAAACCTGGGTCTGCAGGGCACACAGTTCTCGGCTACATCTACCGTGGCCGAAAACCAAACCCTTTCCAACCCCGTTTATGTGCACAGCATCCCCAACAACAACGACAACCAGGACATCGTAAGCATGGGGACAAATGGTGCTTTGATGACCAGAAAAGTCATTGAGAATACTTTTGAGGTGCTGGCTGTTGAATTTCTCGCCATTATTCAGGCTATCGATTATTTGAATGTTCAGGATAAACTGGCTTCTGCCACTCGCCAGGCTTATGACAACCTGCGTGGTATTGTCCCTGTCTTTATTGATGATACGTCAAAATACGGGGAATTGAAAAATATCAAAGATTTTTTATTGGCCAATAATCCTGAAATAATATAAAAATGACAAAAAACGCACTGGTTACCGGAGGTTCCGGAGGAATTGGAAACGCCATTTGCCTAAAACTGGCACAGGCTGGATACCATGTCCTTATTCACTATTATTCCAATAAAGAAGCAGCAACGGCTACCCTCGAAAAGATTAATGGGCATGAGGGCAGTGCCGAATTGATACAGTTTGATGTCACCAGGCAGGATGAAGTCAAAAATGCCTTGCAGTCCTGGAAAGAAACTCATCAGGAAGAATACATTTCGGTTTTGGTAAACAATGCCGGCATTTCAAAGGATGTCCTGATGGTTTGGATGGAACGGGAGGACTGGTCGAAAGTCATAGACACCAACCTAAACAGTTTTTATTATGTAACAACTCCGCTGTTGCAGGACATGGTGGTGAATAAATTCGGCAGGATCATCAACATCGTTTCTTTATCGGGTGTGAAAGGGCTTCCCGGCCAAACCAACTATGCTGCTGCAAAAGCCGGTGTTATGGGTGCAACCAAAGCCCTGGCGCAGGAAGTGGGGCGTAAAAAAGTGACGGTCAATGCCATTGCCCCCGGATACATCAGGACGGAGATGACCAAAAACCTTGATGAAAAGGAATTAAAAAGACTCATCCCTGCCAACCGGTTTGGCACACCTGAAGAAGTGGCTGAAGTCGTCGCATTCCTGGCCTCCGAAGGGGCTGCTTACATTACCGGTGAAGTCATCCATGTAAACGGGGGGCTATATACCTGATGTACCGGCGTCCTCAGTCGCCGGATACCGCATATTTTACCTGTTTTTGTTTTTTCAGCGTTTAAGGCTGCCGGAACAAACTGTTTTAAAATTGGTAAATCGCAGTTAAGAAATATCGGGGTGGTTGTAAGTTACAAACCCCTTCCCCTTACTCCCCTCCTTTTCAAGGAGGGGAAAGACCGAACGCGAGTGAGGTCAGGGGTGGTTCTAAACTCCCCTCCTTTTTTCAAGGAGGGGAAAGACCGAACACGAGTGAGGTCAGGGGGGGTTCTAAACTCCCCTCCTTTTCAAGGAGGGGAAAGACCGAACACAAGTGAGGTCAGGGGGGGTGGTTATAAAAACCCTTCCGACCTTTGGCCACCCCGTCCGAATGGCTTGGCCGGGCGGGCTCCCCTTACCAGGGAAGAAATATTTTCAGGAATATTAATTTTAACACTTATGACTACGTGTTTGTTAAGAAGTAAAGTTTACAGAATTGACGCAGTTATTTTTTTATTTTTGCCCGTTTAACGGTAAGCCAAAATATGAACAGAGTTGTCATCACCGGAATGGGTATTTATTCTACGATAGGGAAAAACCTTGAAGAGGTCAGGGATGCACTGTATCATGGCCGCTCGGGTATTGTATCCGATCCTGGGAGAAAAGAGTTGGGGTTTCGCTCCATGCTGACCGGGGCCATTGAGCGCCCCAACCTGAAAGGCATACTTCCCCGGCGCATGCGTATTGGGCTGCCCGAACAAGGCGAATATGCTTATATGGCTACAGTGGAAGCCATTAACCAGGCCGGTTTATCACTGGATTATTTTGAAAAACACGATACAGGTATTCTTTATGGTAACGACAGTTCTGCCACGCCTGTCATAGAAGCTGCCGACCTGATTCGCGAAAAGAAAGACACTTTGCTCGTGGGTTCCGGCTCTATATTTCAATCAATGAATTCAACCGTTTCCATGAACCTGTCTGTCATCCTTAAACTCAAAGGTATTAACCTGACCATTAGCGGTGCCTGTGCCAGCGGGTCACACGCCATAGGCCTGGGATACCTATTGATCAAACAGGGTTTGCAGGACATGATCGTGTGCGGCGGCGCCCAGGAGATCAATGCACTGTCAATGGGCAGTTTTGACGCACTCTCGGCTTTTTCAATACGCAATGAAGAACCTGCCAAAGCCTCACGTCCTTTTGACCGCGACCGGGATGGCCTGGTACCCAGTGGAGGCGGTGCCACACTGATCATTGAAAGTGAAGAATCAGCAAAAAAAAGAGGGGCCACTATGTTGGCAGAAATATTGGGTTACGGATTTTCTTCAAACGGTGAACATATTTCGGTACCCAATGTTCAAGGCCCCGTTAAATCACTGGAAATGGCCCTGAAAGATGCCCGGATGAATCCGGAAGACATTGATTATCTGAATGCCCACGCCACGTCAACTCCGGTTGGCGATACCAACGAAGCCCAGGCTATTTACAAAGTATTCAACAAAGGCAGGGTACCTGTCAGTTCTACCAAATCAATGACCGGCCATGAAATGTGGATGGGTGGCGCCAGCGAAGTCATTTATTCCTTGTTGATGGCCCAAAATGATTTCATCGCCCCCAACATTAATTTTGAAAATCCCGATGAACATTCAGCCAAACTGAACATCATCAGCACTACCACCAAACATAAAATAGACACTTTCCTCTCCAATTCTTTCGGTTTTGGAGGAACCAATTCCTCATTGATAGTTAAAAAGTTATAACAGGGTACGGATTAATCTTTCAAACCGCTCCTCCGGATTTGAAATCCTGAGGCTAATTTGAACAATTTTTTTTGATTGATTATTATTTGGAAATAAGTTTTATTTTTGCAGTCAGCCAAAAGCACAAAAAATGAGCAGAGACGAAGTTGTGGTAAAGATTAATGACTTTCTGATTAATGAATTTGAACTGGAAGAAGAACAACTGCATCCGCAGGCACTAATGAAAGAGGACCTCGATATTGAAAGTCTTGATTTTGTTGACATCGCCGTTATCATAGAAAAACAATTCGGCCTGAAAGTAACTACCGAAAAAATGGTGAAAATCAAAAAACTGGAAGACCTGTATAATTTCATCCTCGATCATTCCAAAAACTAATGCCAACCTGGAAAGGCAAAACAAGGGGTGGGGTTGCCGGCTATCGCTTTTTCATTTTCCTGCTTAAAAATACCGGATTGCGTTTCTCCTACTTTTTCCTTCGCTTTGTGGTGTTGTATTTTGTCTTTTTTGCCCCCTCAGCACGAAACCCCATCTATACCTATTTTAGGAAAATTCACCATTTCGGCAGGTTCAGGTCTTTTAAATATGTTTTTAAAAATTTTTATGTCTTCGGGAAAGTTCTTCTGGACAAGGTTTCGTTGCTTTCGGGTATTGAAAATCCGTTTACTTTTGACTTTGACGGGGAAGAATACCTTCATGAGATGGCTGCCCTTGGTGGTGGATTTCTGATCGGCGCCCATATCGGCAACTGGGAAATTGCCGGCGAACTCCTGAAACGTGTTTCCACAAAAGTCCATATCGTGATGGTAGAAAACGAATATGAACAGATCAAAAACCTGCTCAATAGTGTGATGACGGAAAAAAGCCTGAACATTATTCCCATCAAAGAGGATTTGTCGCACCTGATCGCCATCAAACGAGCTTTGCAAAATAACGAACTCATTGCCATCCATGGCGACCGTTTCACGGAAGGGGCCAAAACCGTGACAGCCACCTTCCTGGGTTACAAGGCCGAGCTACCTTACGGCCCTTTTTATCTGGCATTACGATACAACAAACCGGTTACGTTTGTGTCGGCCGTTAAAGAGACCAACACCCATTATCATTTTCGGGCCACACCCCCAAAAAATTATGGCCTGTCGAAAAACCGCAAACAGGTTGAAAATGAGATGAAACAAATTATCTCGGATTATACGTCAATCATGGAAAGGATATTGAAACGATATCCTGAACAATGGTTTAATTATTACTATTTTTGGAACCTTCAAAAATAACCGTTTAAAATCTGAAAATGAGTTTTACTTACGGATCGGATGATAAATCTGCTTTACAGGCCAAATACGATGCGCAAAAGATCGCTTTCGGCCCCGTCATGTTTCAGGCGGCAAAGGCCTTACGTGACCTGGGTATCCTGGAATACCTGATGAAAAACCGAAAAAAAGGGTCATCGCTGGAGCAAATTGCCAGCGATCTGGACCTTACCGTTTATGGCGTTAAAGTATTGCTGGAAGCGGGCCTCAGTCTGGACATGGTCATGGTTGAACACGATCGCTGGAGCCTCACAAAAACCGGCTATTTTATCCAAAGCGATGACCTTACCCGTGTGAACATGGATTTCACCAACGATGTTAACTACCTGGGCCTTTTCCATCTGCAGGAAGCAGTCAAAAATGGAAAACCGGAAGGGTTGAAAGTTTTCGGACAATGGGATACAGTGTATGAAGCTTTGGCAGAGTTGCCGGAAGATGTACGCAAAAGCTGGTTTGCTTTCGATCACTATTATTCCGATTACGCTTTTCCGGAAGTCATGCCGCTTATCTTTAAGGACCATCCCAAAAGGATCCTTGATGTGGGAGGGAATACAGGAAAGTTTTCCTTATTCTGCACTGACTATGATCCGGATGTTCAAATGACAATTCTTGATCTGCCCGGGCAGGTGAATGAAGCAAGGAAAAACATAAAAGCCAAAGGCATGGAAGATCGGATAAATGCTATTGCTGCCAACCTCCTCGACCCGCAAGTGCCTTTTCCGAAAGGATATGATGCCATCTGGATGAGCCAGTTCCTGGATTGCTTTTCACAGAAAGAGATACTGAGCCTGCTCCGGAGGTCTGTTGAAGCACTGGATGAAAAAGGGGGGCTTTATATCCTTGAAACATACTGGGACAAACAGAAATATGAAGCGTCCACTTACAGCCTTCATGCTACTTCACTCTATTTTACGGCCATGGCCAATGGCAACAGCCAGATGTACCATTCACGTGATATGGAAAGACTGGTTGAAAAATCGGGGTTGTTTATTGATGAATTGTTCGAAAATGTCGGCGTAAGCCATACCTTGTTTAAATGCCGGAAGAAAAAACAGGTCTAAAAGAAATTTTTCAGAAAACCGGAACCATGTCAAAATATTCTGTTTACAGCATACTGTTTTTCATTATTTTGTTTTTGATGCTCTTTATCATCCAGCAAGGTGACCTTTCTTACGGATATGCAGCCATACCTGTAGTTATATATGTCGCACTTCTGGTTCTCGGGTCTATACGCATAGGCTTTAATTTTTATTTTCAATCGCTTTGCCGCGAAGAAACAGAAAGCCGGAAAATAGCCATCACCTTCGACGACGGCCCCCATCCTGCCATAACACAGGAAGTAATAAAACTACTGGAAAAACATAAAGTCAAAGCAACCTTTTTCTGTATCGGGAATCAAATAAACAACAATAAAGCCATCATTAAATTAATTGACAACAAGGGCCATCTCATTGGTAACCACACTTATACGCACAACCGGTGGTTTGATTTGTTTTCTGCAAAAAAAATGACGGCATAGATAACGGCCATAAACAAAGAAATTGAACGGGCAACAGGTAAAACACCTTTGCTTTTCAGGCCCCCCTATGGCGTAACCAATCCCATGCTTGCCAAAGCCCTGAAACAAACGGGAATGATTCCCGTCGGCTGGAGCCTGCGTTCGTTCGATACGATCCACAGCGAAGAGCAGGTTTTAAAAAAACTGAAAAGAAAAACAAAGGGCGGCGATGTGGTGTTGTTTCATGATACCGATAAAAAGATCACCGGCATTGTCGAAAATTATATTGAATGGTTGAAAAAGAATGATTTTAAACCGGTCAGGGTGGATGAATTATTTAACATCAAAGGATATGAAAAAAAATAAAATAGCCGTTTTTGTCTTTGGGATCGCGTTATCATTGTCAGGATGGGCACAAGCCCCCGATGGTTTTAGTCCTGTTCCTAACGTAGCTTTCATCAAAAACGGAATCCAACGATCCTCGGACACCACTGTAAGCATCACCAGCAATTTTGTACAGGAAAAGCACTTGACCATGATGGATGAAGTCCTGATCAGCCGGGGAAAATTTCTCTTTAAAAAGGAAAACCATGTGAAATGGCAATACACCTCCCCCATTCACTATGCCATTGTCATCAACGGAGATGAATTTACCATCAACAACGATGGAAAGATCAGCCGCTTTGACACCGAATCCAACAAATTGTTCAAAGAGATCAACAACATGATCGTGATGGCCATCCGCGGCGATTTTATGGATAACAACAATTTCTCATCTGCCTTTTACGAAAACAACACTTATTACCTCGCTGCGCTGACACCTGATATTGAACAACTGAAGAACATACTGGTCTCTATTGAGATCTATTTCGACAAAAAGGATTTCGGCGTGCGACAAGTCCGTTTTATCGAAAGCGGTGGTGATTTCACGCTGATCGTTTTTAAAAACAGGAAAACAAACATTAAAATACCCGATAATCAATTCAAGGTTGAGCATGATTAGCGCCGGAAGGATATACGCTTATGTTTTTATTCTGCTCACCGGCTTGCTGGCCGGATGTTCGGGGACGCACAAGATGACTGCCGGAGCGGATAATATAAAGGTAGCACAGCCACGTTTCTTTGGCCCGGATTTCAAAAAGGCATTATACAAGGCCGATATGACGGTTTACGGGCATGAATTGTCGGGATTGATGTTGTTCAAAAAAAGCAGGGGCCTGGTGCGGGTTGCATTCATTTCGGAATTCGGATTGAAATATTTTGACCTTGAGGTTCCCGCCAACGACACGGCAGCCGTCACTTTTCATTACCTGATTGATTTGATGAACAGAAAGCCTATTGTGAAAATGCTAAAAATCTCATTCAGGATGCTTTTCCTGCATTATCCCGAAAATGAGAAAAACCATGCATTCAATTGTCATGATGAGTGGATGGTCAAAGTGTTTAAGGACGAAGGGGAAAAAGCTATTTATAGTTATGTTCAAAATTCGGGACAGGTAAGTTCTGCAAGACAATCCGGACTTTGTAAGCCGAAGGTCAGAATGGAAGCCGGTGATTACACCGCCCAATATCCTTCGGGAATCCAAATTTGGCTGAAGAAGAAAATAAAGATTGATTTGGTATCGGTTGAGGAATAGGAAAGGGTTGCCGGTCCTCATATAAACACAAAAAGGTATTTTTGCAATTTACAGTTCAATAAACTCAATGAATCAGAATCCGCTGCATGCCAAAACGTTTTCAGGTCACAAAGTTTGTGTGGTTATTCCCACATTTAACAATGCGGGCACACTGGAAAAGGTGGTTGCTGAAGTGGCAAAATATACGCCGGATATAATTGTTGTGGATGACGGCTCAACCGACAACACGGAAAAGGTTCTTGCCCATTGTAAAGGTATTGAAACCGTTAGTTATGGCATCAACAAGGGGAAGGGGTTTGCCATAAGGCAGGGTTTTAAACGGGCCCTGGCCATGGGGTATGATTATGCCGTTACCATAGATGCCGACGGGCAGCATGATGCGGGGGACCTGCTTGTTTTTGATGAAAAACTCAAAGCAGGACCCGGTGCACTTATCCTGGGTTCACGAAACATAGAAAAAGAAGGCATGCCGCCGAAAAACACCTTTGCCAACAAGTTTTCCAATTTCTGGTTTTGGGTGGAAACCGGCCTGAAGTTACCGGATACCCAATCGGGATTCCGTCTTTACCCAATTAAGTTTTACAAACATTCCAGGTTCTTTACCAACCGGTATGAGTTTGAAGTGGAAGTCCTGGTGCGCTCGGCCTGGAGCGGGATAAAGATCATCCCGGTTCCCATTCAAGTGGATTACCCCGAAGAACGGGTTACCCATTTCCGCCCTCTCCCCGACTTCGGCCGGATAAGCTTGCTGAATACGCTGCTGGTTTTTATCACATTTCTTTACATCATTCCACGGAATGCCCTGCTGTACTTTACCCGTAATAAGTTTACAACGATAATTAAAGAGCAGATCACAGCCCATAACGAATCACCTTTTAAAGTATCTGCAGCATTGGGGTTCGGCGTATTTATGGGCATCGTCCCCATCTGGGGCTTTCAGATGCTCGTGGCTGCTTTCCTGGCCCATTTTATGCGCCTGAATAAAATTTTGGTGCTGGCGGCCTCCAACATCAGCATCCCGCCCATGATCCCCTTTATCATCTTTTTCAGCTATAAAGCAGGGGGCCTCGTGTTGAGCAACCCTCAGGATATTACACGACAAACGCTCATCCGGTTAAATGACCAATTGATGGGCGGACATTTTTATTCAACTTTCCAGTTGCTTGGTTATGACATCTACCAGTATGTTATCGGCAGTTTTTTCCTGGCCCTGGGTCTTGGCTTTTTGGTATGGGCCCTGGTTTACCTTCTATTGAGATTATCGCCCTGGATACGGGAAAAAGGCTGACCATTGCCCTGACCTGCTCACGAACCCGGAGCTTTATTTACGGCATGCTGGCTTTCACCTTGATCAGTCTGAACGGCAACATCAAAGAGGTTACCCTGAGCCTTATCCTTATTGATCTGTTCTCAATATTTATACCGGGTATTTAATATGAACTGCTATGACAGGAATCCGGATGCCCGGCCGGGCCATTTGTTCCCGGATACGTGTTTCTACCCGTTTTCTTTTGATTTATTTCAATCATGCCGCCCGAAACAGAGCTTTAACTTTTTACTTTTGTCGCTGAAATAGCATCTGATGGGTACATTTTTTCAGTTTATATACCATTTTACAAAAAGACACAAAACGGTGTCACTGGTTTTGCTTTTCATCGTCATTGCCTTGTCAGCATATTTTGCCACAAAGCTCAGGTTCACCGAAGACATCACCAAAGTCCTTCCGCAAAGCCGGGCTATTTCAAACATCAATTTTGTGTATTCCAATGCGAAGTTCCTTGACAAGGTGGTTTTCAACATCAGCCTGAACGATAGTACCAAACCTGCCGATCCCGATTTACTTGTCCGTTTTGCCAACCGGTTTTCCGATTCACTGGCTGTCAGGTTTATCCCCGGCCCCATCAAAGCCATTGACCATCCTCCCGGTGGTGAACAGTTGCTGGAAATGGTAGATGTGGTGTACCAGAACCTACCGGTTTTCCTTGCTCCTTCCGACTATGAAAAAATTGATTCACTGTTGACAAAAAACCGCATCCGGCAGATACTGAAAGACAATCTCAACACGTTGATCTCACCCATGGGGCTGGGCATCAAACGCATGATTGCCGATGACCCCCTGCATCTCACACACATTGCCCTGAAAAAATTCAGCACCTTTCAACTGGGGGGGAACCTAAAGTTGTATAAAGGCCAGTTTGTGACAAATGACGGCAAAAACCTTTTGCTGCTGGTCACGCCATCCTCTACCAACAGGACTTCCGTCAACAAGCGGCTCTTCGGTGGGATTGACAGGATAATATCCGGGATGACCCTGGCACAGTTTAAAAACATTCGGGTGGAATATTTCGGCAGCCCTGTGGTGGCCCTCGGAAACGCCGAACGCATTAAAAAAGACATCATTACGACAGTATCGCTGGCTGCCATTGTCCTGGTGCTTTTTATCAGCCTCTTTTTTCGAAGAAAGCTGACTTTTGTCCTGGTCTTTCTCCCGGTACTGTTCGGGGGACTTGTTTCCATCGCCGCTTTGTATATTTTGCAAAATGTAGTGTCTGCCATTTCACTCGGTATCGGATCGGTTTTACTGGGCATTTCGCTGGACTATGCCCTACATGTTTTTGCCCATTTCCGTAAGCACCACAACGTTCCCCTGATACTGAAAGACCTTTCCACGCCCATTGTTTTGAGCAGCGTAACCACAGCCGGGGCTTTCCTGAGCCTTCACTTCATCAACTCGCAAGCGCTGAACGATCTTGGATTGTTTGCCGCCATTGCGGTCATTGCCGCTGCCTTGTTCTCGCTGACCGTGTTGCCCCATTTTCTCAGTAAAAAAGAAAACAAAAAAACCAAACCGGGTTTGATTGACCGGTGGGTGGCTCATGATTTTTCAAAAAACAAAATCCTTAAATGGTCTGTTCTGGTCCTGACTGTTGTCTTTATTTTCTTTTCCGGCAGGGTCAGTTTTGATGCGGACATGATGAAAAACAACTACATGAGCGATAAACTGAAACAGGCTGAAAAACATCTGAACCAGATTACCAGCCTGTCGAAAAAAACCATGTACCTCGTCACACCCGGCACATCACTCAATGATGCACTGAACAAGAACCGCCGGACCGCCCGGGTGATTGACAGCCTGAGAAAATCAGGGATTATTCAGGATGCCACAGTCATCACCGATATTTTCCAGTCGCAAAAACAGCAACGGGAAGCCCTTGAACGATGGCAACGGTTTTGGGCAGGGCGCAAAGAAAAAACAAAAGCCCTTTTGTTAAGTACCGGCCACGAGCTTGGATTTAATCAAAAGGCATTCAAAGGCTTTTTCCACCTGCTGGATAAGAAGATGCATCCCGTGGACCCACGCAGCCTGCCGGTGGTCAGCAGCGCCTATCTTGACAATTACACCATCGTCACCGACACCCTGTCCGCAGTTATCAATGTGATAAAAGTTAACAGTTCCACGTCCGACCTGAACCGGGCTTATGTGGCATTGGAAAACCATCCGGGCTTCTGGCTGATTGACAAACGGATGATCACCAGCGAATTTGTCACCATCCTGAAGGACAACCTGAACAAACTGGTCTTGATCTCCCTCTCGCTGGTCTTTGTCATCCTGCTGCTGGCATACGGGCGCATCGAACTGACACTGGTGACCATGATACCTGTCTTTTTCAGTTGGATATGGACCGTAGGCATTATGGGCTTGTTTGGCATTTCCTTCAATATTTTCAACATTATCATCCTCACCTTTATTTTCGGGCTGGGCATTGATTACAGCATTTTTATCATGCGCGGCTTGTTGCAGGAACACAAGTACGGCATCCATGATATTTCATCTTACAAAGTGTCGGTTATCATTTCGGGCATCACCACCTTGTTGGGCATCGGTGTATTGATTTTCGCCAAACACCCGGCCCTTCGGTCCATTGCCACCATGTCAATCATTGGAATCCTGTCGGTCATTTTTATCACTTTTACCCTGCTGCCGGTTATTTTCAAATGGATGGTCACTTACAAGAAAGGCCCGCGCAACCGACCGGTAACTTTGCTGGATTTAATCTTTTCCATGGCCTCGCTTATTGTTTTTGTTGGCGGCGCTTTACTGATGTCATTGTTCTCTTTGTTTCTGCGCCTTATCCCCGGTTTGCAGAAACAGAAAAAACATGTTTTCCATGTAGTTTTCAGTAAGATGACCTGGTTTTTGATTTACATGAATTTCCTGTCGCCGAAGCGGATCATCAATCCCTCTGGTGAAGATTACAGCAAGCCGGCCATCGTGATAGCCAACCACCAGAGCCATATTGACCTGATGCTGATGATGCTGCTCAGCCCGCGGGTGCTGATCCTGACCAACCGGCGGAATTACACCCATCCTTTTTACGGAAAAGCCCTGCAGTATGCTGACTTCCTGCCTTCCGACATGGGATACGAAGACATTGCCAGAGACCTGGCAAAACTTGTTGCCGACGGTTATTCGCTTATGATCTACCCCGAAGGGCACCGCAATGATGACGGTACGATCAAACGATTTCATAAAGGGGCTTTCTTTCTCGCTGAAAAATTGAAAATTGACATTCTGCCCATCATCATTCACGGCCAGAACCAGTTACTGAAGAAAAGCGAGTTCTTCCTGAAACGGGGTTCCATCACCACCAAATTCCTTCCCCGCATTGACCTGTCCAAAAAAGAATACGGGGAAACCCTCCGCGACCAGACACGGAACATCAACCGTTATTTCAGGAAAGAATATGCTACCGTACGCAAAGAATTTGAAACACCCGTTTACTGGAGCGATTACATCGTTAAGAACTTTATATACAAAGGGCCGGTGCTGGAATGGTACACCCGCATCAAACTGAAACTGGAAAACAATTACGAACTGTTTAACGGCCTGATACCCATGAAATGCACCATTACCGACCTTGGGTGCGGGTATGGTTACCTCGATTTTATGCTTAGCCTGGTTTCAGAGGAACGTACCATCAGGGCGTACGATTACGACCAGGACAAGATTGCCATAGCCAACAACTGTGCCATTAAAAACGATCGTATTGCCTTTATCACCGGCGACATTACCAAAATTGAGCCGGGCCCTGCCGATGTTTTTATCCTGAATGATGTGCTGCATTACCTGCCGAAGGATTTGCAGATCAAAACCATTGAAACCTGTATTCAAAACACCAATCCCGGAGGACTGGTCATCATCCGTGATTCGGACAAAAACCTGAAAAAACGCCACCTCGGCACCCGTCTATCTGAATTCTTTTCCACAAACCTTGGTTTTAACAAAAAGGAACACAAATTGGAATTTGTTTCGCGGACCATGATTGAAGACCTCGCAAATCAACATAATCTCAACCTGAAAATTGTGGATGATACCCGGCTGACATCGAATCTGGTGTATGTGCTGAGCAGCCATCAGGATCATTTTATTGATTAGTAAATCTTTGTTGAGCAGACACAAAAAAAGCCGGAAATATTCCAGCCGTTCTGAAGGATCCTCTGTTCGGTGTCCTTCGTCGCGACAATGACTTTAGCTTGGCCATCACCGCTGTTGCTCCGCAAAGATGATCCGCATCTTTGTTTTCTGGTGCAAAAATAGTTCGATTCCCTATAGCCAGGGTTAAGAAATCGTTAAATTTTTGTGGATCAGGATGACCGGACCAATTAAAAATTTTATGGTTCAACTTCCTTATTAAGGAAATTTTCCCGAAAGGATTTCCTAAGATTTAACTTTCTATCTTTGAACCCGTAATTTTCCAAAATTTTGTAATTGACCGATCAATACGATATCCTGATTGTTGGCAGCGGGCTTGGGGGACTGGTCAGCGCTAATATCCTAAGCCGGAAAGGATATCGTATTGCCGTTTTTGAAAAAAACAATACCATTGGCGGAACACTCCAGAATTTTAAATTTTCGGATTGCACCTTCAGTACCGGCATGCATTACCTCGGCAGCCTAGACGATGGACAGGTTTTATACAAACTGTTCCGTTACCTGAAAATATTTGACGGGCTAAAAGTGAAACGGATGGACGAACACGGGTTTGACCGTTTCAGGATTGGCACCAAAGAATATGCTTATCCCATGAGTTGGGCCTGGTTTAAAGAAAAGATGTCGGCGTATTACCCGGCTGAAACAGAAGCCATCAGTAAATATGTAAGCCTGATGAAAGACATTGCCGGTTCGCAGGACATCTATAACCTGCGCCTCCCTGTAAACGGTGACATCAGGACAAATCCATACCTGAAAACAGGGATTTATCCTGCCATCAGAAAAATAACGTCAAACAAAAACCTTCAAAACGCCCTTTGTGCCCTGAATTTTGTTTATGCCGGTGACAAAAAGACCAGTCCGCTATACACCCATGCCCTCATTAACAATTATTATGTCCAAAGCGCTTACAAATTCGTTGGCGGCAGTGGGCAGATTGCCGGGTTGCTGTCCCAAAATATACAGGAACAGGGTGGTGAAATACACACAAATACTGAGGTAACCCGGTATGTTTTTGATGATGACAAATTATCTGGCGTGAAACTAAAAGACGGAACTGTCATCCACGGGGAACGCATCATCTCTAACGTGCATCCGGCAAAGACCATGGAAATGATCCCCGAAGGCAGGATTAGAAAATCTTTTCGGTCGAGGTTAACAACTATCCCCTACACAATTTCGGTATTCGGACTGCACCTGAAGCTGAAACCAAAAACATTCCCGTCAATGAATTACAACTACCACTGGTATAAAAATGATGATGTCTGGGCGGTTTCGTCTTACAATCCGGGAAGCTGGCCCGGTTATTATTTCCTATACACCCCGGCAACAACTCATGATGACTGTTACACCAATTGTGTAAGTATTTATGCCTACATGAAATATGAAGAAGTGAAACAATGGGAAGCCTGGCCTTCCGGAAGGCGTGGCACTGTTTACAAAGAATGGAAACAGAAAAAAGCAGAAAAATTAATTGCACTGGCAGCGCGCAGCTTTCCGTCATTAAAAGGCAATGTTGTTGAATGGACTGCTACAACACCCCTCACTTATCGCAATTATATCGGAACCCCGGGAGGAGCTATGTACGGAACCCTGCGCGATTACCACAACCCCATGGCTTCGTATGTTTTTCCCAGGACAAAATTGCCTAACCTGTTTTTTACGGGGCAAAACATCAACCTCCATGGCATGTTGGGCGTAAGTATCAGCGCTTTATTAACCTGCGGGGAAATAGTAGGATTGGAAACACTCATAAAAGAGATCAATGAAGCATAAGAAAAAAAACAGATTCGGGCGTTTTCTGCTGTATCTGCTTGTTGTTATCATACTGGCAACCGGCGCTTTTACCATCTGGTTTCATTTTGACACACAAATCAAACCACCCGATATCAGGGACATGTCGGCATTGAAACTGCAGCGCGATTCAATTGGCCCAGGTTATTATACCATCGGCAACAACTGGCTCAGAAAAAACAAATACGGCCTTTGGGAAATGTACCTTGAAGGTAGCCCGTTTGATATGGGTGTGGTTAACGGAAAACTTACCAAAGAGTTGATTTATCAGCAGGAAAAAGCTTTTGTGGAGCAAATCAACATCATGGTTCCTTCGCCTACATACCTGAAATTTTTAAAGTATTTTATTGCCTTCTTCAACCGGGATATTGATGAGTATATCCTTCCGGAATACAAACAGGAAATCTATGGTATCTCTTTCTCGGCTTCCCATGAATTCGATTATATTGGCAGTAATTACGAGCGCATGCTCAATTATCATGCTGCCCACGACATCGGCCATGCCCTTCAGGATTTGATGCTTGTGGGGTGTACTTCATTTGCCGCCAACCTTGGATACAGTGACAGCAGCCTGATCATCGGTAGAAACTTTGACTTTTATGTCAATGACGATTTTGCAAAAAATAAAATCATTGTGTTTGTCAACCCCAAAAAGGGAAACAAGTTTGCCTACATCACCTGGGCCAGCATGATTGGTGTAGTGTCGGGCATGAACGACAAGGGGCTGACCGTAACACTGAATGCCGGCAAATCGGATATTCCTTTCAAAGCAGCAACACCCATCTCGCTGCTGGCCCGCGAAATACTGCAGTATGCCGGCAACATTAACCAGGCCGTTGCCATTGCCAAAAAAAGAAAAATATTTGTTGCCGAGTCGCTGCTCATCGGATCGGCGGCCGATAACACCGCGGTGATCATCGAAAAGTCACCAACAAAAATGGATGTATATAAAGCTGACAATCATTACCTGGTGTGCGCCAATCATTTTCAGGGTCAGACTTTTATGCAAGACGAAAACAACATTGAAAGGATCAAAGAGGCCTACTCCATTGACCGGGAGGAAAGGGCCGATGAGTTACTTGCATCAAAAGATACGACAGACTACCTGATGGCAGCTAAAATTTTAAGGGACAGGAAAGGTTTGAAAGGGGAATCCATCGGTATAGGTAATGAAAAGGCCATGGCACAAATGATTTCGCACCACAGTGTTATCTTTGAACCTTTGCACCAATGGATGTGGGTCTCCACATACCCTTACCAGTTGGGCAGATACCTGGCTTACAATCTCACCAGCGTGTTTAATCATCCCCAGGCTACTTTGCATTCGGGACTGTTCGACTCCACCCTGACCATCCCCGAAGACCCGTTTTTTCATTCCGGCACTTTTAAAAAATACCTAAAATACAAGGTGCAACGAAAACAGTTGCAACAATTCATATCATCGGGAATAAAACTCAGAAACGAAACGGCATATATCAGGAATTTTATACAATTAAACCCTGATCGTTACCAGGGATATGTGCTAGCCGGGGATTATTATGCAGGGCAGGGCAACAAAGAAAAAGCACTAAAATTCTATCGGTTTTCACTCACCAAAGACATTGATAAAACATCTCAACGCAAAAAGATCGAAGACAAGATCGGGAAGCTTAAAGATCACTGAACCAAACATGAAGCCAACAAAACAAAAAAAGAAAGTTATCATCATTGGAGCGGGACTGGCCGGTATGTCAGCCGGTAATTATTTACAGATTAATGGCTTCCGGACAGAAATCTACGAATCATATTCCAGGCCGGGCGGATTGTGTGCTTCATGGAAAAGAAAGGGTTTTAACATTGATGGCTGCATTCATTTTATGGAAGGTACAGCCAATTCGGAAGTATATTACCCGTTCTGGAATAACCTCATTGACATGAAGTCAATAGACTTTGTCTTTTTCGACAGCCATTCCGTAGTAGATGATAAAAAAGGCAACAGAATTCATTTCTACAGCAATATTGATAAACTGGAACAGGAATTACTGGGCAAAGCACCGGAGGACAAAAAACAGATCAGTAAATTCATTGGCCTGGTCAGAAAGTTTAACAAGTTAAAGTTGCCGATCCAAAAACCTTTTGAGGTGATGACCCTTTCCGATAAACTAAAGGTGGCCTTTACAATGATGCCCTATTTGCTGAGCATGCGCAAATACCTGAATATCACTAATCATGAGTTTGCAGAAAAATTAAAAAATCCCGCTTTGAGGTATGCCATCAAAACCGCTTTCGTAGGCCACATGCCGTTGTTTTATTCCATCATGCCACTGGTGTGGCGCAATAAAAAAGACACGGGATATCCAAGAGGGGGTGCCGGGCTGATCAGCAGCATGATGGAGAAAAGTTATACTGACCGTGGCGGCCGGATTTATTTTAAATCAAGAGTAAAAAAAATAATCGTTGAAAACAAAACGGCAAAAGGTATCCTCCTGGAAAACGGAGAGGTTGTGCATGGCGACATCGTTGTAAATGCTGCCGATGGCCATGCAGCCGTTTACGATTTGCTTGACGGCCAGTTCAAAGACAAAAACATCATTGAACGGTATGAATCGAATACTTTTGAAACCATCAACAAAACGCTGTATGTCTCCATCGGCCTTGATCGTGACTTTTCGGATGAGCCCCGAAAAATTTATTTTCAACTTAAAAAAAACATCATCATTGACCGGTTAACAACCATGGAACACCTGGAAGTAACCCACTTTTGCGATGATCCTTCCTCAGCTCCCGAAGGAAAATCGTTACTGACCTTAATGCCCGAAGCCAAAGACTGGGAATATTGGGTTGACCTGCGTCAAAACGACAGGGTTAAATACCGTGAAGAAAAGAAACGGGTGGCCGATGCTGTTATTGACGCCCTGGAATGGAAATTCGGAAATTTTAAGAAACATGTTGAGATGGTTGACGTGGCTACCCCCGCCACTTACATCCGATATACCAACAACTGGACCGGTGGGCAGATCAGTTGGAAAGCCACAAAAAAAACATTCGGCAAACCCACCACCTGGAATATAAAAGGGCTCAGGAATTTTTACATGACCGGACAATGGGCGGGAACCTCAGGAGGCATGATCAATGTGGTGATGATGGGCAACCACCTGGCACAGATCATTTGTAAAAAAGAAGGCATTCATTTTACCGACAAGGCCGTTAATCAATAACATGAATTATTTTTGCACCCATGTTTATCCCGGAAATAGAAAAACAATCACTCAGCAAGATCAAAGCCTACCAGGAATCCCGTTTGCCGGAACTGTTGAACTACCTGCAATCAAATTCCAAATTCTACAGGGCGCTTTTTTCAAAACACAACATCAACATCTCCGGCATCAAAACCCTTGAAGACCTCGCATCTGTTCCGGTAACCACCAAAGACGACCTGCAAAAGCACAACGATGATTTTCTTTGTGTGGACAAAAAACATGTAGTTGATTTCATCACTACTTCAGGCACTTTAGGTGAACCCGTTACCTTTGCCATGACCGACAAGGACCTGGAAAGACTAGCCTATAACGAATACATTTCTTTTTCATGTGCCGACACCACAGACGAGGATATTTTCCAGTTGATGGTCACCATGGACAAACGGTTCATGGCGGGGCTGGCTTATTTTCTGGGCTTAAGAAAACTGGGCGCCGGAATTATCCGCACTGGCCCCGGCTTGCAGGAATTGCAGTTTGAATCCATCCGCCGGTTTTTGCCTACGGGGTTGATCACCGTACCCTCATTCATTCCCCGGTTGATAAACTACGCCGGACAGCAAGGCATTGACATTCAAAAAAGTTCTGTTAAAAAAGCCGTCTGCATTGGAGAACCCATCCGGAAAACGGATTTTTCCCTGAACACACTCGGCAAAAAGATCACCGGTCAATGGGACATCAAATTGTATTCAACTTATGCTTCCACAGAAATGGGGACAGCGTTCACAGAGTGCGGTGAAGGTCATGGCGGTCACCACCATCCCGAAATGATCATCGTAGAATTTTTGGATGAAAACGACAATCCCGTTAATGAAGAGGAACCGGGAGAAGTAACAGTAACCACTTTGGGCGTGGAAGGCATGCCCCTGCTCAGGTTTAAAACCGGCGATATCTGTTATCATTTTAAAGAACCCTGTGCCTGCGGCAGAAACACCATCCGGCTGGGACCGGTCATCGGCCGTAAACAACAGATGATCAAATATAAAGGCACTACGCTGTACCCGCCAGCCATTTATGATGTTTTAAATGAAATTGACGGTGTAGAAAATTATCTGATCGAAGTTGTTACCAATACCCTGGGAAACGATGAAATTTTTGTTACCATCGGCAAAACAAAAGATCAGATCACAGAAAAGGCAATCAAAGACCACTTCAGGGCTAAACTTAGGGTGGCACCTGAAGTAAAGTTTATGGCGGTTGATGAAATAATAAAACAACAAATGCATGAAAATAAAAGAAAACCTATTATTTTTGTTGATCGTAGAAAGAGAAATCATTAAAAAACGAAAACCATGAAAAAATTATTTACACTTTTTGCAATTGCCTTTTTGTTTAGCCAAACCGTTTTCTCACAATCTGAAAACGATGTTTACAGTGCAAGGACCATTACCTGGTTTGGCATTGATTACACCCATTGCTATTTTATTTCAATGGCTGATTTTCCAAACCTGCACGACCTCGTTGATAAAATTCGTGCCTGGAACTCACTGGTTTTAACGGAACGGGACAAATATATTGACAAAAA
>Ga0114931_10001103_pt1 | contig 34360 bp, 28 predicted proteins | sample 2SBtaG_FD_89579 | JGI IMG/M metagenome (GOLD analysis project Ga0114931, IMG submission 89579) | Deep subsurface microbial communities from Kolumbo volcano to uncover new lineages of life (NeLLi) - 2SBTROV14_V59a metaG | ecosystem: Environmental > Aquatic > Marine > Volcanic | place: Kolumbo...
CCCCCCGGGGTCGGGGACGGTGGGGAGGGATCGGTCCCGGGATGGCCATTATCGGCACTGGTGACCGGATCGGCGGTGTCCCGGATCACACCGGGGGACTCGGACCCGGAGGGGCGGCTGCGGGTGGTGAGTACTCCGATGGTCCCGGCCGCCACGGCCGTGACCGCGAGGCCGGCCACGATCGGGAGGCGCCGCCGGTTGCCGGATCGGGCCCGGGCCGGGATCGAGGATGGAGATGGGACCGGAGTGGAGGGGGTGGGTGTCGGCGCGGCATCCTGGACCAGCGTTTCCGGCAGGGCGGCGGTGGCGCCGGGTTCAAACATCTGGGTCGCCCCCTCGGTGTCCACGACAGGTCCGGGGTGGTCGAACCCCGCCACGGCGGCCCGGACATCCCGTCCGAAATCTGCTGCACTCGGGTACCGGTCGGCGGGCATGCGTTGGAGGGCCCGATCGAGCGCCGCCTGCAGGGAGGGCGGGAACGCCACATCGGGAAGAACATCGGCCAGCCGCAGGGGATCGTCGGTGAGACGCTTGATCATGACTTCCTGTGACGAGGCGGCCTGGAAAGGCAGGCTGCCGGTCAGCATCCGGAAGAAGACCAGGGCCAGCGAGTAGATGTCACTGCGCCCGTCGAGCTGATCGCCGGAAAGCTGTTCGGGGCTCATGTATTCCGGGGTGCCGACGACCAGACCGGTCTTGGTGACCTTCTGGTCGTCGCTGCCCCCCATCGCCTTGGCAATGCCGAAGTCCACCACTTTCACGAGATCCGTCCCGTCGCGCGCCCGGGCGATCATGATGTTGTCCGGCTTGAGGTCGCGGTGGACGATCCCCAGATCGTGGGCGGCCTGCAGCGCATCGGCCGACTGGCCCAGAATGTCGGCGGCCCGCCCGGCCGCGAGGGCGCCCTCCCGGGTCAGGAGGTCGGTCAGGGAGACACCCTCGATGAACTCCATGGCGAGGTAGATCACCCCGTCGGGCGTTTCGCCGAAGTCGTAGATGCCGCAGACATTGGGATGGTTGATCCGCGCGGCGTTGGCGGCTTCCCGATTGAAACGGGCGATCGCCTCCGCGTCCTGGGCCATGCTCTGGTTGATGACCTTGATCGCGCTTTTGCGGCCCATCCGCACGTGTTCGCCCAGATAGACGGCCCCCATGCCGCCCTCGCCGAGCTTTGCCGTGATGTGATACCGGTCGGCGATGACCGACCCCACGAGTTCCGCGCCTCCGCTGCGCAGCGTGGTCCCGTCGTCCGGACAGAACCGGGAGTCGTCGGGGTACTCGGTGCCGCAGGTCGGGCAGACCTTCATGCGAGATCCACGCGAAACATCTTGTCGCCGACCAGGAACCGGGAGCCGGCGGGCAACTCGACCTCGCCCCGGGCGGCGAGGGCCACGCCGTTCCGACTCCCGGCGTCGACGATGCTGAAATCGGCGTCCTCGGAACGGATCTGCGCGTGGAGGCCGCTCATGGACGGGTCGTAGCTGAACAACCAGTCGCCCTGGTCCCGTCCAATCGTGATGTTGCGCCCCGGGGACAGGTGGACCACGTCCCGTTCGCTGCCGTCGCTGCGGAGTTGTGTGAGCGAGGCGATGTCGGCGCTTGGAGTCAGACTTCCCAGGCGGCGGGTCTGGTCGGCCTCCGGAGGGTTCGGGCCCGGATATCCCAGCCGCCGGTACCGAATGATCTGGGAACCCACCAGGATCAGGTCGCCGTCCAGCAGGCGCGCCCGCTCCACGAAATGCCAGGTGCCATTGCGACTGCCGAGGTCGCGGATGAAGAGCTGCCGACCGCGGATGAGGAGTTCGGCGTGTTTGGGGGAAAGAAAGGCGTCGTCGGGGAATTCGAGGTCGGCTCCGTCCCGTCCAATCGAGGTCCGGATCCCCGTAACCTGGTGGACGCCCAACTCCGTTCCGGTCTCATCGATACGAACCAGTTGCAGGTCGAGTTCGTGCTGCGCCACACTGAACGCCGACGTGCGGGCCCGCGGTCGGGTCCCCGGCTGGAGGCCGTACCCGCACGCCGAGCAGAACTTGGCGGTGGCGGCGGCGGGGGTCGAGCACTTCTCGCATACCTGATCCGGATCGCGCGTCCCGAGACGGGAGCCACAGGCCGGGCAGTACGGCATTCCGGGGGAAACCGGGTTGAGACACACCGGACAGGATGGTGTGGCACCGGTTCCGGAACTGGCCGCCGGGTCGGGGTAGGAACTCATGCGCGGACTCGTGGTTGCGGAAGCGTCTTGCGACGGGCGACACGCGATCGTCCCCCCGCCGCCGGTGGATCCGGGACTTCCGTGACGGTCCGAGGGCCGCCCCGGGGAATATGCGCCAATCTAGCCGCGAAAAAAAGGCGGTCAACCAAGGGCATGAAGCGTAGGCACTTGCCACGGCTGCATTTCCACGGTCAACCGGACCGGGTACGGCCGGGTCAGGGGTCCGCGTCCCCTCTGGCATCTCGCTTGCGCTCCTTGCACATTCGGAGGGAGCGCGGCGGCCACCCGGATGGCTTGCCCCTCCGGTGCGTAGCATGAACAGGATGCCCTCCCTGGGCACCCGTGCAGAATCGGATCGCCCATGTTTTGTCAGAAATGCGGCACGGAAGTACCGGACGACGCCAGCTTTTGCGGCAGTTGTGGCCACGATCTCGGGGTCACCACGCCGCTGGCGGCACTCCGGGACGTCACCGGCCAGAACGAGATCGATCTGGTGCGGGCCGCCCTGCACGGCGATTACGAGATTCTCGAGGAACTGGGGCGGGGCGGCATGGCCATCGTGTATCGGGCCCGGGAGATCATGCTGGACCGCGAGGTGGCCATCAAGGTGTTGCCGTTCTCTCTCGCGTTCGACCGCGAATTCGTCGAGCGATTCCAACGTGAGGCCCGTACCTCGGCCCGGCTCGAGCACCCCAACATCATTCCCATCTACCGTGTCGGGAAGACCGACAACGTCATCTATTTTGCGATGAAGTTCCTGCGGGGCAAGTCCCTCGCCGACATCATCGCCGATCGGGGACGCCTGCCGGCCGCCCAGATTCGCCAGCTATTGATCGAGACGGGGGGCGCTCTGGGTTATGCCCATCAGCACGGAATCGTCCATCGCGATATCAAGCCCGACAACATCATGTTCAAGGAGTCGGGCCAGGCGGTGCTCTGCGACTTCGGCATCGCGAAGGCCGCCTCGGGGACCCGGTTGACCGGGACGGGCATGGCCATCGGGACACCGTACTACATGAGTCCCGAACAGGCCCGGGCCCAGGCGCTGGACGGGCGGAGCGACCTCTACTCGCTCGGGGTCGTGGCCTACCAGTGTCTCACCGGGAATGTGCCGTTCGACGGGGAGGACTCCTTTGCGATCGGCTACAAACACATCATGGAGGAGTTGCCCCAACTCGAGTTGACCGATTCCGAGGAACGGGCGCTCGACGAGGTCATTCGGAAGATGATGGCCAAGGACCCCGCCGACCGGTACCAGAAAGCGGAAGATCTGGTCATGCTCCTGTCCGACGGCGGACCGACGGCGGCGATCCTCCCTCCCATCGTCAGTCAGAAGACCACGCCGATGCAGTCAATGCCCGGGGTGGCTGTCAGCGAAGAGGAGACGGCTATCATCGTCTCGACCCCGATCCCGCCGACATCGGGGTCGGCGGGATCATCCGGTATCATCCCGCCGCCCCAGGAGACCGGCCGGGAAACCGGGGCGCCGACCCCAACGGGGCCCGGTCCCTCCGGGACGTCCGCGGGGTCGGTGGGGCCGGCCGTTCCCCCCACCCCGACCACCCCGATGCCCCGGGCGTCTACGGAAAGCCCCGGGGTGACCCCGGCGCGCCGTCGACGGACGGGCGTGCTGGTGGGGATGCTGGTGGTTCTCGTGGGCGGTGGAGTGGGAGGGGGCTACTACTACACGCAGGTGGCCGGGGGAGTGTTGCCGTTTTTCCCGACGCCGGATGGGTCCGAAGCCGCGACGCCCGCGACCAGCGAGGCCTCGAGCCCGGGCGGACCGGGGCCTGGGGGCAACGCGCCCCTCGTCCGGAGCGACGGGGAAGGGGATCCGGGGACGCTTGGGGCCTTGCCGGCCGCCGGGGATTCGACCGGGGTGGACGTCGACCCGCGGGCCGATTCCACCGTGGAACTCCCGGCGAGGGGCGTGCTGGCCCTCAGCAATATGGGTCGGAACGCCCGCCTGTTCATCGATGGCCGGCCGGCCCGCGGATCGGAGTTCTCGCTCCCGCCCGGACCCCACACGATCCGGGTCGAACGGTCGGGGTACCGTCCGTATCGCCGAACGCTCACCGTGGCCGCTGGGGACACGCTCAGCCATCGCGTGACCCTTGCCAGGCTACCGAAGGTGAGCCGGCCTCCCCCGGACCCTACGCCCGTTCCGGCCGAGGAGCCACCGGCCAGCCAGTGCACGGCCTTTGATGACACCTACAACGTCAACGGGGAGTGTTTCGATTCCACGCCGAGGCTTCCGGCCAGTGTATCGCCGTTCGTGGCGCTGGATGCTACCGTGCCCAGGCGGCCAACCCGACCGGCGATCCTCGTGGTCCAGGTCCGGCCCGACGGGTCGGCGGCGACGATCCTGCCCAAGGACCCCACCGATGTGCCGCAGTTTGCCATCCTTGCCGTCGCGTTTGCCAAGAATCTGACCTACCAGCCCGCCCGGAAAAACGGGCAACCGGTCATGGCTTGGGCGCAGTTCGTTTTCTACCCCCAGTAGCCAGCCCGATGGAGATCGATGCCACCGCGTTCATCGCTTCGGGCGCGGTCGTACTCGGCGACGTTCGCATCGGGGGCCAGGCCTCGGTGTGGTACAACGCCGTCATCCGCGGAGATACCGACCGGATCGTCATCGGCAACGCCACGAACATCCAGGACCTGACCATGATGCACGCGGACCGTGGGGCTCCATGCGTCGTGGGAGACCGGGTCGGCGTGGGGCACCGTGCCATTCTGCACGGATGTACGGTCGAGGACGAATGTCTGATCGGGATGGGATCGATTCTCCTCAACGGAGTCTTGGTGGGGACCGGGTCGCTCGTGGGCGCGGGTGCCGTGCTGCGCGAGGGTATGGTGGTCCCACCGCGTTCGCTCGTGGTTGGGGTGCCGGCGCGCATCCTCGGCGGGGTAACACCGGCTCACACGGCCCGGATCGCCAACAACTGGCGCCATTATGTGGAGGAGGCGCGCCGCCATCGCGACGGGACCGTGTCCCGCCATCCCGTCCCGTCCTGAAGGCGCGGTACGGGGTCTTCGGTTAACTTTGTGATATGGAAAACTCCCCCGTGTCAAAACCCGAGACAGATCGGGGCGTTTGTCTGCCGATCGAGCGAGGTTGCGTCGCATAGGGATGGGGCTACCTTGATTCGCCGCGCCGTGCGTGGCGCTCAGGTGGTTCTTCGCAGTGTGCTCCGCTCTCCGCCGCCGACACAATTTCGACACCGCAGGCTCAAGGACCGGCCGCTATGACCCGATCTCCCGACTCCGCACCCCACTCGTCACTCGCTCTCTCGGACAACGCGATGACGGTGTTGAGGCGTCGTTACCTGATCAAGGATGATCAGGGCGAGCCGATCGAGGAGCCGGCAGAGCTGTTCTGGCGCGTGGCCCGCACGATTGCGGAGCCGGATGCCCGGTACGGGGCCAGTCCGGGTGCGGTCGACACCGTCGCCGAGACTTTTTTCGATCTGATGGCGTCCGGGGTGTGGATGCCGAACAGTCCTACGTTGATGAATGCCGGACGGCCGCTCGGTCAGTTGTCGGCGTGTTTCGTCCTTCCCGTGGAGGATGCGCTCTCCAACGGCGGGTCCGGCATTTACGATACGTTGCGCAACATGGCGCTCGTACATCAGTCGGGTGGGGGGACGGGGTTTTCGTTCTCGCGGATTCGCCCCCGCAACGCCGTGGTGCGGTCCACGATGGGGGTGGCTTCGGGGCCCGTGTCGTTCATGTCGCTGTATGACGCGTCGACGGAGGTCGTCAAGCAGGGTGGCACCCGTCGCGGTGCCAACATGGGCATCCTGCGTGTCGACCATCCTGACATCATCGACTTCATCGAATGCAAGAGCGACACGAGCCGGATCACCAATTTCAACATCTCGGTGGCGGTCACCGACGCCTTCATGGATTCCGTCCGGACAGGAACGTCGTACGACGTCATCGATCCACACACCGGGACGGTGGTGACCCGGTACGATGCGCGCGAGGTCTTTGACCGGATTGTTCACGGCGCCTGGGCCACCGGAGAGCCCGGCGTGTTCTTCATCGACCAGGCCAACCGTTACAACCCGGTGCCGCACCTTGGACAGTACGAGGCAACCAATCCCTGCGGCGAGCAGCCCCTGTTGTCCTACGACGTCTGTAACCTGGGCTCCATCGATGTCGGCAAGATGGTACGGGACGGGGCGGTAGACTGGGAGGGGCTTCGGAAGACGGTCCACCTGTGCACGCATTTTCTTGACAACGTGATCGATGCCAATCGGTACCCACTGCCCGAGATCACGGACCTCGCCCACCGCATCCGGCGGGTCGGCCTGGGCATCATGGGATGGGCTGATTTCCTGATCCGGCTCGAGGTTCCGTACGATTCGGAAGAAGCGGTGGCGTGGGGTCGCAAGGTGATGGCGTTCATCGAGGAGGAGTGTCGAGTCGAGAGCGAGCGCCTCGCCGCCCAACGCGGAGAGTTTCCGGCCTGGGAGAAGAGCATCTGGGGGCCCGACGAATCGTGTGCCCGCGACGCCGACGGTAACCGGATCCGTCCCATGCGTCACCTCCGCAACTGCAACCTCACGACCGTGGCCCCGACGGGTACCATCTCCATCCTCGCGGACTGCTCGTCCGGTATCGAACCGCTGTTTGCCGTGGCGTTCATGCGGAACCAGGCCGGGGCGTTGATGCCGGAGGTGAACGCGGAATTCGTTCGCATCGCCCGGCAGGAAGGCTGGTACCGCGAAGATCTCATTCGTCGCATTGCCGAGGAGGGGCACATCCATTTCGATGAGGTGCCCGGGAAGTGGCAACGCATTTTCGTCACGGCCCACGATGTGGCGCCGGAATGGCACATCCGCATGCAGGCGGCCTTTCAGGAACATACCGACAGCGCCATCAGCAAGACCTGCAATTTCCCGCACGAGGCGACGGAAAAGGATGTTCGGGAAATCTACGAGCTGGCGTATCAGTTGAAGTGCAAGGGAGTCACGGTCTACCGTGACGGCAGCCGGGAGCTCCAGGTGCTGTCCACCGGCACCACCGCGCGCAAGGTCAAGGAACAGGCCACCGGGGAACACGCGACGCCCGCCGCTGTCGAAGAGGTCGCCGAACTGAAGTCCCAGCTCGCGGAGTTGACTGCCGAACTCGAACGGACCCGAGCGCTGTTGCACGAGGTGGAGAGCGAGAACCTGCAACGGCGGGCGGCGCGCTCCCGACCCGAACTGCTGACCGGTTCCACCCGGCGGATCGAAACTCCGTTGGGGACGATGTACGTGACCATTACCGAGGACGACAAACACCAGCCGTTCGAGGTGTTCATGAATCTTGGCAAGGCCGGTGGTGCGCTCATGGCTGACGTCGAGGCGATTGGGCGGCTCATCTCCCTGGCGTTGCGTTCGGGTATTCCCATCGGGGCCATCCACCGACAGCTCCGGGGCATTTCCTCGGATCGAATGACCGGGCTCGGCCCCAACAAGGTCATGTCCGTTCCGGACGCGATCGGCATCGCCCTTGAGCGCTGGATGCAGGAGAAACAGGGCGTGCAGCAGGACCTCCTGGCCGCCGATGCGGCAAACGAGACGGTGGCCCTGACCCGCCCGGTGGCCGGTTCACAGGGGCAGATGTTCGAAGTCCACGCCCATCAGAGCGAACACTTCATGGGAGCCTGCCCCGATTGCGGGTCACAGCTCGAATTTGCGGAGGGGTGTGTCAAGTGTCACGTGTGCGGCTTCAGCGAATGTGGCTGATCCGGGCACCGGTATCCACGCGGAAGGGCGCCCGCCGGGCGCCCTTTTTTGCTTCATCGTGATCTCGGCCACTCTGCCATGAATCGGCTCTCTCCCCGGGCCTGGATCCGTACCCTCAAGGCGGAACGCCGCGCCCATGGGTGGAAAGGCATGATACGGCGGCAAGGGTGGAAACCCGTCGTCGTGTTCTTCCTGTTTTACCTGATCAGGGACCTGATCCTCTACGTCCTCCTGCCGCTCGGTCTGTATTTCGGCCTGACGAAGTAACGACTCGAGCGCCCCGCTCCGTCTCCTGCCCACCGATGCTTATATTCCTCTGATGGCGATCATGGAGCGCAGACACACGCTCACCGTCCGGGTGGGGGGGGTGCCCGTCGGTGCCGATCATCCGGTGGTGGTCCAGTCCATGACCAACACCGACACCGCCGACGTACCCCGGACGGTGGAACAGGTTGCCGCCCTGGCTGAAGCGGGCAGCGAGTTGGTGCGTATCACGGTCAACCACGACGCGGCAGCCCGGGCCGTTCCCGGTATCGTCGAACGCCTGGAAGATCTCGGCGTGACCGTGCCGATCGTGGGGGATTTCCACTACAACGGTCACCTCCTGCTCACCCGCCATCCGGCCTGTGCGCAGGCTCTGGCCAAGTACCGGATCAATCCCGGGAACGTGGGGGCGCGGCGCCGCGACGAACACTTCCGCACCATCATTGAGGTGGCCCTCGAACACGGGAAACCCGTCCGGATCGGTGTGAACTGGGGATCTCTGGATGCGGCGCTCCTCACGGAGTTGATGGATGCCAATGCCCGCCTCGCGGAACCGGGCGACGCGCGGGACGTGATGATCGAGGCGATGATCCAGAGTGCCCTGCGTTCGGCGGAACTCGCCGAGGCAACCGGGCTGCCCGCCGAGCGGATCATTCTGTCGGCCAAGGTTTCCGGGGTGCAGGACCTGGTGGATACCTATCGTGAACTCGCCACCCGCACCACGCTGCCGTTGCACCTGGGCCTGACCGAGGCCGGCATGGGGCCCAAGGGCATTGTGGCCAGCACCGCCGGGTTGGCCATCCTGCTGCAGGAGGGGATCGGCGATACCATCCGCGTATCGCTGACACCGGAACCGGGAGGGGACCGATGCGAGGAAGTGCGGGTGGCCCAGCAAATCCTTCAGTCGATGGGGTTGCGGAGCTTCCTCCCACAGGTGACCGCGTGTCCCGGGTGTGGCCGGACCACCAGCACGTTCTTTCAGGAGATGGCCAACGAGATCCAGACCTACCTCCGGGACCGGATGCCCGTCTGGCGGAAACACCACCCGGGAGTGGAAAGCATGCGGGTGGCGGTGATGGGGTGCGTCGTCAACGGACCGGGCGAATCGAAACACGCCGACATCGGTATTTCCCTTCCCGGGACCTTCGAGGAGCCCAAGGCGCCGGTCTACGTCGATGGTCAACATACGGTGACCCTGAAGGGCGACAAGATCGTCGAGGAGTTTATCGACTTGTTGAATCGCTATGTCGACCGGCGGTACCCGGCTGACACCACAGTCGCCGCCGGCTCGTGAGAGACGGCATCCCGGGCTCCGACCCGACGATCCACACGGTGTCCACAACGCCGGGAACCGGGTGCCAGAGTGAATCCGGGCCACACCGGAAGAAAGCGGGGTTTCCCACGCCGTGTGGACGATCAGGCCCGTCCGGGATGTGGAAACGTTGACAACGATCGGGGCGGTCAGTGACGCTGCCCGCCGGGTAACGAACCTTCTCGATCCGGATGTCCGGATGGTGGTGCTGACCGGTGCCGGGATGTCGGCCGAGTCCGGGGTCCCGACGTTCCGTGATGCGCTGTCGGGACTGTGGGCCCGCTTCGATCCGCAACGTCTCGCCACACCCGAAGCGTTTCTTGCCGATCCGGCGTTGGTCTTCGGTTGGTATCTCAGACGGACGCGGATGGTGCTCGACGTGGCGCCGCACGCGGGATATCGTGCCTTGGTTCGCCTGGCCCGGTTGCGGGCTTTACAGGTGGTCACGCAAAACGTCGATGGTCTTCACGCCCGGGCCGGGTCCAAGGATGTGGTATCCCTGCACGGCTCCCTGCTCCACTACCGGTGTACGGCCGGCGGTCACCCCGTGCCGCTGTCGGACATCCTCGCTCTGACGGGTGGCCCCCGCGTCTTGCCCCCCCGTTGCGGGACCTGTGGGAGCCCCGTTCGACCCGGGGTGGTCTGGTTCGGCGAGCCGCTGTCGGAAGCGGCTCTGGCCCGCGCCCACGCGATCACGGCCGAGGCGGATGTCGTGCTGGTGGTGGGCACCTCCGCCCTGGTGTACCCGGCGGCCGGCCTCCCCCACCACGCCGCCCGACACGGTGCCCGACTCGTTGAGATCAATCCGGAACCGACACCCTTGAGCGCCTCGGTGGATATCCGATGGCCGGAACCGGCCGGAACGGCCCTTCCCGCCCTGGCGGCCGCGGTCCTGGCGAGGGACTCATGACCCACACGTATGACGCACGGTTTCGCCGGACCAAGATTGTCGCAACGGTGGGGCCGGCCTCCTCCGATGAACCCACGTTGCTCGCGCTCATCGAGGCCGGGGTCAACGTGTTTCGAGTCAACAGTTCCCACGGGACGCCCGAGCTGCGGGCCGGGATCATGGACTGCATCTGCGATATCCGGGCCCGGATCGAGAAGCCCATCGGGTTGCTGGTGGATCTCCAGGGTCCGCGAATCCGGATCGGCACACTCGGGGCGCCAATCGTTCTGGAGGATGGCAGCGATGTGACCTTTGCTCCGGAGCAGTCCGCCGGCGAAGACGACCTCCCGACGACCTACGAGGATCTTGCCAAGGATGTCGCGCCCGGGGATCGCATCCTCGTGGACGATGGCCTGTTGCAGTTCCGGGTCCGGCAGGTTCGTGACGATCGGGTGGTGGCCCAGGTGGTGCATGGCGGGACCCTCAAGTCCAACAAGGGCATGAATCTGCCCGGTATACGGGTCAGCGCCCCCTCGATCACCGTGAAGGACAAGGACGACATCGAGTTGGCCACCCGTCACGGAGCGGATTTTGTCGGCATGTCCTTTGTGCGGCGTGCTGAAGAGGTCTGGGCGGCCCGGGGTCTCATCCCCGAGGGCATCGGCATCGTGGCCAAGATCGAACTCGCCACGGCTCTCCAGACCATCGACCGGATCGTGGAGGCCGCCGATGTCATCATGGTTGCCCGTGGTGATCTGGGAGTCGAATTGCCGTTCGAGGAGGTACCGCTCGCCCAGAAGCGGGTAATCGAGATGTCCAACCGGCTGGGGCGTCCGGTGATTACGGCCACGCAAATTCTCGAATCGATGATCGACCATCCCAGACCCACCCGGGCGGAAGCGTCCGATGTAGCCAACGCGGTGCTGGACGGGACCGACGCCGTCATGTTGAGTGCGGAGACCGCGGTGGGGGCGTACCCCGTGCAGGCGGTTCGGGCCATGGCGCGAATCGTGGAACGGGTCGAGGCGTCGTTCCTGGCCGGACAGCTTCCGCGCCGTCGTCGGAGCGATCGTATTTACGCCGATGACGAGCCATCGGTGGCCGATGCCATTGCGGCGGCGACCGTCGTGGCGGCGAAGACCCTGAGGATCCCGGTGATTGTCTGTTTTACCAGCAGCGGATTCACGGCCCGCCTGATCGCCGCGGCCCGCCCCGATGCGCCCATTGTGGCCCTGACGCCGGAATGGTCGACGTTCCGGCAGTTGGCCATCTCCTGGGGGGTCGTCGCCATGCATGCGGCGCACCAGCCTACCTACGAGAAGATGCTCGACGTCGCCCGGGACGAACTGCTCGCTCGCGGCTATGTGCAACCCGGAGACCGGCTGATCGTGACGGCGGGGGTTCCGTTTGATGTCCCCGGAACCACGAACCTCCTGAAGATCGAGGTGGTGTGAATCGGCTGGTCATCCTGGGTTCGGGCACGTCGTTCGGCGTCCCGGTCATCGGCTGTTCGTGTGCGGTCTGCACATCCGATGACCCGCGGGACCGGCGAACGCGGGTGGCGGCGGTGGTGGAAATCGGCGGGGCGCGCCTGTTGATTGACACGCCACCGGAATTGCGTCTGCAACTCGTCCGGGAAGGCATCGACGGGGTGGATGCGGTGCTCTACACGCACGAGCACGCCGATCACGTTCACGGTATCGACGATCTGCGGGCCATCTCGATCCACGGGGGGTCGCTCCCGCTGTACGGAACGGCCGAGACCCTCGAAGCCATCGCAGCACGGTTCGGCTACATCTTCGATCCGGCGGTCCAACCCCCCCGGGGGAGCAGCAAACCGCAGTTGGTGGCCGTGCCGGTGGTGCCGGGAGTCCCGACCCCCATGGCGGGGATCGACGTGTTGCCGCTGGCCTTCAATCACGGGGCGCTGGACGTTCTGGGCTTCCGGTTCGGGTCCGTCGCCTATCTGACCGATGTCAAGATGGCGGACGACGAGGCGATCGAACAGCTGCGCGGGGTTGAGCAACTGGTCCTGAATGCCCTGTTCGAAAAACCGCATCCCACCCACCTCTCGATCGCGGAAGCGTGCGAGCTTGCGACCCGGATCGGGGCGTCGCAGACCTACCTGACCCATCTTACCCATCGGTATCGTCATCGGGATCTTCTGGATCGGTTGCCGGCCGGTGTCACGCCGGCGTTCGACGGTCTGGTGATCGAGTTTTGACGACCTTTCGACGGCTCGGTACCTTTCAGGAAGCCTGACGAACGGAGCAAAGCAAGACCATGGATACACGAGACGAGAAGCCGGTCGTTGTCATCGAACGTTCGGAGGGCGGAGTCGGGTCGTTTCTGTTCGGGCTCGCCATGGGCGCCGGACTGGCCCTGTTGTTTGCGCCGCGCACCGGGGAAGAGACCCGGCGGGAACTCCGGAACCGCGGCCGGCAGCTCCGGGCCGCCGCGACGGAAAAGGCCGAAGAGCTTCAGGATCTCCTGAGCGGCGGGTACGAGGAGACCCGGGAACGGGTCGAGGACGGCCTCGCCCAGGCCCGGCAGTTTGTGGACGAGAAGCGTGACGATGCCCGCGAAGCGGTGGAAGCGGGCAAAGCCGCCGTCCATTCCGCCCGGGAGGAACTCGAGCGCCGCCTGGAAACGGCCCGTCGGGGCCGGGGTCGGGCCCGCGCCGCCGTTGACGACGCTGACGACGAGTAGTGCCACCGGACCGGTTTCCTCAGCCGGTGCCGTGACCGAGTCGATGATCGACCTGCGCAGCGACACCGTGACCGTCCCGTCCCGGGGTATGCGGGCTGCGATGGCCGAGGCGGAGGTCGGCGATGACGTGCTCGACGGCGATCCCACCACCCGGAAGCTGGAAGCGGAGGTGGCCGAGCGGGTCGGCCACGAGGCCGCCCTGTTCTTCCCGTCCGGTACCCAGGCCAACCAGGTGGCCGTGGGTCTGCATGCGGCACCGGGCTCCGAGGTGATCGTTGAATCCGCCGCCCACCTGGTGCACTTCGAGGAGGCGGGCGCCGCCGCCAACTGGGGGGTGCAGATCCGGGCGGTAGCCGGCGACCGAGGGGTGCTCGCACCCGACGACGTTCGGGTGGCTCTCGACACCGACTCGACATTCCACCCGCCGGCCGCGCTCCTCTGCATCGAAAACACCCATAACGCCGCCGGCGGTCGTATTACCGACCTCGAACGGATGCACCAACTGGTCGAGGTGGCCCGCGCGCACGCGGTAGCCGTCCACCTCGACGGCGCCCGGCTCTGGAATGCGGCGGCGGCCCTCGAGGTGTCCCCGGCAGACCTCGCCCGCCCGGCGGATACGGTGATGGTCAGCTTTTCCAAGGGGCTGGGTGCCCCGGTGGGTTCGTGCCTGGCCGGACCGGCCGATCTTATGGCGAGGGCGGTGCGATTGCGACGGCGGCTGGGCGGCGGGATGCGGCAGAGCGGGGTGTTGGCCGCCGCGTGTCGCTACGGCCTGGAGCACCATCTCCCGAATCTGGCGCAGGATCACGACCACGCCCGGATGCTGGCGGACTTCCTTGCCGGGTGTCCCGAAGTCGACGTAACCCGGCCGGACACCAATATCGTCATGGTCGATCTCCGGGTCGGCGATGCCCTGTCGGCGGCAGCGGGACTGCGGGAGGCCGGTGTCCTGGCCTCGGTGTTTGGTCCGACCCGGCTGCGGTTCGTCACGCATCTCGATGTGTCCGGGGATCAGGTGCGGCAGGCGGCGGGTCGCGTGGTGGAGGTGCTGGGCCGGGTGGAGTCTCGTGCCTGAGCCCCGGCCTTCCGGCGGTGGTGTGGGCGGGGGCGCCCCGGTTAGCTTTCCCGTGCCCCAGGTCCGGAGGGCGCACGTCCGCGAACCGCGTCAGGCCCGTGAAGGGAGCAGCGCTAAACGGTGTCGGGCGTCGCTTCGGGAAGCCTGGGGCATTCTTTCACGCCTCGGTCAATGACCCATACCGCGCTCGCCCGGAAGTACCGACCGACCCGTTTTGCGGACCTCGTGGGCCAGGAACACGTGGCGGCAGGCCTCTCCGGGGCAGTCGCCCGGAACCGGGTGGCTCACGGGTATCTGCTGACCGGCCCTCGAGGCGTGGGCAAGACCACGGCGGCCCGGATTCTGGCGATGGCCCTCAACTGCGAGCGGCGCGAGCCGGACCGGGGGGAGCCGTGCGGCGATTGTGAGTCCTGCCGGCGGATCTGGGCCGGATCGGCCAACCTGGATGTCGTGGAGATCGATGCGGCCAGCAATCGGGGCGTCGACGACGCCCGGGACCTTCGGGAGCGGGCGATGTACGCGGCGAGCGGACCGGATCGTCACAAGGTGTACATCGTGGACGAGGCCCACATGCTCACTCGGGAAGCGTGGAACGCACTCCTGAAGATCCTCGAGGAGCCTCCTCCGCGGGTGGTCTTTGTGTTTGCGACCACGGAACCCCAGAAGATCGCCAACACCTCTTCGGCGGTCATCAGCCGCCTGCAGCGCTTCGACTTCCGGAGCATCGGGCCCCGCGCGATCCAGGAGCGCCTGCGCCAGGTCGCCGAACGTGAAGGAATCGAGGTCGAGGACGATGCCCTGATTCTGATCGGTCGCGTGGCGAACGGGGGCCTCCTCGACGCGCTGTCCCTGGTGGATCAGGCCCTGATCTTCGGGGAGGGCGCCATCACGGCGGTCGGGGTCCGGGAGGCCCTGGGGCTGATCCCCGATGAACAGTACGGCGAGCTCCTTGATCTCATCCGGGAACACCGGGTCGATCAGGTGTTTCCCTTTGTGGCCCGCCTCGTCGAGCAGGGGGCCGACTTGGGGGAGTTCCTCAACGGGATGGCGGAGGTCCTCCGGGCGGTGACCTTGGCGGTGGCCGGGGGACGGCCGGAGGGCCTGACGGAGGAGCTGCGCGAGGCGGTTGAACGGGCGGCGACCGCGTTTTCGGCTGGCGACTTGCTCCGCATGCTGCGGCTGTTCGGTGAATTGGACGGGGTCATCCGGCGCAGCGGCCAGCCCCGTCTCCAGGTGGAGACCCTCCTGCTCCAGTGGGCCCTGCTGGACCGTACGCTGGAGTTGCAGGAGGTTCTGGAGGGGATTCGGGATAATCCGGGGACCGGTGGCACCGCCGCGGGGGAGGATCGGGCCCGGGGGGGGACGGGAAAAACGCACCGGGCGGCCCCGGGGGCCCGGGAGTCCGCCGAGAGGCCTCGTTCCGGCCGGCGGCGATCCTCGGCCCCGGCGGAGCGTCCGGTGAGCCCGACGCCCACCCCGGCGGTGGCGGAGTCGCAACCCGCGACCCGCGTCGGGTCTCTGGCAGAGGTGGTTGAGGTGTGGCCCCGGCTGCTCGAGACCATTGGGCGCCAGCGTCGGATGCTGCGAGAGGCCCTCACCGGCACCAGACCGATCCGCTGGGACCAGGGGGTGGTCACCCTGGGGGTACCCGGGAAGGGGCCGCTGCTGGACGATCGGCGGGGCCAGATCGCGGTGCAGCGGACCCTCCAGGGGCTCTGTGAGGGCCCGGATGGGCCGATCAAGCTCGCGTTCGAACGGCTTGCCGCCGATACCCCCGAGGAACACTCCGAGCCCACCGCAACCGGTCCGCGACGCCAGACGGCCAGCGACGACCGAGGGGCCCGGCTGGATGCCTATCGGGCACTGGATCCATCGCTGGATGCGATGGCGGAAGCGTTGGATCTTGAACTCAGGGACTAACTTGCGGCCGGTTTCGCCGGTGGGTAGCTTCACCGGCAGTCGGCAGGCACGGGTTTCTTGGCGGTAACGAATGTCCGATCTCTCACAGATTCTTCAACTTGGACAGCAGATGCAGGGACGGATGTCCCAGCTGCAGACCGAGTTGACCCAGCGCACGGTCACCGGATCGGCGGGCGGCGGGATGGTGACCGCCACGGCCGATGGCCGCGGGCATATTCGGGCACTCACCATCGATCCGTCGGTATTCGAGGATGGAGATCCCGAGATGATCGAGGACTTGGTGCTGGCGGCGGTCTCGGATGCGCAGCGCCGGGCCGAAGAGGTCTACCGGGACGAGCTCAAGAAGCTCACCGGGGGCCTGCCGCTGCCGTTCCAGTTCCCCCTGTAGGCCCGTGTCCGCCATCGACGAACTCGCGGCGGAGTTCGCCAGGCTCCCCGGGATCGGCCGGAAGACGGCGCATCGCCTGACCCACTTCCTGCTCAAGCAACCCCGGAGTACCGTCGATCGGTTGAGCCGGGCCCTCCAGGCGGTGACGGAACACGTCAGACCCTGCTCGATCTGCGGGCAGTTCAGTGAGGTGGATCCGTGCACGATCTGCACGGATGCGCGCCGGGACGCCAGCACGCTGTGCGTGGTGGAGGAGGCGTCGGATGTGGAGGCGGTGGAGCGCACGGGAGAGTACCGGGGGCTGTACCACGTGCTGGGGGGACATCTCTCGCCGCTCGATGGGATCGGCCCGGACGACCTGCGACTCGAGGCCCTCCGGGCGCGGCTCGCCAACGGATCGGCCGTGCGGGAGGTCATCGTCGCCACCAACCCCTCGATGGAGGGGGAGGTGACGGCGACCTACGTGCGGGAATTGCTGGCAACGAGTGACGCGCGGATCACCCGGATTGCTCTCGGGCTTCCGGTGGGCGGCGATCTCGAGTACGCCGATGGGGTGACGATTGCCCGGGCGCTTGCGGCCCGGCGGGAGATGACGTCATAATGGGGCGTCGCGAACGGATCGGCTTGATGGCGTTTGGCTTGGGGACCGCCGTGGGGGCCCTGTTGGCCCAGCGGTCCATGGGCCGGCATCGGAGCGATCTGTTCAGCCGGCGGCCGCTGCGGCGCTGGTCGGCGCTGGGGTACCTGAGCCATCGACCCAGTGTGGATTCGGTGCGTTTGCTGCGCGACTACCTCGCGTGGGAAGAACTGCCGCTGCTGCTGCGTCGGGCCCGCGGGATTGTCCGCCGCATGGAAGCCAAACTTGGATAAGGCTGGGAGCCAATGACCACTGGTGCCGGGACCTGGGCCCTCGGCGAGGGTGACTACCAAAGGATCAGTCAGCACCTTGCCGAACTGTTGCGGGAGGCGAATGCCCGGTGCGCGATGCTGGTGGACCGGACCGGGCAGCTGCTGGCCTCAGTCGGGGAATCCCTCGCGTTTGACCCCACCGCATTCGCCTCGCTGACCGCGGCCGATTTCAGTGCCAACGATCAATTGGCGAAAATGATCGGGGAGCCGGAGTTCGCGTCGCTGTTTCATCAGGGCGAGAAGGAGTCCATGTACCTCGCCGACGTGGCGCGCCGCGTCATCCTGGTCGTGTTGTTCGACGACCGGACCACGGTCGGGCTGGTTCGACTGCGAGTCAAGCACGCAGTGGGCGACCTCGTGCAGGTGCTGGAGGAAATCTTCAACCGTGGGGCCGGCGACAAGGGACGGGCGGCGGGCCTCCTCGAGGGCGCCGAAGATGAAATCGATAAACTCTTCAGCGACTGACCGCGGGAGCCTCTGATCATGTCGATGATCAATTACGCGTCTCGCGAAATCAACTGCAAACTTGTCTACTACGGACCGGGGTTGGGCGGGAAGACCACCAACCTCGAACACGTGTACAACAAGGTCGCGCCCGATCGCAAGGGAAAGATGGTTTCCCTCGCCACCGAGACGGAGCGCACCCTGTTCTTCGATTTCCTGCCGGTGGATCTCGGGACCATCCGGGGTTTCAAAACCCGGTTCCACCTCTACACCGTACCGGGGCAGGTGTACTACAATGCGTCTCGCAAGCTGATCCTGAAGGGCGTCGACGGCGTCGTCTTTGTCGCGGACAGCCAGGTTGAACGCATGGAAGCCAACATCGAGTCCATGCAGAACCTGTACGACAATCTGGCCGAGTACAACTACGATCTGACGAAGACCCCGTTCGTCGTGCAGTACAACAAGCGCGATCTTCCCAATGCCGCCCCGATTGCCGACCTGCAGGAACAACTCAATCCGGGATGGGAAGTGGCGGATCCGGCCCGCCAGAAACCGCTGCCCGACCCGTCGCATGAAGGAGACTTCCTGATCCAGCAGGCGAACGGGCTCTGGGTCGAGCGCGCACCCTACTTCGAGTCGGTGGCCATGACCGGAGAAGGGGTCTTTGAAACGCTGCGCCACGTCGCCAAATTGGTATTGAAGACGCTCAGCTGAGACGTGGCCGTGCTCTGGACCCTGCCGAACATCATCACCCTCTGCCGGATCGCTCTGACCCCGGTCATTGCCCTCCTGCCGTTCATCAACGGCTATGAACCCAAGCTGATCGCGTTCGTGGTTTTCCTGGTGGCCGCCGTCAGCGACGTGATCGACGGACGACTCGCCCGCGAGCGGGACGAGATCACCGACCTCGGCAAACTGCTCGATCCCATTGCCGACAAGCTGCTACTCGTGGCCGCGCTGATTCCGATCTACTGGATCACTCGCTACCCCATGCGCCAGTACGAGATTCCGTGGTGGGGAAACCTCCCCCTCATCGTACTCCTCCTGCTGCTGGGTCGGGAGGCGGTGATGACCGGGTTTCGCCAGTATGCGAAGAGCCGGGGCGTGGTCATTGCCGCCATGGGGCCGGGGAAACTGAAGACCGTGGTCCAGAACATCTTTCTCGGAGCCACCATCGCCTGGTTCGCCTGGAAGGACCTCAGCCAGGCCTACGGGTGGGAGTCGGGGTGGTTCGGGGCCCTGTGGGCCGAAATCCACGGAGCGGTGGTGTCGGTCACCCTCGGCATTGCCGTGATCCTCACCGTCTACTCCCTCCTGGTCTACATGTACCGGTATCGCGATCTGCTCCGTGGTGCACGCCCCGCCTCCCCGGGGTCCGGCCATGGAACTTGAGATCGTCACCATCGGGAACGAACTCCTCCTCGGCTACACCCTCGATACCAACTCCACCACCCTGGCCACGGGCCTCGCGGACCTCGGAATCCGGGTTTCCCGTCGCACCACCGTCCCCGACACCCCGGACGCCATCATCGATGCGGTCGGGTCGGGCCTCGCCCGGACCGGATTCGTCATCACGACCGGCGGGCTGGGACCCACCAGGGACGACCTGACCAAACAGGCGGTCGCCGACCTCTACGACGTACCCCTCGTCCTGGATCGGGAATACCTCGAACAACTCCGGGCTCGTTTTGCCGAACTCGGACGCGGCCCGATGCCCGAGAGCAACCGGACCCAGGCCGAGATTCCCCGTGGAGCCACGCCCCTGCCCAATCGATGGGGAACGGCCCCGGGACTGTGGATGGAGGACCAGCGCGGGACGGTGGTGATGTTGCCGGGCGTTCCCCGGGAACTCCGGGGACTGCTCGAACATGAAGTGCTCCCGAGGCTGGCTGGTCGCGTGGGGACGGACGCCCCGGTTAACCGATCCCGGACCCTCCGAACGACGGGAGTCTCGGAATCGGCCCTGGCCGATCGGCTGGCAGGAGTCGAGACCGATCTCGCTCCCCTCACCCTCGCGTTTCTCCCGGACCTGGAAGGAGTCGACCTTCGGCTGACGGCCTGGGGCCTGCAGCCCGACCAGGCCGAGGAGGCCCTGAATCGTGGGGCCGCCCGACTCGTAGAGATACTGGGGGACGACTGTTACGGAGATCAGGATCTGGCGGAAGTGGTCCTGGACCTGCTGCGGCACCGGTCGTGGACGGTGGCGGTGGCCGAGTCGTGTACCGGTGGCCTGGTGGGCACACGCCTGACCGAAGTGGCCGGTGCATCGGATGTGTTTCCGGGAGGGGTCATCGCCTACGCGAATCGGATCAAGGAGCAGATGCTCGACGTGCCCGCCGAACTGCTTGAGGCCCACGGTGCGGTCAGCGATGAGACCGTCCGGGCGATGGCCGACGGCGTGCGCTCGCGGTTCGGGACCGATGCGGCCGTCGCGGTGAGCGGTGTCGCTGGTCCCGGCGGTGGCACGGAGGCCAAGCCGGTCGGGACCGTCCACCTGGCGGCGGTGGCCGCAGATCGGCACCGGACGCTGGGAAGAAGGTTCCCCGGTGGACGCGCCGAAATCCGCCGCCGGAGCGCCCAGGCTGCGCTTGACATGCTGAGACGCCTGCTGCTGGATTGAGAGACGCACGCCCGCGGTCAAAAGACACACGGGACTGCCGAAATGGCAGTAGTATGTGGTACGTGGATTGCCTTTCTCGACGGTTCAGGGATTTGGTGGGACTTGACCCGTGGAAACCAACGACACTCATGGCAACAGACGACAACGTGAACGACGAATCGACGGGCCTTGAAGCTCCAATGAGTGGGGCGGTGGAGGAGGACACGCCTTCGACGGAGGTGCCCCCTCCGGCGGAGCCACCGGAGGCGGCCGCAGCCCGGCTTGAGGCGGAACTGGAATCGCTGCGGGACCGTCACCTCCGGGTGGCCGCCGAGTACGAGAATTTTCGCAAGCGCACGGCGCGCGAACGGACGGAATTGTGGGCCCGGGCGCAGGCCGATGTGGTGGGAAACATCCTGGACGCCATCGATGATCTGGGTCGTGTTGCCGACATCGATGCGACCCAGGCGTTGGCGGGGGACGTGATTCAGGGTGTGGAACTGGTCGAACGCAAACTGGTCCGCGAACTGGAGAACGCCGGGCTCGAGCGGGTCGGGGCGGTCGATGAGCCCTTCGACCCTAACCATCACGAAGCCATCGGGTCGGTGCCCGCAGCGCGGGTGGAGGAGGACCACACCGTCGGTACCGTGCTTCAGTACGGGTACCGGTTCGGTGGGACTCTGATCCGGCCGGCCCGGGTTCAGGTCCGCCTGTGGCAGGGCGATGCCGCGGCGTCCGGGAGCGGGGAGGCCCGGACCGAGGGGCAGGGATGACAACCACGAAGAATTATTACCAGGTCCTCGGCGTCTCCGATTCGGCTACCGAAGACGAGATCAAGAAGGCCTATCGCGCGCTCGCCAAACAGTATCATCCAGATGCCAATCCGGACGATACCTCCTCTGCGGAGCGCTTCAAGGAGATCTTCGAGGCGTATTCCGTCCTGAGCGATGCGGAGCAACGCAAAAAGTACGATACAATGCGGAAGTACGGCGCCTTCACCAAGGGCTTTGGGGGTGGAGGCGCGGGCCGGCCCGGGGCCGGATCGGGTCCGGGCGTGCGTTTCGAGGATCTGGATTTCGGCAACCTCGGCGGGCTCGGCGGGTTGGGCGGGATCGGCGATATCTTTTCCTCCATCTTCGGCCGCGGGAAACGTGAAACCGTGGTCGAGCCGATCGAACAGGTCGTCCGGGTTCCGTTCAAGGTGGCGACGCTCGGCGGCAAGGTGCCGGTGACGGTGACGGTCCGGGAGGCTTGCCCTACGTGCGGGGGCTCGGGGGCGGCGCCGGGAGCCAAGGTGACGACCTGTCAGGAGTGCGGGGGACGCGGCACGGTCAGCTTCGGTCAGGGCAGCTTCGCCGTCAACCGGCCGTGCCCGGCGTGTCGCGGTCGGGGGACGGTGCCGAGTGAGATCTGTGGAGCGTGTCACGGGCTCGGTGATGTGGAGGTGCGGAGGCGGTTGATGGTCAACGTTCCCGCCGGAACGGTCTCCGGGACCCGGGTGCGCCTCAAGGGGCAGGGCCAGCGTCATCCCGGTGGAGGGCCGCCGGGCGATCTCCTGGTGACCTTCGAAGTGATCCCCGACCGGTTTTTCCGGCGCGAGGGCGCCGACATTGTGTGCACGGTGCCCATCAATCTGGCCCAGGCAGCGCTGGGGTCGAAGATCAAGGTCCGCACCGTGGATGGGAAACGGGTGGTGTTGCGGATTCCGCCGGGAACCCAGAGCGGTCAGAAGTTCCGGATCAGGGGGATGGGGGTCGCCCGCAACGGCACCCGCGGCGATCAGTATGTCGAGGTCACCGTCCAGGTCCCCGAACACCTCACCGGCGAACAGGCGGAAAGGCTCAAAGAGCTGGCCGACGACCTCGGCCTGCGGTATTGAACCGGGCCGATTCGTGCCCGGTCCCGGTTGCCGGGATCAGAATCCTGACCCCGCCAGACTGTCCGGGTGCACGCCCCCCCGCGGCCCCACGGTGAACGTGGCGTACGGACCGGGCTTCGACCAGCGGACGACCTCGCCCGTTTCCGGCACGAGGCTGTACACGATGAACGTTTCCTCGGCGCGTCCGGTGATTCCCGCGATGAGATGAATCCGGCCCTTGGGGTCCTGAGCCAGATCGCTCACCCAGGCGGTTTCCCGCCACGGCCATTCGATGCGCCACCGGATGTTGCCGAAACCGTTGTACAGGGTCAGATGCCGACCGGGGACGGCGTGTAGCACGCCCCCGTGGGTCCCGAGAAGCAGCGACGGGCGGGTCCCGGCTTCGGTCAGCTGCCAGGTCCCGGTCGAATCGCCGTCCAGGACGATCAGGCGTTCGTCGTCTCCGATTAACACCACGCGCTCGTCCGGCAGGACGGCGAACTGGTGCGGCACCGGGGTTCGGCGGGTGACGTCCAGCCGGCGTTCCATCCGGCCGGCCGAGTCGAACACCACGATGAAACGTTTCTCCCCTTCGACATCGGACACGTACCAGCGGCCGTGCATGGCCTGTACGTGCAAGGGGCTGCGCAGCTCCCTCCGGCCCACCGTGTCGGCCGTGCCGTTCTCGGGATGCATGACCACCAGTCCCCCGGCCCCGTCGTTGGTCACGCCGAGTCCCACGCCGGCCATCGGTTCCACGGCCCTGCCGTCCACAAAGATCAAAGGCTCGGGAGGGGACGAAGAGCACCCCGACAGGACCACCAGCGTCGCCACCGCGGTGGCGGATATGCGTTCAAACATGCCGCAAGATACGCCGAGGCCGGGCAAGGGGCGAAGGGGGTCGCCGGAGCGGCAGGGCTCGTCAAGATCCATCTCGCCAGCGTCGATACTCGAAACCGTTCGGAGCAGATTCTCGCACGCCGCCCTGGTGATACAAGATGTTGTACAACAACAACATACGGCCTTGACCACTTCGGCGGACGCCACCAGGAGGTCCCGGCGGGGCGCGGAGCGCATCCGGGCCGATCTCCAGAGTACGCTGGCCGGGCACCTCGTTGAGCAACGGCCGCTTGCCGAGCCGGCCCACTTCGCGATGATCGGGATCGTGGCCATCCTGCTCTGGGGTGCGGTTCCCCTCGCCAGCCTGGTCACGTGGATCGGCAGTCTGACCGTCGTGTCGGCGGCGGCGGGTTTGGCGACCCGACCGGTCCGGCCGTTGGCCCTGTCCGTCGCGCGCCGCCGGATTCGGGGGGCGGTGGTGGTGTTCGGCCTGGTCTGGGGAATCGGAGCCGTACGTTTCTATCCGGTGATTCCTCCGCTGGAACAGGCGTTTCTCCTGGTGGCGACCTCGGCGCTGGTGGCCGGGACGGCGATCACGCTCCTGGCGGACCCGACCGGGTTTTACCTGTTCCTCGGGGCTATCGTGGCCGGCCTGACCACGACCATTGGTGCGGCGGTCCCGTCGGCGACCGCCCGCATGCTCGGCGCGGCCGGCCTCGGCAGTGTGGCGTTTCTGATCTTCCTGTTCCGGCGGGCGCATGAGATGTTGCGGTTGTACCTCGAAGCCGCACACGAACTGCAGGACCGCCATCGGGACGTCGAACGGGAACAGGAGGTCCTCGACGCCATCCTCGATGCGGTCCCGGGCGGCGTCGTCACGGTCGACGAAGTCGGGGTGGTGACGCGGATCAACCCCGGGTTTACGCGTCTGTTCGGGTACGACCGGCGCGAGGCGTGTGGGCGTCCGGTGGACGAACTGCTTGGTATCGAACCGGAAACGCCAGCGCCCGAACGGTCGGATCCGGGGGGGGAGAACGGGCCTCGGGAGGTCCAGCGACGGCACCGCGATGGACATCACGTACCGGTGCTGGTCTCGTCGGCCAGACTCCGGCGGGGTGAGTCGGGGGACCGGTGTGTGGTGTACGATGACCTCCGCACGGTCAAGGCGGCCCAGCAGCAGCTCGAGGAGACCAACGAACAGTTTCGCCAGCTGGTCGAGTCGTCGCCCGATCTCGTGTGGCGCGTGGATGAGGCGCTGCGTTGCACCTATGCGAACGGGGCGGTGGAGCTCGTGTACGGCGTCCCCGCCGACGAGTTCGTCGGGAGAAGCTTTCTCCGGTACGTCGAGGATGAGCGTCGCGAGGCCGATCGCGAGATGCTCGAGAGCGTGTTGGAGGGGGCGGAGGTCACGGAGCATCGCACCGTGCATCGGGACGCAAGGGGCGGGTTGCATCATCTGAGTCTGGCCGCGCGGCCCATCCGCGACCCGGACGGGACCGTCACCGGCGTTCAGGGGGTGGCCCGCGACGTGACGGACGTGGCCCGAGCGATGGACGCACTCGAGGAGGCCCGGGCGGAGGCGGAACAGATGGCCTCGGCCAAGGGCGTGTTTCTCGCCAACATGAGTCACGAGATCCGGACACCGATGAACGGCGTCATCGGCATGACCGAACTGCTCCTCGATACCGAGTTGACCGGTGAACAGCGACGGGCGGCCGAGCTGGTGCGGTCGTCCGCCGACGCGCTTCTCGCGTTGCTCAACGACATCCTCGACTACTCCCGCATTGAGGCGGGGGGGATCACGCTCGAGGAAACGGTGTTCGACCTTCACGGGCTGGTCGACTCGGTGGCCCGGATCATGGCGGTGCGGGCGTTCGAACGCGGTCTGGAGCTCATCGTGGATATCCGGCCGGGGGTCCCCCGATCGGTCACGGGCGATCCCGGTCGGTTGCGACAGGTTCTGAGCAACCTGATCGGGAATGCCGTCAAATTCACGCCCCAGGGGGAGATCCTGGTACGCGTGGAGCGGGCAGGTGGGGACGATTCGGTGGCCACCCTGCAGTTCAGCGTCCGGGATACCGGCATCGGTATTCCTCCCGACCGCCTCGAGGCGATCTTCGAGGAGTATGCACAGAGTGCGGCCCATACGGCCCGTGCGTACGGGGGGACCGGGTTGGGGCTCGCCATCTCCCGGCGCCTCGCGCGCCTCATGGGGGGAGATCTTTCGGTGACCAGCGTGGTGGATCACGGTTCGACCTTCACCCTGACCATCCCCCTCGTATTCGACCGGCCCGAGGACACCACGACCCGTCCCCGGGCAGCCCTCATCGGGGCCAGGGTCCTGCTGGTCGGAAGCAACCGGACCAGCCGGGACGTGGTAGCGGACATGTTGCGCCGGGTCGGGGTTCACGTGGTGGAGGTCCGGGCGGCCGACGCGGCCCTGGCCGAGGTTCGACGACGGGCGGCAGCCGATGACGGCGGCCGCGGGGTGGTCATGGTGGTCGACGCACACCTGGCCGGGGCGCAGGACGGTTTCGAACTGGCCCGGAGGGTGCGCGAAGACGAAACGCTGTCCTCGGTACGGGTGATGATGCTGACCTCGGCCGGGCAGCGTGGCGATGGACGACGGTGCCGTGAGGTGGGGATTGCGGCCTACCTGACCAAACCCGTCGCCCGCACGGATCTGCTGGAGGCCCTGGCCACCGTGCTCGCCAGCCCCGGCACCCCGTCCTCCTCCCGCGACAGTCTCGTGACCCGCCACAGCATTCAGGAGACCCGTCGTTGCCTGCGGGTGCTGCTGACCGAAGACAACCTGGTCAACCAGACCGTCGCGGTGACCATGTTGCAGAAACGGGGGCATGTGATCGACGTGGTCGCCACCGGAGAGGCGGCGGTGACCGCGGCCCGGGCCCGGCGGTACGACGTCATCGTCATGGATATCAACCTCCCGGGCATGGACGGCGTGGAGGCGTTTCGGGCGATTCGGGCCGGTGTCGGCTCTCCCCCGGTCCCGGTGGTTGCCGTGACGGCCCACGCCATGGAGGGCGAACGGGAGCGCCTGCTGGGCGAAGGGTTCGACGGATACCTGGCCAAGCCCTTTCGGCCGCACGAGTTGTTTGCCGCCATCGAAGGCTGGGGGATCGTCGGTGACGGGAACGCCCAGGTGGACGAGGGTGGAGGAGAGGCGATCGACTGGGACGATCTGTCGCGCATGATGCGTGAAGCCGGGATTGAAGATGCGCTGCAACAGTTGATCGACGTGTTCCGCGAGGATGCCCCTGCCCGCATGGCGGATCTGGAGGAGGCCATCCATGTCGGCGACGCTTCGTCTATCGAAAGTGCGGCCCACGTCTTCAAATCGGCGGCCGGTACGGTGCGCGCCAATGCCCTGGTGCACTGCCTCCACGAACTCGAAGGGGCGGGACGGCGGGGGGACGTTCCGGGGGCGCGCAAGGGAATGGCGGCCGCGCGGCAGGAGTACCAGGCGGTGCTTCAGGCCCTGAACAGGATCCCAGCCGTGCCATGAGCCTCCGGACGAGCCGTTTCCTGTCGAGCTACCTGGTGGACGCCCTGCATGCGGCGAGCCTGTCCAGCGTCCGGCCGCTCGATACCGAGAAGGCTCTCGACCCCGCCGCCGATGCGGCTGAGGCGTGGGCGGCGGTCGGCGTGGCGTACGACATCCCCGACCGCGATCTGGTCAATCACCTGGCGCGTTACCTCAAGCTCGAATCCGCTGACCTTCGGAATATCCCCGATCACGTCCTCGCCCTGGTGCCGGACGAGATTGCGCGAAAGTACCAGGTGGTGCCGACCCGGGAGGAAAACCGACGCCTGGTGGTGGCCACCTGCGACCCGACCAATCTGGAGGCGGAAAAGGAGATCAGCTTCGCCTGCGGTCGGGACGTGGAGTTCGCCGTTGCCTCCCCCGACGATTTGACCGCGGCCATCGAACTGCACTACTCGGCGGATCGGGCGGTTGAGACTGCCCTCGGCCGCATCGATGACACCGAAGATTTTTCGGTGGAGATCATCGAAGACCTCGAACCGGAAGCGGTAGCCGCCGAGGAGGCGCACGCCCAGCCGGTCATCAAACTCACCAACCTGATCCTGCGCGAAGCCATCGAGGCCAAGGCCAGCGACATTCACATCGAGGCCCATCGGACCGGAGGACTGGTCCGGTTCCGGGTCGACGGCGTCCTGCGCCAGTACATGCAGCTTCCGCTCGTGGCGCTGATGCGCGTCGTCTCCCGCCTCAAGATCATGGCCAGGCTCGACATCGCCGACCGACTCCGCCCCCAGGATGGTCGGGCCCGCGTGCAGATGTTCGGGCGGCCCTTCGACCTGCGGGTCTCCACCCTGCCCACCCGTCACGGGGAAAAGGTCGTGCTGCGCCTTCTGGATCCCGAAAACATCGTGGACCTGAACGAGCTGGGCATGACCGGCATCGAATCCGAACGATTCCACACCCTGCTCGGCTATCGCAACGGGCTGGTGCTGGTGACCGGGCCCACCGGGTCGGGCAAGACCACGACGTTGTACGCGGGCATCAGCCGGATCGCCACCAGCGAGATCAATGTGATGACGGTTGAAGACCCGGTCGAGTACGATCTGAGCGGGGTCAACCAGATCCAGGTCGAACAGAAACAGAACCTCACGTTTGCCGCCGCCCTCCGGTCCGTGCTGCGCCAGGACCCGGACATCATCTTCGTCGGCGAGATCCGTGACAGCGAGACCGCCGCCATTGCCGTCCAGGGTTGCATGACCGGCCACCTGGTCCTGGCCACCCTCCACACCAATGATGCGGTTGGGGTGATCCGGCGCCTGAATGAGCTGGGTGTCGACAACCCCAGTCTCTCGGCCACCCTACGGGGAGCCATCGCCCAACGTTTGCTGCGACGGGTGTGTCCCGATTGCGTGGCGCCGATCGAGGACGACCTGACCGAACGCGAGGTGGCCTGGGCCGAGCGCCATGACGTCACCCCCACCGTCCGGGCGATCGGCTGCAAGAAGTGCGGCGGGACGGGGTATCGGGGACGCCTCCCGGTCACGGAGGTGCTGGTGGCCTCCGAGGAGCTGGCCCGGTTGATTCAGGAGGGCGCCTCCGATGCGGACCTCCTGGCGGCGGCGCGCCGAAGCGGCATGCGCCTCATGAGCGAGAGCGTCCGGGACTCGATCGCCAACGGGCTCACGACCATCGATGAGGTGGACCGTGTGTTGGGCGAAGGGCCAACCCCGGCCTCGGGTGCGGCGCACGACGAAGGGCCCGAGATTCTCCTGGTCGAGGACGACCCGGTCACCCGCAAGATTGCCACCCGCCTGCTGCTCCGGGAGGGGTTCCGGGTGGTGGAGGCGGCCGATGGGCGCGAAGCCCTGCGGGCGCTGGCCCGGCACCCCACCTTCTCGCTGGTGATCACGGATCTCAACATGCCGCACCTGGGCGGCCGCGAGGTTCTGGCCGATATCCGCGGCACAGTGGCCACGGCGACCCTGCCCGTGATCGTCCTCACCGCCGAGAGCGGGGAAGCCACCGAGGTGGAACTCATGCGGGACGGGGCGGACGACTACATTCGCAAGCCGATCGAACCCGAAGGGTTCATCGCCCGGATCAAAGGCGTCCTGCGCCGGACCAGCATCGACTAGGCCCGGCCGAAGCGTTCGGACCGCCGGCACGACTGGCCGGGCGAGCACGCAGGGGTAGATTGTCGGGGTCCCGTCTATTCCGGCAGAGGATCCCATGAATTCGACCCCGTTCCGCCGTCTGATCCTGCTCCTGGCCGGCGCATCCCTGGGTGGTGTGGCAGGTGGCACGGCTCAGGAGCCCTACCGCACGCCTCCCGAGATCATCAGGAAGATCCTCGATGCCCCGGGCCTGCCCGCGCTCGTCGTGTCGCCTCGACACCGTCTGGCAGCCCTGGCAGAGCCGGCCGGGATGCCGACGATCGCCGACCTCGCGGAACCGATGCTGCGTCTGGCTGGTCTGCGCATCAACCCGTCGACCAACGCACGATACGTGACGCGCTGGAATGGGGGGCTCCGGCTGCGAGCCCTGGATGGCGATGCGGACCGGCGGGTGACGCTTCCCCCCGGGATCAGGTTCGGGACGCCCGAATGGTCGCCCGACGGGCGGTCCCTGGCCCTGATCGGCTCGACGGGGGAAGGGAGCACGCTCTGGATCGTCGATGCGGGGAGCGGGCAGGTACGGACCCTGGTCGCCGGCCGTCTGAACGGGGTGATGGGCCGGGCGTGTAGCTGGACGCCGGATTCGCAACGTCTGCTCTGTGCGCTGGTGCCCGCCGGGCGCGGCGATCCCCCTCAGGCCCCCACCGTCCCGATCGGTCCGATCGTCCAGCAGAGTTCGGGGACCGTGGCCCCGGTGCGGACCTACCAGGATCTGCTGGCATCGCCGTTCGATGAAGCCCGTTTCCGGTACTATGCCACGGCCCGCCTGGCGTTCGTCTCCGCCGCCGACGGGTCGATCGAGACGGTTGGCGAACCGGGCATCTTTCTCGAGGCCTCCCTCTCCCCGGACGGAGAACGGCTGCTCGTTCGGCGGGTGCTCGAGCCGTTTTCGTATCTGGTGCCGGTACGAGCTTTTGCCCAGGAGATCGAGGTCTGGTCCAACGCCGGGGAACGCTTCGTCACGCTCGCCTCGGTGCCGTTGGAAGAGAGCGTGCCTATCGGGGGCGTACGGACCGGGCGACGCAACTTCACCTGGGAGGCCGGATCGGGCGCGACCCTGCTGGCGGTCGAAGCGCTGGACGGCGGCCACACCCGGCGCCCGGCCGTGGAGCGGGATCGGGTCCTGATCCTGAAGCCTCCGTACGACCATCCGATCGAGGTGGCCCGATTGGGGTTCCGGTACCGGGGGGTGCAGTGGGGCCGGGACCTGGCCCTGGTGTCCGAATACGACCGTCGCACCCGCCATCGCCGGACCTGGGTGGTAGCCACGAAGCGCCCCAACGTCGAGCCGCAGCTGCTGTTCGACTATTCCACCGAAGATCGGTACCACGATCCCGGGACCCCGATGCTCGCGCCCGATGGGACCGGCCATCGGCTCCTGCTGCAATCGGGAGGAGGGCGGTACCTGTATCTCCGGGGTCCGGGGGCGTCCCCCGAAGGAGACCGGCCGTTCCTCGATCGGCTCGATCTCCGCAGTGGGCGCACCGAGCGACTGTTCCGCTCCGGGCGGAGCGTATACGAGTCGGTCGTCGCGGTCCTCGATCCCGACCGGGCACGAGTCGTGACCCGCCGGGAAGATCGCCAGACTCCACCCAACTATTTCCTCAGGGATCTGCAGCGTGAACGCGAGACCGCGCTGACCGCGATGACCAATCCGGCTCCGGAACTCGCCTCGGTTCGCCGCGAACTCCTGACCTACGATCGGGGGGACGGGGTGCAACTGTCAGGGACCCTCTACTACCCCACCAATTACCAACCCGGGCAGCGGGTGCCGGTGATCTTCTGGATCTACCCCCGGGAATTCGCGTCGGCCGAACTGGCCAGTCAGGTGCGGGGCAGCCCCAACCGTTTTGTGCTTCCCCGGGGAGCCTCCCAGCTGTTCCTGCTGACGCAAGGGTACGCGGTACTGGACAACCCGACCCTTCCGGTGATCGGCGAGGGCGACACCGCCAACGACACCTATCAGGAACAGACGGTGGCCGGCGCGGCGGCAGCCATTCGCCATCTTGAGGCGATGGGGGTGGGGAACGGCCGATACGGGGTCGGCGGACACTCCTACGGAGCCTTCGCTACCGCCAACCTGCTGGCCCACTCCGACCTGTTCCTGGCTGGCGTGGCCCGCAGCGGCGCGTACAACCGGACGCTCACCCCCTTCGGGTTCCAGGCGGAACCGCGCACCTTCTGGGAGGCGCCCCAGCTGTACCTGAAGATGATGCCGTTTGCTCACGTGCCCGATATCAATGAACCGCTGCTGCTGATTCACGGGATGTCGGATAACAACGCGGGGACGTTCCCGATCCAGTCGCAACGGATGTACCACGCCCTCAAAGGACACGGGGCCACGGTCGAGTACGTCCAGCTTCCCCTGGAATCGCACGGCTACCGGGCCCGGGAGAGTATCCTGGACACCATCGCCCGCACCATCGCGTGGTATGACCGGTTCGTCAAACAGTCCCGCGCCACCAGCGACGGGGGGACGAATCGATGAAGATCCCTTCCCGATACCTCCGGTGCGACCGCCCGAGGGGGCTTGTCGGGGCGGGGTCGTGGACGAGATCTTTCCTGTGGAGGAGGAACCGAAGCCTCCAGCCCGAGAGGTGACTGTGGCCGGCGCCCGGACGGCATCCCGCCGGTGGAACTTTCACCTGCCGGCAGCGTTTGGCCATGAAGAGGTCACCGGTCCGATCGAGGAACTCGTGCGGGAGTCCGGGGTCAAAACAGGGATGGTATGTGTGGGCGTAGTCGGGTCCACGGCCGCGGTGACCACCATCGAATACGAAACCGGTGCGCTCGCTGACCTCCGGAGCGCGCTGGAGGCTCTGGCGCCGGAAACCGGGGACTACCGCCACAACGCCCGGTGGGGTGACGGCAACGGTTTTTCCCACCTGCGGTCGGCACTGGTCAAGACGGGCATGGCCATTCCCATCGTGGATGCGCAATTGCAGTTGGGGACCTGGCAGCAGTTGGTCGTGCTGAACTTCGACAATCGTGAGCGGGAGCGGACCTTGGTCGCCACCGTGGTAGGTGTTTGACCGGCTCCACGGGTCAGTAGCACTGTAAGTCATGGGTATTCAAGGACATAGGAGATCGCAAATGCGCCGTCACATTGTACGATACCTCGCCATGGCCGCCGTGCCGGCGCTGGCCGCCTGTGGGGGAGACTCGGTCAGCGGACCGGCGCTTCAACAGACGCTGAGCAAACTCACCGCCGGTATCCAGCACTCATGCGGTCTGGTCCCGGACGGGACCGCCTACTGCTGGGGGTGGAACATGAACGGCCAGCTCGGGGATGGGAGTCTGCAGAACCGGTCCGTTCCCGTGGCTGTCGACACCGATCTCAAATTCACGGAGATCGCGGCTGGCGGTGGCCACACCTGCGCCATCGCCACCGGCGGGGATACCTGGTGCTGGGGTCTCAATCTGAGCGGCCAGCTCGGCAACGGATTCAACAACGACGAGGTGCGCCCGGTGATGGTCTCGGGCGGACTCCAGTTCACCTCCCTGGTGGCCGGGGGGACGTACACCTGCGCCCTGACCGCGGCGGGGGAGGCCTACTGCTGGGGTTGGAACGACTTCGGCCAGTTGGGGATCGGCATGACCGGAGACCGGAATACGCCAACCCTCGTGGCGGGTGGCATCACTTTCGATCAGGTGGCGGTGAGCACCCGACACACCTGCGGTCTCGATCCCACCGGCGCCGCCTGGTGCTGGGGGCAGAACAATCGCGGTCAGCTCGGCAACAGCACCGTGCAGTCGGAGATGAGCCCGGTGGCGGTGGTGGGCGGACTCTCCTTCACCAGAATCGGCGTGGGGGAGAATCACACCTGCGCGCTCGACGCGACGGGCGAGGTGTTCTGCTGGGGGGCCAATGACTTCGGGCAGACGGCCAGCACCGGTGGGGATCACGCCGACCCGGTGAGCATCATCGGGGGGCTCACCTTTGAGTTCCTCGAAGTGCAGGGCGACTTCAGCTGCGGTCTCTCCCTGTCGGTTGCCTACTGCTGGGGCAGCAATGACCTCGGCCAGCACGGTTCACTTTCCGCAACCAGTTGCACGACGACAGACCCGCTCGGACAGGTGGTGGTGACCATCGCCTGCTCCAACGAGCCCGTTCCGGCCACGACCGACCTCCGGTACACGCGTTTTGAGTTGGGGACCCACCACGTGTGTGGTGTGGCGATCGGTGGCGGAGGCTACTGCTGGGGTTCGGGCACGGAGGGACAGTTGGGAGACGGACGGTCCGGATCGACGTATTTTTCCATTGATCCTCAACGCGTGTCGGGCCAGCCCGCCGGCTGAGGAGCACTCGGATTCCACATCGACGGTGATTGAACCATGAAGACGCTCTCATTCATTCTGACAATCGGGTTCCTGAGCGGATGTTTTCAGTTTGTGCCCGTGGCGGATACCGTTCCGGAACGGGGTGCAGAAGTGCGGACCGACCTGGCCCAGTTCATGGACCTGCCCGCGGGAGAGGTCACCGTGCGGGACGTCCGGCGGGTCGATGGTATCGTCTACCGCGCTACGCCGGATTCCATCGCGGTGGCCAGCGAATGGCTCTACAACAACCTGGGCACCAGATATGGAACCAACGGAGAGGTCTACTACTTCACCCGCGATCAGATGAGGACCGTTGAGATCCGAAAGCTGCAGCCGGCTCGTACGGTGGTCCTCGTCGCGCTGGGTGTGGGTGCCGGGGCCGGAGTGTTCGCCTTTGCCGCGGACAACGGTGGGGACAACAACCCGAACCCCGGTAAGGGTCCGATCCAGACCCATCAGACCGTGGTCATTCCCATCCCCCAGTAGCCCGCCTGACGGGGAAGAGAAGGGGCCGGGTTCCTGCGGGAGCCCGGCCCCTTCCAGTATGGTGGATTGGCCGTCGGGAGAAGAGGATGAGGGCCGACCGGGGATGAGTCGCCCGGTTGGCCGATGCATCGCATGAGTGCGGAGGATGGTGAAACGCCGCCGCCTCTTCTGGGCCTCAGGTACTCACCCATCGAGAATCGAGACGCTTCCCGGAACCCCCGGTGACCGGGCGGGCGGGGCGGTCCACACCTGTCGCGTCCGCTCCCGGATGTGTCGGACCCGCGAGGCTTCCCAGAAACCGGAGACCGCCTGACCCGCGTCCACGCCGACACTCGGTCATCCGACCATGGCCGCACCGGTCCTGGCCACAACGCTCCGCGACGGCCCCTCCGGCAGGGGTGACGCTAACGCTCTCGGCGGAAAGCGTTCCGGCTGACTCGGTCGTGCCAGCCCCGTCCGGGTTGTGGAGTCCGGGGATTCACGGGCCGTACACCCGTCGAGCTTGGCCGATCGCCCATGCTGAGGTGTTCGGTTGTCCGGGTGCTGTGTTCCGATAACCCATGGCTTGGGGAATGGACCCCGGGTGCGGGATGGGTTCCGGGTCCCGCCTCCTGGATGTGATGATTGACGATTGACGGAATCCGGGGTTGGGTGGTCAACTTTGTCGCGCGCTCGTCTTGAAAGGCGCCCGGGCAGTGGAAAGAAAAACCCGCCGGCA
>Ga0114931_10001104_pt1 | contig 34348 bp, 28 predicted proteins | sample 2SBtaG_FD_89579 | JGI IMG/M metagenome (GOLD analysis project Ga0114931, IMG submission 89579) | Deep subsurface microbial communities from Kolumbo volcano to uncover new lineages of life (NeLLi) - 2SBTROV14_V59a metaG | ecosystem: Environmental > Aquatic > Marine > Volcanic | place: Kolumbo...
ACGGCGGAACTTGTTGGCCGTCGAACGCCATCCCGACGACCGCCGCAAGGTGAGGTATCGCACCACCGGACGGTTTCTCAGCCTGTTCGGTCTTGAGTCGCTTGACGATCTACCGCGGGTGCAGCAGGCCGATGACGGGCAATCGCCCGCGGCGTCGTAATCCGACTGATCCAGCGGTAACCTCGGGCGGTGGTGGACATCCTCCGTCCTGTGAGACGCTCGAGCCGGCAAGCCCGATTTTTTTATCCACGGCTCCCCCGCCGGCTCGGGGAAGTCGCCTCGACATGGGGCCCTAGATGGTCAAATGACTTGTCAAATCGGAGCTGACACCCGGCGCCGATTCAAAGGGTATTGCTTAGGCAGGATTGCTCAGCGGTTTCAGCGGTTGAAGGTACTCGGGTTGAAGGGACTCGTCGAGAGATTCCCTTTCGAGTCGCGCACGCGCGTTCCGAAGCGGGATTCTGGCGTATTTGGTGGCGATCCCCGTTGGGCGGGCGGTCGGATGGAGAGGGCCTGGAATGCCGCTTTTCAGGCTGGCGATCGGAGAGCCGTGCCGCTGAAAGCCGGCGAAGATTCCAGGCTATTGCGTGCGTGATCTGGGCGAACTATGTTGTGAGAAACTGCCGTCAGCGTTGTGGGAAATCGCTGTCAGCGCACCGTGCTGCCCCACCTTGCTACATCCGCCTGTCGGCCGTGTGTGGAACATCGCATGACCGGTTACAGACGTAGCTTGAGTTTGAAATCATCATCGAGTCGTAGAATCACGTCATCAAGAACACTTAGCAACAAGAGAGGTTTTATCATGCGGGTTTCGAGTCGCTCCCTGGTGGCGGTCGCCGCGTTAGCTCTGTTAACCACATCGCTGGCGCGTGCTGATGATGCCCTTCGATGGAAGTTCAAGCAAGGCGATACGCTACAGTATGTTTCCCGAAGCAAAAGCGACGTGGTCGTTGATGCGAGCGGCGTGGAGTTCGACATCTCTAGCGGTCAGACGATGGACCTGACTTGGAAGATTAACAAGGTTAACGATGACGGGTCGGCTGAAGTTTCTCAGCGAATCGACCGCCTGCAACTGCTGATCAACAGCCCGCTGACCGGAGAGTTCCGCTTCGACTCGAAGGAGGCCGCGAAAGAAGGAAAAGAAGATAAAGATAAAGAGCAGCAGGCTCCCGGCCCGGGCGGTCAAATTGCCGAGCGCTTCCTGCCGCTGCTGAAGTCGATGATTGGGCAGTCATTCACCATGAAGATCAGCCCGCGGGGTGAAGTCACGGACATCAAGTTGCCTGAAAAGATGTCCGAGGCCCTGAAGAAGCAAGACTCGGGTAACAATGGGGGCGGTGGTTCGTTCTTCGCGCTGCTCTTGGGCGGCGGCTTTAGTGAAGACGGGATCAAACAGTTGATTCAACGTTCGGTGACCCTGTTGCCCGAGGAGGTGCCGAGCAGCGACACTTCATGGACGCAGGAGTTCTCATCCAAGCTGGGAAAAATCGGCGTGCAGAAGAACGCCACCAAGTTCAGCTATGAAGGCGTTGAAGAACACGACGGAAAGAAACTGGCCAAGCTGTCAACCGACGAGGAAATTACGCTCGAATTGAACGACAACCCCGACGCCAACTTCGAACTTGAAATCGCCAAGCAGGAGGCCAAGGGAACGATCTTTTTCGATAACCAAACGGGCCGCCTCGCCTAGGCCAACGCGACGGCGAAGGTCGAGATGGAAGGTGAATTTCAGGGAAACGACATTTACCAAGAGCGCACGACGACCACGTTGGTCAAGCAGGGAACAAGCGCCGACCTGCCCAAGGAAGAAAAGGCCGCCACGGATGCCTCGCCTGGCGACGAAGATCAGAAATAGACATTCGCAAAATGACCATCACTTGCAGTCGGGTGGTTAAAAAAATTGGGCCGTCCGGCGGGTATCCATCCGCCGGACGGTTTCGTTTATTTCGGGGGGCCGCAGTGCGTCAAATAACGGCGTCAAATAACGCGTCCAAAAACGCAGCTCAAACGGTACGATGCCGGAAGTTGCTATCCTTTTTGTTAAAAGGTACTTAAGGCCCCCTAAGCTATCCGATTTCGGCAATCGCGCAGACGCCCTCTTCGGCGAATGCTACACTGGGAGCGTCGCAAAATACGATAAGTGACAGCGGTCCGTGCGGCCGATAATCTAAAGTTGTAAGACGTATGGGTTGCCGCTTTTCTTTGGGATTCGGCGTGGTGCGGCTGCCGGTTGTGCGGCAGTATTGTCTTTTCAGGCTCGAGAGGCTCTGGCTGGCCAAACTCTCATTCGTCTTTGCCTAGGGGTCGTTCGTTCTCGATCGACTGGCTTTCCGCTGAGCAGACCGTCAGGCTCAATGTATGTCGCGTCGCGATTTTATCACCCGTTGCTCACCAACGCGCCGGCCGCTGATCGCCCCGTCGCTGTTGAGATGCGACTTCGCCAATCTCGAGACCGAGATTCGAGGACTTCAGCATGCCGGCGCGCAGTTGCTGCATCTTGACGTGATGGATGGGCATTTCGTTCCGAATCTGAGTTATGGATTACCGATTGTCGAGGCGATCAATCGCAGCACCGAGTTGCCGTTGGATGTGCATCTGATGATTTCCAATCCCGCTCAATACATCGAGCGGTTTGCTGAAGCGGGGGCCGACTCGCTCACAATCCATATCGAGGCGACCGACTCGCCCGAGTCGGTGTTGGGGCAGATTCAGCAGTCCGGCGCATCGGCTGGAATCGCCATCAATCCGCCAACGCCGATCTCGGCGATTGAGCCGCTACTGGACCACTGCGATCTGGTTTTGGTGATGAGTGTGATGCCGGGTTTCGGCGGGCAGTCGTTCGATCCGGTCGCGCTGGAGAAGCTCACGTCGCTTCGATCCTTGGCCGGCGATGATTTGCTCCTCGAAGTCGACGGGGGCGTCAACGAACAGACGATCGGCCGATGTGTCAACGCAGGGGCCGATCTGCTGGTGGTCGGTTCGGCGATTTTCGGCCACGACAACTACGGCGAACGTCTGGAACAATTAAATCAACTGGCGCGCCGACACCACGTGACGCAGGGGTAAACATGGTCCGAATCGTGCTGATCCGAGCCGGCTCGACTGACTTCGATGAGCAACGGCGCATCCGAGGCACGCTCGATATGCCGCTTTCGGTCGAGGGCAAAGCATGCGTCGCGCGGATCGCCGAGGATCTGCGCGATGTCGGAATCGAGACCATCTACAGCTCGGGCTGCGAAGCTGCCGCGCAGACGGCCGCAGCGATTGCCCGAACCTTGAGCGTCAAGCCGCGGAAAATTGAAAACCTGCAAAACGTCAATCACGGACTGTGGCAGGGGATGCTCGTTGATGAGGTGCGCCGCAAACACCCCAAAGTGTTTCGACAATGGCAAGAAGAGCCGGAGAGAATTTGTCCGCCCGAGGGCGAGATGCTCGGCGAGGCTCGGCAGCGGGTTTCCGCCGCTTTGAAAAAGGTGCTTCGCAAACACAAGAAGGGTATCATCGGCATCGTGGCGCCCGAGCCGCTGGCAGGATTGATCAGCAGCTACCTTCGCTACAACACACCCGACCATCCCAATCATGCCGCGAACGGGCAGCCCGGTTGGGAGCTCATTGATCTTGAACCACGTAGCTTGGTCACGCCCTGACTTACCCGCTTAAAAAAGATCCAGATCGGCGACGAACCGGGCGCTCCACAACATGGCCATCGAGAAATCAAGCCAACCCGCACCCCGGCGCCCCAAGCGGGGCGTTCCCGAAGGTCTCTGGAAACGCTGTCCGGGTTGTCAGGCCACGATCTTTCGCAAAGAAGCTGAAAAGCGACTCGGTGTCTGTCCCGAGTGTGACTATCACTGGCACGTCCCCGCGCAGCAGCGCATCGCGCAGTTGCTCGACGAGGGCACGTTCGAGGAATGGGACGCGCTCCTGATGCCGACCGACCCGCTCGAGTTTGCTGACCGCAAACCCTATTGCGATCGGCTGAAAGACGAGCAAGCACGAACCGGCTTGCGCGACGCGGCGATTACGGGGACGGGGATGATTCGGGCACGGCGGGCTGCTTTTGGAGTGACCGATTCAGCGTTCATCATGGGCAGCATGGGGTCCGTGGTGGGTGAAAAGCTCACACGCCTGATCGAGCGGGCAACCGAACAAAACTTGCCGTTGATTATTGTCAGCGGGTCCGGCGGTGGCGCACGCATGCACGAAGGAATTTTGTCGCTGATGCAAATGGCCAAAGTCTCCGCGGCGTTGGCGCGTTATGACACGGCGGGAGGCCTGTTCATTTCCGTGTTGACCAACCCCACCATGGGCGGCGTTGCCGCCAGCTTTGCCTCGTTGGGCGATGTCGTCTTCGCCGAACCGAAGGCGCTCGTCGGTTTTGCCGGCCCGCGAACCATCAAGGCAACCATCCGCATCGAGCTACCCAAAGGATTTCAAACCAGCGAGTTTCTGCTCGAACATGGTTTTGTCGATCGCATCGTCAAACGCTCTGATTTGAAGAGCGAAATCGCCCGCACGATCGACTACTGCGGAAAGTAAGCCCGGGCACCAACGCGCAAGCTTGTTTCGCGGCCAGCGACGACCTAGATTGGAACGGACACTGCGGCTTGCCCTTGGTTTCCAAGAGACGCAGGCTTGGGGGGCTGGCCCGGGCAGACAAACCACGCATCGCAAATCGCCGGAACGAGAAGCTTCGATGGGCTTGTTGGAAAGCCTGAAATCGCTCATGGGAGGGGGCCGCGTCGACGTTCGCGCGCGGTTCGAAATCCAGCGCGAGGCCATCTCGGGCACGATGTCCGACTTCTATAAGGCCCGCGACCGGCAAAGCGGCCAAATCGTCGGGCTGAAGATCCTCGACGCCAAAAAAACCGCCGACTTCCAAGCCCGCTTCAAAGGGCTCGACAAGCCGACCGAAGGTGAAATCGCCAGCCAGTTCGATCACCCCAACATCGTCAAGACGTTCGAGTACGGCCTGACGACCACCGGGCAGCAATATCTGGTCATGGAATTTCTCGAAGGCCGGGGCATGAATTCGCTGCTCATCAGCCGCAGCAAGCTGCTCGACGGGCGGCGAGTCGAACTGATCCGTCAAACCGCCGAAGCGGTGCGGGCGGTGCATGCCGCGGGCTTTATCCATCGCGACGTCTGCCCGCGGAATCTGATGGTTTCCGCCGATGGTTCCACGCTGAAGCTGATCGACTTCGGCCTGACCGTTCCGGCACGAGGGAAGTTTCTTGAGCCGGGGAACCGTACGGGAACGCCAAACTACATGGCCCCCGAATTGGTTCGCCGACAATCGACCGACCAGCGGCTCGATGTGTTCGCGTTTGGCGTGACTGCCTACGAGATCATAACTTACGAGCTTCCGTGGGAGCGCGGCGCGACCGGGCAAGTGGCCATGAGCCACGCCGCCACCGAGCCGGTCGACATCCGCAAATACCGTCCGCGGATCCACCCCGCCTTGGCCAAGGCCATCTCGAGTTGCATCCAACGCGATGCCAAGCAGCGATGCCCGTCGATGGACCAATTCCTCAAAATGATCCGCAAGGTCCGCCAACAAGACGAGCCGGGTTAGCGGGTTCTACGCGGCCCGGACGGTCTGCTCCACCTACGTTTTCATGATTACCCGGCACCCGAGCGAGCGATGGCGTGCAGTTGATGACAGGGGGGCCCCCCTCTATACTGTGAACCCCTCCACGAGACACCTACCGCGGCCGAAACGATCCGGTCAAGCCGCCATCGGCGGCGAGACGGCCCCGGTTTTTCAAATTAGGAGAGATCGACGATGACCATGGACAAAAGCCTGCGGCGTCGCGCGGCGCTAGCTCGTTCCCGTAGCGTGCTGACGCGCGCGGAACGCCTCGAACGTCTGAAAAAGGCCGACCGTTGGCACGAAGGTGACAGCCCCTTGGGGCTTCCCAAGGTGCGTGTGTTCAAGCTCGTGATGAAGAAGAAAAAGAAGAAGAAAGAAGAGGATGAGACGGCCGAGGCCTCGAGCGAGGAGCAAAAGTAACCGCGGGCCCTTCGCGTTCGCCCGCATTGTCGCCGTGGTGGCACGACGACCGCCTCCGGCCGGGTGCCGCCTTGCCGTCGAATCGGTTGGTCGATGCCGCGTGCTTCGTCGCGCGAATCAAATGACTGGCTTGAAACCTTCTCATGGCCAGGCCGTTGCCTGAGTTGCTGTTCGGTGGATGAGCCCCGGCCGTGGCAAGCATTGAACCCTGCCGTGTGGCGTGTTTTCCCGCTGAGTTTCCATGTCTGGCAAGCCTTCGAAATCAGCATCGCCCGATCGGCAGACGAAATCGGCCAAGCCGCGCGACCCCACGCCACCGGGTCGCGGGGATAGCCTTCGAGAGACGATCGAAACCATCGTTTTCGCCCTGGTGCTAGCGTTTCTATTTCGCACCTTCGAGGCCCAAGCCTACGAGATCCCCACCGGTTCGATGGGCCCCACGCTCATGGGCCGGCACAAGGATCTGATCTGCCCCGCCTGCGGATTTCATTATCGCGTGGGGGCCAGCATGGAGGTCTATTCTGACACCGGAACCCCACGTCCGGGCAACCGGGTGACCGGTGCGACCTGTCCCTTGTGCCGGTTTCAGATGTCGATCGATGGCCGTGAAGGCGATCCTCAGGAGAATCCGTCCTACAGCGGTGACCGCATTTGGGTGACACGCGCCCCCTATGTTTCGGGAGATCCCGAGCGTTTTGACGTGGCCGTGTTTCGCAAGCCGGAGGTTTCCGAGGAAAACTACATCAAACGGCTTGTGGGCTTGCCTAACGAAACGCTGCGGATCAGGCACGGCGATCTTTTTGCTCGCGATCGCCGGCACGATCAGTTCACGATCGTCCGCCGACCGCCCCGCAAGATCTTCTCCAGTTGGTTGCCGGTTTACGACACGGACAATCCCTGCTCCAAGCTGATCGAGGCGGGCTGGCCTTCCCGTTGGCAAGCCGATACGTCGGTCGACCGTTCGCAGCAAGGCGGCTGGACCAGTTCGAACGACCTGCGTGAATTTACCAGCGACGGCAGCCTGCCGGGGGGCGCCTGGCTTCGTTACTGGCATCTGGTTCCCACGCGCGATGATTGGCGGGCCGTGATGCGCGGGCCGCTGCCGCCGGACTATGCCTTTCCCCGACCCCAGTTGGTAACCGATTTTTGTGCCTACAATTCCGCCATGACGGTTTCGTCCGAGGCACGCACGGAACCCGATCGGCTGGGCGTGGATTTTCTGGGGACGCATTGGGTCGGCGATCTCGCCATTCAGGCCGAGTTGGACCTTCACGGCACGGCGGGCACCGTGACGCTCGAATTAGTCGAAGGGGGGCGTCGCCTGCAATGCAAGTTCGATGCTGCCACCGGCGCCGCGACGCTGGCCATCGAGGGGCTCGATTCCTTTCAACCATCCGCGGCAACCGGCGTTAAAGGGCCCGGAACCTATCATGTCACGCTGGCCAATTTTGATGATCGGCTGCTTCTCTGGGTCGATGGCAAGCGGGTTGCCTTTGACGGGCCGACATCCTATGAGCCGCTCGGCAATGGGCGGCCCACCGAAGCAGACCTCTCGCCGGTCGGGATCGGCACGCAAGGCGCGAACGTGACGCTGCGACACCTGCGCATCATGCGGGACATCTATTACATTGCCGTCTACCAGCATGGCGAGGGGATGTTGACCGATCAGATTCGTAACCCCTATTTGTTTCCGCACATTACGCGGGAAAAGTTGGCCCGCTTCATGTCCACGCCCGGCTGGTGGAAGGCGTTCGACGATTTGGCGACCATCGATTACGAACTTGGGGAAGGCGAGTACCTGGCTCTAGGCGACAACAGCCCCAACAGCGGCGACGGCCGGTTTTGGGCGGCCCGCGGAGCCGGCGCGGTGCGGCGCGAACAGGTTCTTGGCAAGGCATTCTTCACCTACTGGCCCCACGCCTGGCCGACGCGCCATCATCTGACACTGAACGTTCGTAATAAGGTCGTGCGCGTGCCGTTCTATCCCGACTTTCGGCGAATGCGGTGGATCCACTAAAGCCCGCATGATACATGGCCGACCTGCCATGTCACCCTGCGACGCGAGGATCGCAAAAGAGGTGGCCCGATCCGGGCGGAAAAGGAAAAGGCCCGCTCAACGGCGGCGGTGCGAGACCAGCCACTCGCCGGTCCACACGACGAGCGAGGTGATCGCTAAAAGAAGAACGACGGCCAGAATCAACGGGGCGGCGAAAAATCCGACGCCCAGAGCGCCGAGGGCCACCCAAAGCTGCCATCGCGGCCTCAGGAAAGACCGGCCGCGCGCGTGACGTGAAGCCCTGTCGTCGCCCGACGCCGCCGCAGAACGCCCCGCCGCGCGATGACGAAGTGCGCCGAAAACCACCATCGAGATCATGACGGCGGAAATCAAGCCGAGAACCGCGCCGCATGCGGCCAACACCATGAGATAAGCCCGCAACATCGCTTCCGCGCCAATCACCACGAGCAGCGTCAGGCACACGCCCGCGACCAACAACCCGGCAAACCGATGGCGCGCATCGAAACGCCACCGCGCGCCGCGACGCCAAGGTGGTGCGCCGTACGGCCGGCGCGGCGTGCTTCGCCCGCCCCCGCCGGTTTTGGCGACCACCGGTTCGGGCTCGATGTCACGAGAATGACCTGAGGGGCGTGCCATGGAAAGTGTCGCTTTGCAGGTGGCCGATTCATCGCGAATGGCAACGATCACGGATCGTATATCGCCAGCGCACGGTGGCCGGCAGTTCCGCGGGGAAGCGCACCTCGGGCCGCGCCGCGAGATGTCGATCACACAGTTCGAGCGGTCCCTTGGAAACAAGCCGATCCATGCTCAGCCAACACGAACCGCTTGGCAGTTCGAGTTCGATCGCCTGGTTGCTGGAATCACGGATTGGCGAAACCCCTTCAGCCAACCGGTACCGGCTTCCAAGCCAAGTCGGCGATTCGTGCAACCGGCAGGCCACGTCAAAGGCGATTTCGCCGCTAGACGCTTGGGCCTCGGCGCTAAGTGACCAGTGGCTCGTTCCGGCCATTCCCACCAACAGCACCGCCGAGCGGTTTTCTGCCGGCTTGAGCGGATCAAGCTGTTGCAGCGGCGGACTTTCCGGCCACGATTGATCGTCGACTCCCTCGACCGAGACCAACAACGGTTGCCGCCGATCTTGGGCTACGAAGTCGATCGTGTGCATGAAGCGGTCGCCTTGCCGCTGAAATCGCGCGATGAGCGAACCGGCCGACAATTCAACCCAACGATTCACCGGCCGTTTCCGTCTGGTTTCCGAGGCTCGTGGCGCAGCTGCCAGCGGAGGTAGGCATCGAGAAAACCTTGGAGATCCCCATCGAGCACCGCCTGAAACTTGCCGGTCATATATCCGGTCCGCGCGTCCTTGACTCGTTGGTCGGGGTGCAGGAAATAATTGCGGATTTGGGCCCCGAAGCCGACCTTCGGCCGCTCGTTATATTTGGCGGCTTGTTCGGCCTCGCGTTTTTTTTCCTTGGCGCGCGCAAGCCGCGCGCGCAGCATCTTCAACGCGGTCGCCCGGTTTTTGTGCTGGCTGCGTTCATTTTGACACTGCACGACAATGCCACTGGGTAAATGGGTCAGGCGAATGGCGCTCGAGGTCTTGTTGACGTGCTGTCCGCCGGCGCCGCTCGCGCGAAACACGTCTTCGCGAATGTCTTCGTCGCGAATCTCGATTTCGGCCGTGTCGTTGATTTCCGGCAAGACGTCGACCGCGGCGAAGCTGGTTTGCCGTTTGCCCTCGGTGTTAAAGGGGCTGATGCGCACCAAACGGTGAACCCCGGTTTCGCCCTTGAGATACCCATAGGCGAACGGCCCGCGAATGGCGATGCTCGCGCTATTGATCCCAGCCTCGTCGTTGTCTTGCCGGTCGAGGATTTCGGTTTTGTAGCCGCGCTGTTGGGCCCAGCTCAGATACATGCGCAACAGCATCTCGGCCCAGTCGTTGGCGTCGGTGCCGCCGTCGCGGGCGTGGATGGTAAGAATCGCGCTGTTCGCATCATGCGAGCCGCTTAGAAGCGATTTCAGCTCGGCTTCCTCGACCGCCTTTTCGGCCCGATCAAGCTCAGCCATCAGTTCGTCAAGCATGCCCTCGTCCTCGTCGGCCATCTCGACCAGAACCTCGAGGTCCTCCGACGTTTTGAGCAGCTCTTCGAGTGGTTTGAGCACCGAATTGGTGGACTTCAGCTTGTTGACAACCTGCTGCGCGTGCTCTTGATGATCCCAAAAGTCTGGTGCGGCCATCTGGGATTCGAATTTTTCGACTTCAGATCGCTTGCCGGCATAGTCAAAGACTGTCCTTCAAGTGAAGGATCCGCTGCTCGATGGCTTCCGCCCTGTCGCGTAGTTCCTTGTCCATGGCAAGCGATTCTCCGGCAAGCAAGTCAATAATTCATAAGGTGTTGCAGTTCTCCGGGATTATAGACGACCTCGGCCCTCTCGGGGAGGCCATCGCCCCCCACGGACAAAGAGACGGTGGGCTCAAGACGCTGTGCCGTTACCGCCGATACGTTCGATAGAACCGGAGTGTTCGGCTCACGCCCGCGAGACCTACCCACAAGAGCCGGACGGTTGACCACAGGCCTGGATTTTCTCTTTCTTTTGGCGGTCGGGGGACAGCGCCGCGCGTGCCAAACGACTCGCAGAGCGGTCCAAGCGTTCCGTCCGCAAGAACGACCATTCGCAATGCTCTTGAAACGTGAAAGAATTCGCGGTTTTGTCGATGGTGGCAGTCACCCGCGAGCCGTCGCGCTAGCCGTGGTTTTCGGCATCGTGGCCGGTTTCGTCACGGGCTGGAATCTAAGCCTGGCCCTGATACTCCTCGCCGTGCTACTGCTTGATGTGCGTACACGTGTCTTTCTGATGGCCTGGGGCGGTTCGGTCATTGTGGCCCGATTGCTGGAACCGATCACCGGGCGGATCGGCTATGTGCTGCTCGACGGAAGCCCCTTGGGGCCGGTCATCGGGCAACTGGGCGACCACCCGCTGGTCGCCTTGCTGGGGTGGGATCACTATCGCCTTGTCGGCGGTGTGGCCGTCGGGATCGTCGTTGCCTGGCCGCTGGGCGGCGCCGCGGCGAGGCTTGTCTGCCGTCTTCGCAAGTCGATTTCGGTCGCGAAGCCGGTGAGTTCAGATCGCTGGGTCGACCACGAAGATCCATTCCCACGCCCACGCCTCGTGGCGCTGGATCGTTTTTGGCGGCGCGTTTTGTTCGGCAGAGTGACAAGCGAAACCGGCGTGCCCCACGAAGAAGTGCTTGCGCTTGCGGCCGAAGCCGAGGATTCCTGCTCGCCGAGGCCCGCCCGGCTTTTTCGTCCCCTGGGCTGGGCAGGGGCCTTACCGGCAATTGGGCTGGTCACCCTGGCTGTTTACGACCTGGGACCGGTCTTGCTGCGCCACGCCGTGCTGGCACAATTCGGCGAGTTCAATCGCGCCACGGTCGAGGCGGAAGACTTCAACCTTTCGCTGGCTAGCGGAACGTTCCACATCCGCGGTTTGGCGTTCGCCGATCCCGGCGATCTGACGCATGATCGCGTTCGCATCGAGCGGCTCAGCGGCCGGCTCAACCCCGGACGTTTGCTGCGAGGAACCCTGGAGATCGATTCCGTCGACGCCTGGGGGGTCAACTTCGACGTTGCGCGGCGAGTTCAAGCCCAGCTTTGCGGGCCAAAGGATCTGCCTTTGGCCGCGAACACGCGGCGAAAGCCGTACGTCGCGGCGCTCGGCCAAGAGTCTGGCCTCTGGCAAGCGGACCATGCCGTTCGGGATTGGCCTCGCCTGAAACAACAGTTGGCCGCCGTGGGCGGGCTGATCGACGAGTTGGATCATTTGGCCGCCTACGATAAACAGCACTCGCCATCGAGGGCCCTTTTTGCCCTGCTGGCACGCCCTTGGTCGAAGCGAAGCTCGCTGGGGATTTCCGTTCCCCTGGTCAAAGTCGATGAGATCAACCTTCAACAGGTCGCCGACCCCATCGGACCCGGGCTACGGGGAAAGATCAAGATCGTCAATTTGAGCAGCTATTCTCGCCCGGACACCGGCGAGCTTGTGATGACCATCATCGCCCCGGAGGCCGGCGCGGAGATCGAAGCGCGAATGAATCTGTATGGATCGAAAAAACCTTGGCCACTTAGTCTGCGTGCCTACGATCTTGATCTGGCCTCGCTGATCGACCAGGACGGGTTGGCCGGGCGGCTCCGCGTTCGTCGTGGGCACGTGGACCTTGTGGGCCATGGCACGTTCGACCGCCAGGCCGTTGATTTGCGACTGGAAGTCGACGCTGAAGAGCTCAAGGCAACCGTTGCCGGCGCAACCAAACCCGGTGGCATCGGTTCGCAGCTTTGGAATGAGGGGCTGCGCCGCGCCGGACGGCTTCGAGGTGAATTCCACCTAGTCGGCGACTGGCAATCGCCGCACGTGATGGTCGATCCCCAAAGCCTGGTGCGGCAGCTCAAACATCGGCTTCGCGCCCAGGGGCATCACGAGCTAGTGGCGGCGATCGAGTCAGAGCTGGCCACCGCGAACGACCACCGGTTGGCCGCCCACGACACGACGGCTCAGCGACCGCCGGCCGCGGCACCACCGGATCAGGCCGCGCCGGCGACTGGCGTAGCCACGGAGGTCGGCGTTCCAACGGCGCCAGAAACGATTGCCTCGCAAACCTCACGCTCGCCGAACCGTGGCCCCGGCAGCTCGCAATCAGCTTCCGCAAACTTGCCGTCCGATCAAACCGCCGAAAAGGTTACTTCGCCGCTCGGCGGCACAGGCGATCTGCCACCGTCGGCCGCCGCCGCGGTTGCCGACTCGGCCGATTCAACGCCCGGTGTGTCAGGCGCCGCACCCCAGCCCGTTGAGGCCCCGCAGCCCGTGGATTGGCAGATTGGATACGACCAGGCTCCCGTCGACCCGGTCGCGGTTCGCTCGTTAACCGGTCGTCGGGCGCCCCCGTCGCCGGTTGACTTGAACATCGGCTATGAAGATCGCTCCGCGCCGGCTACTGATGGTGACGTCGCGCCACCTGGGGTTGCCACGACCGCGACACGGCCTCGGCCCAGAGCGGCAGCCGGTGCTGCTGCTCCCGCCGTGCCCCGCGACCCCGCGACCACCGCGGCACGTAGCGAGCCGCGACGCCGGGCTTTGCCGTCACCGTCGCCAAAGGCGCCTTCATGGTCCGTTCGGGCGTGGCAGAAGCTTACCCGTATCGTCTCGCGACGACACGACACGAACGGAGCACCCTCCCCAGGGAAGCCGTTAGTCGCTCGCCGCACCAAGCCGCGAGCGCACAGCGAGATTGATCCCCATCCCAAAACGGCGGCGCCCCGGGCAGGCTCGGCAATCTCCGGCCAGAATACCGCGTCGGAACCAAGCGGACCCGCGTGGTTCGAGCAACTGTGGCGATAGCCGCCGGTTTGCCGTGATTAAATTTGTGGAGAGCTTGCCTGTCCCGCTTCGCCGCCATTTGGCAAACTTCGCCGGTTGTTGGCCCCGGGATCCGAGCATAGACTGCGCACTGGCTTGGCAGCACGACGACCAGCCGCCGAGCCCTCATTGGCTTTCGAAGGTTAGACTCCCGCATGGGTCTAACCGCTCGGGGAGGAACGGCCGATGAATCGCGGCGCGCACCAACGACGTGAGTTGGCCATCGTCTGTGCGCGGGACGCTCGGTCGATAAGATTCCGGTCTTCCCGGATCAAACCTTTTCCGTAAAAGTAAAAGGGTTGCCAATGTCGCGAGTCGTGTTGGCCATGTCAGGGGGGGTCGACTCCAGCGTTGCCGCTTGGCTTCTGCAACAGGCCGGACACGACGTCGTGGGGCTGTTCATGCGCCACGGTGTGACCGCCGAGACCGCCTGTTCGGCCAAACCGGGCAAGGGCGGCCTGTCAATCGTCGAAGTTGCGGAGCCGCCGCCGGCGCACAAGAAAGGATGTTGCACGGCGGCCGACGCGGCGGACGCACGGCGTGTCGCCGACCGGTTGGACATCCCCTTCTATGCCTTGAATTTTGATGATGCCTTCGGCCGCATCATGGATTACTTTGTCGAGGAGTATTCCGCCGGGCGCACGCCGAACCCGTGTGTCGTCTGCAACAACTGGCTGAAGTTCGGGCGTCTCTGGGAGTATGCCCAGTCGATCGGTGCCGACTACGTTGCCACGGGCCACTATGCCCGCTTAGAGGGCGGCTCGACCGCGCCGCGATTGTGCCGCGGGCGGGATGCGGGGAAAGATCAGTCCTACGTGCTATTCGGGATCGAGCGCCGGCTTTTGCCGCGGCTTTTGTTTCCGGTGGGGCGGTTCCGCAAGGATGAAATCCGCGACATGGCACGCGGCCTTGGTCTGCGGGTGGCGGATAAGAAAGACAGCCAGGAAATCTGCTTTGTTCCCGATGGCGACTACGCGGCATTTGTCCGTCGTCGTCGAGGTGATCAAGACCTGTCCGGCGAAATCGTCACGACCGAGGGTCAGGTGGTCGGCCACCACGGCGGCCTGGAAAACTTCACCATCGGCCAACGCAGGGGTCTGGGCGTCGCCGTGGGCGAGCCTCGATACGTGGTTCGCCTGGAACGCGAAACCCGCCGCGTTGTCATCGGCCCCCGCGACCAACTGGCCGTCGGCGAACTGACCGCTCAGCGAGTCAACTGGCTCGTCGATCCGCCCCAGGGGCCGCTAAAGTGCCAGGTGCAAATCCGCTATGCGAGCCGGCCGACCACGGCTTGGGTCGAACCGCTCCAGGGAGCACGGTTTCGCGCCAAACTCGACGAACCGCGACTAGGCGTGGCGCCGGGCCAAGCCGTGGTTTGCTACCACGACGACCAACTGCTCGGCGGCGGCTGGATCGAGTGACGCGGTAAGTCAGCGGGCATTTGCCAGGCAACGCGAGGTGCCTGCTGCCGGGATCTAGGCGGTGTGGTTTGACTTCTGCCCGCGATCTGCTCGGCCATGTCTTGGGGCGGCACGGCAACTGGTGTCCGGAGGGAAGCACACATGACCCCAAGCGTGTTCGCCCCGATGCGGCGCGGTTAATACTCGCACACGCTGCTATGGGCTTCGTAGCGAATGAAGTCGCGTTTGGGTTTGCCGGGCTCGTGGCAAAGGGAGCAGGATGCTTCGTCTTTCAAGTCGCGATGCCGCCGGGTGCTTTGACCGTGGATGTCGTGGCAAGTCAGGCAGGTCATGTCCTGCCGGCCGTTGAGCACGACCTCGCGAGTGTACTCCAGCACGTGGCGGTCGCCGGGGTTTATGCGAGCATCGTCGGCCGCCGTGAGATCGATCTGAAAATCTCGGAACAGGTTGTCGCCGGCGACGAAGTTGGTCGCATAGGGTCGCCCGGTCGATTTCGACTTGCCGCCGCGAAGATGACATTGCCCGCAAATCGATGTGATGACCCGTGGTGAATCGTGATGATCTTTGGCCAGCGGCATCAGCGAAGTGTCGTTAGAGTGTTCCAAAGGGGCGTCGCCATGGCAGGTGAAGCAATCCAGCGACGGTAGCGAAAACGTCTTGTTGACCGGATCGACGGCGGTCGCGTGGCAACCGGCGCACCGCCGGGCAAAACGTTCCGCATCCCAATGCGGCGATTTGCCATGCTCGATTTTGAACCGCCGTCCGCGGCGGCTTGTGGCCACGGCGGTCAGCATGTCGAGCTTGCCGTAATCGGCCGACCTTTTTAGAAAACGAATCGCTCGGCGGTCGCCCAAGATCAATTCGACCGCTTCGGCCAAGCTCGCCGTTGCCTGATTTTTGCGTAGCGCCTTGACGGCGGGATCTTTCGCCCGGGCATCGCGAATCGTGCGTTGGTGCCGGTTCTCGGACCAGGAAGTTCCCACCTCGCGGCGGTGGCAGAACAGGCACTCACCGCTTTCGATAAACTCCGGAAGCGGCCGGCCAACGTGATCCTCGCCCCAGTCGGCCGGGTTGAGCGGCTTCGCGCGACGTGGGCCCCCTTCGCCGGGTGAGCGGGTTACGGCGATCGCGGCGAAGGCAGCCGTGAGCATCACGATCCAGGCAACGATTAGCAGGCGTGAAGCCATGACCCCCCAAAGTAAAAATACCACCGGGTACGCCCAGCAAACTTGCGATAGTCGGTCTCCACCCCCAGCGCGATACGGCGCGTGTTGTTCACGGTCGATCTTCGTCTCGCGGCAGGGCCGCCTCAGGCGGTGTTCGTATCGTCGCGAACCCAGCCATAGAAGGCATTTTCCCGCGTACAGCCGTCGGCTTGGTAGGCCATCTTCAGCTTGCTGACATCGTCCTTGGGCAAAAGTTTGCGCTGTTCCGCGGGATCGATGCCATAGAGCCCCGCCGCATTGAGGCCGAAAATCTTTGCCTTGTCTTGCTTGGTCAGCTTCTGATAGCCGAACTTTTCGCAGAATTCGTCCTGAATCTGGAATCGCTTGAAGGCTTCAATAACCCATTGCGGCGAACCCCACCACAGGCAATCCGTGCCCCAGAGCACGTGGTCCACGCCGTAGGTCTTGATGTTCTTGCCCATGAAGTGCTGGCAGGCCACCGGATTGTCCACGGCCAGCGAACCGAAGCTTGAACCGATTTCCGGATACACATTATTGATCTGCGGATTGCGTTCCTTGATCTTCATCAGAATGCCGTGCCAGGCGAAATCGCCCGTTTCCGGATTGAAGCTGTCCTTGAACCCCGGCTCGATGGGCGAATGCTGTAGGGCCGAGTGATAGATCACGAACGTCAGGTCCGGGTTGTCCAAAGCGGCTTTCTCGACGTCTTTCGGGTTGGCCAGGTGCCCGAGGGTTTTTGATTGATAGGAAAACCCCTTGTGGACGCTGACCAGTTTGATGCCCAGCTTGCGAGACTTTTCGTAGAAGGGGTAGGTAACCTTTTCGTCGTCGAGTTGAAAGCCGCCGCCCGAGCGTCCCGGATCGGTGTGGCAATACCACTTCCACGAGTCGATGCCGTATTCCTTGACTTCCCGCTCCATCTGTTCGAACAGCGCGGCTTTGTCTTGCGTGTTGGTCTTGCGATCCCAATAGTGATTCGGTGCGCAGTTTCCTTGACACAGCGCTCGAACCGAACCGGAAAGATCGTTGATGTCCTTTTTGCGCATCGACATCAGCCAGCTTGGCAACACCCCGCCACCGCGGCGGCGCCCCAAGGCGGGAGTCGGCGGACCGCTGAGGCTGTTTCCCTTGCGGTCGAAATGCTTTTCGCGCCCCGGCACGCCGGAGATGACCAGCATGGCGGTTTCACTATCGAAGAACATCTCTTTAACGAAATTAGGAAACGAGTAGGCTTCGGGCGTATTTTCAAGCTTGTCCAGTCGGAAGCCCATGTTGCGGACGAATTCCTGGTTCTTGAACCACTTGGCGCTGCGAAAGCCGATGGCGAAGCCGTTGGTGAAATGGGATTGAACGTCGAAGATGAAATACTCGCTTTTGGGCCATTTGTCTTCGTACGCGCCGAGATCCCAGGTTTCGTCTTCGTCGACGTCCCAAAAGTTGCCAAAGACCTGATTGCTGGCCAAAAACGCCGTGGCCATGCCCATGCCGGTGGCCATGAAGCTGCGGCGATCCAAGCCGAGCCGTTTGGCGCGGATTTCAGAGAAGTCGGCAACCAGCTTTTCGAATTGTTTTTGTTTCGCGCTTTGCGGGCGAGGAATGAACTCTTCGTTCGAGATGACCTGTGTCGGAATCGGCGAATCAACGCCTTTTTTACGATCTCGCGCCCATTTCGGAATCCACATCAGAGGTTCACTCCTTCGACGAGAAGATGGTCGATCAAGTCAGGCGGCTGTCCCGCGCCGGCACGGTTCGGCCACGGGCAAAACCATGCCGGGTGACCGATTCGTGGCCAGCGGCAGGGGCCGGTTCAATGAAAAAAAGTATCTCTCCGCCACTGCGGCGGCCGGGCTCAAACGCCACGAAGCGTTGATGCCGGATGGTAATCCGCTCCGTGATTATAGGCGTGTTGCGATCGTCCTGCAAAAACGGGCTCGCGACCGCCATGTTCGAGAAACATTGTTAGATGCTGGGATTTCTGCATTCGGGCGAATCGGCCCTTATTAGCAGACAAATTAAAAATGGCTCGCTTCCGGCGTGTCACACGGAAAAAATTGCCCGAGAAGAGGCGATGCCAAGAACGCACACCACCCAGAATGATCCGCTCGCGACTTCGGCCGAACGCTTGCCGCACACGTACCGTAAAAGCACGTCTACAAGACTTTACCTAGACAACCCACGGAGTGTTTCACGGCAACCACCTGCCCGCCCCCTTCATGGCGGGGATGGGGGGGCAATTCCACCTGCGCCGAGAGAGACTGCCACCGTTGCTCCGTGGAAAGGTGCCAATCCATGTGATCCGCAAACAATGCTTTCGCTGGCACGGATTCTCCGACGAAAGGCCATCCATGGGAAAGGGATTGCCACGCCAATGATCTGGACATGGATGCAAGTCAGTGTCGCGGCGGTCGACGGAAATGTTTCGACGTTGACTCCAATCGGCGGGTCGGTTTGGCGATCTGGCAAATCAAATGCAAAGGCCAACTCCCGGCGACCGTCCGAGGCGATTGAGAGCATGTCGCGCTGCGGTCCGCGGGCGTCGCGACGATCTGTCGACCGGGACCACATCGTGGATTGCCACGGGGCGACAGGCCGACCGTGGCGGACAGGGCATCGCGAAAGTCGTCTGCTGGCAAGACATTGCCGCGAATGCCGACGAGCCGCACGACGATTTGGCCAGATGGAAAATTGATGGCCGACCTTGTTCGTTGACTCGCTCCTTGCCCTATCTAAAATAGACCCGATCGTATGAGAAACCTTGTTTTCGGCCAAGGTTGCTCGTAGGGAGGGCTCGCCATTTGATCGTGCCGCGACTTTTTGCCATGCGGCACGTCTCGCCTGCAAGGGATGCCTTGCCGTCAAGCGGTCTAGCTTGCCGGAGCCATGGTCTCCGTGACGGCGGTTTTGCGGCTTCCGCTTGGCGGGAACCGCTCGGCGCTACCGCCGCCGACTATCGGTGGCGTCGTCGCCCGTGGCTACGACCGCTCGAACCCAATGACAAGCGACGAACGGACCTGTGATGCGAAATTCGGTACTTACGGCTCTTCCCGTCTTTAATGAGGTCGCGCACGTCGAGCAGGTTCTCGCCGAGGTTCGGCGGTTTAGTCGCGACGTGCTTGTTGTTGACGATGGTTCGACGGACGGAACGAGCGAAAAACTTGCGTCGCTAGGCAAGCTACGGGTGGTGCGACACACACGCAACCGCGGCTACGGCGCCGCTTTGCAAACCGCGTTTCGATACGCGGACGAGCAGGGCTACGACATCGTGGTGACCATTGATTGCGACGGGCAACACGAGCCACAACGGATTCCACAGTTCGTTGACGCATGTCGCGATGCGGATCTCGTCTCCGGAAGCCGCTATCTGCGCCGCTTTCCCGGAGATCACCAACCGCCGCCGGATCGCCGGCGCATCAATCGGCAGGTCACCGTCGAGTTGAACCGACGTCTTGGTTTGCAATTGACCGACGCCTTCTGCGGCTTCAAGGCTTATCGGAGCGAAGCGATCCGTCGGCTCACGCTCAGTGAGCCGGGCTACGCGATGCCGCTCGAGCTGTGGGTTCAGGCGGCTGCCGCGGGTTTGCGGATCATCGAATTGCCCGTCCCGCTGGTTTATCTCGACGAAAAACGATCGTTCGGTGGATCGCTCGACGACCCCTTCACGCGGTTGGAATGTTATCATCTGGTGCTCGATCGCAGCATGGCGGCGGTTTCCGCGTGTGCCGCGGCGCCATGGTCCGGGACGTTGTACGGAGAAGTCGCCGGATGAGCACGCTTGGAGATGCCCTGCAACGGCGCCGCCTGCGGGCACCTCGCCGGAACCGGACGGTTTTGGTCGAACCCTCTTTCAGCAGCGTGCCGTCGCTGTTGTCCATCAACGCGGATCGCGCCAAGCGGTTTGACGCCGACCTTTCCGGACGCGCGCTCTTCGATTTGGCACGCTTGGCTCGTCGCGAGCTGGTCGATGCCGCCGTGCGGTACACCCGGGCGTATCGCGATGTCGACACGGACGGCTCGACCGAGCGGCTTTTCCTCAGCGGGCATCAGCCGGAACTATTTCACCCGGGCGTTTGGTTCAAGAATTTCGCGTTGGATCGGTTGGCTCGTCGCCACGGCGCGACGGCCATTCATTTGCTGATCGATACCGATACGCTGAAGTCCCCTTCGATTCCCGTGCCGAGCGGCACGCTACAGCAGCCGCGAACCGAGTCCGTGGCGCTGGACCGCCCCACGATCGAGCAGCCTTTTGAGGGTCGCGAGATCGTCGATCGCGAGATGTTCGCGAGTTTCGCCGATCGAGCCGAGCGGGCGATTCACCCTTTCGTTCGCAAGCCTCTGGTGGGCAAGCTGTGGCCGCTTGTTTTGGAAGACCTCGAGCGGGATCCACGGCTCGGCTCGGCGCTGTCTCGTGGGCGACACCGTCTTGAGGGCGAGTGGGGGCTCTCAACGCTCGAACTGCCGCAGAGCGAGGTATGTCGATTCGAATCGTTTCGCTGGTTCGCCGCGCATCTGCTCATCGAATTGCCGCGACTGTGGAAAATCTACAACCAAGGTCTGCTCCAATACCGGCGTATCAATCACATCCGCAGCCGCAATCACCCCGTGCCCGAGTTGGCGACGTTCGACGATTGGCTGGAAGCGCCGTTTTGGATTTGGAGCACCGCCGCGCCGACGCGAAAACGGCTGTTTGTTCGCCAACAGGCGGATCGGCTGGTGCTGGGCGATCTGGGAGACCTCGGCGTCGAACTCCCGCTGGGGCCGGATGGCGACGCTGGGCACTTGGTCGAGGCGCTCGGTGAACTGCCGAAACGCGGTATCCGCCTCCGTTCGCGGGCACTGATGACCACCATGTTTGCCCGCTTGCTGGGCAGCGATTTGTTTTTGCACGGGATCGGTGGCGGGAAGTACGACGAGCTGACCGACTGGATCGTGCGGCGATTTTTCGAAGTCGAACCGCCGGAATTCATGATCCTTTCCGCCACGCTGCAATTGCCGGTCGATCGCTCGACGGTCGAAGTGGAGCAACTGCGACATATCGAGCGCGAGTTGCGCGACCTGACGTTCAATCCCGACCGGCATTTGGATTCTTCCGCACTCGATGGCAACTACTCCCCTGAGGTCCGGCGGTGGCTAAAACAGAAATCACGTTGGATCGCCACTCCCCCTACGCCGGAAACGGCGCGCCGCCGGCACCTTGCCATCCGTGAGGTCAACGAGGCACTGCAACCGTGGGTCTCGCGGCAACGAGAATCATTGATCGCCAAGCGTGATCAGGTGCGCCGCGCCATCGAGGCGGAAAGGGTTCTTGGCTCGCGCGAATACAGTCTATGTTTGTACCCGGAATCGCCGTTGAAGAATTTTTTACTGGATATTCGTGAACAAAGCGCGTAACCTATTTGCTGAATGAAGGATCGACCCTCGATGCAGAAGGGATTCAGCAATGTGTGCGACGTTCTCCCCGCCGGCGGCAAGAGGCTTGGTGCGTGGTCGAGGACAGCCTTCCGGCAAGGTGCTGCCGGGCGTCGCAGTCAAGAAACGGCGGCGTTCTTCGGGTGATGTTTCGCCTTTGGCGACGGAAGCTCAGCCGCCGCCGCTCTCGCTGCTACCACTCGAGCCGACCGCTCGGCTCGCCCCGGCGGACACGCCGGATGTCACGGTGGCCAACGCCGGCGACCACTCCGCCATCCACCGATTCCTGATGGAAGTCTTTCAAGGACCGTCCCACGCGGCCTTCTACGCCGCGAACGACGACCCTTTCTATGAACCGAGCGATCGTCTCGTCGTGAAGCAGGGGCATCAGGTGGTCGCCCACCTGCACTTGACGCGGCGGGTGATGCGTTTCGGCCGGCAAAGCTTCGCCGCCGCGGGATTGACGGGCCTTGGCACGCTGCCGGAGTATCGTGGCCGCGGATTGGCCCGACAGATGATGACCGTCGCGCATCGGTTGCTCGACGAGGAGCGCACGCCGCTGGCCATTTTGCGAACCGCGGTCCCTCATTTTTTCGGCCGCTATTATTGGGTCGTGTGCGGGCGGCACAGCCACGCTTCGGCCAGCGCACGCGATCTACTGGCTCAGCTTCGGGCATCCAAACAATTGCAACGTGAGGGAAAAAAATTGTCCGTACGGCCATGGCGCCAGGTTGAGTTGGCCGGCCTACTGAGTTTGCACCAGCGGTGCATGACCGATTGCTACGGATGTTACGAGCGCACCGAGGCCTACTGGAGATGGCTGGTCAGCCGCAAGCTATTCGATCAGATTTTCGTAGCCGTCGAGGGAAATCGCAGCCACGATCCGGGCGAACCGGGAGGGGTGATTCAAGGCTATGCCGTGATTCGCGACGACCGTGTGCTCGAAATCAAGGCTTCGCCCGATCGCCCCGCGGCGGCCTTGGCTCTTCTCGCCCGCGCATGCCGTGAGGCCATCGAACGCGACTACCACACGATTTCTCTTCATGCGCCTCCGCGTGACCGGTTGCTTTCATTTTTAGATCGAGCGGGCGGAGAGCGGATCGAGAACGCTTGCCACCAGGGCGAAGTGTATATGGTGCGGCTGCGCGACCCGATTGGTTTTCTGCGGTCGCTGGCGACCGAATTACGGCGTCGCGCCGACGAAGGGGGGCTGGCCAAGCCGTGTGAGCTTGGCTTGCTGGTCGACGGGCGAAAGCTCCAAGTCGTGCTTACGCGGCGTGGCGTGAAAATCGTACGCGGAAAACTGGGGCGGAGTTATCTTCAACTGCGCGGAACGGATTTCGTTCGCATGCTCCTGGGGCATCTCGATCTTGGTGAGGCGATCGAGTCAGGACGGATCGCGGCGTCGACCCGCGTGGCGGCGACGATCGTCGAGACGCTATTTCCACCGTTGCCCCTTTGGCGACCGCCGCTCGACGATTTGGCCGGCTGATCGCCGCGCGCCGGCCGGGCATGATTCGCCCTATCGGCGCCATGGTCCGAGAACCGGCGTGGCGGCCGTCATTGCCGACGACTATGAGGTCGCCGACAAAGAGGCTTTCGCTTCCGTCACGATGTGTTCGACCGTCAGGCCGTATCTCTCGAACAAGACCTTATACGGCGCCGAAGCACCGAAACGATTGACGCCGACGAAGCGGCCGTTGACGCCGAGATACTTGTCCCAGCCTTGGCTGATGCCGGCTTCCACGGCGACACGCGCCCCAACGTCCGGCGGCAGGACTTCCGCCTGATACTCGGCCGGCTGTTCATCGAACAGCTCGCAGCAGGGCATACTGACGATGCGTGCGGCAATGCCTTCCGCGGCCAGCTTTTCGCCGGCTTCCACGACCAGCGACCGTTCGCTTCCCGTGCCGATGAGAATGACTTCCGGGCGGCCGCTGGCGGCATCAGCCAGAACGTAACCGCCACGGCGAAGTCCCGCGGCGGCGGCGTACTTCTGCCGGTCGAGCGTCGGCAGGTTTTGTCGGGTTAGAATCAAGCACGCCGGCCGATCCCGCAGTTCGAGGATGGCGCGCCACGCTTGACTGGCCTCGTTCGCGTCGCCGGGGCGAATCACCAGCATGTTCGGAATGGCACGCAGCGCGGCCAGATGCTCGACCGGCTGGTGCGTCGGACCGTCTTCGCCCACGCCAATCGAATCGTGCGTGAAGACAAAGATGGACGGAATCCGCATCAGCGCCGCCATTCGTAACGCCGGGCGACAATAATCGCTGAAAACAAGAAACGTCGCGCCGAACGCCCGCAGACGTGAAAGCGTCATGCCGTTGACGATGGCCGCCATCGCATGTTCACGAATTCCGAAGTGCAGGTTGCGACCGGCCCGGTTCTCGGCCGAGAAGTCGCCCGCCGATTCGAATTTGAGCGTCGTTTTGTTCGAGGCGGCCAGGTCAGCCGACCCTCCGAGCAGCCAGGGAACCCGGCGGGCAAGGGCGTTGAGTGCCTTTCCTCCGCTATTACGTGTGGCGTCGCCCTGGGCGTCGGCCGGAAAGACCGGCAGTTCGGCATCCCAACCGTCGGGAAGCTGAGCACGCTGAATCATCCGCCACATGTCGGCCGGTTCTGGGTGTTGGCGGTGGTAATCCTCGAACATGCGATTCCACGCCGCGTGCAACTGTCCTCCACGCTGGACCATGGCGCCGTGCAGATGCGCGGCCACGCCTTCGGGAACCAGAAACTTTGCCTCCTCGGGCCAGCCGTAAAAGGCTTTGGTGCGGCGTATCTCGTCTTCGCCCAGCGGCGCGCCGTGCGCGGCCGAGGTGTCTTGTTTGTGCGGCGCGCCCCAGGCGATGTGGCTGCGGACGATGATCAGCGTGGGGCGATCCGTCGTGTGGGCGAACTGAGCCAGCGCCGCGTCGATCTGGTTCAGGTCGTTGGCATCGTCGACCCGGGCGACGTGCCAGCCATAGGCCTCGAATCGCCGGCCGACATCTTCGCTGAACGATAGCCGCGTTTCGCCGTCGATCGTGATGTGATTGTCGTCATAGATCCAACACAAGTTGGCTAGCTTCAGATGCCCGGCCAGCGAAGCCGCCTCGCTGCCGATGCCCTCCATCAGGTCGCCGTCGCTGCATATCGCATAGGTGTTGTAATCAAACAGCGAGAAGCCCGGGCGGTTCAGCGTCGCGGCCAACCATGACTGTGAAACGGCCATGCCGACGCTGTTGGCGATTCCTTGACCCAAGGGTCCGGTCGTGGTTTCCACGCCGCTGGTCAGATGGCTTTCGGGGTGGCCGGGGCAGCGGCTTCCCCACTGGCGGAAATTTTTGATATCTTCCAGCGAGACCGCCGGTTTGCCCGTATCACGGCCCTGGTCGTCAAGCTGCTTGACTCCGGCCAAGTGCAGCAGCGCGTAGAGCAGCATCGAAGCGTGGCCGCAGGAAAGCACGAATCGATCGCGAGCCGGCCAGTCGGGCGATTCGGGATCGAACCGCAATTGATTGCTCCACAGCCGATAGGCGACCGGTGCTAGCGCCATCGGCGTGCCGGGATGTCCACTGGCGGCCGCTTCCACGGCATCCATGGCCAAGGTGCGAATCGTATTGATCGTCTGCTGTTCGATGGTCGAAGCTTGGGTGGACATGGCGACTCGATGATTTGTCCAGGGGCCTAAGAGACCGCTAAAAACCGCCGCGGCAGGCCGGGAAGCCGCGGAGCTTCCGCAGTGTTGTCCGGTTATTTGTCAATCTCTAAAAGGGGCTGCCGCTGCGCAGCCTGGGGACCAATTTCGAAGGCCGGATCCCAGAAAAGAACGCGGAGCCGTACGAGACGGGCAGCCCGGGCAGTCTCTCATGCAGACGACGCCGTGCCCAACAAGTAAGCTGGAGTGTAGGAATGTACCGCGGGCTCGTCAACGCATGGCCATCCAGTGGGCGCGAAGCGAGAAGCAGTAGGGCGCTAATGTGGCCGGGCGGGCGAGAAAATGACTTAACACCAGCCAGTTGCCGATTTTCGATCGCGTACAAACCGCATGAACGCCACGTCAAACATCCAGCAGCGAACGGCCGTTTTCCAGGCCCGTGGGGTGACGAAGGTTTATCACATGGGCGAGGTCAATGTTCAGGCGCTTCGTGGCGTGGACTTAGACCTTTACGAGGGCGAATTCAGCGTGTTGCTGGGCCCTTCGGGCAGCGGGAAGTCTACGTTGATGAACATCCTGGGCGGTCTCGATTCGCCCACCGAAGGCCAAGTGCGATACAAAAACGTCACACTGACCGAGCTGGACGATGCGACACTGACGCAGTACCGCCGGCAACACGTGGGTTTCGTGTTTCAGTTCTACAACCTGATTCCCAGTCTGACGGCCCGCGAAAATGTGGCTCTGATTACCGAGATCGCGGCCGACCCGATGTCGCCGGAAGAGGCCCTTGATCGGGTCGGGCTGGGCGAGCGGCTCCATCATTTCCCCGCGCAACTTTCCGGTGGTGAGCAGCAGCGTGTGGCGATTGCCCGGGCCGTGGCCAAACGTCCGGATGTGTTGCTTTGCGACGAGCCAACCGGTGCCTTGGATGTGCATACGGGAATCGTCGTGCTCGAGGTCATTCAGCGGATCAACAAAGAACTGGGCACGACCACGGCCGTCATTACGCATAACGCGATGATTTCCGACATCGCCGACCGCGTGATCTCTCTGTCCGACGGAAGGATCGCCGGCGTAAAACGCAACGAGCGGAAAATTTCAGCCCAAGATTTGAAGTGGTGAACCGCCGATGACAGCGCTCAACCGCAAGCTGTTTCGCGACCTTTTGCACATGAAGGGGCAGTCGCTGGCCATTGCCCTGGTGATCGCCTCGGGCGTGGCGACCTTTGTCATGGCGCTCAGCACGCTGCGTTCGCTCGAGGACAATCGCCAAACTTACTACGAGCGTTATCGGTTCGGCCAGATTTTTGCGCCGCTGAAACGAGCACCGCAAACGCTTTCCGAGCGAATCGAACAGATTCCCGGGGTGTCGCAGGTACAGACCCGCGTCGTGGTCGACGTGAACCTCGATGTGACGGGGCTTTCGGAACCGGCCGTTGGGCGATTGATTTCCATACCCGATCGCGGGCGACCGGCAATGAACGCGGTGTATCTTCGCAACGGGCGTTATATCGAACCGCAACGAAGCGGCGAAGTGCTGGTCAGCGATTCGTTCGCCGATGTCCATCACTTACAGCCGGGCGATAAGGTCAGGGCCATCATCAACGGCACGCGCGAGGTGCTGACCATCGTGGGCGTCGCGTTGTCGCCGGAGTACGTGTTGCAGATTCGCCAGGGGGATCTGCTGCCCGATCCAAAGCATTTCGGCGTTTTCTGGATGGGCCAAACCGAATTGGCCGCGTCCTACGACATGAAAAGCGCTTTCAACAATGTTTCCTTACGGCTGATGCGCGGTGCCGTGGAAGCCGAGGTGATTCAGCGGCTCGACGATCTGCTGGCGCCGTACGGCGGGATTGGTGCTTATGGTCGGCACGATCAGATTTCGCACCGCTTCTTGTCCGACGAAATCCAGCAGCTACGCACGATGGGTATTCTGGCGCCGTCGATCTTCCTCGCCGTGGCCGCTTTCCTGTTGAACATCGTCATGTCGCGCATCGTCCGCAAGCAACGAGAGCAGATTGCCGCGCTCAAGGCCTTTGGTTACACCAACCGCGAAGTGGCCACGCACTATCTCGAGTTCGTGCTCCTCATCGCGGTCGCCGGCGTCGCGGCGGGAACGGCCATGGGGGCCTGGCTAGGTCATCACCTGACCCAGCTTTACACGGAGTTCTACAAGTTTCCGATTTTCAACTACCATCTGGACGCTAGCATCGGTATGGCGGGGCTGCTCATTGCCGCTAGCGCGGCCGTGGTGGGAACGCTCGGTGCGGTCCGCCACGCGGCCAAGCTGCCGCCGGCTGAAGCGATGCGCCCCGAACCGCCGGCCCGATATCGGCCCACGTTTCTCGAACGGGTCGGCATCGGCGCCGTGCTGTCGCAGGCGGGGCGCATGATTCTGCGCAATCTTGAACGCCAGCCGGCCAAGGCCTTGATGTCCTGTCTCGGCATCGCCATGGCGGCCGCCGTACTCGTGCTGGGTGCCTTTTCCGAAGACGCGCTGGATTACATGATCGACTTCACCTTCTTTCAAGCACAGCGGCAGGACATGACGGTCACCTTCGTCGAGCCAACCTCGGCCGAAGCCCAGGTGTCGGTCAACCATCTGCCGGGTGTGCTCTATAGCGAACCGTTTCGCAGCGTGGCCACCCGACTGCGCTTCGGACACCGATCACGAAGAGTGGGCGTCATGGGAATTCATGCCAATACGGATCTTTACCGACTCGTGGACCGAGACGAACTTGCCATGCCGGTGCCGCGCGAGGGGATGCTGATCTCTTCCAAACTGGCGGAACTGCTCGAAGCGACGGTTGGTGACGAGTTGACCGTCGAAGTTCTTGAAGGCCGACGCCCGGTTCGACGTGTTCACATTGCGGGATTGATTCGAGACCTGGCCGGGCTGAACGCCTATATGAACATCGACGCGCTGCATCGTATGATGCGCGAGGGAGGAACCCTCTCCGGGGCGTTTTTGGCGGTTGACCCACGAAGCACCGACACGTTGTATCGCCAGTTGAAACAAACACCCCACGTGGCCGGCGTGGCGGTGAAACAGGCCAGCGTGCAAAGTTTCGACGATACGGTGGCCGAAAACCTGACCGTGATGCGAACGTTCAACATCATGTTCGCCTGTATCATCGCCTTCGGGGTGGTTTACAATGCCGCCCGCATCTCGTTGGCCGAGCGCAGCCGGGAACTTGCCACGCTGCGCGTGATTGGGTTCACGCGCGGTGAAGTGTCGGCCATCTTGCTTGGCGAGCTGGCGGTGATTACCACGGCGGCCATTCCCTTGGGCCTGGTGATCGGTTACGCGATGGCCGCGTTCATGGTCCGTGGGCTCGACACCGAACAGTATCGGATACCGCTGGTGATTCACCAATCGACCTATGCCTTCGCCTCGATCGTGGTGATCGTCGCCGCGTTGGCTTCCGGCCTGATCGTGCGGCGAAGAATCGACCACCTGGATCTGATCGCCGTGTTGAAAACACGGGAATAGGACGGGATGTGAAAATTACGCTGGGACGAGTCTTGATGTTGATGTTCGCCGCTTCGGTGGTCGGGCTGATCGTCTACGCGCTGTTGCCCAAACCGATTGACGTCGACATGGCAGCGGTTACCGAAGGTCGCCTGCGAGTGACCGTCGATGAAGACGGCCGCACGCGGATCAAGCAGCGCTATGTCGTCTCGGTACCACTGGCCGGAAGAATGCAGCGCATTGATCTTCGCGCGGGAGACCCGGTCGAGGCGGGCAAGACGCTGTTGACGACGATCGAGCCAACCGACCCTGATTTGCTTGATGATCGCGCTTTGGCCGAAGCCAAGGCACGGGTCAAAGCGGCCGAAGTGGCCGTGGCCAAGGCTCAGCCCGATGTCGAGGCCGCCAAGGCTGAAATGGAATATGCCGAGTCTCAGTTGGCCCGCTTTCATAAACTCGAAGCGCGCGACGCGGTTTCCGATCAAGAGGTCGAGCAGGCCGAACTTCGTTACCGCACCTCGGCGGAACAGTATCGCTCATCGCAGTTCGCGCGAGACATCGCTCAATACGAACTCGAGGTGGCCCGGGCCTCGCTGCTCAGAACGCTACCCAAAGAGACGGCCGATCCAGATGCCGTCGAGCAGGATCCGCCGAGCCGCGAGCTTGAGATTCGCGCGCCGATTAGCGGACGTGTTCTGCGTGTGTTCGAGGAAAACGCCAAAGTGGTCGCCCCCGGCACGCGATTGCTCGAACTGGGTGACCCGCGAAATCTGGAGGTCGAAATCGATGTCCTTTCGAGCGACGCCGTCAAGATCCGCCCCGGCGCGAAGGCCCTTCTCGAACAGTGGGGCGGCGGGGCCCCGCTCGAAGGGGTCGTGCGCGTGGTCGAACCGGCAGGCTTTACGAAGATTTCCGCGCTGGGTGTCGAGGAACAGCGCGTGTGGGTCATTGTCGATTTCACGGCCCCGCCCGAAACATGGCGCGCCCTGGGCGATGCCTATCGGGTCGAAGCGAGAATCGTGGTGTGGGAAAGCGACCATGTCGTGAAGGTGCCGACCAGCGCGCTTTTCCGACAAGGCGACCAGTGGGCCGTGTTCTGTTATGAAGACGGCCGGGCACACCTGAGGAAAATCAAGATCGGACGCCGAAACGGCCTCGAGGCTCAGGTGCTCGAGGGGCTTTCGGCCGATACCCGCGTGATTGTGCATCCCAGCGATAAAATAGCTGACGGCGTCTTGGTTCGCCCTCGACCGCGAGGTTGACGGCAGTCGACCAACGTGTGCCGAGGATCGTCGAGGATCATCACCGCCTCCCCCCGCCATGTCCGCGTCACCTTCAGCGGCGGCAGCGGCAGCGCGGCGGGCATCACGCGAGCGGGCATTGGCGATTCCCAAAAATGGAGCTTGCCGAATCCTCAGCGGCGCAGCATGCCGGCACTCGACTGAAAATATCGCCGGCGGCGGCCGTGTGCCTCGTCGCTGGCTTCCAATCGCTGGCTTTTCAGATCGGCTAGATTCGCCTGGCAGTAGCGGCAGCCAATAGTTTCCAGGTGAAAGCGGATGTAGTCCGCTTCCTCTTCGCTCAAGGCCCCCAACAAGTAGCTGCCAAACTGCTCGCGTGAAGGGCAGCTTAGGCGATGGCGTCGCCAGATGGCGCCCAGCGAATGAACTCCGGCGTCGCGGCGACCGCTGGCGGTGACCAGCCGCTCGCGCAGCGCGGCCTCGCGTCGTAGCGCGGCCTCGATTCCCGCCATTTCGACGGCCGGCAACGACTCGTCAAGATAGGCCTCTAAGTCGCTGTCGCTGACCTCGGACATCAGAGCGTTCCAGTCTGATTTGGCATATTTGCGAAAACCTGGTGCCCACCAAGCCGCAGTTTCAATTTGCCGTTTCACCGAAGTGACGATGCCCCTAGCTCTGGCTAAGCTCGGGAAAAACATCTTCGGACAAACCTTGTTTGCGAATCACGGTGCGCAGCCGGGCAAGAAAATCGAATTTGTAATTCGCCACGTCCTGTTCGGAGATCCCAAGCCGACCGGCAACTTCTTTGTTGGGCAGGCCTCGGACGAATAAAAGTTCAATGCACATCAGCTTGCGCCAACTGCCGCGCTTTTTCCAACGCTGAATCTGCGCATCGATCGCCGCGGATAACGCGTCTGCCTCGAGCTCGCGCCGCTCGCCGCTACGGACAATGCTGCTGGCCGGTCGCGCTCGCCCGGGAAGATCCCACGACGCCTGGCTTGAACGTCCGGGCGAAAGCGGCACCGTCGGGCGACGTCCTTCGCGTCGCAAGTGGTCGGTCAGCTTGTGGGCGGCGATCGAAAACAGATAATTTTCCAGAGGTCGTGCCCCGTCATAATTCGGTAGGCTGGTCAAGAAGCCGACAAACGCCTCCTGGACGACGTCCTGACTTGAGCTGCGGTTGCGCAGCCGGCTGTCGACGTACGCCAGCAGCCGGCCTTCGTAGCGATCGATCAGCTCACGCCAGGCGTCTTCGTCGCCGCGACGAATCGAGTCGACCAGAACCTTGTCGAATTGTCGATTCCCGACCATCCCCTCGCCGATCATTGGTGTGAAAGCATGAACCCGCCGGCAGCCACGGCTGGAAAACACCTGCCGGGTTGAAAACGCCTGCCGGGTTGTCGTCAATTGCGCCCGCAGTTGTGCTTCGCTGATAACGCTACCGTCCCGCGGCCCGCCGCGAAACATGACCCGCCCGGCAGCGACGTCAGCGACGGTTGGGATAAATCACAGCGGGCCTCGACCGCGCGACTCTCAGTGTATCAAGGTTCTCGCTCAGCGGCGATTCTCGCCCGTAGGGCCTTTGCAGACGCCTGCTTAGCTCAGCGCCAACGTGCCCACCGTCACCGCGCCGATCGCCGCCGTGGCGGCAGCCAATTTTAGCCGACCGCTGTAGTATCCGCGGGTGGCGGTATCGATCTTCAGATAGCCGAAGACAATTCCCAACAGCGAAAGCAGCAAACCCGAGACAACGCCGGTCGCATAGAGGCGATTGCTCATTTGCTGCGCGTGCCACAGACGCTGGAAATAGGCATAATCGTGCTGGTCGAACTCCAAGGCTACGTACAGCCCGTAGCGGTCGAAGGGTTCGCGGGACGGAAGGATGCCGTCGGTGCGATCCTGCCACGGGCCGATCCAGACGTTTTTGAGGACTTCCGCTTGGACGTAGGCAAGCGGAAAACGAAGCGGCTTTACGGCCGAACCCCACCCCAGATACTCACGCAAATACTTTTGAGTCGAATCGGTTAGCAAGTGGGGCAGCGCCTCTTGACACTGCTGTTTGTCAATAAACGGACCTTCGCTGACAAACACATGTTGTACCCCGTCGGCGAAATACGAAGTCTTGCCGATCCAGGCGGGCGGTTCGTCTTCGCCGGCTGTGGGCCTGGCTGCCGTGTCGGCCGGGGCAACGCTTGGAGACGATTTTTTCTCTGTCGTGGTCGTTGGCGGTTCGGGCCTGTCGTTGGAAGCGATCTCTGGATGGGTCGACTTGGTCGCTTCCTCGGAGGCCACGTCTTCAGGGGGCGGTTTCAGCTTTGCGGCCGAGACAATCTCTTTCGGGCCGGACGGCTCGGCTTTCGGCTCGCCGCCCGCTTCCGCGATTTCCACTGATTTGCCGGCGGCCGGTTCCTTGAGGTGCTGAGGCTTCGGGCTTGGAGGTTCGATCCGCGTAGAGTCGGCCTGTGACGTTTTGCTTTCGGTTGACTTCTCGGCCGCTGCATGGTGCTTGGTGGCGGTAGCCAGCGCTTCGCTGGGAATCAAATGATCACCCAAGGGTCGATCCAGTGGGAAGCGATACACCAGCACTTTCCCGTCAGTTTTCCAGGCATCTGATTTCCAGGCATCTGAGCCTTCGCTCGCGGGCGAAGCGCTCGGCCGCAGGGCTACGCGCAAATCTTTCAAGCTGAACTCCGCCGGCCTGGTGCCGCTGAAGCCGACCATGACCTCGGTGTCCTGCCAGGCGTTGCGTCCCGCCGCGCGGCGACGACTCAGCCTTGCGATGTCACCCAGACGTACCTGACCGACCGCATCGTCACGAACGATCGTGTTGGCCAGTCGTACGATAGGCACCGTGCCGTTTGGCTGATCCTCGGCCGGGATTTTCATCACGGTGATAAGCTTCTTGACGGCCACGGCCAAGTCCGCGGCATCAAGCCCCTGGGCATCAACCGCCTTGCCCAAAAACCGCACCTCGACCGTCGCCGTGCCGACACCCGGCTGCAAGGAACCAAGACGTTTCAATACATCGCGACTGTAACGCATCGCGTCGCGCTTGAAACGCGACACGCGATGTTTCTTGCCCTGTAGATCCACGTATTCCCAGGGCTCCATCTGCCGTTCCTGGAGCCCCGTTACCGGGTTATTTGCCACCCGGATCCTCCGCTTGTGCCCGTGGAGAAGCCACATCGCGGCAAGCCCGGCAATCAGAAGGCACAGCCAGAACCGGCCACCTCGTTTCGGTTGGCAACCCCTTTTTCGATGACAACCCATCCCTCGGTCTCCTTATGCCGCTTGGCGCGCGGCGCTTCGCGGTCTGGGGTTGATCCAGGGACTGGACAACTGAATCGCCGCGGCGATGACGGCCGCCGCGGCCGCACCCCAGCTCTCAGGAAATTCGACAAACTGGCAAAGGATATAGGCCCACAGCGCACAGCCGGCAACCGACCAAAGGTCAAAGCGATGGCGGCGGCGAATGTCGGCCAGCTTCCACCACCGCAGCACGGGCAACAACAGGCCGAAATAGGTCATGTAGAGCGACAGTGTCGGATCCCCGGCCTCGTCGAATAGCACGCTTCGCCATGGGCGCGGCAAGCTACCCCCGGGGAACCACGAACTGCTGGCGTAGTGCAGATCAACCAACAAGCCGGTATCCACGGCATAAGCCATCGCGCCAAGCCCCAGACCAACGATCAACAGCACGAACCGCCGCATGGCGGGTTCACCCGCGGAGCCCTCCCAGAACTTGGCCGGAACGAGGATGCCCCAAGCGCCGGCCGTGCCGACCATCGCCAGCCACGCGAACTGAGCGGGAGCCAACGGGTTGTCGCTCGCGATGCCCGTAAATAGAAACATCGCGGCGGGCAAAACAATGGCTACGCCGGCCGCGAGCAACATCGAGCCGATCAAATCGGTGAGTTTCTCTCGCGGTGCTTTCATCAGATGGGCCGCGATGGCCTGATCTCGCCGCTGTTTCAGCGTGGGGCGACGGATCTGTTCTCGCCATGAGCGAGCTGCTTGCGCCACCTCACGCGCCGCGGCCGCGTAGCGCATCCCAGCCCCACCCGCCGGGTTGTCGGAGATCGGGGGTTCGGCGGCTGCGGCCGGCCCTTTCGCAGGCCCCATGCCGGCTGCCGCATGCGGCGTCTTTTTGGATTTCGAGTTCGTCGGGTCGATCCAACCCAGGCTCCAGCAGATACGATAAATGAGGTAGGCAATCGAACCGAGAATCAACGCCGTAATGATGAAGCCCGAACCGCTAATCAGGACGAAGATTCCCAGGACCATCAAAACCACCCGCCACGGTGTGCTCAGGTTTGCCTCGCGCCACGCGCGGCGGACCTCGCCGAGCAAATCACGGATGGCGATCCATACTGGATCTTCTTTGCCGCTCGAAACGCCTTGATTCCGCGTTTCATCGATCAGCTCGGCCTCGATCGCCGCGTCCCGGGCGTCGGCCGGTTGGGGCGAAGCGATCGTTGGCGTGACCGGCGGCTTGATCGCACCGGGGTTGACTCGCAAGTCCGCGGTGGCCGGTTGCGG
>Ga0114931_10001105_pt1 | contig 34330 bp, 30 predicted proteins | sample 2SBtaG_FD_89579 | JGI IMG/M metagenome (GOLD analysis project Ga0114931, IMG submission 89579) | Deep subsurface microbial communities from Kolumbo volcano to uncover new lineages of life (NeLLi) - 2SBTROV14_V59a metaG | ecosystem: Environmental > Aquatic > Marine > Volcanic | place: Kolumbo...
AGATAGTAAATTATTTTGACCTGATAAGGTTAATTTTTGGAATATCTCTTTTACTTCTCTTTGTGTTATCATATCGCAAATATACATATATTAGCTGATATAACTAGAACTTAACTAGAATTAATAAAAAATTACTTGGAGTTTGGGTGGGCTATCATGAAGATGGCAGCAGGGAAGAAGTCTTATTTTCTAAAGCTGCTGCATCTGTGTTTGATGTTACTCACAAAGAATATGAAGCTAACAACAAACTAGGTGGGAGATTTCAATACAGGGTATATTCAACTGAAATTGGTGATTACGAGCTATTTAATATTGAAAAACAAGACGGTAAATACCTTTTTGCAAAATTTGGATGGACAGGAAAAAACACCTTTTATTTACAAGCGGTAAATAAAGATTATATGGATAAAAACTTCAAAGTAGATTCTGTTACAACGCAAAACCTTAGACATTTTATAAGTGAACATGTAAATAATGAAAAACTATATGATGAAAAATTAGAATTCTACAGAAGAGATTCACCAGAACATGAAAAAGTAAAAACATTCATGAGGAAATCAGGGTTTTAATCTTCTTTTACTTTTTCCTTTTTTAAAAGTTCTGCTTGCTCTTTCTTTACACTTTTCGAATAAGCTACATCAAAGTTGAATTCCCCTTTATTTTTTTTATACTTAATTATAGCTGTTGGAAAATCTAACTCTGAATTATCAACTCCCTTCCTCTCTTTTATCAACTCCATCATAAACATAAAGGGCTCAGCATCTTTATCTCCTTCAAATGTAGAAATTGCCACTTTTTTAGAAATAAACCCTTCCTTTACCAATTCCATCGTATAATAAGCTTCCAATTTTAAATCATACTCAAATTTTTTACTCCACTTTTTAGTCGACACCAAATCATTATCCTGATAAAGGTTTATGCTTACATTTTTCATTTTTTCGTTTTTTTCATCTACCAGATAGCCAGCAAAAGTGACCTGTGCATAAGATGCAAAAGCAAAAAATATTAACCCTATTAAGAATAAAAGCTTTCTCATTTTTATAATTAAATAATTAAGCATGGTGTTCGTTAGACGAAATTTAAATCAAAAGGTTACGATTTTACTCTATTTACCCGTTGTGCATTTTGACAAAATTTTGTCAATTCGAGTGAATTTCACTGTTGAAAAGAGTGAAATTAGTATCGAGAATAGGAATTTTGGTATTTAAACTAGTTCTCGATACAATTTTTCGTTCCTCAAAATCACTCGAACTGAAATGACAAATCATTACTGTTTTTATTCAAAATGCACAACGGGTAAATACTGAAAAATACCTATTAAAAAGTATAAGCGAAAAAAATACCTCCCTTCCCATTATTGTATGTAGGTAAAAGGGTTAACTTGCTATCTCTTTTATTTCCCCATTTATACTTATGGGTATAGTAAACAATGTTTGTAGATAATATACCTACTCCCGCACCCACTAAAACATCAGAAACCCAATGTTTATCATTCATAACACGTAGTACTCCAACAGAAGTTGCTACAGAATATGCTGCCACACTATATAAAATACTTTTATGCCCCAACTCTTTATGCATAAAAGTAGCCGCAACAAAAGATCCTGCTGTATGTCCTGAAGGAAAAGAATGTTTGTTACTTCCATCAGGTCTTTCAACGCCTGTTGTTCGTTTAAAAGCGTGAACAATTACTGCTCCTAATATTTCTGCTTTAGCTAAGATGATCGTCTTATTAATAAAGTCATTTTTACTTTCTGTAACTAGACCAATTAAATAAGTTGCTGCTAATGGAGCATACTGAATATAGTCATCAAGATGAGTTTCAAAATCGTGGTAGTTTTTATCTCTTTTTGATTTAATGGTGTATCTATAGCTATCAATGGAAAGCACGCCTGAAGTAATTAACACAGCAGGAACTGCTGTTATCTTAAAAGCATTTGTTTTATAAAAAGGTGTATTCCCTTTAGGAGTTAACTCCAAACTATCCGTTTGAGCAATGCATGGGGTTATAAATAACAGTATAGGCAATACAGTTATCCATCTTAAGAAATTATTTTTAATACAATTAACCGTCATAATGTATGGAGTGCGAACCTACAAAAAAGGGGAGGCCTATGCAAATATTGTACAGACACATATTTTAAACCCGTTATGCATAATGATTTAGCGTAAAAAAATTGTTCATGTTGTTTATTCGGATGATACAATTTTAATGTGAAAACAAATATTAAATTATTTACTCATAAAACCTAGTAAAATTGGTGAGTTCTATCTTAGAAAAACCGTTTGTTTGTTGCTCTTACAATTAATGATATTTTTGTGCGAAACAAATAACTATAATGGAACACGCTTCTCTATTTTCAAGTCACTACCTCGCTCCAATTGAATATTATTTTCAGCTTTCAAAAAACGAAATTTCACACATTGATATTTATGAACATTTCGTAAAACAGTCTTATAGAAATAGATGTCGAATACTAAGCCCAAACGGCATTCAAAATTTAACCGTTCCACTGGTAAAAGCAAGAAAAAGAAAATTAACTAAAAATGTAAAAATTGCCTACGATGATAATTGGAGAAAAATGCACTGGAAATCTTTAGAAGCAGCCTATAGAAGCTCTCCCTACTTTGAATTTTATGAAGATGATTTCCATCCTTATTATCACGAAAAAAAATATGACTACCTTATTGATTTAAATTGGGATTTAGAACAAAAAATAATTCAATTATTAGGTTTAAAAAATTCCGCTAAAAAAACCGATGAGTATATAGCGACTGTTGATAATAAATTTGACTTTAGAAATTCTTTCTCCCCTAGGAAAGAAAATGAGTCGCTTTCTTTTAAAGAATATATACAAGTTTTTAGCGATAGAAATGGTTTTGCTCCAAATATGAGTATTATAGATTTGTTGTTTAATGAAGGCCCAAACGCAATTAATTACTTAAAAGAAATTCAGACTAATGTCTAAGTTATCGAGCGAAAACAAATTCTTAGACTTATCCGACTACGGAAGACCTCTTGCTAAGGTTATTGCAAAAGCTCTACTAAATACTCCCGCAACTCCTATTTTTGTCACTTTTTGTTTTTTAATATCAGGCCTTATTGCGGTTTATTTCATTTTAAACACTCAATTTATTCTTGCCGCTCTGTTTTTAGTGTTAAAATCTATTATTGACGCAGCAGATGGGGAATTAGCTAGATTAAGAAACAAACCATCTTATATTGGCCGTTATTTAGATTCTGTTTTTGACTTTTTATTGAATTTCATTATCTTATATTCTATTTCTTTAATAAACCATGAATCATTTCTTGTAATATTAATTGCTTTTTTCTCCATGCAGTTTCAAGGCACTATTTATAATTATTACTACACCATTCTTAGAAACAACCTGTCTGGAGGAGACACCACTAGTAGGATTGAAGAAAATTCTTTTCCTAGAGCATTACATGGTGAGAATCAAAAAATGGTAAATTTTCTTTTCATTATCTACCTTACTTTTTATGGTTTTTTTGACCGGTTAGTGTTGTTAATTGACCAAAATGCTAAAAATTGCACTAAAATACCTAATTGGTTTATGACATTAACCTCCATATATGGACTCGGTTTTCAATTGTTAATTATCGGGATTATACTAACCCTCAATTTATCAAATTACATCCTCTTTTTTATTATTATCTATAGTTTTCCCATCATTCCAATCGTTCTCATAAGAAAAGTCATATTACCTAAAATTTAATTCTACAATAAACTTATATTTGTTTTATGATTTATTTAACAAGGCGAGAACGGTTTAATGCTGCTCATAGGCTCTATAAAAAAGAGTGGTCTGATGAGAAGAATTTTGAAGTTTTTGGCAAATGCTCTAACCCCAATTGGCATGGACATAATTATCAATTGTTTGTCACTATAAAAGGGGAAGTAAATTCAGAAACAGGCTTTGTTATCAACTTAAAACAACTCAGCAAAATCGTAAAAGAAAAAATAATTGAAAAAATAGATCACAAAAATTTAAACTTAGATGTCGATTTTATGAAAAATAAAATTACATCTGCTGAAAATATTGCTATTGCAATCTGGAACGAAATAGAAAATGAAGTGAATGCATTAAATTGTCAGATTCATTGTATTAAAGTAGTAGAAACAGAAAATAATTCAATCGAATATTACGGAGAAACTTCCTAAGAAATAATTAAGTAAAACCCAACTAGAGAAATGAGTGATTTTGATAAAAGCATGACCGCTGAAAACAAAATGGATGGTTATGAAAAAATTGAACAATATAATGAAGGTAAAATAACTTCTCTTTCCGAGCATTACAAAAATGTAATCGAAAATTTAGGTGAAGATACCAATAGAGAAGGGCTACAAAAAACTCCAGAACGAGTTGCTAAAGCCATGCAATATCTTACTCATGGATATGATTTGAATCCTGCTGAAATTTTGAGATCAGCCATGTTTACTGAAGATCACAACCAAATGGTAATCGTAAAAGATATTGAAGTTTACTCCATGTGCGAACACCACATGCTCCCATTTTTTGGTAAAGCCCATGTGGCTTATATTCCTAACGGAAAAATTGTTGGTTTAAGTAAAGTGCCAAGGGTGGTTGATGCTTTTGCCCGAAGATTGCAAGTGCAGGAACGATTAACCGATCAAATAAAAGATTGTATCCAAGAGACCTTAGCACCAGAAGGTGTAGCAGTAGTTATTGAAGCTCAACACATGTGCATGCAAATGAGGGGTATTCAAAAACAAAACTCTGTAACTACTACTTCTTCTTTTACAGGTGCTTTTGAAAAAGACAGTACACGGAAAGAATTTATTAGTTTAATCTCTAATAAATTGAGTTAATAATGTCATAATGGCGGCAGTTAACTTTTGGAATAAATATTGAGAATACATTTATAAAAAAAAAATTAAACCATGGAAAATAATAATTCTATAAAAAGCCCAATTGAAAGAGAAGCAATCAATGAGAGTAATGTAATAGCAAAATCATTCTTAGCAAATGTTTTTACCTACATGTCTGCTGCTTTAGGGATAACTGGTCTAATTGCTTATTTATTTGGCACAGACATTAACTTGCTTGCTATATTATACCATGTTGAAAATGGTATACTTACTAAACCTAACGTATTAGGATACATCGTAATGTTTGCTCCTTTTGGTTTCGTATTATTGATGTCTGGAGGGTTTCAACGTTTCTCTTCTCTTACATTATCTGTTCTATTTGTCATATTTGCAGTTTTAATGGGCATGAGTTTAAGCACCATCTTTTTAATCTATACTGGAACATCTATTTTTTCAACTTTTATCATTACTGCAGGAACATTTGGAATAATGGCTGTATTAGGTTATACCACCAAAACTGACTTAACCAAGTTTGGTTCCATATTAATGATGGGGTTAATAGGGATTATACTAGCCAGCATAGTTAATATGTTCGTTGGAAGCGGAACTATGGAATTAATAATTAGTGTTTTAGGTGTACTCATTTTTACAGGATTAACTGCTTATGATGTACAAAAATTAAAAAGAATTGGAAGTGGTGTAGAGTATGGAACAGACACCACTAATAAGTTAGCTATAATGGGTGCTTTAAATTTATACCTAGATTTTATTAACTTATTTTTATTCTTGTTGCGTTTTATGGGGAATCGCAAATAATATCTCCTTTAAAACTTGTTGAAAACACGCTATATTTTTTTGTCTGTATTTGTAGTAATTCAGTTTTAAAATTTTACTTTTGATAAAGCTAAAAAATTAAACTATCAGACAAGATTATGAGTGTACTTGTAAATAAAAATTCTAAAATTATAGTTCAAGGATTTACTGGTGGAGAGGGAACTTTCCATGCTGGTCAAATGATTGAATATGGCACTAACGTAGTTGGTGGAGTAACCCCCGGAAAAGGTGGACAAACGCATTTAGATAAACCTGTATTTAATACGGTAGAAGATGCTGTGAAAGAAACTGGAGCAGATGTTTCAATATTGTTTGTTCCTCCTGCTTTTGCTGCCGATGCAATTTTAGAAGCTGCTGATGCTGGAATTAAAGTAATTGTGTGTATTACTGAAGGAATACCTGTTAAAGATATGATTCCAGTAAAAGAGTACTTAACTACAAAAGATTGTCGATTAATAGGTCCTAACTGCCCTGGAGTAATTACTCCAGATGGAGCCAAAGTAGGTATTATGCCTGGTTTTATATTCAAAAGTGGAAATGTGGGAATAGTATCAAAATCTGGAACACTTACTTATGAAGCTGCTGATCAAGTAGTGAAAGCTGGCTTAGGAATTTCTACTGCAATTGGAATCGGTGGTGACCCAATAATTGGAACTACAACACAAGAAGCAATCGAATTATTTATGAATGATCCTGAAACCGAAGGCATCGTAATGATAGGCGAGATTGGAGGAAATCTTGAAGCAAATGCTGCGAAATGGGTTAAAGCAAATGGTACAAAACCAGTTGTTGGTTTTATTGCTGGAGAAACTGCTCCTGCTGGAAGAACCATGGGACATGCAGGAGCCATTGTAGGTGGAGAGGAAGATACTGCTCAAGCAAAGAAAAAAATTATGAGAGAATGTGGTATCACTGTTGTAGATTCTCCTGCAAATATTGGAGAAGCTATGGCTCAATTAATGAACGTAAAAGCATAACAACTAGTTTTTAGTTATTGGTTTATCGTTGTTAGTGTTCTTCTTTAACAAACAACTTTATAACTTTATAACTTTATAACTTTATAACTTATTTGAATGAAATTATTAGAAGGAAAAGTTGCAATTATTACTGGTGCTACTAGAGGTATTGGAAAAGGAATTGCTGAAAAATTTGCTGAAAATGGTGCTAACATAGCTTTTACATATGTTTCTTCTGATGAACAGGCTAAAAAACTAGAAGAAGACTTAGCAAAGCATGGTATAAAAGCAAAAGGATACAAATCTAACGCTGCCGAATATGCTGCTGCGGAAGAATTTATCAATAATGTTGTGGAAGAGTTTGGACAAATTGATGCCATTGTAAACAATGCTGGAATAACTAGAGATGGTTTACTGATGCGCATGAGTGAAGAAAATTGGGATGATGTAATGAACATTAACCTCAAATCTGTATTCAACATTACCAAATGTGTTTTAAGAACACTATTAAAACAAAAATTTGGATCTATCATCAATATGAGTTCTGTTGTTGGAATAGAAGGTAATGCAGGACAATCTAATTATGCAGCTTCTAAAGCCGGAATTATTGGTTTCACAAAATCTATTGCTCAAGAGTTGGGTTCTAGAAACATCAGGTGCAATGCTATTTGCCCTGGTTTTATAGAAACAGAAATGACTGCTCAATTAGATCAATCTATTATGGAAGGCTGGATTGAAGATATCCCTATGAAAAGAGCTGGTACTCCTGAAGATGTTGCGAACGCTGCATTATTCTTAGCTTCTGATTTATCTACCTATGTATCTGGACAAACATTGAATGTTTGTGGTGGAATGCAAACCTAATTTTAAAGATATCTAAACACATACAAAAGACGGCTTATGGTCGTCTTTTTTTATGCTATTCCTTTTATACTATTCGTCCTTATAAATCGTTATAACTTCCATCAAAAATTCATACATTGCATTATCATGTGCGGAATTTCCGGAATAGTATCTCTTCAACCAGAAAGTAGAAAGTTACTTCATAGCTTGCCTTCTTTACTCAACACGATCAAACACAGAGGACCAGATGATGAGGGGTGTGCCTTTTTTTCTGAAAAAGATCATTTAATTACTTCAGGTATCGATACTCCTGAATCGGTAAAAAAAAGTAAACTTCTTTACTCTCCAAAAGACAACATCAGTCAATTAAACGAAGACTATTTTGTCGGATTAGGCCACAGAAGGCTTTCTATTCTCGATCTTTCTGAAACCGGTCATCAGCCTATGTGTGATTCCTCTCAAAACTATTGGATTGTTTATAATGGAGAAATATACAATTACAAAGAGTTAAAAAGCGAATTACAAGACTTAGGTCACCAATTTGTTAGCCAAACGGACACCGAAGTACTATTAAATGCATATATCGAGTGGGGAGAAGAATGTCTTCATAAGTTGAACGGCATGTGGTCTTTTGTGATTTACGACCACCATAAAAATGAATTGTTTGGCGCTCGAGATCGGTTTGGTGTAAAACCTTTTTACTTTATCAATAATCAAAACTATTTTGCCTTTTGTAGCGAAATAAAAGGATTACTAAAAGTAGAAGGTTTCAAAAAAGAAATTAACCCAAAAGCAGTTTATGATTACTTAGTATTAGGAAAATTAGAAGTGGGTGATGAAAGTTTCTTTAAAGGAGTTTATGAGCTAAAACCTGCTCATTCTTTTAAATTAAACATTAATAATTCTGAATTTACCACCAACAAATACTACCATCTTGATGTCAATCAAAAATGGGAAAAGTTTAATCGAAAAAAACTAAATCACTATACCAAAAACACTTACCAAAAAGTATATGAAGCAGTACGATTACGATTAAATGCAGATGTAAAAACAGGAACATGCCTTAGTGGTGGTTTAGACAGTTCAATTGTTGCATGTGTAATTAATGATAATTTAAAAACAGCCAACAAAGATGAAGTGCAGGAACTATTTACCGCAACTTACCCTAACAGTATTATTAATGAGGAAAAATGGGCTAAGAGTATTGCTGATACTACTAACAGCAATTGGAAAAAAACAAACCCAAATGCCCAACAACTGAAAGAACAACTAAAAGATCTCATCTATTACCAAGATATCCCTTTCACCTCATCCAGCTCATATTCTCAATACAAAGTAATGGAGTTGGTTAACCAATCATCAATAAAAGTTACCCTAGACGGGCAGGGAGCAGACGAACTATTTGGTGGTTATTCACCTCATTATGCAACAAGTATTTACAATAGCCTCTCCAATTTTTCATTAGGATCGTTGATTAATAATATTAAAGGAAGAAAAAACAATTCTTTCCAACTTCAACAACTTATTTTCCTTCCAGTAAAATACCTATTTGCCAAACTCTTTCAATCTAATTACAAAAAACAATTAGTAAAAAATCAGCCAGAACTGAAATTCATTTATGAATCATTTTGGAGTCAACATGTCGGAAGGCTTCATTTAAAGAATGATGAGTTCAACTGTAATTTAAACAATTTATTAGCCTACCAACACACTCATTACACACTTAAGCATATACTTAGGTTGGCTGATAGAAACTCCATGCGCTTTTCTGTAGAAAGCAGAATGCCTTTTGCCGATGATATTCATCTAATAGAAAGTATTTTCAATATTTCTGGGAGTTACAAAATTAGAAATGGACAAACTAAATACCTACTGAGAAATGCTTTTAAGCAATTGATTCCTAAAAATATAATTGAAAGAAAAGATAAAATTGGTTTTGCTACCCCTGAAACAGAATGGTTTGTAGCATTGAAACCTTATTTTAAAGAAATAATTTTTGAACAAAAAAATGATGAATTCATTGATTGGAAAGGTGTTCAAGATAATTTTGAAGCCATTTACAACAATGCCATTACAACGAGTACTCAGCGACTTTGGAGATTGATTAACTTCGCTTTATGGAGAAAAATCTATAACGTTTAATTGAATAAAAAATATAACATATTATTTATATCCTCTTGGTACCCGAACAAAACGTCACCACAAGCAGGAAACTTTGTTCAAAAACATGCTCATGCGGTGGCTCAATTCTGTAACGTATTTGTGTTGCATGCAGTTTCTAGAACTCAGAAAGAAAAAATAGAGATTGAACAAAATAGTTTTAATGGTGTTCTTGAGATTATCGTGTATTATCAAAAAGTGACTTCTAAAGTTCCTTTGTTATCCAAACTTAAAAAATATAAAGCTCACATATTTGCTTACAAAAAAGGACTTCGAATTATTTTAGAACAATGTAAAAAAATTGATCTAATTCATTTAAACATCACCTTCCCTGCAGGTCTTTTTGCTCTTCACCTAAAAAATAAACTGAAAACCCCCTTTGTCATAACAGAACATTGGACTGCTTTTTTAAAAACTGATCCCACCAAAATCAATTTTTATGAAAAATACTTCATTAAGAAAATAGTTAAACGTGCTGAAGCAATTTGTCCTGTCTCTGAAGATCTTAAAAATGCAATGGTGAATTTTGGAATTAACCATAATTACCAAGTTATTCCTAATGTGGTCAACACTAGTATCTTCAAGACTACCCCTCAGAAAAACGATAAGATTAGAATTTTACATCTCTCTAATTTAAAAGATGAACACAAAAACATTACAGGAATATTAAACGTAGTAAAAAAGCTTAGCCAACACCGCAACGATTTCAAAGTCACCATTGCTGGAAATGGTGATGTCAAGAAATTCAGAGAAAAAGCAATGACTCTAAACATCCCCAAAGAGGTTCTTTGTTTTGAAGGAGAAAAGACAACTGAAGAAGTAGCCGAATTAATGAACAAAAACGATATCTTTTTATTGTTTAGCAATTACGAAAATCTCCCTTGTGTTATTGCAGAAGCATTAGTTATGGGGCTCCCCACTATAGCAACCAATGTTGGAGGCATAGCTGAAATGATAAATGAAGAAAATGGCGTTTTGGTTCAGCCGAAAAATGAGGCCGAATTATTTCAAAAACTCAATGAATTAATAAACAATATTAAGAAGTATAACAAATCAATCATTTCAAATCAAGATCAAGAAAAATACAGTTGGGAAACAGTTGGGAAAGCATATCTTTCCATCTATGAATCAATATTAAACTAAAGTGGAATTAAGCATTACACATATCCTAAAAAAAGGAGGAAACTCCATCATCATTCAGGGGATAGCCATGCTCCTCACCTTAGTTTTAAACTGGTTGTTATCCAATCAATTAGGTGCTAAAGATTACGGTATTTACACCTATGCCTTCTCGTGGGTATACTTCTTTGGAAGCTTATCTATTTTAGGGTTAGATTCCGTTTTACAGCGAGAATTAATTAAGTATGCTCCCGAAAAAGCGCTCGGGCTAATTGCTTTTACTCGAAAAATAAACACAATCATTACGGCATCTATTGTTATTGCTTTCGCCTTAGTCGTTTATTTCGTTATTTCTACCACCGCTTTACACCTAACACAACCTTTAATACTAGCTATACTTGCGCTACCATTATACAGTCATTTGTTAATTAACAAATCAACTTGTATTGGATTAAAAGCTGTAGAAAATGCACTAATCCCAGAAAATATTATTCGTCCTTTAGTTATTATTATATCTATACTATTACTTAATTTTTATGCTCAACCGTTGGAAATTAATAATGCTATTTTATTTAACCTCCTTGCTTTTTTTATCGCCTACCTTGCTTCCTATTTGTATACTCGAAAGCTCAACATAAAATCGGCTAAACCAAAAATAGTTGAAAAACAACAATGGAGTTCTTTAGGTCTTACTTTCTTCCTATTAACAGCAACTGTTACCATTAATTCTAAAGCTGATATTTTAATGCTAGGTTTTTTTGGAGAAACTGCCCAAGTAGGTATATACAACATTGCTGTTAAGTTAGCTATGTTTATCGCCTTACCTTTAGTTATCGTCAATCAAATTATTACTCCTTTTATTGCTGAATATTTTGAGAGCAAACAAAATCAGTTAGCTCTCGTTATTAAGAAAAGTATTCGAATAATCTTTTTAACAGGAAGTATTATAACTCTAATATTTGCATTTTCTGGAGAAACCATATTATCGTACTTTGGTAACGATTTCCGTACTGGTTACTTTACTTTAATAATATTAGCTATTGGTCAATTAATAAACCTTTTTGTTGGTCCTGTTGGAAATGTGCTAACCATGAGCAAATATGAAAATTTAGCCTTAAAATCGATGATATGGAGCACTGTTATTAATATCTTATTGAATAGCCTACTTATACCTTTGTATGATATTGATGGAGCTGCATTAGCGACTTTTATTAGTTTAGTTTACTGGAATATAGCGCAATTTATTATTGTAAAGAAAAAGTTAAACATGAACCTATCAGTAATTTAATGCAAGAGAAAAAAAAATACCCTGATTTTTTAATGGTTGGAGCTCCAAAGTCGGGAACTACAGCCTTTAATCATTTTTTAAATCAGCATCCATCCATTTTTATGGCTAAAAAGGAACTGCATTACTTTGGTAGCGATTTAAAAATTAAACAAGATAGTATTCCTGAAAATTCTTATCTCGCTTATTTTAAAAATGCACACTCCAATCAACTAAAAGGAGAAGCTTCCGTTTGGTACCTGTACTCTAAAAAAGCTGCTGAAGAAATAAAAACTTTCAACCCAAGAGCTAAAATTATTATCTTACTGAGAAACCCTACTGAAATGATTCCTTCATTGCACAGTCAATATCTCTATGATGGAGATGAAACAGAAAAAGATGTTGAGCAAGCATTTGAGAACGATTTAAATCGAACAGCTCCATACTCCTCTCTCTCATTTGAAAATAGACCTCCTTACCTAGAAAGTGTACTATACCATCAACAAGTTGAACGCTACATCAAGGTTTTTGGAGAAAAGCAAGTTCTTATCATTCTTCACGATGAATTCAAAAACAACTACAAATTGGTCTACCGAAAAGTATTGAACTTTTTAGGAATGAATCATGACTTTATTCCCGATTTTGAAAAAATAAACACTCGAAAAAATGTTCAGAACATCAATTTACACCAACTCAGCAAGAATCCTTCTAACCAATTAAAATGTCTTGTCCGATTTGTTATCCCGTTTAAATACGTCCGTCATCAAATCATGAAGAAAATAGACACCATTAACATTCAACCTCAGAAACCGAGTACTATATCTCCTGCTTTAAAAGAAAAAATTATTGCGTTAACTCGATCTGACATTCAAAATTTAGCTACCCTTATCAAAAAAGATTTATCTGCTTGGATTCGCTGATTCATGCAGATCGAATATATTTATTAGTGTACACACCCCTAGCCCCTCTTTATAGAGGGGAATAAATTACAAATTGAATTGTGAGTAAATTCCCTCCTAAAAAGAGCCTGTTCCGTACTTGATACGGAAAGGGTTAGGGAGGTGTCTTTATTTTTATAAATTTAACTCCTATTAATTATTGATTATTCTGTATTCTTGCAACTGTAATCGCATAACATGTCAAAACTCAAAAAGCTAATAACTGCTGTTCAAATCCTTATTAAAAAACCTTATATGTTAAATAAGGTGATTGATGATGAGAGTGTCCACCAAGAAGCAATTACTAAAAGAAATCCTCAACTAAAAAATGGTTTTCCTGTATTGGATTTATTAGATGTAGTGCCTGATTTTGACACCACTATTACTCCCTTTTCTTTTTTAGATGGTGGTTCTTTAATTACCGATTTAGCGTTATTAAAAGGCTTAGCCAAACAACAAGCAAACTGTACTTATTTTGAGGTTGGCACCTGGCGAGGAGAAAGTGTTGCTAATGTGGCTTCTGTTGCCAAAAATTGCTTTACCCTAAATTTATCAAATGAAGCATTGCGTAATATGGGGTATAATGGAGAGTACCTTCAACAACAAGAATTCTTTTCAAAAAACCTAAAAAATGTTACCCATCTAAAGGGCAATTCCTCAGAATTTGACTTTTCGCCCTACTACAATCAATGTGATGTTGTTTTTGTAGATGGAGACCATCATTATGAAAGTGTAGTCAACGACACTAAAATTGCTTTTGAGTTGTTGAAGAATGAAAATTCAATGATTGTATGGCATGATTACGCCAGCAATCCAGGGAAAATTAGGTGGGACATTTTAAGAGGAATTTTTGATGGTACGCCAAATGATAAAAAAAATAAACTATTTGCCGTTTCTAATACCCTTTGTGCTATTTACACTAACTCACCTATAACTACTATAGATAATAACATTACTCCTAATAAAATGTTTGATGTAGCTGTTAGTGCTAAAAAGCTTTAGTAATATTTAAGCTGATCTAATTATTATTAGACATTTTTATTACTTTCTGTATCGGGAAATAAAGTCGTTTTCCGATAGCTTCTTTTTCTTTCTAATTCCTTCTATTACAGCTATTTGTGTTAATAAGTAGTGAGCCATATTTTCTTCTATTTGCAGGTGTTCGTGTTACTTTTGTTACTATTATGTTACTCAGAAATTGCGAGTAACACAAAGTAACAACTTTAACTATCTTAACTTTTATCTCTCAGCAAAGGTGACAATTCCAAAATTGAAGGAGAACCTAAAGAAGATAATAGGCCATATTTAATATTGACTCTGATACGAGTACAACTCTAATTCCGATTACACAATCTAAACACGCAGTTTAATATCAGAAAGAGCAAAATGAAAGAGTTGCTTTCTTGAACTTATCAACAATTTCTTCTATTTGTCGTTTCTTGTATTGTAAATGTTACTCCTGTGTTTCTTGGAGTGCTGTAAGTCAATAGAATCAACACTATTTATTTTTTGTATTAAAATAGAAGTTAGGTTTGTACCTCATTTGTACCTTGTCTTCGATAAGGTAAATAAAATCAAGGGAAGTTACTTTCTGTATCGGCATATTTATGACGTTTTTTTATAGAAGTAGAACGAATATTAAATTCAATGTATCTTCAATTTTCTTGAGTATAAAAAAATACGTTTTTTAACGGATGTTATAGATAGTTTTCATGAGTTAATTATGTGATGTTGAGAGACTTTATCATTTAAATTAATCAGAAGGTATTAATACTTATCTGAATAAGTATTAATACTCAAACTTATTAATAATCAATATGTTGTTGTGATTTTTTATGAAAATAAATTGTAACATTACACATTACACGTTATAAAATATAAATTGACCGTTAAATTGAAAAAATTGACCGTTTAGAAGAAAAAGGAACACATTTATTAAAAGAAATCAAGAAAAGATTATTTTTCGTGAAATAAAAGAAAGAAAAAGGGAGTGCGGCAACACTCCCCTTTAAGTCGTAATTAATCAGATTTGCCGATTAAATTACTTGCGCACCTTTGCATAACTGTAGTATGCCGAAAATGCAATATGTAAAGTTAACAAATTTTAGAGTAGGCTTTATTTAAAATTTTTATTTATGAATAACTTGAAAAAAGTTGCTGGAGAATTATTGTCAGCAGAAGAAATGAAAACAATTACTGGTGGAACTGGCGGAGGATCTGGCGGATCTGGCGGATCTGGCGGTGGTGCTGGCGGTGGTGCTAATCTTTGTAGTAACATGACATGCCCAATAACCGGTCATGAGGGTGACCCTTGTGGATCTAATGGAGATGGAACATGCCATTGTAATGATGGACATGGACAATCACAATATTGCAGCTAATCAGCTAATTAGAGCCAGAGATAATCTTCTGGCTCTTTTTTAATATCGTTCAATCAATGCTATTTATAAAAAAATGAAAAATCAAATAAATCTTTTTGTCATTATTCTGTTTCCACTTATAATTAAGTGTGAAAATAACCTAATTAAAAAGGATTCAAATACTACCGTAAGAATTGAATTGAACGCTATCGAATATAAGAATGACACTTTAGGATTAAGGGTTCCCTATCAAGACAAAAAAATAATATTAGATTCAAATGGAATAGGAAGTGTATTTCTTGATTTAGAACATGCTACATATATATATATTGAATATGAAAAATATAAAAATGTACATCTTTTTCTTGAGCCTGGAAAAGATGTATCGATTCATTTAGATAGTAATGAATTAAAATTTACTGGCCCTGGTGCTCCTGCCAATGATTATCTGAAACAATCAAATGAAATCTCTAAAATGTATAATGATTCTGCTTTGTTTATTAGAAGGAGAGAAAAACGACCTTCTCCAGAAGAATTCTTGGAGTTTCACAATTTTTTTAATACTAAATATGAAAAGCTGTATGATAATTTTATTCAAAAAACAAAATTAACCACGGAGGAAAAATACATCCTTAAAGGGGAGTTCCTTACATATAGTTTGTATATGAAACAAAATATGATAAGGTTATTTGATAAAAATGTAAGAGATAGTTCAGATTTGGAAAATAAATGTGGTTTAAATTATATTGATCATTTATACCAAGATACTATACTTCTTAAGGCGAATTGTAAAAGTATTAAGATTGTTTTAAATAACAATTATAATCATATACAGAGCGAAGCGATCAATTATGAAGAACTTGAAAAAAAACCATTCCCACTTGAAGTGTTTAATTTGATTCAACAATCAGGTTTTAGTAAAGATGTAAAGGAGCATTGGTATTTATGTACTTTGAATTATAGTATTCATGCTTATGGGTATAATGATTTACTGGATAGCTTAAATGGTTATTTTGTAAGTTTATATCCAAGATCAAAATATAGCTACTATATTAATAAAACTAAGAAAAAGCTTGCACACCTTTCGCCCGGAAAATTAGCTCCCGATTTTGAATTAACAGCTTTAGATGGTGAGGTTTATCGCCTTGATGATTTTAAAGGGAAAGTGATTTTTATTGATGTATGGGCAACATGGTGTGTGCCTTGCAAGAAAGGATTTCCTAAAATAGTCAAGCTTATTGAAAAATATAAAGAAGAAGATATCCAGTTTTTATTTATGACTAATGACCGAAATATTGGTAATTGGAAGAAATATATAAAAGAACACCCTGAATTAAAAGGAAAACACTTGATGGCTAGGGGAACACCTTTTTTAGAAGATTATAATATTACAGGTATCCCAAGATATCTAATAATAGATAAAGAAGGCAGATTTATTGATGCTTTTGCTAATCGTGATAGACTGGAGGATTCAATTGAAGTGGGGTTAAATAAAAATTATTAACACAAGAGAATAATGGCAGAAGAGTTTAATACACAGTTAATCGGAGTTTCAGGTAGGCTTTTAGAGTTGCTAAGAGTGCCTTTTACTGACTTTAAATTAAAAGAAAACTTAGAGAATGAATCTTACTACCCAAGTATGTACACATTGTCAAAGATTTTTAATAAATATAAAGTAGATAATCGAGGGTTAAAAGTAGAAGAAAATCAATTGGATGAACTTCCAATGCCTTTTTTAGCACATATAAATATCGAAGAAACTAATGCTGAAGACTTCGTTTGTGTAATAAAGGTTGATGAAAAAAATATTGTTTATTACTATGACAAGGAATACACAACGACCAGAGAAGATTTTATTGAGAACTGGATTTCTAAAGTCGTTTTTCTAGTTGATACTGATGGTACTAGTGGTGAAAAAGATTATGATGAAAATAAAAAAATAGCTAAAAATAATCTTTTTAGAAAATCCTCTCTGTTAATAGGAGGATCCCTTATTTTATTCTACTTTATTTATAATTACCTATTATCTTCAAGCAATATTTTGTCATCAATTTTTTTGTTAGCAACCACCTTTTTGGGAATATTTATTTCCATTTTATTATTAATCCATGAGATTGATGCATCAAATGCTTTTGTGAAAAACATTTGTTCAGGCGGGACTAAAACAAACTGTAATGCGGTATTAAATAGTAAAGGGGCTAAATTGTTTGGTGTAATTTCTTGGGGTGAAGTAGGATTTTTCTATTTTACTTTCTTAGCATTATTCATACTGACTCCATCGTTTTGGGTGGATGAAAGAGCCTCTTACTTAACTTATTTGTTTATAGTGTCTGCAATATATACACCTTATAGCTTGTATTATCAATATAAAGTAGTAAAACAATGGTGTCCATTATGCCTTTTAGTTCAGGTGGTAATTGTTTTAAATGTATTTTGGGTTATCTTTTTTGGAGAATTTTCTATCTATTTTAATTTATCAAGTTTAGTTTTCTTTTTGTTGTGTGCAGCTGTACCTATTTTATTGTGGTACACATTAAAACCGATAATTATTAAAGCCAAGGATTCTGAAAAAATCGGAGCAGCATACAAAAGATTGGTTTCTAGAGAGGATATTTTTGAGTTAACATTAAAAGGAAGACCAGAAGCTCCCAGTGGTTGGGAAAACATAGGTATAGTTAAAGGAAATTCTAGTGCCGAAAATGTAATTCTAAAACTATGTAATACGTCTTGTGCTCACTGTGGTGTTGCTCACGGCATATTTAACGAGTTACTAGAAAGTAATAATAATATTAAGGTTATAACCCTATATTCAATACCAAGTGACGGAACAGATAGTAGGTTGTTACCAGTAAGTCATTTATTAGCTTTAGCTGAGGAAGAAGATCAAACTAGAATAGCTCAAGCTATGGATTACTGGTATTTAAATAGCGATCGCACTTATGATGTTTTGAAAGAAAAATTCCCTGTAACAGAAGAACAATTGGAAAGACAAAAAACTAAAATTGATGATATGAGAGAATGGTGGGGGAAGACTAAAATTGAGTACACTCCAGCAATATTTGTGAATGGGAAACAACTTCCCATGACATTTAATCTAGAAGATCTCAAGGAAGTGTATGCTTAACTTTAGGGATCATTAATCTAATTAAATAAAATTGAATTTTCCCTTTTATAAACAGCCAGATATAATGGACTGTGGAGCAACTTGTCTCCGCATGATCGCCAAATATAGCAGATTATACTTTCTTTTGGACCCTTGGAAATGGAGTTGGAAGATGTTATAACGGTGGAGCACTTGATATTGTAGAAATAACAGATCAAACTAGTGGATGTGTTGAAATACAGACTGTTCTTCCAAGTGCAGGGGGATGCTTGATAAGAAAAAAAGACCCTCTAGTAAATCAAAATCAAGATTTCTCAATAGTAGAACAAAATGAGAATACAACTGTTGGTTTGCATCAAATGAATGCTGAGTCTCTTGGTCTTGAACTATACCCTAACCCAACAACAGGAAAGGTAACCGTTAATTATAACCTAACGGGGATAGATAATGTTTTACTGAATGTGTTAGATATCACCGGTCGCTCGATCGCATCTCGTAAGCTTGCACCAGGAAATAACATGAGCGTGAATCTTGATTTGGACGAATTTCCGGCTGGCATCTACAGTGTTGTTGTATTTTTTAATAACCAAATTCAAAAAGTTGAGAAATTAATGATCGTCAAATAAACAGTAGTTCATTTAACCCTCGTCCTCACAAAATGTGAGGATGGGGTCTTATATAAGACCCTTATTTCTTAAAACTCCACGCCCAATAACTTAAAAAAAACTGTATATTAGTATATTCCAAAACATAGCTTATGAGAAAATTGCTTCTATTTCCTGTCTTGCTATCTTTTGTTCATGTAGTTGCACAACCAACAATTCAATGGCAAAGATCTCTGGGAGGTATTTGGAAAGATCAAGCTTATTGTATTGAACAAACTAGTGATTCTGGGTACATAGTTGCTGGACATTCATTCTCTAATGATGGAGATGTTACTGGAAATCATGGAAATGATGATTATTGGATAGTTAAACTTACTAGCACTGGAGTTATTTCTTGGCAGAAATCTTTAGGGGGAAGTGGATATGATGTCGCTGTTTCTGTTCAGCAAACTAGTGATGGAGGGTATATTGTTGGAGGGTATTCTTTATCCAATGATGGAGATGTTACTGGAAATCATGGAGGCAATGATTTATGGGTGATTAAGCTGACAAGTACGGGAGTTATTTCTTGGCAGAAATCCTTAGGAGGTTCTAATGCTGAAACATCCTTTTATAATTCCATACGACAAACTAGTGACGATGGGTATGTTATTATTGGCGAGTCCAGTTCCAATGATGGTGATGTTACTGGGAATAACGGGAACAAAGATGTTTGGGTTGTAAAACTAACGAGTACTGGAGCTATTGCTTGGCAAAAATCTCTAGGAGGAAACGACCATGATCAAGGTCGTTCAATACAACAAACTTTAGATGGAGGATACATAGTCGCTGGAACTTCAAGGTCCAATGATGGTGATGTATCGGGCAATCATGGAGATTATGATTATTGGATAGTAAAGCTCACCAATACAGGAGCTATTTCTTGGCAAAAAACTTTAGGAGGAAGTGGATATGAAGATGTTGCTTCAATACAACAAACTTTAGATGGAGGGTATATAGTCGCTGGATATTCATTCTCTAACGATGGAGATGTTACTGGCAACCACGGTAACAATGATTATTGGATAGTAAAGCTCACCAATACAGGAGCTATTTCTTGGCAAAAAACTTTAGGAGGAAGTGGATATGAATCTGCGTACCATATCAGGCAGTCTACTGACGGAGGATTTTTAGTTTTTGGAGTCTCAAGTTCCAATGATGGCGATCTTACTGATAACAATGGAGCCGGTGATTCCTGGGTAGTTAAACTTACTGGCACAGGAAGTATCTCATGGCAGAAATCTTTAGGAGGAAGCCTTGCAGATGGCACTTATTATGGCTCAGAAACTAGTGATGGAGGATATATTATCGCTGGACAATCACAGTCCAATGATGGTGACGTAACAGGTAATCATGGAAGTAATGATTGCTGGATTGTTAAGCTTTCTTTCCCCAATGATATAAAAGAAAATTCTGAATTAGACAAATTCATTATTTACCCTAATCCAACATCAGGCAAGCTATCTATCATCTTAGAAGAACGAAATGCTACATCAATAACCATCAGAAACAGTTTAGGACAATTAATGCAATCAGAAAAACACTTATTTACTAATCAATTAGAGTTAGATCTGTCAACTTATCCTACTGGAATCTACCTCTTACAGCTTGAAGTAGATGGTCAGGTGGTTACTAAGAAGATTTTAAAGCATTAAGTAGGGGTTCTTTAAGTCAAAGGACTTACATTTTAATGTTGAAATCAAAAATAAATGTGATTACCAAAAAATTACTCAAACAATAATTATCAACAATTTCAAATGCTGCCTTTTACTTTCCGTTTCTTGTATTATAAATGTTGCTCCTTTGTTACTCGTAGTAGTGTAGGCCAATAGAATCAATTATCTTCACATTTTGTATCGGAAAATAATCTTATGATAGAGATATAAGCCTCATTGTAACTTCGTTACATCTTCCACCCCTATTACCCTTTCTACAGTATATCCTTCGGCATATTTGGCGTTAATATCTCTTCCAAAATTGGCCATTCGTGCTTTTACAAAATCTAAAAATTGTTGGCTAGATATAGGGGTTTCTGGTAAATCAGAATTGGGATTATAAAATTGAGAACCAAACGCCATAATGGCCTCCATCTTCTTCTCCAAAAATGGAGTTACATCTACCACAAAATCAGGTTGTAAAAAACGATCTTGAATGTAATGATAAACAGCTTTGGGTCTCCACAATTCTTGCCCCTCCCCTTCCAACTCCGTTTCAATTTTTACTAACCCTGAATAAAAACATGCTTCCGAAACCAGTTGAGCAGCTCTACCGTGATCAGGGTGTCTATCTTTTGGCGCATTTGCCAACACCACATCGGGTTGATGCTTTCTTAAAATTTGAATGATTTTAAGTTGATGGGCTTTATCGTTTTTAAAAAAACCATCCTCAAAACCCAAGTTCTCTCGAATAGCAACCCCTAACAATTGAGCAGATTTTTCAGCTTCCTGCAACCTTAACTCAGCACTTCCTCTTGATCCTAATTCACCTTTTGTTAAATCTAGTATCCCTACTTTTTTACCTTGAGCAATGTGCTTTAATAATGTTCCACTACATCCCAACTCTACATCATCAGGATGGACACCTATGGCCAATATATCTAATTTCATATCATCATTAATTTAACTTTTTAAAGGTATTAATATTATTCTTAACATTAATTATCTTTGTTCAATAAGCATTTTCTATGGAATTTGAATTTAACCCGGATTATTCATTAGAAAATTTATTACAGACTGAAACTACTTCAAAATAGAATGCTCCACTACTTTTTTCAATTTAACCATAGCGGTGCTATGCTGAAATTGAGAAAAAGTCATATTTTATTGCATTTTCAGCCCTCACCACAAAGTTCTAATGCATCATTCGGGTTTAAAGGTTGCTGCCCAAACAAGCTACGTCATTGCGATAAATGAAGCGAAGCAAAATGAAGAAGCAATCTCATTTTTTATGTTGAGATTGCTTTTTCCGATTTCATTCTTCATCGGAATCACAATGATGTTTTCTCTTTTCAACTATTTAGAATAAACCCTTGCTTCTAACTCAGATTACAAACAGCAACTTACCATCCTGTCTTTACTATTTATATCTTGATGCAAAAGAATATTTTTCATTTTCTTATTTTGAAGTAGCTGCACTACCTCATCACCATAATGTTCATTAATTTCAAAGTACAACTTCCCATTTTTCTTCAAATTTAAAATGGCAAAATCAGTAATTGCCTCATAAAACAGTAACGAATTATCATCAGGAACGAAAAGTGCTATATGAGGTTCATAATCTAGCACATTCTCTGCCATTAAACTTTTTTCTTTCTCCGTAATGTAGGGAGGGTTGCTCACAATCACATCTACTTTAAAATCTAACTGTTTGTCTTTTGATTTTAAAATATCAACTCGCTCTGTATTAATTTCCAATTGATTTAATGTTGCATTCTCCACCACCTTTTCTAGGGCTTTTTCAGAAATATCCCAAGCATAAATATTAGCATCATTTAATTTTGATTTTAAACCCAATGCAATACATCCAGACCCTGTCCCTATGTCAATAACATGGTTAATGTTTGGATTTTCTTCTATGATGAGTGTTATCAACTCTTCTGTTTCTGGTCTTGGTATCAATGTGTTTTCATCAACTTTCAAGGTTAATCCAAAAAATTCCCATTCACCTAAAATATAAGCTAAAGGTTTTTTCTTTTTCAATTCCTTAACAACACCTATAACTTTAAGCAAGTCTGATTCTGAAAAACGTTTCTCCTCTTTTAATGCTATTGTTGTTTTTTGTATCCCAAAATAAAAATCCAATACAATATACAGCATACTATTGATTTCTGCATCATCATAAAAATCTGCTAACTGATTTTTAAAATAAATAACAACAGATTGGAGATTATTTTCAGGCATCTTCATGAATATCAAAAGTATAAAAATGGCACAAATAGTGCTATTAACTTGAATTAAATTACCCGATTAACGCAATTATTATTATATTTCGATATTCAAATTTATAGCTATGAAAAAATTAAAATCTATTTTATTAATGCTTCTAACAGTAGTGAGTCTAAGTTATTTCGCTCAAACTGATGTAGCCGTTGGAGATTCTACTGTTTTAGATAAGGCAAAATCTGAAAGCCTATACAATTCTGGAATAGAAAAGTTCAATAATAAAGATTTGAAAGGTGCCATTGCCGAATTTGATGCTGCTCTAGCTATAGCTCCTGACTTTGAAAAAGCACTTTTTAATAGAGGATCCATAAAATATCAATTGAATGATTATAAAGGAGCTATTAATGATTTTGATGAAGTAATAAAACTAAACCCCGACTCCAATAATGCCTATTTTTTGAGAGGAAGAGCCCATCAAGCACTAAATAAAGATGAGGAAGCGATGAAAGACTTCAACAATGCCATAAAGATAGATGATAAAAATGCTGAAGCTTATTACTATAGAGGCGGATATTACTTTATTGATGGAAAATATAAGGATGCTATAGCTGATTATGATAACGCTATCAAAAATAAACCCAATCATGCTTACGCTTTTAACGATAGAGGTAGTGCTAAACGTCAGTTGAACGATATAGAGGGAGCCATTAAAGATTATAAAAAAGCCATTATTATTAATGGAAAGCTGAGCTTTGTTCATAATAATTTAGGAAGTGCATATCGTAATAACAAGCAGTACAGTGAAGCAATTCAAAGTTATACGAAAGCTATTTCATTGAAAGACGATTATTACATTGCTTATAACAACAGAGGTTTTGCCAAGTTTGAGAAAGGAGATTATAAAGAAGCCATTAAAGACTTTGACAATGCTATTCGATTAAAAGCCAGCTATGTTTATGCATACAACAATAGGGCTGCTGCAAAACATAAATTAAATGATTTTAAAGGAGCTATTGCCGATTGTAATAAGGCACTTATCCTAGATGAAGAGTATGCTGCCGCTTATTTAAACAGAGGTATTGCAGAAGAACAAATTAGAAAACAAGATAAAGCTTGCGAAGATTGGAACAAAGCAGCTTCTTTAGGTTTAAAAAATGGAAAAATATTTTCACAACAAGCATGCGATTAACGGGCAGAACATAAAAATGAAAAAATATACTTATCTACTACTTACTTTAATTCTTTTTGTTTCTGTAACAAAGGCACAAGATGTACCTTTTGACAAAAAGCTTTTTAAGGAACAAAAAGATGCTTTTAAAGAAGCTAAAGCGAACCTTGATCAAGGTAATTCATTATTTGAAGTTATTCCTTCTTCATACATCGACATCAATAATCGTGAGTTTGATACTCGAAGAGGGTATTACCGAGAAGCACTTTCTCCCTTATTTAAAGCCAATAAATTTAATTCCAATAATTCCCAGCTTAATTATAGAATAGGAAGATGCTATTTGATGTCATCTGTTTTTAAAGAAGAAGCAATTCCGCATTTGGAAAAAGCATTAAAATTAAATAATAACGTTGCCTCTGACATACATTATCATTTAGGGATTGCTTATCATTTATCTATGGAATTTGATAAAGCCATTAAAGAGTTCACCATTCATAAAGCAAGTTTATCTGGCAAGGAGAATGCTTCTGAACTAGAGAATACTTCTAAAAAAATTGAAGAATGTAAAATGGCAAAGAAAATGATTGCTAAACCAATTCGTGTTTTTATAGATAATTTTGGACAACCTGTTAATACAAAATACCCAGAGTATGGCGCTATTATTTCTGCTGATGAGTCTATAATGATGTTCACTTCAAGAACACCATCTACCACAGGTGGAGAAATAGACCCTCTACTAAATGAGTACTATGAAGATATTTACGTTGCTAAAAAAGTAGATGGAAAATGGACAACTCCTGAAAACATGGGAACTCCTGTTAATTCTGATAGACACGATGCTACTACAGCTGTAGCTCCTGATGCACAAAGAATGATTATATATAGAGAAGGGGATTTATATGAATGTAAATTGAATGGTCAAAGATGGTCAAAACCAAAGAGTCTTAACAACAATATCAACACCAAATACCACGAATCTTCTGCAAGCTACTCTAGTGACGGAAAAACACTCTATTTTGTTAGTAATAAACCAGAAGGGTTCGGTCATCACGATATTTACGTAACACAATGGAATGAGAAAAAAGATGATTGGGGAGAGGCAAAAAACTTAGGTCCAGTTATCAATACTAAATATAAAGAGGAAGCTGTATTAATTCATCCTGATGGAAAGACACTCTACTTTAGTTCTCAAGGACACAAAACAATGGGAGGATATGACATCTTTAAATCTACCATGAATGATGATGGTACATGGAATGAACCTGAAAATATTGGCTACCCTATTAACACCGTTGATGATGATGTGTTCTTTGTTATCAACGCAAGTGGAAGAAGAGGCTATTACTCCTCATTTAAAGCAGATGGACACGGAGAGAAAGATATTTACATGATTACCTTCTTAGGTCCTGATAAACCATTACAGTTAAGCTCAGAAGACAATCTATTGGCTAGTATTGCCAAACCGTTGAGTGAAAAAGTAATTGAAAAACAAGTAGATGCATCTAGTAAACGAATTACCATTTTAAAAGGGGTAGTTCGTGACATGAAAACTCTAACACCAGTTGGAGCCTCATTAGAGCTAATAGACATTGAAGAAAATGAAACGCTAGCTACATTTGAATCTAATGAGAAAACTGGTAAATACTTAGTTTCCCTTCCTTCTGGTAAAAACTATGGGCTAATTGTAAGAAAAGATGGATATCTTTTTCACTCTGAAAACTTTAACATTCCTAAAACAGCAGCCTACCAAGAAGTGGAGAAAAATATTGACTTAAAACGAATTGAAGTGGGAAGTGTTATTGTATTGAAGAATATATTTTATGATTACAATAAAGCCAGCTTAAGAGATGCTTCCAAAAATGAGTTAGATCGTTTAGCTAAAGTATTAAATGAAAATCCAACTGTAAAAATTGAGCTTTCAGCACATACTGATTCAAGAGGTGGAAACAAATATAACATGGATCTTTCTCAACGAAGAGCACAATCATGTGTAGATTATTTAATTAAGAATAATATTTCAGCCGACCGATTGGTTTCCAAAGGTTATGGTGAAACTCAATTGATAAGAACAGATGCTGATATTGCTAAGTTAAAATTTGAAGATGAAAAAGAGGCTGCTCATCAAGAAAATAGAAGAACAGAGTTTAAAATTATAAGCAAATAGTATTCTTTTAGGAATCCAAAATAATAGAGCTTAATTTTTGTCTACAACTATTAGTTCCATTATTATTACTATATTTATTCCTCCTTATTTTCAAATGTCTGGACTATGGCAAAAATAACTTTAGCCTTTTTCTTCTGTATAACGATCACTTCTTTCTGTCTCGCTCAAAGAGGTAAAGATGGTCCAAAAATAGTTAACACCAGCGAAGTAGTAAATGCTTATACTTTGCTTACCGCTGATGCATCAGCTGGAGACACATCTATTACCGTTACCAATAACGACTTAAGTACAGCTTTTCTTCCTAGTCTATCTCAGGGTGATTTAATAATGATCATCCAAATACAAGGAACAGCTATAGAAGACACTAGCTTGTCAAAATATTACAATACTTGGGGAAGGATTATTGATTATAACAATTGTGGAAACTATGAGTTAGTTCAAGTTGAAAACGTTCCTAATGCTACTAGCATTATTTTTGATTGTGCACTACAAAACAACTATACTTCTTCTGGGAGAGTATTAATTGTTAGGGTGCCTAGATATAGTTCTTTAACCATTAATAGCGGGGGAGTAATTAATACTACACAGTGGGATGGTACTTCAGGAGGGGTTGTTGCTATTGAAGTTGAAGGAACAACCACAATTAATAGCGGAGGAAGTATTGATGCTTCAACTCTAGGGTTTAGAGGGGGAGCTGCATCTGGTTCTCAATCATCAGTTACAGGAGGAACACGTTTTGCTGACAGTAACCCATTAGAAGGGGCTGAAAAAGGAGAAGGCATAGCTGGTGACCAAGCTTTATATGACACATTTAATAATGGAGGCGCTAGGTATTGTAGTGGAGCTCCTGCTAACGGTGGTGGTGGTGGAAATGCCCACAATGCTGGTGGTGGTGGTGGATCTAATGCCGGAAATATTAATAATTGGAATGATGGTGTAGGAATTCCTGATCCTACATACAATGCTTCCTGGACTCAAGAAACTCCATCAATTGCAGGAGTAGTTTCCTCTGGTGGAGGAAAAGGTGGTTATAGTTTTTTTGATAGCAATGCCGACCCAACAAACACCCCTCCAGGAAGTGGTACTTGGGGAGGAGATAGTAGACGAAATGTAGGAGGTTTAGGAGGAAGACCACTAGATTATTCTCTTGGAAAAATTTTTATTGGAGGTGCTGGAGGTGCCGGAGAAGGTAATGATGGTGATGGCGGAGATGGCGGAAACGGTGGTGGAATAATTTTTCTTTCTACCTATGGGGACATTACAGGAGCTGGGCAAATCACAAGTAATGGAGAAGATGGGGAAGATGTAATAGGAACAAGTGTTTTTAACTCTTTAAGAGGTAAAGATGCTGCTGGGGGAGCAGGTGCTGGAGGAACTATTATTTTAAGAACTACAGGAACTGTATCATTAAGTGGTATTATTAGTGCTAATGGTGGTATTGGTGGTGATCAAGTACTAGTTGCCGGATCTTTATATGGATCAATTGATGAAGGAGAAGGACCAGGTGGTGGTGGTGGTGGTGGATACATTGCCATTTCTGCTGGGACTCCAACAAGAAATACTACTGGAGGAATAAGTGGTGTTACTAATTGTCCTTACGTTTCTAATTTTCCTCCAAATGGAGCAACTGGAGGTGGTACAGGAATCAACAATGCTACAATTAATAGCTTTGATGTTGTTGCTAACGGAACAACTATTTGTACCAACACCAACACACCCCTCACTGCTTCTTTAACAGGTAATCCTCCAGGAGGAACAACTATTGAATGGTACGATAATCAATTTAATGGTTCTTTATTATTTACTGGAGCATCTTTTACCACACCTATACTAACCAACACAACCAGTTATTGGGTAAGAATATGCCCTGCCCCTTATTTAACTGAAGTAGTTGTCACAGTTAATACTTGCTCAAGTGTAACTGCTGATTTTGGTGCTTCTGACAGCACAATTTGCACAAATGATTGTATTAACTTTTCAGATTTATCTACTGGAACAGTTACTGGTTGGACATGGTATTTTCCTGGATCCTCCACCCCTACCTCTTCAGATCAAAACCCTTTAAATATTTGTTACCCAACAGCTAACAGTTTTGATGTTTCTTTAGTCGTAACAGATGGTTCTAATACTGATTCTTTATATATGCCAGGATTTATTACTGTAAGCAATTGCAGTACACCAACTGCTATCTACAACGTGAATGATTCAACCATTTGCGCTGGAGATTCTGTAACATTTACCGATGCTTCTACTGGTGGTGTTACAGGTTGGGAATGGGATTTTGACTTAACCACACTTGGAGGGACTACTCCTCCATCTGCTTCTACCCAAGGCAATCATACTGTTTATTATGGAACTCCTGGAACATATACAGTTCAATTAATTGCAACAGATGGAATACTGTTTGACACAACAACAAGCACTGTCATCGTCTCTGATTGTTCACCAACAGCTAATTTTTCTGCAAATGGTACTACAACAATTTGTGAAGGAGATAGTGTTTCCTTTAATGATTTGAGTACAGGTTCACCAACCAACTGGGAATGGACATTTACTGGAGGAACACCATCAACATTCATCGGTACAAATCCTGGTTTTATCACTTATTCAACTTCTGGAACATACCCTGTAAAATTAAAAGTTACTAATACCTACGGAGCAGATAGTATCACACTTACTAATTTGATTACTGTAAATGTCTGTTCAATTCCTATTGCCAACATAGCAACTGATGATGTTGATCGAGAAATATGCAGCGATAATTGCATCAATTTTAGTTACAATGGAACTGGAGGAACACCAACAACAATAGGATGGGTATTCGAAGGTGGAACTCCCGATACTACTACTGCTTTAAACCCTGGTTTAGTTTGTTGGAATGATACTTCAGGTATCTTTAAGGTCTACTTAATAGCTAACAATATTAATGGTTTTTCAACAGATACAGCAACTATTATTGTTCATGAAAAACCATTAGTATCAGCTGGAACAGACACTACCATTATAAATGGGAATGATGCAAACTTAAATGCAACAGTTACAGATACCGCTGGGGCCCCAATTACTGGAGGAATCTTTTTATGGGACCCTTCCACTAACTTAAGTTGTGACAATTGCCAGAACACAATTGCAGAAGAATTATTAAACACTATTACTTACACGGTAACCTATACCGATCAATATGGATGTGTCGTTACTGATGATGTGGTAGTGAACGTAAATATTAACTTGAATGTAGGCATTCCTAGTGCATTTTCCCCTAATGGCGATGGTAGTAATGACATTCTCTTTGTAAAAGGAAAAGCAGCTATTAAATCACTTAATTTAAACATCTACAACCGCTATGGACAAAAAGTTTTTTCTACCACCAACGCTGATATTGGTTGGGATGGAACACATAATGGTGTAGAACTTAATCCAGCTGTTTTTGTATACTATGCAGACATCACATTAATTGATGGTAGCACCAAACAATTGAAAGGAAATATAACACTTGTACGCTAAATGAAACATCTACTCCTCATATTTTTAATAGCGATAACCTCATCTAATTTGTTGGGGCAACAAGACGTTCATTTTTCTCAGTTTTTTTCCTCTCCACTTACGCTTAACCCAGCTAGTGCAGGAATGATTGAAGAAGACATCAGAACCATCATGAATTACAGAAGACAATGGGGGTCTATTTCAGAGCCTTTTGTAACTATGGCTGCATCTGTTGATATGCCTTTGATGAAGAAATCAAATAGAGGAATGTTTGGTTTAGGCGCCAACTTCTTTAAAGACGATGCGGGCTTATCACAAATCTCTACCTCTAAATACGGTTTATCTCTAGCCTATCATTTAGACATTAGTGGATCTTTAAGTAAACACTTTTTATCTGTAGGTTTTCAAGGCAACATGATTCAAAGAAGTATCAAATACGATGATTTAACATGGAACGATCAATGGAATGGAACTACTTTCGATCAACAAATTACTACAATAGATCAGCTTGGAGGAACTTCTGTAAATGCACTAGATTTGTCTGCTGGCATACACTGGTACTATAAAAAAGCAAACAACAAAAAAGTATTTGCTGGTCTTTCTTTAGCTCACCTAAATTCCCCAAATGTGGGCTTTAATGAATCGAGTTTGTTACTTAAAAAGTATACCTTCCATGGAGGAGGTGAATTTCCGATAGACAAGAAAAGATCCTCTTTTGTGCCCAATTTTGTTTTTGTAAAACAAGGTCCTAATCAATATTTAGACTTAGGAGGTGAATTTAAATATGCACTACAAGAAAACAGTAAATTCACTAACTACAAAAATGAAGCATACATTACTTTGGGCCCTTATTTAAGATGGGGAGACGCTGCTTACGTGGTGAGCCGATTTTACTGGAATTCATTATCAATAGGGCTAAGTTATGACTTAAATTTATCGAACCTAACTACTGCAACCAACGGACTTGGAGGGCTAGAAGTAATGCTAGGTTATAACATAGATTTTGATGCTAACCCTACCAGAGGGCATAGTGTAAAATTTAACTAACTCAAATTTTAATTCAACAACTACCCAATAGATAATAGAATTTAATCGTTATCTTTAAAGTAGTTATTTTCATTTTATTTGATTTACTCAAAGTACATAATGCTTTTCTTGGTTCTATTGATGTACAATAGCGGTATTTCTCAAAATAATCCCGATAACTATGGGGAAGAGAATAAAAGAACGCTAGACTCAATTATTAATATAACTACTACAGCTAATAGATCTACCATCGACTCGCTAATTAATCATTTAAAAACGGTTAACTCATCAAAAGATACTTCATTTCAAATAATTGAGAAAAAAGGTAAAAATGGGGTTATTGTCCAAATGCTTATTTTAGGAAGAGACACCAGTTATATCTATAACATGAACACCTTTAACGTGGTAGACATTCGCCCTTATGGTGATAAGGAGAAAGACAAGAAATTTAGGCGTTTAAGGTATCATGTAAAAAAAGTGTACCCCTACGCCCTACTTGCTGCTCAAAAACTAAGATTCTATAATCAAGAGTTATTAAAAGTAAAATCTAAGAGTAAACGAAGGAAGTTATTGCGCATGCGAGAAAAAGAGTTGAAAGAAGAATTTACCGATGTAATTAAAAAGATGTCGCAGACATCTGGGCGAGTATTGGTTAAGTTAATTGATAGAGAAACGGGAACTTCCTCTTACAGTATTATTAAAGAAATGCGAGGTGGTTTCAAAGCTTTTATTTATCAAGGAGTAGGGAAACTGTACGGAGCAGATTTAAAAGTAAGATACGACCCTAAAAACAACGAAGAAGACGAGATGATAGAACGAATTGTACAGATGATTAAAGCTGAACAACAACAGTAAAACTATCCTCCTATTAAACCGTGTAAATCATCTACTTGACTTTCCCATAATAAACGGGCTTCATCCAACTCATCTTCCTCCGCAAAATCAGTTATAATTAAAGCTACATCTTTAGTTAAATCATCAATTTGAATTTTTAACTCAAAACAAGTGTCCTTATCCTCATCGGCTAACCATTTGAAACGAGCAAATTGATTCACTTTTTTAGATAACAATTTTGCTTGCTCCTCTTCTCCATCCCAAATAAATGTAAATATTTCTCCTCTTGAATTTACGTTATCTGCAAACCATTCACTTAGTCCTCCTGGAGTAGAAATGTATTTATACAATAAACTAGATGATGACTTCACCACAAACTCTAATTCATACTTTACTTTTTTAGACATCATTTATAATTTTAAAGCCTCCGCAATATAATAAAAATAAATGATTCTATCCCCTCTATTTTACGCTATTATTGTACTCCGCTAAATTTGATTTTCTAATAAATTGAGCGTTCTCGCTTTTAACAAAAGCAGTTAGCAAATATATTTTTAATGGATGCTTAAAAAAAAAGTGTGTTTTGGTGGTTAAAAAGACAAAACTATTATATTTGCACCTCTTTTATGGCGAGGTAGCTCAGTTGGTTAGAGCGCTGGATTCATAACCCAGAGGTCAGGAGTTCAAATCTCCTTCTCGCTACACTAAAAAACAAAGGCAGTTGCGATTTATCGTAGCTGCTTTTTTGTTTAGAAGTTAAACATAGCTTAAACATTTAATATATATAATGAACGTAAGAATTCGTAGGACGAAGGTACGAATTATTCGTGAATATTTCTTTAATTCTTAAAAAAACGCTACCTCTACCCTTTCCCTATTTGGTTTAAAAAAAGAATTTATTTTCCTCTAATAAATCACCCAAAACCTCCGTTATAAAATTAGTAGTGATATTATCATCACTTTACAATTAACCCAAACTATTAACCTAAAACCCCAGCATTATGGAAAAATTTGAATTAAACTTAGAAGTAGCACCCGAGAAAATGGGAGACTTCACCGAAACCATCGTTGAATTTGAAATCAACAACGAAATTATTGGCAAAACCGAAGACGGTAACATTATTATTCAGCTAAAATATGACGATGACCAACAAGAAGGAATAGGAGATTTGTTAGAAATAGCAGAAGTATATGAATTTGATGTAGAGGATGAAGAAGAAGAGTACGATGATTAGCTATTAAAATAATTAAGATGAAGGTAGTATTGACTACCTTTTTTTAGTGTTAAAACTCAAAATTATCCGTTAATAGCCGTTAATAGCCGTTAATTATCCGTAAAGCCAAACGTTAAAGCCGTAAACTATCCGTTAATAAACGTTTATTAAGCGTAAATAACCGTTAAAACAACTGTTCTTACACCCGCTGAACCCCAAGTATAACAAGCCCATAGCCGTAATTAACGGATAATACCTAAAAAATACCCTATGAAATGCGTAGAATGCAATAAGAATTTTACAGGAAAGCGAAACGATGCTAAATTTTGCTCCACCAATTGCAGGGTTAATCACCATAACCGACAGAAAAAACAACAAGAACAATTTAGCAATAATACCAATCCCACACTTGGAAAAACAAAAAAACAATCAACAGTAAAAAGCAAAGAATTAACCCAGCAAGTACAATCCCACCTATTAGCAATCAAGCAACTCCAAGAAGGAGTTGTTAAGCTCAATTATGACAAAAAAATAACGGTAACAGAAGCTAGCAACATTCAACATGATATAAAAGCACTTCAAACACAAATTAAACCATTAGAAGCTGTTTTAAAGCTAGATGATGAAACTTTCTATCAAAACTATTGCAACAATGAGAAAGTCAATGTAGAGACCTTAGGATTTATATTAAACGGAATACTTAACCTTACCTTACTACCCTATAACATCAAAGAAATAGAAAAAGAAATCCATAAAGTAAAAGTTCAAGTACAAGAAAAATTAGCCGAATTAAAAATAAAACAAATTGATAAAAGGAAAGAACAGAATAATGTCTTCAAAGAATTAGAAGAACTCAACCACTATATTCAACAAACTCAACAAGAAATTAAAGAACGTCAAGCAAAAATAGATTACCTAAAAAAAGAATTAGCAAACGAACAACAATTCAAACAACGCTATCCTTTAACACATCAACAAAAGAAAAGTACCAATAGCACCAACGGAGTAAGTGGAGCAGAACTACTCAACATGACATTTAACACCTTTCAATTAGAAGGAGAACTAGGAAGGTTCTTAGGAGAATTAGATCGAAACATGACTGCTTTTGCCTTAACAGGTGATTCAGGAGCAGGTAAAAGTTATTTTTCCTTTGAACTGGCAAAAGCATTTATTGATAACAACTATAAAACAAAATACTTTGCATTAGAAGAAGGTTTAGGGAAACTGACCCAAGATAAAGTACGCTACTATGCCTTAAATGATAACTTAACCATAACAGGGAACGGAACACTAAGAGAAGTTAGACGAGATGCTAAAAACTACGATTTGATAGTAATTGATAGTTTCCAAAAACTAAATGTAAAAGGATACCGTCCCAAAAAGTGTGTCTGAATTACAAAGACAATCATCTCAACAATTAAATTTGAAGTTCACAAAAACTTATAAATTAAATAAAAAGAGATGATTGAATTAACAAAAGTACAAT